>OLPP01000030.1_pt1 | contig 172677 bp, 130 predicted proteins | sample 1643151 | NCBI WGS metagenome assembly OLPP01 (sample SAMEA3136679, study PRJEB25190) | human gut metagenome | biome: human gut; feature: human-associated habitat; material: faeces | place: Austria | collected 2013 | reverse complement strand
GAATCCTCGCCAAGAAGCAGTTCAAGAAACTGCCGGTGGTGGATGGTGATGGCAGACTCGTCGGTGTGATCCGCCGTAAGTCCGTGATGGAACATGCCTTCGACGCGCTGTTCCCAAAGGATGATCGGTGATTCGGCGTCATCATCGCTGAATAGAATGAATGGAATATGAGGCTTCCCTTCTCACGGGGGGAAGCCTCATTGCTTTGTCCGCGGAGTCTTACGGCGCCTGCGCAAGGGCAACGTCACGCTTTCATGATGCACTATTGAATAGTGTGTTCCTATCGTTGCATGGTGACGCTAACGCATGGCGTCACGATACTGAAGCCTGCCATCTAACGGCGGGTACGGCTCGTTGCTGGAGTCGTGCACGCATACGCGCGTCGGCGTGCGTATGCCGTGATGTGACCTTTGTAGTGGAATTGAAGAGTTGAGGGGCTTCTGCTGTTTTCGTGGGTTAGGTTCTTGGTTGTGGTAGGTGTATGTCGAGTCCGTCGCAGCGGAGCATGACGAGCGCGATGAGGCTGCCTGAAGTGGCCTGATTTCTGTTCCCCTTTTATTGTGAGACGGCTTGTGCCGCTTGGTTTGCATGATACTCGGTTTCGATCTGTTCCGGTGTCCTGCAGCCCAGCGACTGGTGGAGACGCTTCGAGTTCCACCACGAGACCCACCGGAACGTCGCCAATTCTGGCTCGGCCAGGTCGGCGAATGGCTTGCGCCGCCACACCAGCTCGGTCTTGTACGCGCCGTTGACGCTTTCGGCCATGGCGTTGTCGTACGAGCCGCCGACCGTGCCGGTCGAGGGAAGCATGCCGTGTTCCCTGACCTGGTGGTGTACACCGTGCTGATGTGTGTTTTGCCAAATTGAAGTAGTCCAGAATGGCGTGTCAATTCAATCTCGTACTCTACGGGCCCGTCGACACCGGCAAGACGCATCTCGCAGTCGCGTTGGGCAGGCTCGCGTGCATGCGCGCGATACCGGTCGGGTTCTTCACCGCGACCGGGCTGCTCATGCGGCTGCGCCGCGCGAAACGGGGGCGGCTCGACGCGGAGCCCCGGCAGATCGCCAGGGCGAGGCTCCCGGTCATCGACGAGTTCGGCTACATGCCGATCGACGAGGAGGGCTCCGGGCTCCTGTTCCAGGTCATATCGGATTCCCACGAGACCCGGAGCGTGGTCTACACCACGAACATCGAGTGCTCCGGCTGGGGGGGGGGCGTGCTCGGCGACAAGAACATGGCCGCCGCGTTGATCGACCGCACCGTGCACCACGGAAGACTCACCGGATTCGAGGGAGGCTCCTACCGTAGCGAGCACGCCCTCATGACCAGATAGCCAGGAAGAAAAGGGCGGCGGGTTCCGACGGCGCAGTTTCTGTTGGAAACCAGCCGCCTACACTGCTGAAAAATAGTGCCCGTACTGTGGACACCAACTTGCAGAAACACACAACTTGACCACCGAGAAGCGCGCCGACCGCCAGTACGACGTGGAGTTCCGCGACGTCTCGTTCCGCTACCCAAACGCGCTCGAGGACGCGTGGGGCGTTGCGGCACGTCAACCTGAAGTTCAAAGTCGGCTCCCGTCTTGCGGTAGTGGGCATGAACGGCAGCGGCAAGACCACGTTCATCAATCTGCTGTGCCGGCTCTACGACCCGATCGAAGGGCAAATCCTGCTCAACGGCATCGACATCCGCAAATACCGCTACGACGAATACATGCGCATCTTCGCCGTGGTGTTCCAGGACTTCCGGCTGTTCGCCCTGCCGCTCGGCCAGAACGTGGCGGCCGGTGCGCACTACGGCAGTGAGCGCGTGATGGACTGCCTGAGTAAGGCCGACTTCGGCGACCGGTTGAAGACGCTGCCGGACGGACTTGACACGCCCCTGTACAAGGAGCTCGACAAGAACGGCGTGGAAGTCTCGGGCGGCGAGGCGCAGAAGATCGCCATCGCCGGCGACAAGACGGCCGTGTATATCAGCCACCGGTTGTCGTCGTGCAAGTTCTGCGACGACATCGCCGTGTTCGACCATGGCGCGATCGTCCAGTATGGCACGCACGACCAGCTCGTGGCCGACGAAAACGGCAAGTACTACGAGTTGTGGCATGCGCAGGCGCAGTATTACGTCAAGGAGTAGGCGCCGCGGGTGGCGGATGCATTGTCGTGCGTCGGCATGGGCGGCAGCCCGACGGTGCCGCCCATGCCGGAAGGCCGGTAAGTACGGGCGCCCGCGGCCGGTCAGAGCGGCAGCAGGTCGCTCAGGTCGTCGCGCTCGCCGACGGCGGTGATGCGCCCCGCGTCCTTCTCTTGGGGCCATGTGGTGATGCCGGCGGCGAGACGGAGCCACACCTCGGGGTCGAGCTCGATGACATCGGGTGGCGTGAGATTGTGCGGGTCGGACGCCGGGCCATCCAGGATCTTCACGGCTCCCCATGGTGCGACTCGCACTTCCACGCCGGGGCCGGGCGCCTTGCGCTCCAGCAGATATAAGGTGTATCGCACCGCCATCGCCCATGTCGGTCGGGGCAGCGCCGGCATCAGGGACTCCGAGTCCGCCCCGTCCTCGCGCAGTCGCTGCGCTGCGTCGTTCCACTGCTGCCACGCGCGCTCGCCCGCGGGTATGTCTCGTTCTCGAATTGCGGCCATGACTCCATTGTGCCTCTAGGGGTGACGATTGCCTTTTCGCATCGGCCGGCGGTTCTCGGTGCGGTTTCGGATGCTTTGCATCTTTGCAAAAGTGTTTCATCGGGCTTGCGTCAGGTGTTGCAATACGTTGTTTTCCAACGTGGCAACGTTTTCTGTCGTCTCAGAATGTGGTTGATATATAGCCGATTTGGCGTATTTATGGCAAATCCTGTATGATATTTCATGTTTCTGCAAACGATTGCATAACGTTACGCAGCGTTCACCGGAACTTATTGGCGTGGTCACCAAGCCGTCGCATAATAACACAGGAAGCATAATCCGGAAAGAGAGTCAGACATGACTGAAATCACTGCACCCAAGTCGCCTGTCACGACCGCCGAGTTCGCGGACGGCATCCGCGAACAGCTGAAGTACAGCCAAGGCGTCACCGTCGAGCAGGCCACCCCCGCCGACGTGTACGTCGCCTCCTCGCTGGTGGTCCGCCACTACCTGCAGGACGCATGGTTCAAGACCCAGCAGGACATGGTCAATGGCAACACCAAGGCCGTCGGATACCTGTCCGCCGAGTTCCTCATGGGCAAGCAGCTGCGTAACGCACTGCTCAACGCCGGCATGATCGACCAGTTCGACGAAGCCGTCAAGGACCTGGGCTTCGAGCCGCAGGACGTCATCGACGTCGAACACGAGCCGGGCCTCGGCAACGGCGGCCTCGGCCGTCTCGCCGCCTGCTTCATCGACTCGCTCGCGTCCCTCGGCGTACCCGCGTTCGGTTACGGCATCCAGTACAAGTATGGCATCTTCGAGCAGGCCTTCGACAAGGGCGGCAAGCAGATCGAGAAGCCTGACTACTGGCTGACCAACGAAGAGCCCTGGGGCCACATCGACTACAACCGTTCCCAGAAGGTCTCCTTCGGCGGCGAAGTCGTCGAAGAGAACGGCAAGAAGGTCTGGAAGCCGGCCTGGTCCGTGCGCGCCGTGCCCGTCGACTACATGGTCCCCGGCTACGCATCCGGCCGCGTCAACACGCTGCGCCTGTGGAGCGCCAAGAGCTACGACGAATTCGACCTGCTCACCTTCAACAAGTCCGAATACCTCGACGCCGTCAAGCCGCAGGTCAAGGCCGAGAACATCTCCAAGATTCTCTACCCGGAGGATTCCACCCCGCAGGGCAAGGCGCTGCGTCTCGAACAGCAGTACTTCTTCGTGGCCGCGTCCCTGCACGACGCCATCCGCGTGTTCTACCCCGGCCAGAGCAAGCCCGACCTGACCACCTTCCCGAGCAAGATCACCTTCCAGCTCAACGACACCCACCCCGTCATCGGCATCCCCGAGCTCATGCGCATCCTCATCGACGAGTACGGCTACGACTGGGACACCGCCTGGTCCATCACCACCAAGACCTTCAACTACACCTGCCACACCCTGCTGCCCGAGGCGCTGGAAGTCTGGCCGGCCAAGCTGATCTCCGAACTGCTGCCTCGCCACATGGAAATCATCAACGAGATCAACGAGCACTTCCTCGCCGAACTCAAGACCAAGACCCGTGACAAGGCCAAGATCGAGCGCATGCGCATCGTCACCGACGAGGAGAACCCCAAGGTCCGCATGGCATACCTTGCCACCGCCGGTGGCTCCCACGTCAACGGCGTCGCCGAACTGCACTCCGAACTGCTCAAGGACGTCACCCTTCGTGACTTCTCCGACCTCTACGGCGACAAGTTCACCAACGTCACCAACGGCGTCACCCCCCGTCGCTTCATCCGCCTCGCCAACCCGCGCCTGTCCGCCCTCATCACCGAAGGCCTCGGCACCGACAAGTGGCTGAGCGACCTCGAACTGCTCAAGGGCCTCGAACCCCTCGCCAAGGACGACGAATTCGTCAAGAAGTTCGCCGCCGTCAAGCAGGCCAACAAAGAGGACTTCACCGCCTACGCCAAGCGCGAATACGGCTTCGACCTCGACCCCAACACCATGTTCAACACCATGGTCAAGCGCCTGCACGAGTACAAGCGCCAGTCCCTCAAGATCCTCGCGCTGATCGCCAAGTACGCCGACATCAAGTCCGGCCGCGTCTCCGCCGACGATGTGCTTCCCCGCACCGTCATCTTCGGCGCCAAGTCCGCCCCGGGCTACTACCTCGCCAAGATGACCATCCAGCTCATCAACAACGTCGCCCGCGTCGTCAACAACGACCCCGACGTCAAGGGCAAGCTGCACGTCTTCTTCCCCTGGAACTACAACGTCCGCCTCGCCCAGCACCTCATCCCAGCCACCGACCTCGACGAGCAAATCTCCCAGGCCGGCAAGGAGGCGTCCGGCACCGGCAACATGAAGTTCGCCCTCAACGGCGCCCTCACCGTCGGTACGTTGGACGGTGCGAACGTCGAAATCCGTGAGCGTGTCGGCGCCGAGAACTTCTTCCTCTTCGGCATGACCGTCGACGAGGTCGACAAGCTCTACGAAGATGGCTACTCGCCGGCCAAGTACTACGAGGCCAACCCCCGCCTGAAGGCCGCCATCGACATGGTCTCCGACGGCGCCTTCTCCAACGGTGACCGCAACACCTACGCCCCCCTCGTCGCCGACTGGCTCACCAAGGACTGGTTCATGACCCTCGCGGACTTCACCGCCTACTCCAGCATCCAAAGTGAGATCGAAGCCCTCTACCGCGACCCCCTCGAGTGGAACCGCAAGGCCGTTCTCAACGTCGCGAACTCGGGCTACTTCAGCTCCGACAGGTCGATCCAGGATTATCTCGACAACATCTGGCACACCTCCCCGTTGGCCTGATTGCGGAGCGTCCTCGTCGTTGCTCCTCAGTCGCGGTACCTTTGTACCGTTTCCTTCGGTGCGCCTAGAGGACGCACACGTAATCAGTCCAACGGGCTGCGCCCGCTTGCCGACTGACGGCGTGTAACGTGATTCGCCCCCGTTGGCGGGGGCGAATTTTGTTTTACATCACTGCGCAGCGCGGCGAATGGCGAACACGGCGACTGCGGCGATTAGCAGCAGGAAGCCGCTTGCAAGCATCGCCATCACCAGGGCTTGCTCGGCGTGGTCGGCTGCTGGTCACCATTCGACGCGATCGCGACCGCGAACGACGCGGATACGCCTGAGTCTCGATGTTCAACGATCCGGAAAGATCGTAATCCAACGTCTTCGCCTCATCGAACGTCCAGCTCGCCCAAGGCTCGGGCTTCACACTGCCCTTGGACTGCCAGTCGCCCCACGCGGTGTCGGTATTGCCATCGCATAGGTTCGGAACCGGCGTCTTGCTTTGCGAATACGATGCTTTGAGCTTGCCGGCACCGCATACGTTGCTGCCGTTTTTCGATCGTGGTGGCGGTGGGGCATGTCTCGACGAAGAGGGGCAAAGCTGGAATCGCCATGCAGTGAGCCATCCAGAGCCTCAATGCGGCACAATATGCGAAAAGAGCCTGTCTGCGAAATGCAGGCAGGCTCTTTTCGCGGACACATGTGTGCCTACAACGATTGACTGTTAAATGAACTCAGGCGGCTTCCGGGGCTGCTTCGGCCTCATCGGCGTCGCCCTTGTCGGCGTCTTTGGTCAGGCCAAGGTCGACCGGGGACGAGCTGTTCTCCCAAGGCTCCTCCCACGGATCATAATCCGGGTTCTGCTGCTTGTAGATGTACAGACCAACCACGGCGGCCAGCAGCGCACCAAAGAACAACGCAAAGAACTTCCAACCGTTTGAAGACTTGTTCTCCATGACGGCTCCTTTCCCAATCCTGGTTGGCTTGCCCGTTCAAAACCAACTCTGGGTTCCATCTTAATTCCAAAAATGTGGCGATTGCGTGCGGGAATGCTTTTGCTTTGCCGGCGGTGCGCACGACGAGCCGGGAGCGTGTTGTTTCACCGTCCGGCGAGGAGATGCGATTCCGCTACAGTAGATGACATGAGTAATGGCCGATTCAGTTTGTTTCCCGGTGCGCCGTCGGCGCACAACCTGTTCTCCAAGCGTGCGATTCAATATCAGTGGCGGTCGAACGGCCCTGTGTTCACCAGCGCGATCATCATCGCGTGCGTCGCCGTGTGGGTTGTCGAGATGGTGTTCAGCCTGTTCTGGCCTCTTGGACTCGCAACCATGATCTATTACGGCCGGTTCGACCCGCTGACGGCGGTCGCACAACCGTGGATGTTCCTCACGTCGATGTTTCTGCATTCGCCGAAGTCGGTGCTGCATATCCTGTTCAACATGCTGGCGTTGTGGAGCGTGGGGCCGGTGCTGGAGAAGATGATGGGGCATTGGCCGTTTCTCGCGCTGTACGTGCTTTCCGGTTTGGGCGGCGGTCTTGGGCTGATGTCCTGGGCCGCGCTGTGGCCGGGTGGCACCGGGTGGCTTGGTGGTGCTTATGGCGCGTCCGGCGCGTTGTTCGGCCTGTTCGCGGCGATGCTAGTTGTGTACCGGCGCATCGGAGAGGATATCCGTTCGATGCTGGTCTGGATGGCGGTCAACTTCCTGATGCCGTTCCTGGTGGGCGGTATCGCATGGCAGGCTCATGTAGGTGGATTCATCGTCGGCGGCGTGTTCACGTGGCTGCTGGTTTCCGGCGTGCACGCGTTGCGTGGCAAGAGCCTGACGTTCCGGACGATGGTGTACGGGGCGGTGGTGTTGGCGCTGATCGTCGCAGGCGTGCTGGTCTGTAATCTGAGCAATCCAGCTCTGACGTACATCATGTGATTGGCCTCTTACCCGGTGAAAGTCCCACCCGGTGCGGCGTGTTCGAGAACAGCAGGTGCCGTTACGGGTACAGGCGCGTCCACCTGGAATTGAGGGGCGTGGGCGTCGTCGTGTCCGCCAAACGGGTCATGCGCCTGATGGCCCGGCACGGGCTCGTGCCCGTGTCCAGGAGCGCGAGGCGCTACTCCTCGTACAGGGGTGAGATCGGCGAGGCGCCCGTCATCCACTCGGACCGCGGCTGCCACTACCGGTGGCCGGAATGGATACGCATCTGCAAGGGCCACGGGCTGACCCGCTCGATGAGCGCGAAGGGCTGCAGCCCGGACAACGCGGCCGTGGAGGGGTTCTTCGGCCATCTCAAGCAGGAGTTCTTCCACAAGCGCGACTTCACGTGCGTCACGGTCGACGGGTTCGCCGACGATGCTCGACGAGTACATGACATGGTACCGCGACGAACGCATCAAGACCGAGTACGGGATGAGCATCATGGACAGGCGCATCAAGCCGGGGCTCGTCGGCTGAACACATGTGATAACCTGCCAGACAACCATACAGACAACGAAGTCCAACAAAACGTCGCCACCCCCGAGCTTGTGATGGGACTTTTGTGGGGTGGGCGGGGCACTGGAGAATGGCTCGGGGTGGAGGCGTCGCACCAATGTGAATTACATGCGTGTAGTTTTCCACATGATGTGGAGAACTTTGTGGACAACTTGGGTATAAGTTGGGTATAACTCGTGGATAACTATGGTGAATAAGTCCGTGTGAGCTCTAACAATGTTGGAAATAATGGGTTTTGACACATTGTGGACAATGTGCACAATGCGAATAAGAGTTATCCACAATTGTGTATAAGTATGTGAATAATGTGGATAACATGGGGAAAACCGGTGGATAGATAGTGCACAACTTGATTTGCGGAGCATCCGTTACGGGTCTCGAAGCCGGGGCGCGATGACGCTGCCGGGATACCATGACACTATGGATATTTCGTCTCAGACCAGTCGGTTCATTGCGGCGCACCGCAATCAGGATGTGCGCGACCTGGCGCTCAGCGCCAAACGCGTGGACGGGCTTGACCTGCCATTCGCGCTCGACCAGATCGCCGGCTGGCAGACTGCGTGCCGCAAGCTGCCGCAATGGGCCGAGACCGACGGCATCGTCTATCCGCCGCACATCTCCATGGAACAGTGCTCTTCCCAGTTCGCCGCGCAGTACAAGGCCGGCATCGCAAGGCGCGTAGCGGGCGCCGGCGGTGCGATGGTCGACCTGACCGGCGGATTCGGCGTCGATTGCTCGTATATCGCGCGTGGATTCAGCCGGGCGGTCTATGTGGAGCGCCAGCCTCACCTGTGCGAGCTCGCGGCTCATAATTTCCGGGCGCTGGGACTCCCGCACATGGATGTGATCAACGGCGATGCGGAGGATTGGCTGCGCGGCGTCGTTGACGCCCGCGCCGCCTCCGCAGACTCGGCCGCAGTCGATTCAGCTACAGCCGTTCCCATCGCGCTGATCTACCTCGACCCCGCGCGACGTGACGCGCATGGCGGCCGAACCTATGCCATCGCCGACTGCACGCCGGACGTACTCGCGCTGAAAGACCGTCTGCTGGCCGTCTCGCCGCACGTCATGGTCAAGCTGTCTCCGATGCTGGATTGGCGAAAGACGGTTGCGGACTTCAACGGTTCGGTCGGCGAAGTGCATATCGTCTCCACAGGCAACGAATGCAAGGAACTGCTGCTGGTGCTCGACCGCGGTTCGCACGACGCCGTACGCGTGATCTGCGTCAACGATGGCGACGTATTCGGATACGTCCATGACATGAAGACCGGCGCGGATTCTGACGGCGTGGTCCTCGCCTCCGCAGGAGAAAAAGGCAGTCAGGGCGGGTCTGCAGAGCCGTCACACGCCGCTCCGGAACAGCCCAGGTATCTGTACGAGCCGAACGCTTCGCTGATGAAGGGCGGCTGTTTCGCGCTGCTGGAGGACCATTATGGTATGCGCCAGATCGGTCCGAACAGCCACCTGCTGATATCGGGCACGCCGGCGCCGCAGTTTCCCGGCCGGGGATTTGTCATTGAAACCATCGCGGGTATGGGCAAGAAAGAGCTGAAACGGGCTCTAGCGGGCGTCGACAGGGCGAATATCGCAGTGCGCAACTTCCCGTTGACCGCTGTCCAGCTGCGCAGGAAACTCAAGCTGGCAGACGGCGGCGATGTGTATCTGTTCGGCACGACATCCGTCGATGGCCGTCATGTCATCGTCCGCACCGTGAAGCAGTGAAACCGCGAAAAGGGTATGACAGCAACACAGTTTGGCGGTGGCGCAGCACCATGCCGCGCCACCGCCAAACCGTAACGTCGCTTACCGTCGATATGGAGCTGGCTGCCGCGAGGGGATCTCGCCGCTCAGCGCCACCACATCGTCATGATGAATCCGACCATAATGATCGCGAAGGCGATTGCCAGGTTCCAAGCGCCGATACCCGGGATCGGCCACGTGCCGTTCGGCGACAGGTAGTAGACCACGGCCCAGATCAGGCCGATGATCATCAGCGCGCAGAACAGCGGGACGAACCAGCGCGGGTTCGACTTGGTGCCCTTGATGGTCTCCTCGACGCGGCGCGTGTTCTCCGCCTGCCGCGACATCATGCGCTGCATCTGCGGGGTCATCTCTGACTTGTCGGCGGTGGCGTTGAGCACCGCCTGCACCTTGTCCATGGAGACGCCGTAATCGTCATCGGCCTCGTCGGTCTCGTTGGTGTCCGTGTCCTTGACGTCGGCGTCGGTCTCGGCCTGCCAGTCCTTCTGGTCTTCCGAGTCGGTTTCGTGCAGCTCTGTGTCAGCCATAAGCGTAGTCTCCATTCAATAGGCTAAAAAATCATAATAGCGGTTACACTCGAAAGTTGAACACACTGGGAGGAATCATGGCCAGACACACCAGCAGGCACGCCGCCCGGCGCACGTGGCTCGGCGGCTTCGCGGTGTGCCTGATCGTGGCTTTTTCCGGGTATCTGCTGGTGACGAACGTGCGCGTGAACCGCACGGCAACGGTCACTTCCGACACGGCGGACCTGGTGGAGCAGCGCGTGGAGCATGTCGACCAGCTGCAGAAGGACATCACCGACCTGAGCGCGCAGATCAACACGCTGAAGGATTTCGCCAACAACAGTGGCTCCTCCGAGCAGCCCTCGGGCACGAGCGACCCCAAGCCCAGCGACACCGAGGACGCGGGCTCCGGCACCATACTGCCGGCGGTGCACGGTCCCGGCATCACCGTGACCCTGAACGACTCCCCGTTGTGGGAGAACATGGTGGACAGCTCGGGCTCGGCCGCGAACATCAACGATTACGTCGTGCATCAGGAGGATGTGGAGGCTGTTGTCAACGCCCTGTGGGCGGGCGGCGCGGAGTCGATGATGATCATGGACCAGCGCGTGTTGTTCAATTCCGCAGTGATCTGCCAAGGGAATGTGCTTCTATTACAGGGCAAGAAATACTCGCCGCCGTTCACCGTGTCGGCGATCGGCCCCACAGATGCCATGATTCGGGCTTTGGACGACTCGAACGCGGTCAAGTTGTATAAAGAGTATGTCAGCGCATTCGGATTGGGCTGGAAAGTGGAAAAAAAGGACGATCTCGTGTTCGGGCAGTCTGCGGCGACGCTGCAGCCGTTGCGGTATGCGTCCGTGGTCAAGGACGGGAGCGAGGAATGAAGCATTCGCGCAACTCTCAACAGATTCAAGGCGATTTTCAGGATTTCGAGGCGCCTGCCCCTGCTGAACCGGAGTACGCCGGGGAAGTGACCATGGCGCTGCCTCCGGTGCCGATGCCCGATCCGAACGCCCGGCGCGGCCTCGCGCAGCCGGCGGCCAAGCGCAGCGTTCTGTGGTCGGTGCTGGGGATCCTCGGCGAGGTGCTGATGACGCTGGCGGCCGTCTGCGCGCTGTACGTGGTATGGCAGATGTGGTGGACCGGCGTCCAGTCCGAGCACACGCAGGTCGAGACCCGCCAGTCGGCGTCATGGTCCGATCCGGCCGGCGGCGACAGCTCGAAGGTCGCCAAGGCGCAAAGCGGCGACGTGCCGGTCCAGCCGACGAGCGCAAGCGATGGCGAGCTCATCGCGCAGGTGTACGTGCCCCGGTTCGGCCAGGGGTGGGTGCGTAACGTGGTCGAAGGCACGGACGAGGCCGAATTGTCGCTGCATGGTCTGGGACATTATCCGTCCACGCAGATGCCCGGTTCAGTCGGCAATTTCGCGGTCGCCGGCCACCGCAACGGCTACGGTCGACCGCTGGGAGACGTCGACCTGCTGCAGGAGGGCGACGCGATCATCGTGCGTACCAAGGACTACTGGTACGTGTACAAGTACACGACATACAAGATCGTCACCCCGGAGCACTCCGAGGTCATCGCCGCTAACCCGGAGGATCTCAACACGCCTCCCAGCAAGCGCATGATCACACTGACCACGTGCGAGCCGAAATACACCACGGCCACGCATCGTTGGATCAGCTACGGCGAGCTGAGCTATTGGGCTAAGGTCTCGGATGGCGTGCCGCAGGAGCTCGCCACGTCGTCGAACTCGGCGAAGGTGGCGTTCTCCAGCAGCAACACGAGCCAGTCGTTCGTGTCCAAGCTGGGCACGCTGCAGCCCATCGTGCTGTGGGCGCTGGTGGCGTACCTGGTGCTGTACATCGCGGCCCTGGTGGCCTGGCGGTACCCGGTGCTGCGCGAGATTCGCGCCGGCAAGCGCCGCCGTCCGGACGCGAGCATCTACGGATGGCTGCTGCGTCACCAGCCCGGTCCGCTGGTAATCAGGTGGGCGCTGCTGATACTGCTGCTGTTCATCGTCAGCGTGGTGCTGATTCAGTGGGCGTGCCCATGGGCGGCAAGCAACATCCCCATCCTGCAAAGCATGTCGAATTACGCGGTCGATTAGCGGCATGGCCGGTTGGCGGCGATAATGGGAACGTATGGGATGGCGGTCGGCGCTCGCCGGTGCCATCCCATAATCAGAACGAGACGAGGAGCGTCATGACGGATTCGGCACGCATTGTGGTGGTGGACAATTACGATTCGTTCGTATACACCATCGTTGGATATCTGAAAACCTTGGGAGCGACGGTCGATGTGGTGCGCAACGACGCAATAGACCCCTCAGATGCCTCTGTGCTGGACGAATATGACGGTGTGCTTATTTCCCCCGGTCCGGGCGCTCCGGCGGATTCTGGGGCCAGCGAGGACGTTATTCGGCTATGTGCCAAGCTCGGCAAGCCCATGTTCGGTGTGTGCCTCGGCCTGCAGGCGCTCGCCGAGGTGTTCGGCTGCACGGTCAGCCACGCGCCCACCATCATGCACGGCAAAACCAGTCTCGTCGAGCATATCGATGATGAGATCTTCGCCGGTGTTGCCAATCCGATGACCGCGACCCGATATCATTCGCTGGCCGTCGAGCCCGACACCGTGCCTGATGACCTGGTCGTGACGGCGTGGACGAAGGATGACCATATCGTTCAGGGCATCAAGCACCGGTCGTTGCCGATGTATGCGGTGCAGTTCCATCCTGAATCGGTGATGACGCAGGACGGCTACCGGCTGCTCGCCAACTGGCTCGCCGTCTGCGGGCAGACCAACGCCGTGGCCAAGTCCATCGGTCTGCAGCCCAAGGTCAACCGCTGACACGCACGTGTGTGTGGCGCCGCGCGTGACGCGTGACGCGCATGACAACGATGATGGCCCGTGGCATTCCTCATGCCACGGGCCATCATGTGTTCTGGGCCGATGTGTGTAGACTGCGCGGCTGGGCCGCCCGTCTGGCCGATCGACCCGCCGCGATTGCCGGTTGCGCTTACCGGCCGTCAGGCGGCCGATCGGTCACACCGCAATGGCAATCACGGCCATTCCCGGCGGTTCAGTTCCCACCTGTCGTCGTGCCGCCGTTGCCGTTGTTGTCGGGATCCTCGGTGGTGGGCTTCTTGGCGGTGACCGAGATGGTGCTGCCCTTGTCGACCTGCGTGCCGACCGCGGGATCCTGCGTTTCGATGACCGCATCATCGGTCGCGTCGCCGGTGACCTTCAGCGTGAAGTCGCTGCCCAGCGTGGCCTTGGCCTCAGCGATCGTGTTGCCGAGGAGATTGGGCACGCTGACCTGCGGCTTGCCGGTGGACACGTAGACCGTGATCTGCGAGCCCTGCAGCACCAGTTCTCCGGAACCGGGGCTGACTCGCGTCACCGAGCCCTTCTCCACCTTGTCCGAGGCCTCCTGCTCGACGACCGGCAGGAACTTCATGGACGAGAGCTTGTCCAGCACCGTGTCCTTGGGTTGGCCGACCAGACCGTCTGGCACCTTGGTCATGCCCGAGGAGATGTACAGCGTGATCGTCGTGCCCTTGGGCTGCGACGTGCCGGAGGCCGGGTCGGTGCTCACGACCTTGTCCTTCTCGATGGTGGCGCTGTCGGCGGTCTTCGTGACGGACGACACCTTGAAGCCCAGTTTCTCCAGCGCGTTGCGCGCATCCTCCTGGGTGTAGTCGCTCAGGTCGGGCACGGTCACCGACTTGGGGCCTACGGAGAACCAGACCTTCACGTCCGAGCCTTTGACGGCCTGAGTGTCGCCCTTGGGGGACTGCTTGGTGAACGTGCCGGCGGGTTCACCGGAATCCGAATCCTGCATCTCCACGAAGTTGAACCCGGCCGAGGTGACCTTCTCCTTCGCCTGCGCCTTGGTCATCGTCGCCGTGATGGTGGGCACGGTGCCCATCTCCGTGGCGGATTTGCGGCTCATGGTGTAGATCACGCCGAAGATGATCGCCAGCAGCACCACGCCGCTGATGATCGACGCGATGATGATCTTCTTCTTGCGCTTCTGCCTGGCCGCCTCCGCGCGTTGTTCGGCGCGAGACTTGACCGCCAGGGCCTCGTTCGGGTTCTGCGCCGGAGGCACCATCTCGAACTGGCCGGTTGCCGGGTTGTACGCCTGCGTGGGCTGACCCGCGCCGACAGCACTCATCGGCACGGTAGCGCCGCCGTCCTGCTGCTCCGCGGCCTTGCGGGCCTTCACGTTGGCCAGATCGGTCAGCGGGTTGAACGCCGCCGCGACCGGCACGCCGCCGTTCATGAACGTCAGGATATCGTTCTTGAATTCGGCCGCCGTCGCGTAACGGTTCTGCCGGTCCTTCGCCATCGCCTTCGCGCAGATCGAATCCCACATGCGCGGCAGGCCGGGCACGAGCGTGCTGGGCGGCGTCGCCACCTCCGACACGTGCTGATAGGCGATCGCCACAGCCGAGTCGCCGGTGAACGGCGGACGGCCGGTGAGCATCTCATACAGCACGCAGCCGGCCGAGTATAGGTCGGAGCGCATGTCGACGGTCTCGCCGCGAGCCTGCTCGGGCGAGAGGTACTGCGCGGTGCCGACCACGCCCTGGGACTGGGTCATCGTTGCAGCGGAGTCGTCGAGCGCGCGGGCGATGCCGAAGTCCATGACCTTGACCACGCCTTGCTCGGAGATCATGATGTTGCCGGGCTTGATGTCGCGGTGGACGATGCCCATGTGATGCGAGTATTCGAGCGCGTTGAGCACGCCGAGCATCACCTGTTCGGCGTCTCGCTGGCTGAGCGGGCCGTTCGCCTTGATCACGTCACGCAGCGTCTGGCCCTTGACGAACTCCATCACCAGGTACGGCAGCCGCTCCGTGCCGCCGCTGTCGGTCATCACGGTCTCCTCGCCGGAGTCGTAGATGTTGACGATGTTCGGGTTGTTCATCTGCGCCACGGAGTGCGCTTCGCGGCGGAATCGGGACAGGAAGATCTTGTCGTTGGCCAGGTCGGCGCGCATGATCTTGATCGCCACCGTACGTCCCAGGCGCGTGTCCAATGCCACGCGCACTTCGGCCATGCCTCCACGCCCTACAAGTTGGCCGAGCTGATAGCGGCCGTTCGCCAGCGATGCCGGCATATTGCTGCTCATAGCTATTCCTCTCGATTCTTCGGGTCGGTCGTCGCCGTATGCCCGCCAAATTGGTTACGGTTCATGGTGATCAGCGTCGCCGTGTGCGGTGTGCTGGATACGCGGCGGGGCATGCGCCCGCCAAGTCCCATGATGGTCTCATCCATCTGCGCGGTCTCCTGATCGAGCAGACGTCGTTCTATGCGCGACAGCGTGCGCGAAACGGTCAGCGCGTCCTTCGGACGGTCAAGCGGATCCTTGGACAGCATCGACATGACGAACTGCCGAAGCTGCACATCTATGGAATCCGGCAGCGGGGGCACCGGGTCGTTGACGTGTGCGGCGGCGATGTCGACCGGCGTGGTGCCGGTGAACGGCCGATGCCCGCACAGCCCTTCGTACGCGACGACGCCCAGCGAGTAGATGTCGGATTGCGGCGTGGCCTGTTTGCCTTGCGCCTGCTCGGGGGAGATGTACTGCGCGGTGCCGACGACCATGCCATCCTGCGTGATCTGCTCCTGGTTCGTGGAGTAGGAGACGCCGAAATCGGTGATTTTCACCTCGCCCGTAGTGGAGACCATGATGTTGGCCGGCTTGACGTCGCGGTGGATCACGCCGTGGCTGTGCGCCACGAACAGGCCGCGCGCGGTCTGGATCAGTATCGGCAGCAGTTCCGTCGCGGGCAGCGTGCCACGGTCGCGGTAGATGTCGGCCAGCGAGTCGCTGGGCACGTACTCCATGATGAGGAAGCCGATGCTGTCGTGCTCGTAATACTCGAACAGCGCGGCGATGTTGGGGTGCGCCAGATTGGCGGAATTGTGCGCTTCCGCCCGCAGACGGTGTAGCTTGGCCTCGACGTTGCCCTGATCGTCGCGCAGCGCCTTGATGGCGACGGGACGGTTGAGCTGGATGTCGTGGCCTTTCCACACCTCTCCCATGCCGCCCTGCGCCAGTCGGCGATCCAGGCGGTAACGGCGGTGGATGAGTTGTCCTTCGACGAGTTTCATTGTTTCAGGGCCTCCTCCATCAGTGAACGCATGATCGGTCCGGCGGCTTCCACACCGTACTGATTGACATTATGGATAACAACGGAGACCGCGATCTTCGGGTTGTCGGCGGGGGCGAACCCGATAACCCATGCGTCGTTGGTCTGGTTGGAGCTGCCGATCTGCGCGGTTCCGGTCTTCGCCGCGACCTTGATGCCGCTCAGCTGCAGGCTGGGCGCGTCATGCTCGACTACCGACTGCATCATCTGGTTGAGCTTGGACGCCGTGCTGGAGCTGAACGCGGTGGACATCACTTCGGGCGTGGTTTCGGACAGCGTACTCAGGTCGCTGGCCCGCACGCGGTCCACCAGCGTCGGCCTCATGAGCTTGCCGTCGTTCGCGATGGCCGCGGCGACCATCGCGTTCTGCAATGGCGTGGACAGCACGTCGCCCTGGCCGATGGACGCCAGCGCCACCTTGTCGTCGGACAGCGTGTCGGGGAACTTGGCGGCGACGGACTTCATCGGGCGCCCGGACGACGAGGTGCCGTCGATGGTGATCGAGCTTCCGTAGCCGAGCTTCTTCGCCTGCTCGGCGATCTTGTCCTGGCCGAGTTTCACGCCGAGCTGGGCGAACGCGGTGTTGGACGAGTATGTCAGCGCGTCCTGCAGCGTGATCTTGCCGTCGATGCCGTTCGCCGCGGTGGTGGTGTTGGTCAGGTTCGTCGAGGTTCCGGGCAGCGTATAGCTCGCTCCGGCGGGAATCTGAGTATCGGTGTCGTAGTCGCCGGATTCCAGCGCCGTCGCGGCGACGATGGTCTTGAACGTGGATCCGGGCGGGTACAGCTGCGAGGTCGCGCGGTTGATCATCGGGCTGTTGGCCTGCGCGGCGAGTTTCGAATAGTTCGCGGTGGCTTTCTTCGTGTCGTGCGTGGCGAGAGCGTTCGGATCGTAGCTGGGGGCACTCGCCAGGGTCAGGATGCGGCCGGTCTTGACCTCGATGACCACTGCGGCGCCGTCGTTGCTGCCGAGTTGCTGGTAGGCGAGCTGCTGCAGCTTGGGATTGATGGACGTCTCGATGGACGCGCCCTTGTTCTCGACGCCGGTGAACAGCGATTTCAGCTGATCCCAGAACAGCGCGTCCGCCTTGCCGCTCAGCAGCTTGTTGCGGGATGATTCGATGCCGCGGTCGCCGCGCTGGGTGACCGAGAAGAAGCCGGTCACCGGGGCGTACACCGGCCCGTTCGTGTAGGAACGCTGGTATGAGAACACGTCGTTGACCGGGGTCGACTGCGCGAGGATCGTCCCGTCGGACGCGAGTATGGCGCCTCGGGGAGCGCCGTATTCCTGATACAGCGCCCTTGCGTTGCGCGGGTCGGAGCTCAGCGAGTTGGCGCGGATGGCGGTGATGATCGTGGTGGACATGCCGAGTACCACGAACAAGGCGATGACGGCGGTGAACAGCTGCCTGAGGTATTTGTTCATCGCGCACCTGCCTCGATGATTTCCGTGGTCTGGTTGTTCGCCGCCGCGTGGCGGGGTTCCGGTGGCCGCTCGGCCTGCGGTTCGCGTTCGGGTGCGGACTCCTTGTCAGTGCGTTCCTTCAGCTCGCGGTCACGCAGCACCGCCAGCGCCTCGTATTGGAACGTGTCGGACAGTGTGTCCGGCTCCGGGCGGTTCGCCGCGTTCGAGATGATCATCAGCAGCGCGGCGAGCAGGTAGTTCGCGATCAGCGATGAGCCGCCGGCGGCCATGTACGGCATGGTCATGCCGGTCAGCGGGATTACCAGCGTGATGCCGCCGACCACGGTGAATACCTGGAAGGCCATCGTGAACACCAGTCCGGAGGCCAGCAGCTTGCCGAACCCGTCCTTGATCTTCATGGCGGTGATGAACCCGGACGCGATGATCAGCAGGTACAGCACCAGAACGGCCATCAGACCGGTCAAGCCCAGCTCCTCGCCGACCGACGAATAGATGAAGTCGGAATTCGCGAACGTGGTCAGCCCCGGCTGCCCGTGACCCAGGCCGGTGCCGGTCATGCCGCCGGAGGCCATGCCGAAGATGCCCGTGACCAGCTGCCACGAGCCGCCTATGCGGTTGTACTGCTCGTCGCTGAACGGGTGCAGCCATGAGTCCACGCGCTGGCCGACGTGGCTGAACACGCTGGCCGCGGCGACCGCGCCTACGGCGAACGCGATGAAGCCGATGACGATCCAGCTTCTGCGCCCGGTGGCCGCGTACAGCATCGCGACGAACATCGCGAAGAACATCAGCGACGTGCCCAGATCGCGCTGCATGATGAGCACGCCCATCGAGATCAGCCACACCATGATGATCGGACCGAGGTCCTTGATGCGGGGCAGCTGGAGTCCCAGCACCTTCTTGCCTCCCACGGCGAGCTGGTCGCGGTGGTCGAACAGGTAGGCGGCGAAGAAGAACGCGAGGAACAGCTTGGCGAATTCGGCGGGCTGCAGCGAATATCCGCCGATGCGGATCCAGATCTTGGCGCCGTTGATGTTGCGCCCCAGACCGGGGATCATGGGCGACAGCAGCAGTATCAGGCCTATCACCATGTTCACGTACGAGTATTTGCGCAGCACACGATAGTCGCGCATGACCGCCACGAGGATGCCACACAGCGTCAGGGCTATGCACAACCAGATCAGCTGCCTTGAGCCGACCGAGGAATTACCGGACTTGTCGATGCGCGCGATCATCACCACGCCGATCGCGGTCAGCATCAGCACGCATGGCAGAATCGCCTGGCTGGCGTACGGCTTGAACCGCAGCAGCAGTCCCCACAGCACGAGGAACAGCGCGCCGACCACGGCCAGCAGGCCGATGTAGTTGGCGGGGAAGTGGCCGTAGACGCGCAGGAACATCTGGTAGAAGGCGACGACGCTGATCAGCATGGCGAACAGCAGCAGCGACGCCTGACGGAGACGTATGGGGATCATTGGGCGTCACCGCCGTCTGTGCCGGTGGACGATGCGTCCGTGCCGGTATCGCCCGCGGTGCCGGCCGCGGTGCCGCCGTCGGTCTGGCTGCTGCCGGCGCTTGAGTCGCCGTCCGTGCCGTTCGACCCGGATGAGTCGGATGAGTCGGATGAGTCGGATGAGTCGGACGTGCCGTTGCCCGCGTCGCCGGACGACTTGGACGTGTTGGAATTGTCGTTGAAGTTGCTTTTCTCCTGACGGATGACCTGCACGTGCTGGATGGCCTCGTCATAGCTGTTGAAGGTGATGCCGTCCTGCAGCTGGTCGCGCCACGCCTGCGGCAGCGAGTCGATGTCGATGTTCGTGCGCTTGACCTCGTGCGACAGCGCCAGGCCGAACACGTTGGTGTTCACGCCTTGGTACACGGCCACCACGCCGTCTGCGTTGCCGATGAAGTATTTCGTCTGGCTCCAGCGGTAGGCGCCGAAAGCGCCGCCCGTGGCAAGCGCGAGCGCGGCGATCACGATGAGGATTGCGATCAGACGATTGCGGCGGCCGCGATTGCGCGTCTCCTTGCGCTGCGTCTGCCGCTCGTGATGGATGGCCTTGGCGACGTCGGGATCGTTGGGATCGTCGGTGACATGGCCGTCACGCTTCTGGATGACCGGTATCTCGCCGGTGTCGGGGTTGGCGCGTTCGCCGTTCTCCTCGCGCACGGCCGACGGCTGCGCGACGCGCGGCGACGGCTGCGAGGCGGGCTGGCTCTGTATCAGCGCGGCGGCGCGTTGCGCTGGCGATGCGTTCGCGTCGCGCAGCATGGGCGCGGTGGCGACAGGCTCGTTGAGGATGTCTGCGATGGGCTCCAGGCTGGCGCTCGCCGCTCCGGCGACCAGTGGGGTCTGGTGGGGCAGGTCGAAGGCATCCGCGTCGAGAGCCAGCGTGGCGTCGGCGATGACCGCGGTCACGTTGTCGGTGCTGCCGGCCTTCAAGGCCATCGAAACCAGCTGCTGGGCGCATTCCTCCTGATCGGAGTAGGCGGTGAGCGTCTGCTCGATGGTGGAATCCTCCAGCACGCCGCACAGGCCGTCGGAGCACAGCATCCAACGGTCGGTTGGATGGGCGGCCCGAATGGCGATGTCGGGGTGCGGATCGATGTCGAAGTCGCCGAGCACGCGCATGACGACGTTGCGCTGCGGATGGTTGCGCGCCTCCGCGGGGCTGATGCGGCCTGTGTCGATGAGATGCTGAACGTAGCTGTGGTCCTGCGTCATGCGGGTCAGGCGACCGTCGCGCAGCAGGTACGCGCGCGAGTCGCCGATGTGCGCGAGCACCCAGTAGCCCGCGACCAGCGCCACGGCGGTCACCGTGGTGCCCATGCCGGCGAGCTTGCGCTCGCGCTTCGCCTTGCCGACGATCGCGTCGTGCGCGGCCATGACGGACGTTTCCATCATCCGGGCGACGGTGCTCACGTCGCCGTTGACGTCATCGTGCTCGATGTGGGCGAGTGAACGGATGGCGATGGTCGAGGCGGTGTCGCCGCCGGCATGGCCACCCATGCCGTCGCAGATCGCGATGAGGTGCTCCCCGGCGAACGCGGAATCCTGGTTGTTGGAGCGCACGGTGCCGACGTCGGACACCGTGGTCGAGTACAGGAACAAGGTCTGTGATGCAACGGAATTTGGCATGAGCCGTCACCTCAATTCGAAGGTGGTGGCGCCAATGCGCACCGGCATGCGCGGGGGCAGCAGCATGGGCATGTTCAGCCGCTGCTGGTTGACGATGGTGCCGTTGGTGCTTCCCAAATCCTCGATCGCCCATTGACCGGAGGCGGGATCCTTATATATGCGGGCGTGATGCGAGGAGACGAATTCGTCGTCGAGCACCACGGTGTTGGACGCGGCGCGTCCCAGCGTGATGGATTCGCTGGTCAGCGGCACGGAGGCGCCGGCCTTCGGGCCATCGATGATGACCAGCAGTGTGGGACCGGATTGCGGCGTGCGCTGCTGGCTTTGGCGCGGCGGCGTAACGGGCGCGGTCTGTGCGGCGGCCGGGCCGGACGGTGCCGGGCCGTCAGAGGATTTCATCGCGCGCTTGTCTCGGCGGCGTCGGGCCCGCGACGGCTGCGGGCTGAACGCTTCGATGTCTTTGTGCAGCGATCGCACCGCAAGCCAGACAAAGACCCACAGCAGGATCAGGAATCCATACTTGAGGATCGCAAATGTCAGTTCGGTCATAACGGAAAGTCGACTCCTGGCTCGGGGTCACTCCTGCTCTCGTGAGGAAGCCCAGAACAGGATGCGGGTGCGGCCGATGGTGATGGTATTGCCGTCCAGCAGCGTGGCGGCCGGCACCTGATGGCCTTCGACGTACGTGCCGTTGGTCGAGCCCAGATCGCGCGCGATGACGCCGTTGGGGGTCAGGTCAATTTCCAGGTGCTTGCGGGAGATGCCGGGATCGTCGATGACGATGTCGCAGCCGGAGCCGCGGCCGATCACCGTCTTGCTCTCGGTGAGCAGGTAGGGGTTGCCGTTGATGTCAAGCATCGGATGGTCCTCGGCCTGGTCGGTGGTGGTCACGGGGACCGCGTTGCCCTGCACGGATTCGGAGCTCAGGTTGAAGCTGCCCTTGGGCAGGTCGAGGTCCTCCTCGAAGATGACCATCACGGGGCCGACGAACGCATAATGCTGGCTCTTGGCGTATTGCGTGAGGTTGTCCGCCAGCTCGTTGGCGAGCACTTCGCTGCCCCACTGTTCGATGCGATCGAAGTCAGCCGTGCTGAGCTTGAAACGGTATTCGTTCGGGGCTACCGTGCGGTCGCGGCCGACCGGCATGGCTTCGGCGTCGATCTCGCGCTCCAGGGCGCTGGAAAGGTCGACAGGCTTCAGGTCTTTGGAGCCGAACTTGGAAAAGACTCCGTTGACCGCGCCTTCTACACTTTTCTCAAAACGGTCGAGAACGCTCATGGTGATCCCTTTCTATATCCTTACCCATCCTATACGTCAGTGGGGAAGTCAATTGTGATTTCTGAGGAAAAAGCCTGTTTGAGCGCAAAATTTCCACTTCTGACACGGTGTTGTGGGGCGTGAGACCTATTTGGACCGATGCCGTCCGCCTGATGCGCCAGCCCGCGGGGCGATCATGGGGGAGGCAAGGGGGAGGGCGGCCGGCGTGGTTTGCCCAGTGCGGTGGCTACCGTGGTGGGCATGAACGATATGACGACTCTTCATGATGCAATCGGCGATTTTCCCCGCCGCAAGGCGCAGACGTTGCGGTTCTCCTGCGGTGCCCCGCGTTCCGCGACCGCGATTGGCGACGGTTCCCGCGTGCTGTTCCTGCGTTCCGACGGCCCTGAGGACCTGGTGACCTCGCTGTGGCTGAGCGTGTTCGACGCGGACGGCACACATCGGGAGGTGCTGCTGGCCGACCCGCGTGTGCTGCTTGCGGACGCTGATGACGAGGACGTGCCTGCCGAGGAGAAGGCCCGTCGCGAGCGCGCCCGTGAAGGCGGCTCGGGCATTGTCTCGTATTCGGTGGATGCGGCTGGCCGCCGTGTGGTCTTCACGATCAACGGTCAGCTGTTCCTGACCGAGATCGCCGAAGACGGCAGCGGTCGCACCCGTATGCTGGCGGCGGATGACATCGCCGCAGGAGAGGGTGCCACGCCGGTGCTTAATCCGCGCATATCGCCGGACGGCAGGCATGTGGCGTACACGACCGGCGAACATCTGATGCTGGTCGACATCGCGCCGCAGTGGCCGTCTGACAGTCGTCATGATGACGCCACCGACGACGACTGCGACGGCCAGCCGGCGCCGCACGCGCACGGCCACCGCTGCGGCGACGAGGAGTCGGGCGCCCCCTACGACCCCTCCGCCGACAAGCTCAGCACGCTGTGGAGCGTGTATCCGGACGATGACGCCGACGAGAACACGTGGAAGATCGGTCTGGCCGAATTCGTCGCCGGCGAGGAGATGGACCGTTACGACGGCTTCTGGTGGGGGCCGGACTCCCGTCACATCATCTTCGAGACGTTCAACGCGGCACCTGAGCCGATGTGGTACATCAGCGACCCGGCGAACCCGCAGACGCCGGCCTCCGGCCGTCGATACGCGCGTGCGCTCACCAGCAACGCCGATGTGCGCCTGACGCTGGCGGAGCTCGCGTACGACGGGCATGACGAGTATGCGGGACTGGGCATCCAGCAGATCTCCTGGAACCGCAAGGACTATGAATATGTCGCCGCGGTGCACTGGTCCGCCGGCCATGAGCCATTGCTGCTGGTGCAGAACCGCCGACAGACGCGTGACCAGGTGCTCTCGGTGCATCTCGGCTCCGAGGCCTCTGCGGGCTCGGCGCCGGTCGGCTCCACGACCGTGCTGGAGGAGCATGCCAACGATCAGTGGCTCGACATCATCCAGGGCACGCCGGCCTTCACGCCGGACGGACGCCTGGTCTGCGCGCTCAACGACATGGACGCCGACACCAACCGGCTGACGGTGGACGGCCGCCCGTTCACGCCCGCCGGCTGGCAGGTGCGAGAGGTGCTCGATGTCACCGATGAGGACGTGCTGGCGGTCGTGCAGCGCACCCCGGAACTGGACGGATACGAGGCGCCCGACGGACTGAGCCCGTGGCGAGGCAACGCCGATGGCCATGACGCCCGCAGCTTCGACGTGGTGAGCTTCGATTATGATGGCAATGTGCTGCCGATGACCGCACGGCCCGGCTCCTGGTCGGCCAGCCGGCGCGGCGAGGGCCTGGTGGTCTCCGGGCGCGACATGGACTCGGCGAAATCCGTGATGTCGCACTCCTTCACGATGCGCCCGGTCGACGGGGGAGCCGCGCCGGAAAACGATGGCGATGGCTCCGCCGCGATGAGCACGCTCGTCTGCCCGATCGACAACCATGCCGCCGAACCCGGTTTCGCGCCGAACGTGCGCTTCGCCCGGCTCGGCGAGCATCGCCTGTACACGGCCATCATCGCGCCGAGCGCCGATAGCCCGTACGCGAAGGCCGACAAGCTGCCGGTGCTGCTCAAGCCGTACGGCGGCCCCGGATTCCAGCAGGTCGTGTTCAACCAGGCGTACTACTGGGACGCGCAGTGGTGGGCCGACCAGGGCTTCCTGGTCGTCACCGCCGATGGCCGCGGCACCACAGGCCGCGGGCCGCGATGGGACCGTGAGATCTTCGAGAACATGAAGGACGTCACGCTTGCCGACCAGGTGGAGGCGGTGCATGCGTTGGCCCAGACCGTCGAGGAGCTGAACCGCGGCACCGCGCAGGACGGCGACGCGTCGCGCATCCCCGCCCCGGACCTCGACAAGGTGTGCATGATCGGCTGGTCGTACGGCGGTTTCCTGTCGGCGCTCGCGGTGCTGGACGCCCCGGACGTGGTCAAGGCGGCATGCGCCGGCGCCCCGCCCACCGATTGGACGCTGTACGACACGCATTACACCGAGCGCTACCTCGGGCTCGACCCGGCGGCGTACGAGCGCAACAGCATCATCGCCGACGCGCCGAAGCTCGCCCGCCCGCTGATGCTGATTCATGGCTTCGCCGACGACAACGTGACCATCGCGCACAGCCTGCGCCTCAGTCAGGCGCTGATGGCCGCCGGCCGTCCGCACACCTTCCTGCCGCTGACCGGAATCACGCATATGACCAATGACCCGGTCGTCGCGGAGAACCTGCTGACGCTGCAGCGCGACTTCCTGCGCGATGCCCTCGACCTGTGACCGGTCGCCCGTTTCGGGGCGGAATGGAACGGCATTCCGCCCCGAAACGCGGCAAATGCGACATCGGCGGCGCTTGTGCACAGTATGTCCGATATCGCGTTCGACATATGGGCGGTTCGTGTCCACATATGGCCTCGGCGGTGCGCTGTGGGCGAATCCAGCTCTTACGGCTGGGGATATACTCTCACTGAGCATGATCGGGCGGAAGATACGAAACGGGGGGTTTGGTGCGTACGATTTGGCGAATATTCACGCGCGACCTCATGCGCATCCTGCGCAACCCGGTCGCGGTGGTGGTGACGCTGGGCGTGGCCATCATCCCCTCTCTGTATGCATGGTTCAACATCCTCGCCAACTGGGACCCGTATTCGTCGACCGGCAACCTCCAGGTCGCCGTCGCCAATGAAGACAAGGGCACTACATCAGATCTGGTCGGGCGGCTCGACGCGGGCAAGCAGGTCGTCAGCCAGCTCAAGAAGAACGACCGGCTCGGCTGGACGTTCGTCAGCGCCGACAAGGCCGTGGAAGGCGTGCAGTCCGGCGAATACTACGCGGCGATCGTACTGCCGAAGGACTTCAGCGAAAGCCTGATCAATTCGATCACCGGCTCTTCCGACAAGCCGAACATCATCTACTACGTCAACGAGAAAAAGAACGCCATCGCGCCGAAAATCACCGATACGGGCGCCACGACCATCGACTCCCAGATCAACGCGACATTCGTCTCCACCGTCAGCAAGACACTCGTCCAAACGATAACGAAGGAGGGCGGCAAGCTCAGCCAGTCCGCCGACGGCACGCGCACCAGCGTCGTCAACGACCTCAACGGCCTCATCGAGCAGCTGAACGACATCGACTCATCGCTCGGGCGCATGGACGGCACGTTCGACGATGCGGAAAAGGGCATCAAACAGGCCAAGTCCACCGTCGCCTCGCTGAAACGTCAGATCTCATCCGCGCAGAAAGCCGCGAAACAGTCACAGAAACTGCTCACGCAGGTGCAGGGCAGCGCCCAATCGTTCTCGTCGTCGCTTGCAGGCGCGTTCGACAACGGATCCGTGCAGCTGTCCGGCATCGGCGTCAGCGTGAACAACGCGGCGGGAGACGCGCTCAGCGCCTTCAACACCGCACAAGGCAGCATCGACGACATCACCAACGCTCTGCAGAAGCCGCTCGACGGCGCGGCTACGCTGTCCAGCGACCTCAAGGACGCGATGAACAAGGCCGGCATCGGCCGCGACACCGCCATCGGCAAGCAGATCTGGCAGCAGATAGACGCGCTCGACAAGACCGTGAACACCCAGCAGAGCCAGCTCGACGCCTTCCACAAGGACACGTCACAGTTCATCAGCTCCGGCAAGAGCGCGGCCACCAGCCTTTCGGACGCCACCAGCACCGCCACCGGCAGCGGCATCGGCATACTCAACCGCGCACGCACGACGCTCACCGGAACCGTCACCCCGAACCTGACCGCGGGATTGAGCAACTTCGCCACGCTCAGCGGCACAATCGACGGCACGCTGTCATCGCTGTCATCCACGCTCGGCCAGTCCGACAGCCTGTTTGACGAGCTGTCCGACACGCTGAGCCAGGCGAAAACCACCGTGGCCGGCACGCAGAAATCGCTCGCCGACCTCACCGACAGCGTCAGCGGCGTGCGCACCGACATCGCCGCGCTCGGCAGTTCGGCCACATACCAGAAAATCAAGCAGGCCCTGAACATCGACGGCGACAGCTTCGGCGAATTCATGGGCACACCAGTCAAACTGTCCACCAAAAGCGTCTACCCGATGGACAACTACGGCTCCGCGGTCACCCCGTTCTACACGAACCTGGCGCTGTGGGTCGGCGGCTTCGTGCTCATCGCCATCTACAAGCTAGAGGTCGACCGCGAGCGGCTCGGCGACGTGACCGCGTCGCAGGCGTATCTCGGGCGGTGGATGCTGTTCGTGGTCGTCGGATTCCTCCAGGCCCTGATCGTCATGATCGGCGATCTGGTGCTCGGCATCCAATGTCAGCGTCCGGTGCTGTTCGTCCTCGCCGGTCTGTTCTGCTCGTTCGTGTACATCAACATCATCTATGCGCTCGCGGTCGCGTTCCGGCATATCGGCAAGGCGGTCGCCGTGATACTGGTGATCGTCCAGATTCCGGGCGCGTCGGGCCTGTACCCGATTGAGATGATGCCGGACTTCTTCCGGGAGCTGCACCCGTGGCTGCCGTTCACGTACGGCATCAACGCGATGCGTGGCCCGATAGCGGGACTCTACGGCAACCATTACTGGATCGACATGCTGCATCTGTTCCTGTACCTGCCCGTCGCGCTGTTCATCGGGCTGGTCGTGCGCCGGTACGCGCTGAACCTGAACGCGCTGTTCGACCGGCGGCTGGCCGAAACCGACCTGATGATGACCGAGCACAACGCGATGGTCAACGAGTCGGTGAGCTTCTCTTCGATCCTGAACGAGTTCTCGAACACCGAAGAGCTTCGCAAGGTGATCCGCCGTCGCGCGAAACGGTTCTTCGGGCGCTATCCGCGGCTGATCCGCGCCGGGCTGGCCCTGCTGATCGTGCTGCCGTTCGTGTTCCTCATCCTGCTGTTCGTCATCCCAAACAAGATGGCGATGCTGACGACGTGGATCCTGTCGATCATCATCATCGATGCCTTCCTGATCGTGGTCGAATACATGCGGGACCGGTACGCGCGGCAGCTGGGCGTCAGCGCCATGAGCGCGGACGCGTTCCGCGACGCCGTGCTGCGTGGATACACGCACCGGCACCTGACGTTCCGCACGTCCGGGAGGTCGCCGCGCAGGCATGCGGCCGTCTCCAAGGCGGCTCGGGACGACGGTGATGCCGGGGCCGCCGGCGACGGTGACATCGGGGAGCTCGGTGAACTCGACGGCCTTGACTGGCCGGCGCAACCGATTTCAGGCAATGACGATGCCGAAGGCGGCAATAACGGCAATGAGGAGAGCGCCGGGGAGACCACCGAGCAGATACCGCCCGCAGGGCAGATGCCGTTCGCCGGGCAGGAGGACGAGACGCGATGAAAAACATCTGGAGGATCTTCACGCGCGACGTCTGCCACGCCACGCGCAACGTCATCGCGATCATCGTGGCCATGGGACTGACCATCGTGCCGGCGCTGTACGCTTGGTACAACATCGCCGCCAGCTGGGACCCGTACGGCAACACCAAATCGTTGAAAGTGGCCGTGGCGAACGTCGACAGCGGATACAAATCCGACCTGATCCCGGTGCGTGTCAACATCGGCGAGACCGTCGTCAGCTCGCTGCGCGCCAACCATGACCTCGACTGGCAGTTCGTCGACCGCGACACCGCGATCGACGGCGTGCATTCTGGCGAATACTACGCGGCGCTGATCATCCCCAAGCAGTTCAGCGCCGACATGATGACGCTGTTCTCGCCGGAAATGAAGCACGCCGAACTGGAGTACTACCTCAACGAGAAAATCAACCCGATCGCGCCGCACATCACCGATCAGGGCGCGTCCACGGTCGCCACGACCATCGACCAGACCTTCGCGAAGACCCTCGCGCAGGTCGCCCTCGACCTGGTATCCAGCCTGCTGAAATTCGCGCAAAGCCCGCAAATGAGCGAGTACGTATCCAACGCCACGAAACACATTTCGTCGATTTCGTCGCAGCTGAAGTCCGCCGCGTCACAGGCCGACTCCTACGCAAGCCTGATGGGCGCGACAGGCAAAATCATCAGCTCCACCGACCGTCTGCTCGGCTCGACCGGATCCAGCGCGTCGGACGCGAAGAAAGCGCTGAAACAGGGCACGGCCGGCGTGAAAAGCCTGGACGAGGCCCTAGCCGGCGTCTCGACGAGCATGAGCTCGTCGCTGTCCGACGCCGCGGGAGCCTACGACACGATCAGCAAGCAGGTGGACACCGCGTTCTCCGACATGGGCTCCCAATCCTCCCGGATTACCGACAAGCTCACCACGCTGCAGCGCAACATCCAATCGCAGGCCGACACATTCGGCACATACGCGGAGGCGCTGCGCTCGCTGGCCGACGCCGCGCACCTGCAGGCGGTCAAGGAAGCGCTCAACAACGCGGCTCAGCAGGCGCAGAACACGCAGAACGAGCTGCAGAAGGTCGCCGACAGCATCGGCGACGCCTCCAAGAAAATCACCGACGGCACCGCCAGTGCGGACGACACGCGCAAATCCCTGAAGAAGCAGATAGCCGCCGCGAAGCAGTCGATCACCGACATGGCGAACACGTACGACACCACGATCAAGCCGCAGCTCGACGAGCTGGGCAAGTCGATGAGTGATGTCGTCAAGCAGTCGGGGAGCGTCATCGACGGACTGACCGCCACCGCCACCAGCATGTCCGGCCTGTCCGGCGACATCACCGGCAGCCTGTCCGACGTGCAATCCTCGTTGGGCGACGCGGCGACCACCCTGAACGCCTCGGCCGAGAAACTCGACTCGCTCAACAAGCAGCTGACGGCGGTCGTCGGAGGCAGCGGCATGCCCGATCTCTCGCAGATCACGTCAGCCGACCCCGATTCGATCGCCACGCTGCTGTCCGCCCCGGTCTCGGTGAACCGCATCGCGCTGTACCCGGTCGCCAACTATGGTTCCGCCATGACGCCGTTCTATACCGTGCTGTCGATCTGGGTGGGCGCGATCATCCTCGTCGCCATGATGAAGGTGTCGGTGTCCGACCGCGAGAAGGCGAAGGTGCTCGGCCTCGGCGAAACGCTGCCGATGGGCGAGACGATGGGCGTGAAGGATGCCGTGATCGCCGGACGGACCGCAGGGCCGGGCGCGATGCTCGACGTGCTGCGCAAGCCACGCCCCGAGTCGCCCGGCAACGCGCGACGGTTCGGCCTGCACCCGTATCAGGAGTATTTCGGGCGATACGCCATTTTCGGCGCGATGGCGCTGCTGCAGGGCACGCTGGTATGCCTGGGCGACATGTTCTTCCTCGGCGTGCAGTGCGAGCATCCGCTGCAGTTCCTGATGGTCGGCTGGCTGTGCGCGCTGGTGTTCTCACTGCTGATCTACACGCTGACCGTGTCGTTCGGCGACATCGGCAAGGCCATCGCCGTGGTGCTGCTGGTCATGCAGGTGGCCGGCTCGGGCGGTACCTTCCCGATCGAGACGTTGCCGCCGTTCTTCCAGATGATCTGCAAGTGGCTGTTGTTCCCGTACGGGGTCGATGCGATGCATTCGGCGATGGCGGGGTCGTTCGGCAACGAATACTGGGTGTCGATGGGCAAGCTGGCGCTGTTCATCCTGCCGGCGCTGCTACTCGGCCTGGTGCTGCGCAAGCCGGTGATGCGGCTGAATGATTGGATCATCCGCAATCTCGAATCCACCAAGGTCATGTGACGTGAGTCGGCGGGCGAGCGGTGGGCTGGCCGCGCGGGTGCGGCGGCCGGTAGCCGCCGGTTGCCGGCCGTCCGGCCGCCCGGCCGTGACGCCGGACGAAGCCGGTCGTTTTTTCCCCGCCCGTCGCCGGCGTGAAAGGCGGTACAGTGGAGGCTATGCAAGTGAAGCTTATCGACGAGAACCGCTATGCAGACGAGATGCGCGAGACGGTGCTGCCCGCGCTCGCCACATGCCGGTCCGAAGGCTGGATGGCACCGGCGGACGACGACGGTCTGCCGCCGCTGCAGCGTGCGGGCAAACTGCATTACGTGTGTTACGACGCGGCGAAATTCGACCGGTTGGGCGAGGACGGCGCCGCCGCCACATTCCGCGGTGCCGTGGTGATCTCCCACGGGTTCACGGAGTTCGCCGCGAAATATGCGGAGATGGTGTGGTACTTCCTGCTCGCAGGGTACTCGGTGTGCGTGTTCGAGCACCGCGGACATGGGTATTCCGCGCGTGACGTCGACAATTCGTCCCTGGTGTGGATTGATGATTGGCGGCGGTATGTGGCCGATCTGGCGAAATTCGCGGAGACGGTGGGCAAGGATTACGCGGATGGCCGTCCGCTGAACCTGTACTGCCATTCGATGGGCGGCGGCATCGGGGCGAGTGTGCTGGAGACGCATCCGACGCTGTTCGACAAGGCCGTGCTGTCGTGCCCGATGATCGCGCCGGTGACCGGTATGCCGAACTGGCTGGCGTCGGTGCTTGCCGCCGCGATGTGCCGGCTCGGGCTGGGACGGCACATGGTGTTCGGGCAGAGTGAGTTCACGCCGGAGCTGGATATGGCCGATTACGAGGGCGCGAGCGAGGCCCGCGTGCGCTGGTTCCAACAGCAGCGCATCGACGACCCGCATCAGCGGACGTTCGCGGCGACATTCGCGTGGGTGCGGCAGGCGCTGCGACTGTCGCGTGCCGTGCAGCGGCCGGAGGCGTGCGACAATGTCGAGACGCCGGTGCTGCTGTTCCAGGCCGGGCGCGACGTGTGGGTGCTCAACGAGCCGCAGAACCGGTTCGCGCAGGAGGTCAACTCCGATGGAGGGAATGTGCGCGTGGTACGCATCGAGAACTCGCTGCATGAGATTTTCAGCATGCCCAATGCCGTTCTTGGGCCGTATCTGGAGCGGATTCTGGGCTTCTTCGGCTCATCTGAGATGCCGACGTTCTGATGGTTTGTGACGGATGCCGACCGGATGAGTCCGCAATGAAAGATGCCGTGAAACATGCCGTGAAACATATCGTGAAACAGTCGAAAACGCCGGCCGCCGAGTCGGCGCCCGAGACTGCATCATTCGAGCGTACGCCGAAAGCCATGCTGCTGGGCGCCGTGCTGGTGCTGCTTGGCGGTGTGCTGTGGGGCATCAACGCCACAGTGTCGAAATTGCTGATGGCCGACTATCACGCCGACCCGCTGTGGATCGCCTGCGTGCGCGAGCTCGCGGCCGGCGCGTTGTTCCTGGCCTGTGCCGGTGTGCGTACGCCGAAACTATTGGCAGGTGCGGTGCGCGACCGACGCTCCTACCCGATGCTGCTGTTCGCCGCGCTGACCTGCGTGCTGTTCGTGCAGGTCTCGTATCTGTCCGCGATCGACTGGACGAACTCCGGCACCGCGACCGTATTGCAGACGTTGAACCTGCTGTTCGTGCTGGCGTATGTGTGCATACGCGGGCGCCGCTGGCCGGGGCTGCGCGAGAGCATCGGCGTGGCGTTGGCGTTTACCGGTACGGTGCTGATCGCCACCGGAGGAGATCTTTCCACGCTGAAGCTGCCACTGGTCGGATTGCTATGGGGCCTCGCCGACGCGGCGTGTACGGCGGCGCTGTCGATTCTGCCGGCCAAGCTGGTAGCGCGATGGGGCAATCTTGCGGTCAACGGCATCATGTTCGTCATATCCGGTTTGGTGCTGACGCCGTTCGTCCGCCCGTGGGCCAGCGCGCCGCAGCTGGATTGGTTCGGCGTGCTGCTGATGGTGTTCACCGTTGTCGGAGGCACGTTCGGCGCATATTGGCTGTTCCTGGCCGGCGTGATGCGTATCGGCTCGATGCGCGGCACAATGCTGGGTACCAGCGAGCCGATCGCCGCGACGATATCCGCCGTGCTGTGGGCCGGGGCGGTGTTCACGCCCACGGATTTCGTCGGCTTCGTGATGATCATTGTCATGGTGTTCCTCGTGCGCTAGCACGCGTGGCCCGCATGCCGACATACGGTCTCTCTCGCGTGCGACGCGCTTCACCGACTGTTTGCGTTCTTAAGTGCGCGCCGAGACGACAAGTCCGCGCACATAGGAACGCAAACAGGGTGATTTGCGTTCCTATGTGCGCATGGTCGTCGTTTTGGCGCGCACTTAAGAACGCAAAACCACGTTTCGCCCGCCAGGCCAGGCGTCGCGGGATGTGCGGATAGTGATAGGTGAGCATCCGAATGCATAGAACGGGGGCTGCCATGCATGAGTCATCGTATAAGGCCGGTTCGGGGCGACGTTATCAGTCCGGGCAGGGGCGTCCGGGTCGCGTTCCGCGGATCCTCGCCACTGTTGTCGCCGTAATCGCGCTCATCGTGGGCGGCCTCGCACTGGTTCGGGCCGTCGCACCCCATGCAATCGCGAAGCTGACAGCGGTATCCGTGCGCAGCCTGGCAATCAGCGCGGCGGTGCTGATCGTCGTCGCCATCATACTGATCGTCATGGCTCGCGTGGCTTCCCGACGCGGCAACCGAGTGAGCGTGCGCGGAACCGCAGGCGGAGCCATCGTCGCCGTCGTATTCGCAATCATGCTGACTGTAGCCGCGCTGCTGATCTCCAACCTGTTCAAGGACGGCATCGTCAAGCCGTCATCGCCCGACAAGTCACCTGCTCAGAGTGCGCAGAACATGCAACAATCAGTTGAGGAGGCTGGCATCTACTGCGAGTCCGGCTGGTCGGAACTCTCATCGCAAGGGTATCCGGGTGTGACGGACGTCGAGATATGCCTCAAGCCGCGCATCGCCTACGTCACGTTCGATAACGAATTCGCTGCCGACATGTACCGCGCGCCTTTGCGATACAAAATCGCCGAGATGTTTGACGAGCAAGCGAACAGCACCGCCTCCAAGGGAGACTGGCGGCTGTTGAGTGGCAAGAAATGGTCGGTATTCAGCTACAGGACCATCATTGACAAGCTCCAGAAGCAGTGGGGTGGAACCGTCGAGAAAATAGAATGACGGCGGATGATCCGGGTGCGATGCAACCGCGGCACATGAGGCGCGGACGCGGTGCTCCGCGAAGGCTATGATGGAAACGTGAATGACGTCTCGAATCAGCCGGCAGCGAAGACCCCAGCCGAATCATCCTCCGAGTCCACCGAATCCTCCCGTTTCACACGCGGAGACAGCACGCTGACCACCGTAGGGCGGATCGTCATGGTCTACGCGGTCATCCAGCTGCTGATGGCGATCAGTGCGCTCGCGTCACTGTCCGGCCTTGATCCCGCGGCTTCCGTGCAAGTGATCGGCGGGTGGCGCATCGGCCTGCGCGTGGCATGGTTCACGCTCGGCCTGGTGTTCGCGGGCAATTGCGTGCTGTATCTGATCGGCGGATGGCTCGGCCGCCGGGCCGGAGCGGACACGTCCAAATCCCGGCCGTTCATGGCACTGATGTGGCTTTCCGTGGTGACCACGCTTATCGGTCTGCTCGCCGCGCGGGCGACCACATCCGGCTGGGAGGCGTGGTTTTCGCTTCTGATCGCCGTGATACTTTCCCTATACGCGACCAAAGTCGTAAAGCGCAGCACGCGCATCTGAGCGGTGACATCGGCGGCTGGCCTACAGACGAGCGAAACGCCGCCAATCGACGGTGCTGTGAGTGAACGCAACGCAAAGAAAAATCAGGTATGGTGAGACGCATGAGCGAGCAGAACAATCACGATACAACAAACAACTCCCGGCGCAACCCGGCCGCGGCGGACGGCCCGTCCACGCAGACGGCCTATTTCGCGGGCGGATGCTTTTGGGGGCTGGAACGCTACTTCCAGAACGTCGACGGTGTCACCGACACCACGGTCGGTTACGCGCAGTCGAAGGTCGAATCACCCTCCTATGAGCAGGTGTGTGCGGGCGTCACCGATGCCGCGGAGACCGTGAAAGTTGTGTTCGACCCAGCGCAGGTGACGCTGCGCACGCTCACGCTGCTGTTCCTGGAGGTCATTGACCCGTTCTCGGTGGACCGTCAGGGCGAGGACAGTGGGCGGCAGTACCGCACCGGCATGTTCTTCACGGACGCGACGCAGCAATCCGTGTATATCGCCGCGCTGGAGCAGCTGGTCGATCGGCAGCCCGCCCGCCCGGCGGTCTTGGTCGAGCCGCTGCGCAACTTCTACCCGGCCGAGGCGCACCATCAGGATTATCTGATCGCCAATCCGGGAGGCTTCTGCCATATTCCGCTGGCCGCCATCGCGAACGTGAAACGGCGGCAGAAGTATGTGGAAAAGATCTGGGACCTGACGCTCGAACAGTTCGCGGTCACGCAGTGCGCGGCCACCGAGCGGCCGTTCGTCAACGCCTACGACGAGGAGTTCGAGCCGGGCATCTACGTGGATGTGGTCAGCGGCGAGCCGTTGTTCTCATCGCGCGACAAATTCGATTCCGGCTGCGGTTGGCCGGCGTTCTCCAAGCCGATCGCGGACGAGCTGTTGACCGAGCACGCGGATCATCGCATCCCGGGGCGCGACCGCATCGAGGTGCGGACGGCCGACACGCAGATCCACCTCGGGCACGTGTTTGACGATGGGCCAGCCAACCGGGGCGGTTTGCGGTACTGCATGAACTCCGCCGCGCTGCGCTTCGTGCCGCGCTCGCGCATGGAGGCGGAAGGCTACGGCGACTGGTTGCCTGCGGTGGATGGCGAATAGCCGTTCAGAGAGCCGTTGCGCGCCTTTTCCTCCGCGCCAGCCATCGCCGCCATTGGCCATGGACTAGCGCAACGGTCGCGATGAGACTGGCCGCCGCAGCCAATCCCAGAGAATACACGAATCCCGGAGTGCTGAAGCCGTGGGCGATCACTAGGGCGTTGGAACCGATGCAGATCGCCGCGAACGAGGCGAGCGTCGCGATACGCAGCCATGGCACCCAGCGCGCCGGGATTCTTGCGACGGCGAGATACAACGATGCGATAACGACGACTTGCAGGCATGATGCAGCGACGAATTGCCACAGCATCGCCGGATCATGCAGAAATGCGGTTTCGGGGAACATTCTGATGATTTCGCGGATGGTGTTCGGCAGGCACCACCATTTGAGCCATACTAGCCAAGCGTCCACTGCCACTGCGATGCCCCACGCCAATCCTGTGCGCAGGCGCAGCTGTGGCGACGCGCGTCGGATGCTGCTCTTGGTGATGAGCGTAGATTCTCTCATCGTCGGCTCCTTCGAAGGCGAATCGGGTATATCGCACATTGTGAAGGCACGGTTGCCGCGAATCGCCGCCAAACCTCATACGAACGGGCAGACTTTTCGCGGGAAGGGGCAGCCATCTGCGTTTCAGGGGGTTGATTTCGTGTTCGCCAAACGTCTATCTACGTTTCGAGGGGTTGCCAAAACGCGATGCCCGGGGTATTGAGCGCCAATCGCCATTGGAATCATGCGGTTTTGGGGGTGCTTATACTTGGCCACCAACCCCTCGAAACGCAGATAGATGTTCGGATCAAACCGAATCGCCCCCTCGAAACGCAGATAGCCTTCTGACAGCGCTTATCTGCGCAATCTCTCACCCGACAAGGTGCCGGTACAGCTCAGGATCCAGCGGCCGCGCAAGTCTCAGTGTGGAGAGCGTGACCTTCACCGTACCGTCTCCGGCCGCGTTCGGCTTGGTGGTGAGCGTCGGATTGTCAAACGCGGCGACGTGCCCGACGTAATAGTATTTGCCGTCGGCCTCTTCCGCCTTGCGCATGACGAACAGCGGAACGAAATGCGTACGGCCCCAGTCCGGTCCCACACCGCTCAGCGCCCACTGGAATTCGGGAGATTGCGGGGTGCGCCCGTTCTTGCTGAAGTACTTCATCTCCTGTGCGTTCAGGAATTCGTCTTCGTATTGGCTGGCCGCGTACTTCACGAAGATGGGCATGGTGTTGGTGTCTTTGTCGAGCAGGTACCCGCCTACGTTCTGAGGCGTGTTCTCCTTTTTCCATCCGCACAGCCGCATGACGTCGGCCATGGAGTATTTGCGCTCATACAGGAACGCATGGTCAAAAGCGCGTCGCCGGCTCTGCGCCTCCTGGAACAGGTCTCGGCAATTGGCCAAACCGGTGCGCAGCGTGTCTGCGAGAAAGATGCGGAACGTGCGATTTTCGGCGAGCATGTTGACGAAGCCGGAGCTTAAACGATAGGCCGGTTCGCCCTGATCATCGTCGGCCAGCGTCTCCACCAGTGGCAGGTTCCCGAAACGTTTGCGATTCGGTCCGGTGAAGTATGAGTAGTCAAGCACGCTGATAGCGGAGTCGAACTGCGCATCCGAGAGATCAGCCTGTGGGAAGTCCGCACAGATCGCATCAAGCAGCGCATCTCGACTGATTGGCGCGGATGCGTTCCAGCTGACAGGAGTCTCGTCATCCAGGCGCTCTTCGGCAAGCCGACACAGCCGTTCGAGGATGGCCAACTCATGAGGGCGCAGCCCGGGCAGCAGTAATTCCGTGGCCATCTTGAGGACCGCGTCTTCGGTGTCGGTTACCGGGTCCAGCTGATCCTCAAATGTTGTCTCGTGGTTCTTGCCGCCGCCGAGGCTCTTCTCGCGCGATCGCACGAAATCGAGGTAGTTGCTGCGCTTCGTGGCCAATGTATACGGCAAGGAAGGATCGTAGGCGTAGATATCCATGAGCATCGGAATGCGGCCGAGCTCGTATCGCACCTGCCGGTATTGTTCCGATAGCTTCTTCATTTCGGACCAGTTGGCGGTGTCCAGTGATTTCAGCACGCGTTCCTTGGCGATCGGGTCGAAGCTTATGGAGGACAACCCGATCGATTTGCGCTGCAGGTTCTTGCGCGCGCGGTCGCGGTCACCGGTGTTGCCGTACAGGGCCACGGGGATCAGGTAGTTGTTGTTGTAGTTGCCGATGAAATCGATGACCACGACGCTGTCCTTGTACGGGAACTTGCGCAGTCCGCGGCCAAGCTGCTGGGTGAATATGATGCTGGACTCTGTGCTGCGCAGCATCACGATCTGGTTGACGGCGGGGATATCGACGCCCTCGTTGAACATGTCGACGGTGAACAGGTAGTCGAGTTCGCCGTCGGTGAGCTGCCGGACGTATTCGTTGCGTTTTTCCTGCGATAACGGCTTGCCGTTGACGTCTTTGCTGGTCACCGCTGCCGTGCGATAGGGGCGTTCCGCTTGCTGGTTCCAATGCTCGTTGAACAAGCGGGACAGCTCGTGCGCCTCCTCCTGCCTGCTGCAGAACACCAGCCCGGTGACGGGGATCCCGAATTGCCCGTATTCCTGCAGCTTGTCGATGATATAGCGCACGCGCTGCTCGGTGGCGAGCTGCCCGATCTCGTATTTGAGCTGTTTCGACTCCTTCGCGTCGAGCCCCTGTGAAACATCGAGGCGGTGCATGTCCTGGTCCGGGTCCTCGTCGGAACCGAGATATTCTGCGACGCCGTAATAATGGAACGGGCAGAGCATGTTTTCGTCCAGAGCCTTCTGCAGCCGGATCTCATAGGCGATGTTGTGGCCGAACAACTCGAAGATGTTGATGCCATCGGTGCGTTCCGGTGTGGCGGTCATGCCCAGCATGAAGTCGGCGTCCCTGAAATGGTCGATGACGCGCTGATACCCTTCGGCGCCCGCATGATGAACTTCGTCGACAAGAACGTAGTCGAACTCGTCAGAGGCGAATTGCGCCAGTGCCTCCGGCTGGCGCATGGTCTGCACCGTGGCGAACACGTAACGCCGATCCTGTTGTTTGCTGGTGCCGGTATACAGTCCCAGCTCGGATTGCGGACAACCGAGCACCTTTTGGTAGGATTTCATCGCCGCTTTGAGGATCATTTGCTGCTGGGCGATGTACAGCATGCGCCGGGGCCGGTACTCACGCACGTCGAACGCGGAAAGATAGGTTTTGCCTGTTCCCGTGGCCGACACGATGATCGCGCGATGCTCCCCTTGCTCGCGTAGTTTCTTCAGGCTCGCGAGGGCTTCTTTCTGCATGGCGTTCGGCTGGATCTCACGGCCTTCGAGGGACTTCAGAATGTCGCGCCGTGGCGGCGCGTACTTCTTGAAATCCTCCTCATACTGTTTGATCCATTCCGCGGTGAGCGGCTTGGAATCGGCGATCTGTGAGTCGATTTCATCTCGCACCTGCGCGACCAGTTCGCCATTGGCGAGGGATGAGACCTTGAGATTCCATTCGCGTTGAGTGTTCAATGCGGCGCCGGTAAGATTCGAACTGCCGACGAACAGGTCGTAGTACGGGGTGCCGTTGCGCATGCGGCGCGAGAATACGTATCCTTTGGGATGGAACGGCTGCCCTTGAGCGACTGATACTGAAGAGTCGGAGCCTGCCCACACGCGGACGTCCACGCCTGCCGTCCGCTGTAGGTGAAGCAGTTCCCAGAAAGCGCGTGGGTCGTTGAAATGATTCTTCGTCGACGTGATCAGTCTGCTGACCTGCTCGGGCGCATTGGCATGATGACTGCGGAAGTCCTCGAACAAACTGAGTATGGCATCAGGAGAGACGAAGGCGACGGAGATGTCGAAGGAATCGCTGTTCGTGAGCGCATCGCTGATTTCATCATGCATGGTGAGGTCGCCTGGGCGGTTCGAAATCAGCGTTGGCTTATAGCTTTCGGGGGCGTCCTGCCGGGGTTCGATCAGTCCGGAGATGACGCTTTCCAGCACGGAATGCGTGGCATCGGTTTTGAGGTCTGACTGCGGGTTGAGTGATTCTCGCGTATTCATGGCCGGCTCGGTTCCTCGGAGGTGCCCGACGTTGTCTGGGTGAGGAAGCGCATGCCTGCGATGATGCCGACGGCCGTACGGTCGACCGGAGCCCAATTCAGCTGTGGCATTGCGGAAGGATCCAGCCAACGGATGTCCGTGTGCTCGGTCAGCCGTGGCATGCCGTCGATTAGGTGACAAATGAATGTGATGAGTCGGACCGTGCCGAAGTCGTAGGCGTACTCGCTGGTGCACACCTCATCGGCGACCTTGATCTCACAGAGCAGTTCTTCTTCGATCTCCCGATGCAATGCCTGACGAGCCGTCTCGTAAGGCTCTATTTTCCCGCCGGGGAATTCCCAATATCCGGCGAGAGATTTTCCCGGTCCGCGTTGCGCGCATAACACCGCTCCATCGCGTACGATCGCCGCACCCACAACGTTGATGATCTTGGCATGAGAGTCCATGGTTACCCAGGATACAACGGCGGCGTTTGATAATGCGATTGTGCGGACGGGTGTCATGAGCGGCATGTGAAGTGATTGCAATTGCTGTCGGAAGTTTCAGCTACTGAAAGTTTGACACAAACCGCTCGGCAAATACCACCACCAGCAAGTATGACCGCGGCGCCGCGGTTGGAGGTCGGCTGCCCGCGATCCTTCAGCGAGACGCCAGCACAACCGTCACCATGACAGCTGCGCCGCGTCGCTGTCGGACGAAGGGGCCGCAAGATTCGCGTCGCTCGTGTAGCTCGTGCCCGGCTCCGGTGCGACGGTCTCATGCGGATCCGGAATCGCTGCGGCTGCGCTGGCTGTGCTCGCGCCCGTGCTCGCGCCCGCGTCACCTTCCAGTCCTCTGGCCACCTCATCGAGAAAATCGTCGACTTCGTCGATGTCGTATCCCCCTCTGAAACGCACATTGCTGAAGGTCTTCTCCTTGATGCGCCTTGCGAGCGAGTGGTCGCCGGTCGTCATGCGGTCGACGATTTCGTCAAGGAAGTCGTCGACCTCTCTGGTGCTATACCCTTCCTTGAACCGCACTGTGGTGAACGTTCTCGATGTGATGGCGTCTGCGCTGATCATGACTGATCCTGTCTGTCGCTGGATATCTCGCGCTTCCACTCTACTCTCGCCTCGCTTGTTGGAATTGCGATTATGGAAGCAGCATTGAAGCCCGCCGCGCCCTCTGCCGTCACGGTGGTGATCACCAGCTGCAATCAGGGAGCGCTCATCCGTGAAGCAGTCGAATCTGCGCTCGCCGAACTCGGTGCGCCAGGACGCGACGGTACCGCTCCCGCCGGCCAGTTTGCGCCGGTCCTCGAAAAAACATCCCTATATCAATTCCCGTCCTGCCCACCTACAGGACGGGACGATTCACCTGCTCGGCGCTAGACTGAAGATGTCAATCGTAGTCAAACCAAAGGCGGTCATATCATGATTCTCGTCACCACCACGCCGTCGGTCGACGGTTACATCATCAATAGCTATCAGGGCATCGTGTTCGGTGAAGTGATTTCCGGCGTCAACATGTTCAAGGATATCGGCGCCGGCCTGCGCAACATGTTCGGCGGACGCAGTCAGGGCTATGAAGAGGAGCTGATGAGGGCGCGCAACGAGGCGATTCTTGAGATGCAGCAGCGGGCCGAGGCAATGGGTGCGCACGCCGTGGTCGGTGTGGACATCGACTACGAGGTGCTTGGCGCCGACAACGGCATGCTGATGGTCACCGCATCCGGCACCGCCGTGCAACTCGCCCGCCGCGGCTGAACTGTGCCGGCGGCGGCTTGTGTGCCGGCACCGGCGTTCGGTGAAACATCGCACGGCGACGGTATCGTAAAGCGTTGCGCCGCGAAGCGCGACGGATGATACCGGTGGAAAGGACCGTGTGATGACTCAACCGCAGGCATATGCAGTGACCGAGGGCGACGGGTTGCCCGTGGTGTTCGTGCATGGCATGGGCGTGGACCACCGTTCGCTGATGCTGCTGGATGAGGCATTCTTGTGCCCGGAGTCGGGCGCTGCCGCGTCGCGGTCGCTGAAGCGCATATATCTGGATTTGCCGGGGTTCGGCCGCACTCCGGCACTGCCGGCACGCGCGTGCGGTCTGCCGGAGATGGCCGACTGGCTGCAGTCCGCCATCGACGATCTGGTCGGCGCGGGGGAGCCGTTCGCGCTGGTCGGCAATTCGATGGGCGGTGCACTCGCCCGTGAGATGGTGGCTCGCGAGTCATCGCGGGTTCGCGGGCTGGCATTGATCGCCCCGGTGGTGGATCCGCGGCGCACTCGTCGTCATGTCGCCGAGCATGTGATCACCGAGCCGAATCCGACGCTGATACACGCGCTGCCTCAGGATCAGACGTTCGATTTCGTAACCATGGGCGTCAACCAGTCATTCGCCGCGTGGCGCCGCTATCAGTCATATATTTTGCCGGGCATCCGTCTGTGCGACCGTGACGCCTGCGCCAGATTGGACGCCCGTTATTGGCTGAATGACGACCCGGAGCGCGTATTCGGCACTTATGCCGGGCCGACCCTGTTCGTCACCGGACGACGGGATCAGATCGTTGGTTTTGAAGATCAACGGGCCCTGTTGTCGCATTATCCCGACGCCACGTTCGTCACGCTGGATGATGCCGGCCACAACGCGCACATCGACCAGCCCGAAGCGGTGATTCGTCTGCTCCGGGAGTGGGCCGGCCGGCTGTGACGGTAGGCATCCACGCGATGCCGGGCGCGGCACCACGTATGACACGCGCTACACTGGCGCCCATGACCGGTAAAATCGAAGCCTACGACCATCTGCCTGAAACGGCTCGTGCGATACGCGAGCAGGTGTTCATCCGCGAGCGTGACTGGCGGCCTGAATTCGACGAGTGGGATGCCGTGGCCGTGCATCTGCTGGCGTTCGACGGGAATCGGACCGTGGCGACATGCCGATTCTATGCGGATCCCGACCATTCCGATCAGCCGGGAAGGTACGTGATCGCGCGTCTCGCCGTGCTGCCCGACGCGCAAGGCCGCGGTATCGGCTCCCAACTGCTGGCCGACGCCGAACGCCGTATTGCGCACAGTGGAGGAACCATCGCCGCGGTACATTCGGAGAACGACCACTACAAGTTCTACGAGCGGCGTGGATATCAACTCACCGACGAACTCTACGACGACGGCCGCCACGGTTGGTTGATCAAGGCGCTCATATGATGCAACTTACGGGTTGAAATAGCCGAAATCCGTGATTCCCCGTGCGAAATCGCCGTTTTCGGGCCCGAAAACGGCATTTTTGCACGGGGAATTGCCCAGAACGGCGATTTCAACCCGTAATTTACGGGAGCGAGTGGGGGCTCTTTGTAGTAATGGCCGGTTATCACGTGATCCGATTGATCTCGCAATCAGTTGGTTTCGCGCGACGACAACGGCGACGACGGAGGACCCGGACACGGCACCGGGGCCGACCGGGACGAATCCCACACCCACGTCAAACGGGACCAAACCGACCAGAAACCAAAGTCTAAAACACCACGTCTAGTCCCTAAAACCCGGTATCCGGCATATATGAGAAACCCCGGAGCGTTGGCGTTCCAACGTTTTCCGGGGATTCTCCATACGTGCGAGTGGGGGGAGTTGAACCCCCACGAGCATACACTCACTGCCACCTGAAGACAGCGCGTCTACCATTCCGCCACACTCGCAGACAAAGAGATAACTTACCAGCGATACGTGGATAATGCAATTCGGCGTGTCGCGGTGGGGCGCCGTAATGATTGTCGCGGCGGGTGCTGCGGTGATTGCTGCGGTGACGCCCGCCGCAAGCACCCGTCGCAGCGCTCCCTCACCTCACCCGCGCGGCCCGTTCGCATAGAAGCGGGCAAGCGACTCGTCACGGAATTCGTCGAAGTAACCGCCGTCAATCGAGGCGCGAATATCGTCCAGCAGCTTTACGAAGAAACGCTCGTTGTGGATCGTCGCCAGCGTGAACCCATTGAATTCGCGGGCGCGCAGCAAGTGGTCCACATATGCGCGCGTGTAATGCTGGCACGTGTAGCAGTCGCACCCCTCCTCAAGCGGGCCGAAATCGAACTTGTGCTGGGCACGCTTGACGTTGTAGCGCCCGTCGCGCGTGAAAATCGCCCCGTTACGCGCGCACCTCGCGGGTGCAACGCAATCGAACGTGTCGCCGCCATTCTCCACACATGCGAAGATGTCGTCGACCGAGGCGATGCCCAGCACGTGCCGTGGCCGGCTTTCCGGCATCGCGTCGCAGATCCACGCGCACGTGTCTGCGATGATACGCTTCTCGATCGCGCCGCCGATGCCCACGCCGTCGAAGTCCAGCGAGGCGATCTGCTCGGCCGCATGCCTGCGCAGGTCCTCATAGTTCGCGCCCTGCACCACGCCGTACAGTGCCTGGTACGGTTTGCCCAGCCGCTCCTCGGTCAGCCGCTGGTGCTCGGCCACGCAACGCTGCGCCCAACGGTAGGTGCGTTCCACCGAGGCTTCCTGATACGAGCGCGTGTTCATCAGCGTCGTTAATTCGTCGAACGCGAACATGATGTCCGCGCCGATTTTATGCTGGATGCCCATCGAGATTTCCGCGGAGAAACGATGACGGTCGCCGTTGAGCGGCGATTTGAATGTCACCCCATCCTCGTCGACGAACGCCAGTCGTTCCTTGCCCGCCGCGATCACGTCGTCCGATTTCATGCCGGTCACGTCCATCGCCAGCGTCTTCTTGAATCCGGCTCCCAGCGACAGCACCTGGAATCCGCCGGAATCGGTGAACGTCGGCCCGTCCCAGTTCATGAATCGCGCGAGTCCGCCGGCCGCGTCGAGCACGTCCTGGCCAGGGCGCTCGAACAGATGAAACGCGTTGGACAGCAGACATTGCGCCCCCAGCTCGCGCATGGTCTCCGGCAGGACGGCCTTCATTGCCGCCTGCGTGGCGACCGGCACGAAGGCCGGCGTGCGGATGTCGCCGTGCGGCGTGTGGATGATGCCGGTGCGGCCGTAACGGCGGCCGCCACGGCCTTTGCCGTCAGCTGAATCGGGCAGTTGCGTAAGGGTTTCGAAAAAGAATGCGCTGCGGTCGCCGGGCCTGCCATCGGCCGCGCCGCGCGGGTGCTCCAGAAAACTCGTCATACGATTACTCTAGGCGATGGCCGGGAAGGCGGGGGACGGCGCTCGGAAAGCCTGTTTCGGGCTTTCCCGGCGGTTCGTGGCGTATCGTTGTCTCAAGCTGTCCGGCTGATGCGTCCGCTTTTCGGACGGGATATCGCGGGTTTCAGAAGAATCGTTTTGCTGCTGACCGGTCGGAAATGTCGTACGAGACAAGGCCGACGGCCTGCTTCATGATAACGGTAGGTAATTCATTCTCTCCTTCCAATCAACGTTCAGGAAACATCCAGAGCAGGTATCTTTACTCTTACGTAGAGCTTGGCGGCGCGCTGGCTCACAGATACGAGACCCAACCCGCCTGCTGATACTTACGAATACTGAAGGAGACAACATGGCTGACAACAACAATGGATACTGGCCCGCCGATAACGGCGGCCAGCCTGAGCAGCCGCAGAACGACAACCTGCAGCAGGACGCTTCGACGACCTCGGATGCGCAGGATCAGCAATTTGCCCAGGAGCCGCTGGGCGCGCCGCAGGAAGCGCCCGCGCAGAACGACGACGCGCAGCAGCCACAGCCCGAAGCGCAGGACACCCGTCCGACCCAGCCGTTGGCGCCTGTCGCGCCGACCTCAGAGCAGGCCCAGGCTTCCGAACCGACTCAGCCGCTGCAGCCGCAGCCGACGCAGCCGCTGTACCGCCCGGCACCGGAATACGGCGCCTACGGTCCGACTCCGACTCAGCCGGAGCCCCAGCAGCCGCAGCCGACCCAGCAGCAGAATCAGAACACGGGCAACGGCGGCAACCCGTTCTTCAACGGCAACCCGTTCATGACGCGCCCGACGGACGATGCCTCACAGCAGAATCGCCAGAACGGCAACACGCCCTACGGTTTCCCGTTCGGCCCGCAAGGCCCGAACGGCGGCCAGGATCAGGGCATGGCTCAGCCGGAAGACGGCGGCAACGCGTCTCGCGGCGGAAGCTCCGCGGCCAGCCACATCGTGACCGCAGTGGTGGCCGCCCTGGTGGCCGCGGCGCTGTGCCTCGGCGTTGGATACTTCGCGCTCACCTATGGTTGGGTGAGCACGCCGACGACGACATCGCTGACCAACGTCCAGTCGAACAAGTCCGGTACCGGCAGCGCCACCGCCAAGACGGGCGAGGCCGCCGACTGGAAGACCGTGGCGAGCGAGGTCTCCGGCTCCGTCGTGTCGATTCAGGCGGCGCTGAGCAACGGCACCGCCAAGGGGTCGGGCGCGATCGTGAGCGCCAAGGGCTACATCGTCACCAACAACCACGTGATCTCCGGCGCCCAGCAGATTCAGGTGACGCTGTCCAACGGGCAGATGTACACCGCTCAGGTGGTCGGCACCGACACCACCACCGACCTGGCGGTCATCAAGCTCGACAACCCGCCGAGCGACCTGAAGGCTGTGGAATTCGCTGACTCCGACAAGCTCGCCGTCGGCGAGGACGTCATGGCCATCGGCAACCCGCTGGGCTATGACGACACCGCCACCACCGGCATCGTGTCCGCGCTGAACCGCCCGGTCACCGTGACCGATGACTCCGGCTCCGACATCGTCACCAACGCGGTGCAGATCGACGCGGCCATCAACCCCGGCAACTCGGGCGGCCCGACGTTCAACGCCGCCGGCCAGGTGATTGGCATCAACTCGTCGATCGCCTCCACCGCGACCTCCAGTGATTCCGCCGGCTCCATCGGCATCGGCTTCGCGATTCCGTCGAACCTCGTCAAGCGCGTGGCCAACGAGATCATCAAGGACGGCAAGGTCAAGCACGTGGCCCTCGGCGTGACAATCACCACCGGCACGGTCGAGGCGGACGGCGTGACCCGCGCCGGCGCCAAGGTCACCGCGGGAACCTCCGGCTCCGCCGTGGTGTCCGGCAGCCCCGCCGACAAGGCCGGCCTGAAGGTGGGCGACGTCATCGTGGCGTACGACGGCAACGCGGTGAGCAGCACGTATTCGCTGCTCGGCTATGTACGTGCGTCGGCGCTTAACGACAAGGTGACGTTGACCATCGTGCGCGGCGGCAAGACCATGGACGTCGAGGTGACGCTCGACAAGGAGGAGTCCGCGGTGAACGGCTCCGGCAGCTCGAACTCGAACAACAACCAGAACAACCAGAACAACCAGAATGGCAACGGCCAGAACGGTAACGGCAATGGCAACAGCAACAACGGCAACAGCAACAACGACTACGGCAACGGCGGGTTCTCCGATCCGTTCGGCCTGTGGTAAGTTCCGCTCCCGAAGCCGCTGACGCTGCCTGACGGCTGACATTGCCCGGTAGTTGACATGGCTCGATGATGGAGGGGCCGGTGCGCTTGCGCCGGTCCCTCCACTTGCGTCTGCGGCCATGTTCCCGCGTGACGTTGGCGTGTCCTTTCGCAGTTGTTGCTAGACTTGGTGGAAGCTGCGGTGGCATGTGCCGCCGCGCAATATAATCGAACGAACAATTGAATATCGAATAATCTTTTTACGCCGTGTATCGCCTGCCCTCGCCGTTTTAGGCAGTGCTGCCGATGGGTTAACAAGGCGTGGGTCGCATGCCGTTCGTGATTCCGCGCTTGTTGCTGGGATGACGGGTGGTCCGTATACGAGCGTAAGGAGATACGATGCGTAAGTTCATCTATCTTTGCAGTCATCTGTGTGTTCAAGTGCCGCTGTTGCCGATTGCCGTGCTCACGGTCATTCCGCTTGCCGTGTGCCCGTCATGGCGCCCGTGGGGAGCGGCGGATATTCCTGTACTGGGCAATCCCGGCGTGGGCCAGTGGATTGTCGTCATCGTGGTGGCGTACACGATCATCGACACCGTGCGCGGCATGATCGACGATTTGCGGCATGGCCGGGTCGGTGTGGATCTGCTGGCTGTCGTGGCGATCGCCGCCACGGTCGCCGTGCAGGAATACTGGGCGAGCTGGGCCGTGGTGCTGATGATCTCGTCCGGCGAAGCCATCGAGGAATACGCCCAATCCAAGGCCGAAAGCAGCCTGACCGCGCTGATGACGGCCGCGCCCCAGACCGCGCACGTCGTGCGACGGGCCGGCGTGGGCGTCGCTGGTGTCAACACCGGTGACGGCAGCGACGGCAGCTCCGACGACCGGGGCGACGGCTTCCGCAAGGTCGCCGCTCTGCCGTCTTCCGCCGCCAGCGGGTCGTCCGACGCTGCGACTTCCCACTATGACACCGTTGCGGTGGAATCCGTCACCCCCGGCGATGTGCTGATTGTGCTGCCCGGTGAAACCGTGCCGGTAGATGGCGAGCTGTTGTCCGGATCCGCCACGCTCGACCTGAGCAACATCAACGGTGAGCCGGTGCCGCGTGGAGTGTTCGCGGGCGCCCGCGTCATGTCCGGCGCGGTGAACGGCTCGACCACGCTGACCATGCGTGCCACCGAAGCCGCCAGCGACTCGCAATACCAGCGCATTCTCGCGCTCGTCGCGGCCGCGCAGGATTCCCGCCCGGCGGTGGTGAAGACCGCCGATGTGCTGGCAGTGCCGTTCACGGTGCTCGCACTGGCGATCGCGGCCGTGGCATGGTTGGTGTCCGGTGTGCCGACGCGCTTCGCTCAGGTGCTGGTGCTGGCGACCCCTTGCCCGTTGCTGATCGCCGCCCCCGTCGCGTATGTGGCGGGAACCGGCCGACTAGCCAAGTCGGGAATCCTGATCAAGACGCAGGACGTGCTGGAGAACCTCGGCCGCGTCACGCACGTGTTCTTCGACAAGACCGGCACGCTGACCGTGAAGCAGCCGCAGGTGACCCGCGTCGAGATGCTGCCCGGTGCCGGCACTCACCTCAATGAGGACCACGTACTGATGATGGCGGGCGTGGTCGAGACCTATTCCGTGCACATCCTCGCCAAAGGCATCGCGAAGGCCGGCACGGAAGCTCTGTCCCGGCTGCATCGGCGGTTCGAGGAGGGGCAGCGGCTATGCCCGCAGCCCGATGCGGACTGGCCTGGTCACGGGCGCGATTATCCGGTCGTCAAGCACATTGATGAAGACGCCGGGAAAGGCATCTCCGGCGAAGTGAATGGGCATAAGGTGCGCGTAGGCAGACTGTCTTTCGCGGCCTCAAGCGAAGATGGGTTCCTGCCGGTTGAGCGGGTCGTCCCGGGCCGGGCCACGACTGATGGAGACCGGCGGTCCGGAAAACAAGGTGAGGGGCGGCTTGCGGACGAGATCCGTACCCGTTTCGGCATGCTCGCGCCGGATGAAATGGCCTCGTACGTGTCGGTCGACGGTCATCTCATCGCCCGGATCGTCCTGCGTGACGTGCCGCGCGCGAACGCCAAGTCGGCGCTCGCGAGCCTGCGCGGTCTCGGCGTCGCCAAGCTGTTCATGCTGACGGGAGACAAGCGATCCTCCGCCGCCATCATCGCCAGTGAGGTCGGCATCGACGACGTGCATGCGGAATTGTTCCCCGAAGATAAGGTCACCGCTGTCACGACCGCGACCGTGACGCCATCGCGCGGCGTGACGATGATGGTCGGCGACGGCGTGAACGACGCGCCCGTGTTGGCCGCCGCCGATATCGGCATGGCCATGACGGACGGCACGTCGACTGCGGCCTCGGAGTCCGCGCAGGTGGTGATCCTGAACGACGACATCGCCGCCGTTCCACGGGCCATCGCCATCGCCCGCCGCACCAAGCGTGTGATGCTGCAAGCCGTGCTGGCCGGTCTCGCGCTGGCCCTGATCGGCATGGTTGCGGCGGCGTTCAACTTGATTCCCGTCGTGGTCGGCGCTTTTCTGCAGGAAGCCATCGACGTGGTAAGCATCCTCTGGGCGCTCACCGCGCTGCTTGACCGTGACTGACGGGCCGTGGTCGACGGGTGCAGCTGGGCCGGTCGTGATCGACCGGCCGCGCCCGTCGCCGGACGATCGGGCGAGAACGAATGTGACATTCGACAACAATGGGGGCAATGCCGGGAAATCCCGCTGTTGCCCCCTTCCGTGATTCGGTGGCTTGCGATAACCTATAACGCGTGACTGAATCTGAGAACAATGAACTTCGTATCGCCGTGATCGGCGCCGGTCCCGCCGGCGTCTACTCCTCCGACATCTTCCTGCGCCAGCTGAAGAAGCTCGGCGAGGAGCTGGGTCTGGGCACCAAGGCCCGCATCGACCTGTTCGAGAAGCTGCCGGTCCCGTTCGGCCTGGTCCGTTACGGTGTGGCCCCCGACCATCCGAGCATCAAATTCATCGCATCCGCGCTGGAGAAGACGCTCGACAACCCCGACATCCACCTCTACTGCGACGTGGAATTCGGCAAGGACGTGACCTTGGACGACCTGCTGGCGCGTTACGACGCCGTGCTGTTCGCCACCGGCGCCGTCAAGGACAAACCGCTGAACCTGCCGGGCGCCGACCTCGACGGCGTGTACGGCGCCGCCAAGTTCGTCGAATGGTATGACGGATACCCCACGGGTGCGCGCGAATGGCCACTTTCGGCCGAGAACGTCGCCGTGATCGGTGGCGGCAACGTGGCGATGGACGTCGCGCGCGAGCTCATGCGCAACGCCGACGACCTCAAGGCCAAGACCGACATCCCCGACAACGTCTACGAAGGCATCCAGGGCAACAAGGCCAAGGTGCTGCATCTGTTCATCCGCCGTGGCGTCGCCCAGGCCAAGTTCAGCGTGCAGGAACTGCGTGAGATGGAGAAGCTGCCCGGCGTGCATCTCATCATCAACGAGGACGACTTCGAGCTGGATGACGACACGATCGAAGAGGCCGGCAAGGACAAGCTGACGCGCCAGATGGTCGAGGAGCTGTTCACCATCCGCGAGATGGCCGAAGACATGGAAGACGACGGCGACGTCGATTACGAGGGCAACCCCGCAGATCGCAAGTATTACGTGCACTTCAACTCCGCTCCCACCGAGATCCTCGGCAAGGACGGCAAGGTCGCGGGCATCCGCGTGGAGAAGACCGAGACCGGCGCCGACGGCAAGATGCACCGCACCGGCGAATTTGAAGACTACCCGGTCGAGGCCGTGTACCACGCAATCGGCTACAAGCCCGCCGAAGCGCCCGGCATCACCTATGACGAGAAGGGCGCCCACCTGGCCAACGCGAACGGCGATGGCCGCATCACCACCGAGGCCGCCGGCGGTGACGTGCGCGAACGCCTGTATGCCACCGGGTGGGCCAAGCGCGGGCCGGTCGGCCTGATCGGCTCCACCAAGTCCGACGCGTTGATGATCGTCACCAACATGCTGGAAGACCTCGCCAAGGCGGCCGAAGGCGGCCGTGTGGCCGTCGACCGCGACCCCGAGTCCATCGACCGCCTGCTCGCCGAGCGCGGTGTCAAGCCGATTGACTTCGCCGGTTGGAAGAAGGTCGACGCCTTCGAACGCTCCGAGGGCGCGAAGGAAGGCCGCGAGCACAAGAAGGTCGTCGAGCCGGATCAGATGCGTGAGCTTGCTCACGCCTGAGCGACCTGTAGCGCGACTCGTATACATCGATCAAGCCGCCTCCCGCGTGACATTGCGGGCGGCGGCTTGTTTTTGCCCGTACTTGTATCATCCCGTGCCTCCGGAATCATTTCATTGTGCTCAAGGCGCATATCCAGCCAACTGTCAGACAGTGAATTTAGTGTGTGGGCTATGGACGGTAAATTGCATGTGCGCGGCCACTTCAACGGCCTGAAAACGACGCTGCTCTTTGCGTTGATGTGGGCCATCATCATGTTGATCTGGTGGGCCACCGGCGGTGACCGCGGCACGCTGGGCGTATATATCGTCATCGGTCTGGTCTCCACGTTCAGCACGTACTGGTTCTCCGACAAACTCGCCATCGCCTCGATGGGCGCCCGCGCGGTCACCGAGCAGGAAGCTCCCGCACTGTACCGCATCGTGCGCGAACTCAGCGCCAAGGCCGGCAAGCCGATGCCTCGCATCTACGTCGCCCCGACCATGAGCCCCAACGCATTCGCAACGGGCCGCAACGAGCGCCATGCAGCCGTATGCTGCACGCAAGGCATCCTCAACATACTCAACGAGCGCGAGATTCGTGGCGTCCTCGGCCACGAGCTCATGCACGTGTACAACCACGACATCCTCACCTCCGCCATAGCCTCCGCACTGGCGACCATCATCACGTATCTGGGATACTCGCTCATGTATTTTGGCGGCGGTCGCAGCAACGACCGTGACAACTCCTCCGGCGTCTTCGGTCTGATCGGCGCGCTGTTGAGCGCGATTCTCGTGCCGATCGGCGCCTCTCTGATCCAGATGGCCATCTCCCGCACCCGCGAATTCGACGCCGACGAGGACGGCAGCCGCCTGACCGGCGACCCCGAAGCGCTCGCCTCCGCCCTGAACAAGATCTCCTACGGTGCTCAGACCAATCCGATGCCGAAAACCGCGGGCACGCAGTCGGTGTCATCCATGATGATCGCCAACCCGTTCTCCGCGCGCGGATTCTCGAAGCTGTTCTCCACGCACCCACCTACCGACGAGCGCATCAGCCGGCTCATGCAGATGTCGCAGGAGATGCGCAATTCCGGCATCGGCGGCGGCAGCAGACCGCATTACTTGTACTAGCTTCGTTGCGCAAGGCTCGCGGGCATCGCCGTCATGTGATACACTGACGACTTGTGCACAAAAAGCACTGCGGATGTAGTTCATCGGTAGAACGAAAGCTTCCCAAGCTTTAAAGGCGGGTTCGACTCCCGTCATCCGCTCCACTTCCCTCAATGTCGAGGCTGCGAATCCTAATCATTCCAACGATTCTTGATTATGTGAATACCTGCTCAATCACATAGGTGCTGCTGGAATGTTGTCACCGTGTTGTCACGGGGCGCATGAAGGGGATTTAGAGGGAACGACATGAGTTGCATCAGCGAAAATGACTGAAGAAAGTGATGTCAGAAATAGTTGGGGGTTACACCACGTTATGGCCCGTTCGGCGTGTCGGAGGCCAGTTGCTCCGCCAAACGTCCGAAGGGATCTCGAACCCGTAATGACGTCCTGTTTGACGGCATCTCCATTGGCCCGGACTGTCATGAGGCCGCCCATTGGACTTAGGGTATGGCTACTTGGACAATGTGAGCGTGTGGTGAGCGCTGAGTTATGCGGATGGGCGTCGGCCATACTATTGCCCTCGCTCCTGTCGGCATGACTTCCACTCACAGTTTTCACATGCCGCTTTTCCGGCGCTGGGCATCGAGACCCGGGTGTCAAAATGTGTCCGGTATGGATGGCCCATCGTGTTGCCGGCTGTGATGCAGACATGGGACACGATGGGCCATAGATTGCTTTTTGTATGAGCGTTATGCGTATATATCGACGATGCGCGCGATTGTATCCTCGACGTCCGAGAACTGTTCCTCATGGTCGCCGTCCAGCACGGTAATCACCGTGCTCATGAGGGAATTGCCGTTCCCATCGATTCCGGAAACGTATTTTCTGCCGATATGGATGATCTTGCCGTCCTTTTGCAGTGTGAGGTATTGGGGTTCGGCTGGTTTCCACTCGAGATATAGTCTGCCTACCCTTGTCTTCAATGTGCGTTGGACGTCGGGGATCACGTTTTTCAGTTCCTCGCATATCACGCAGGAGGCAAGCTCGCGGTTGATGCCGTTCAGCTGGGTCTTTTCGCCTGAGGGTAGGTAGCAGATGCCGTCCACAACACGGAATTGCCAAAGAGACCCGAAGTATTCATGGGACCACAATCCCTTTTCCTTGATGAGAGACTTGGCATGGACGTCGGTGCGTTCCTCGTCCCATACGTACTCGTCGGCGATCGCGGTGAGAGCGTCGACGACGTCTTGGCGTCCCAGCTGCTTGTCCCCGATGCGGTCAAGAACGTCATCGCATAGCCTATGGAATAACTCGCGTTTCCCTGAGGAAGCCCTTAGCATATTCCTCCAGCCAAGGGTTCGCGCATGGTTTCTTGAATCGACGAGGTAGCTGAGGTTGCCTTCCCTCATCGAGTAATCCCCCTTGGTCAGCAGGGCTCTTCGGACATCGATGAGCAGAGACGTGTCCGGCAGATTGGTGTCCTGCCGTTCGAACGCCATTTTCGTGAGCTCCAAGTACTTGTCGAATGCATCGAGGACATCCGGATCATGGGACATGGTTTCGACGTTGTCTCTTGTGATGCCGGCGAAAGAGAGCAGGAAGTCGATTTTCCCCTCGAAATATGGGATTTCCTCGGCCTTGTGCAACGGTTCGGACCATTGCGGGGCATTGGCCCGAAGCCATGCCTTCAATTCCTCCTCGTCAATCTGGTCCTTTGGCGTGAATCCCGTGTCGCCGGGGAACGTCGCGAGGTATGAGGTCAGATCGTCGGCATGGTCGGAGTAACGTTCGACCATGCCGACGGCCTGTGCGTACAGGCCAAGCGTGTTGTAACCCTGCCACATCGTCGCGGCATTGGAAAGGTGCCGAATCACCCGTATCCACTCGGTCCAAGATTGTTCCTCGGGCCTTTTGCCTTGGTTCATAACGCCGTCGAGGTATGCGACGGCGGCTTCGAGCCTCATGCGCGTGCTGTAGCTCTCCGCTTTCCCGTCTATGGAGCTCGAGGCCATTACAATTTCCGGGATTCCGGGCAATGCGTCGTCGCCGGACACGTGATCGAGGATGCGTTCGAGGCGGACTAGAGTACGACTGTCGCAGACGGAGCCTCCCTCTGTTCTCAGGTCCTTGTTGTATTCGTCCAAGCTTCGATGCCGAGTATCCGCCAGGTCCACGCCCTTCATCGAGTATTCGGTGTTGATCCTTGGCGATTTCTTCGCCTTTCCCGCCCATTGGTTCCAGAGGAACCAATTGAGGAAACCCATAAACCGCATGTCGTATTCGTCACGTTTCTCGGTTGGGACACTTCCCTTGAAGCTCCAGAAGAAATCGGTCCATTCCTGGTCGAATTTCCGACAGAACTCCTCGTAGTGCTCGGGAGAGAATTCTGCCTGGGCTTTCTGCTCCAGTTCCGCCTTGATGTTCTCGAAATCGCTCAGTTGCTTGCCTCGGGCGTTCATCTTGATATACAGGTCGTCGCCGTTGCCAATGTCGTTCACGTCGAGCCATTCGAATCGGATCGGGCAATCGTCGCCGGTCAGCAGATCCCAGACCCCATGCCGTGTCATCCTGCGTTCGTCGATGTCGTCGAGCACTTCGAGCGCGGAGAGGATCGTGGGATCATACATGAAGTCCGGGCGGAACCAGCGCTTGTCCCGAAGGTACTCCGACAGTTTGCACATGGGCGTTCGGTCGGCTGTCCATTGTGCAATCTGCTGGATGACGTCGGGTTCGCCGATTCTGGCGAAGAAATCGGAGGACGTCTGTCTGGTCTGATAGGAGAACCTGCCTAGGGTTTGCGCGTCGCCGTCGAGCTCCGGCGCGCGTTCGCCGTCACCGGCATTGGCGACGGCCATGACCAGGGCAAGCCAATGGATGAGGTATAGGGTGGTCAGGCGCTGCTGACCATCGAGCGGAACGAACAGCTCAACGTCACAATCATCACTTCCCTCGATCTGCCCGTAGATGAAGTTCAGGCTCATCGGGGTACGGTCCGAAATGTGGGTCTGGATGTCATCAAGCATACCGGTGCGGGCATTCGCCGATTGGACGTCGCCGCGTCCCTGCACATAGTCGCGCTGTATCGCGGGGATGCGAATGGAGTAGTGCTTGAGCAGGCGCCAGAAGCTCATGGTGTTCCCGCCATTGTCGATTCCCGCGTTCATTTCGTCTCCTCTTCCTCCAGATAGGATTTCAACGTGGCGATGATGCCGTGGGGGCCGTCGAGATAGCCTTCGCGGTCCTCATGGCTCCAGAAGGTGAAGTCGTTGGGATTGTCAGTGTAGTATTTGAGGAAAACGTTTTTCGTGCATGGGGGCACGAAAGTGGTGTCTCTATCGGCATCGATGATCCAACGGCGTTTTTCGATGAAGCTGGCGTTGCCGTATCCGCGGTTGAGCTTGCTTGACAGAAGGACCATATTGTCGATGCTGTCCTGGTCGCCCAGTTTGTTCTCGATGAGAGTCTGGCGCCGTGTCCAGAAATCGTCGCATGTCTTTTCGCTGAAATCCTTGCGGTCGAGGAATTCTCGGATGGCATCGACCTCGTTGGCGCCGTCCCCGCTTTCCTCTCCCCTCGTGGCGTTGGAAAGCAGGCCCAGCACACCTTCGAAGAACATCCTTCGGCTCTCTGAGGGCGATGTGATTCGGGAACCGTTGCCGTTCACCTCCTTGTCCGTGGGCGGTCCACCCGCCGTCGCATGAACGTGTTCCAGATCCCATCGTTCCCTCTTATAGCGGTCGAATGGGAATCTCATGAGGGCTCCCGTTGACGCGTTGAGCGTCAGCAGGTTGAACAGAAGCAGCGCATTCCTGGTTTTGTCGCTGTCGTTGTACGTGAGGTCGGGTATCTGCTCAAGGTCAATGTCCTTGCCAATGAGTGTGCGGAGCCGTCCGCGTAGTTCAGACTTGTCGCAATTGGACAGTTGCGCGTACAGGTCCAGCACGTCGGTTTTCTTGTCTGTTTTGCGTCTTGCGACAAGATAGCCGATGAGGTGGTAAAGCTCGCGGTTCTCGAACCAGTATTCAAGGTTGGCGAAGATCTCCTTGCATGAACGCCACATGTCACGCAGAAGCGTTTGACATCCATTGTCATGCCCGCCGCCGTACACATGGTTGAACACAGCGTAACGGTTGTGCGTGTGATCGATGGCTGGGGCGTCGTCCTGGGCTTTGAGCCATATGTCCAGAATGAGGTCGATCCGTGTTTGGTATTCGCCTTCGATGTCATTGGTCAGGAAGCACCATAGTGCGTCGTCCTGCAGCCGATGCTCCATGCGGTCCCATTCGTTGGCTACGGCGCGTTTCTCGTTGGCGTCGAAGCCATCGTCGGATAGCAGCAGACCCTTGACCAGCTCCGCGTTGGTCAGGGGGATCTTGCCCACGTTGATTTTGCGGAAAAGATCTATGGATTCGTCCTTGCCGGACGTTATCTCGTACCAGATGACCTTCGTGCGCCTGCGGAAAACGCTCAGAAAATTGAACATGTCTGGGCGGTCTTTCCCATGTTCTCTGGCCCAATTCCTCATGGTCTCAAGGGCGAGGGCCATGTGGTGGAAATCCGGGTTGTCTTCCGCATGTTCCGGTGTTGCTGGGGAATCCGCGTTCAGGGAATGCAGGAATTCCCGTGAATCTGGCCTGGTCGCATAGGCAATGGAATAATTGCCGCCGCTTTTGAAAGGATCGGAATATTGCATCAGGAGCAGCAGCGTCGTTAGCCGCTGTTGTCCGTCGATAACCTCGTATGACCCGTCTTCCCTCGGTTTCACGACGATTGGCTGAAGGCAGTAGTCGTGATGGATGGTTTGGGTGTCGAAGAACACGCTCAGGTCGTCCATGAGCGCGGAGACCTCCTCTTTGCCCCATCGATAGCCGCGTTGATATGACGGGACGAAGAACCTGTATGGCTTGTTGCTGTCCTCGGGATTATGTTGAAGATCCTCGATTGATTTCATGGATATGGATGTGTCCGTCATCGTTACCTTCTTTTCAAAACCACTTGTTTTTCCGTGTTTCGCATATGGTTCCATGATATGGGCAATGCGTGCCGATTGGAGCGCTTGGATGACAGATGACAGAGCGTGTTTGCGGGTCCTCGGCGCGATGGACTTTGTTTAGGTGGAATGGCGGCGTCCTAAAGGGAATTCGGAGGACGTTATTCAGCTCAAAAGTCATCTTCCGCGTTCAAGGTCTCTGCTGCTGCGATTCTGTTGCTGATGGACGTGGCTACGTCGTCGAGATCGGTGTCGAATAGGTCTGCATAGGTGTCCAGTGTCATGGCTGCGTTCTTGTGCCCGAGCATGCGCTGGACGGCCTTGACGTTGGCTCCGGAGCTGATGGCGATGGAGGCTGCTGTGTGGCGAAGATCATGGCAGGTCAGCGTCGGGACGCCGGAATCGCGCAGTGCTCTTGCGTACCAGCCGTGGTTTTTCGCGGACTGCTCGCGTAGACGACCGCCGGAGGGATCCCATACAATCCGGAGGCCGATGACAATGTGACATTCCCCGACGATGGGTTCTGGAATTCAAGGACGAGCCTACGGGAGATCAAGGATTACGCGGTCAGCAGGCTTGTGTCTCCAGATGCGGTGCTTGCCGTGACGCTCTGTCGCATCATCGCGGCGACACCTCCTCATGTGGTGCTGCCTCCGACCATCGGTTCGGATTACGGTTCGTTGAATTTCGGCGTGGTGATTCTCGGCAATCCGGGGTCGGGCAAGGATGCGGCCTTCGGCGCGGCGAAGGCGCTGGTGCCGGACATACGTGACGCTCCGGTGACCAGCGTGGCGAGCGGGCAGGCTATCAGCGCTTTGTTCGGACAGCGTGTGCAGGAGGATGGCAGGTTCAGATTGGAGTGCAAGTCCCCTCGCGCCATGCTCAGGTATTCCGAAGCGTCTAATTTCAGGGCGCTGTCGAGTGCAAGGGAAAGCAATCTCCAGCCGGAGGTGCTATCGCTGTTCTCGGGGCAGCAGATTGGCGACTACACCAAGAACAGAGAGCTGTCCGTGACCATTCCTGAACATGGGTACAGGGCGGTAGTGGTGATCTCCGCGCAGCCGTCGATGATGGGAATGTTCGAGGCCGGTGTCGGCGTGGGCTTCCAACAGCGATTCCTCTACGTCTCCGCATACAGTGACAGGCTCAATGTCCGTGCCATCGACGAGGAAGCGGTCATGCTTTCCTCATTGAGGAAGTTACCCTATGACACAAAGCTATTGCCTGAAGATTATCCCATTGAGCAAATGAACCGGCTCTACGAGTGCGGAAGCTATGCCAGAGCTAACGAATCCACGCCAGAAACCAGCCATCTGAGAATGCGAGCCATGAGATTGCCGTCCGCTGTGGAACGCGAGATCATCGCAGATAAAATACGTGTCAACAGGGAGCGAGGAGGGAATCCGCGCAGGGCGCACGGTATGTATCTGCAAACAAAGCTGGCGGCGGCGTTCCGCCTGCTCGAAGACCCGCAGTCGTCTGCAATCACGCAGGAAGATTGGGATCTTGCAGACATGATGATGCAGTGCTCGCGCAAGTGTTACGAGGAGAACCTGCGGGAATACAAGAACGAGAATCTCAATCGTCGCGCCGATTGCAAAGAGGAGGACGAGTTGGTTCGTGAGCAGGTCGATATTCGCGCCCTCCGTGCCACCGAAAAACGCATCGTCGAGCTGCTGGAAAGCTCAGCCCAAGAGTCTGTCTCTAGGACAGAGATATCGCGGTCTCTATCGAAACGGCAAAAACTATTTATGGATGATGCATTGGAAAACCTGATAGCTTCAGGAGTGGTTAAACACAGCAAAGGCAGACGAGGCGGGGACCGGTATTCGCTTATCTAGTCGACCTACCAACCTACCGACCTACTTACTACTGCCGTAAGGGTTTTCGCGACCTACCTATTGAACCTACCGACCTCCCCTAGGTAGGTCGATAGGCTGGATTGGTAGGCGGTCGAATCCCAGTGATTCCAATGGGTAGGTTGGTAGGTCGGTAGGTCACTTGGATGATCGGGGACGAGAAGACCATGAACGACTCCGACCTAGCCGGCTGATGGTGTCAGAGAGTTCGGCGGGGCCTAATGATGCGGCTGTTGTTTTCCTAGGCTGGACTTGTTTTCACTGTGGCTCTGCTGCCACTACGGGTTTGCTAGGCTGGGTGTTTTTGAACTCTAATGCGTATGGAGAATGATGATGATTGATTTGGATGAGTGGAGGCCGCTGGCAGTGGCAGCATTGCGGGAGACATTCGGCGAACGTTTGCTGTGCGTGGGATTGCAGGGTAGCTATCTGCGTGGCGAGGCCCGGCCGGACAGCGACATCGATTTGCTGGTGGTGCTCGACCATGTGGAGCTGACCGATCTTGACCGCTTCCACGAGGCGATGCGCGCGGTGCCGGAAGGCGGAAAGGCCGTCGGTTTCACCTGCGGACGTGACGAACTGGCCGCGTGGCCCGCCTATGAGCTCGCGCAGTTCGAGCACGGCACCCAGGTCTGGCATGGCGACCTGCATGCTTTGCTTCCCGTCTATGGGCAGGCCGATGTCCGGCTTGGTGCGAGGGTAAGTGTGGCGAACCTCTATCACATGACCAACCACACGTATCTGACGACGCGGGAGCTGCCTGCGGATGCCCGTCTGGACGCTTTGCGCGCCATGCTCAAGGGGTTCTTCTTCTCCTTGCAGATCGTCCACGCCGTTCGCGCTGGTGTGTTCGTTCCGACCAAGCGCGAACTGCTTGCCGTTCTGGACGACCCATCAGAGCACATGCTGCTCGCGCACAGCATCGACCCCGGTGAAGCCCGAGAAGGGGATTACTCGGCATTGCAGCAATGGTGCTCAGCCATTATGCAAACCCTGTCGGCCATCTGAGATTGGCCGGCGTCGTCTTACTGAGAAGGGCTTAGCGTCATAAGGCTCTGAGCGCTTTTGGGTAATGTATTACACCGCAAGACTCTTGCGCATGACCAGCTCTCCGTCGTGTTCGCTGATGGTGGTAAAACCAAGCGACTCATAAAGGTGGAGGGCGTTGATGTTGGTGCGCTGAACCGAAAGACTGGCTGCGGTGTGACCGTCGGTCCGCAGCTGGGCTAGTAACACCGTCATTAGGCACCGACCTATGCCTTGGTCTCGCCAGTCGGGAAACAAGGATATGGAGACTTCCGGCGTTGCCGTGTCGATGGTGCCGTAGCCGGTGGCGCTGCGCGGAAAGATTCGGGCCCATGCGGCGCCCACTATCAACGGCCTATCCGAAGTTTCGACCTTGGCAACCATGCAGGCGTCGCCGAACCGTCCGAATCCCTCGATATATCGCCGCAATTCCGGCAGCTCGACAACGCTCCTGTCTGGTGTCGGGGTTCCCGGCGGCACATGGATTGCCTGGTACAGGAACTCGGCGAGCAATGGACACTCCTCTGGTTCCATCGCCGTGATTGTGATATCTGTGGGAGTCGGCACAGCATCCGGTACTTGTTCCGTTGTTGTCATCGTCGCTCCAGTGCTCTTTCCAAATCCTTGATGTATCGTGTTTGCTGTCGTTTCAGATAGGCTTTGACGAATGGCCTCAGCACCAGTTTCTTTGCGGTCACCTGCTCCGTGAACTCAACTGCCGTCGCGTCGCCCATTGGACTGAAGGTTCCGATCCAATGGCCCGTCATATTGCCGTTTTCCATGTCAAATTCCCAGCGTTCGCATGGTTCGCAACAAGTGACGGTGAATGTGGTGGCATAACCATCGTTGGTATACTCCACGAACCGGCTGTCGTTCACGATCTCGGTTTTGCTCAGGTCCGAGCGCCACCCGTAGTCATCGACATTGGTCACGATGCTCCAGACCGTTTGAACGTCGTGCTGGAGGATGGCTTTGATGGTTGATCGCGTCATGGGTTCTATGTCCGTTTCGTCACACGATGGGGTGGCGGATGACGGTGCGAAGGTTCTCGGGCTTGCTCTTGCGCGGATCACCCAGATAGATCTCGTGATGGAGTCGCCGGTTCGCGGAATCGAAATCGAGATGGTGCCCTGATTCGGCGATGTGTTGGTCGAGTGTGGCGATGGTCGCGGGCTCGTTATCGTAGGAGCCTTTGTGCATGACCTGTCCGGCCAAGCCCTCGGTCCAGTCCAGCAGGAACACGCGGCTCACATCCATTTCGGGGTGTTTGGCGGCGAACCGTGAGACGCAGGCGTCGAAGGCCTCGTCGGTGACGAATTCGGGCAGGCGGATCATCGAGGTCCACTGGAAATCCGTCTTGCGCGAATAATCGATGGCGCCGGTTTCGTTATCATTCGTGTCCATGTGCCACAGGCCCTCCAGCGGCGGCACCACGTAGTCGTAGTAGCCCTCGATGTGCTCGGCCGGATCCTTGGACTTCCGACTCATCTTGATGGTGAACGAGACGCCGTACAGCAGTTGCAACGCCGTCTGGTAGTCGCCGCCCTCCTCGTTGGGGTCGCCGGAGCCTTCGACCGCGACGAACCGCATTCGCGGCACTTCGATGATTGACGGCGTGGCCGCCGGCTGGTACAGGTCCTTGTATTCCTTCTTGACATCGAACGCCATCGTCCGCTCCTAACTAAGCACATCCTTGAGCTGTGAACACTAGAGTCGAATTCAGTTCCAGTTTAGATTGCGTACGGTGAAGGACGCGTGACATGCCGGCGCGCAATGTCGGGCGCGGAGAAATCACACAGTGCATATGGCGTTTGTGGGACTTGTTCGACTGACACATAGAAAGCAGACGTGAATGAGTAAAGGCTGATAATGGGGGGGGCGAATTGTTGGCTACTGCGGCTGAAATATTTCAACAGCCGACCGGATGTGAAGCAGCGCAGAAAATTTTGTGACGCTTTTCTTTTACTTTTACGTCTAAACCAATTCGATCGCAGCGGGGTTAATGTCCAAACTAGGACGCTCTGATGCTTTATAGCGTTGAGATGATAACTGGTGCGTCGAGTTCGGATTGTTTTTCTGACACGCACGCAGCTTGGCTTGGAATATGGTTGCCTTTCCTCGGCGGCAGTTGAAAGGAGTCCGGCATGTTCGACGTGAAGTGCGGAGGGAAAGTCTTGGCGCTTATGTGCCCGGAGCGGTGGCTAGCAAGCGACGCATGTGTGGCCACACTTGCTCGCCCCACTGGTGTGGGGCGGCTTGCCGGGAGACCCGTGCCCCTTGGTCGGCGAAGCCTCCGGACCGTTTTCGCGGCTGGTGGAACGAGTCGTTCCGGCTCTCGTGTGGAGGCGTTTCCCGATGGGCTGGCGTGACAATCGCCGGCGAAGCATCTGCAAGAAAATCATGTTCGCACCGGAGGAATGGGAACAGGCCAGGCAAGTTCACGAGCGATGGTCAAGGAACCTGCCGATGTATCGACGGTGGGGTGATTTCGCCCGGCAGACGCTCATGCGGGGCGCATCGATGAACGTTTCGGTGACGCTGGCAAGCGATCCCGAGGCTTTCAAGGCCGAGCTGCATCGCATCGGCGTGAACGTGAATCAAATCGCCCGTACCGCGAACCTGGCCGGATCTGTCGCCCCGCAACAGGTGCGCGAACTGCTGAATTTGCTTGCCTCTATCGACAGAAAGATGGAGTTGATGGAGCGTGAAAAGGCGGAGATTGACGCAGCGCAGGGGCTGTACTGATGGCTGTGGTCAAGCTCGGCAGCAAGGTCAAGACGAACCTCGCCGGAACAATCCGCTACGTCATCAACCCTATTAAGAACGGCGGCGGCAGACTTGTATACGCCAGCTACAGCCACGAGCGGCACGACGCGAACATGCTTGCGGAGCCGATGATCCACGACTTAGAACGCTGCGCGAACGGGTTGCGCGCGAACGGCGTGCTCGCATTGCATTTGAAGCATACGTTCAGTCCCGATGAGAATGTGATGGCGGAACAGGTGCACGAGTTGGGCGTCATGCTAGCCGAGGCAATCACGAGCGGGGATTACAAGTACGTGGTCTCCACACACATGGACCGGCACCATCTGCACAACCACATCGTCATTTGCGCGGCGAACCGAAGGTCTGGAAGGAAGATGCGCCTTACCCGCAGGAGCATCGACCAATGGCGTGCTATCAGCGACGAACTGTGCCGTCGCGAGGGCCTGAACGTGCTGAAGAACCCAGATGTTGAGGCCGCCGCGGACCGTGTGGATATGCGTGGCACGATGCGCCGAACGCCCGGACAGAATACGGAACCGATCTCTGGATATGACGTCCCGGTCATCGAATCCACAGGTCGCGGCGTAGACATGGGGGAGCTGTACGCGGCGGCAAAGGGCAAGGGAATCAAGGAACGGATGCGCATCCTGATCGACCTCGACGCGGCCAAAGCGTCCAACATCGGCGAATTTTCCCGGCTGCTTGATTTGCATGGCATAGGTTTGGCGATGCGTGGCGGGGGTGCGACGTTCACGGACCGGACGACGGGACGCAAATTCCGTGGCTCGCGACTTGGCCCGGCGTACACGCTCGATGCCATCGGTGCAAGGCTCGCGAATGGCGAGAACATGCTGCATCTGACGTTCAACAACAAGCTTGTCGCCGTTGAGAACGACCGGTCGGTGAGCGTGTGGCTGCCCGGGACCAAGCGCCAGCGGAAGGTCAACCTACCAGCCAACATGCTGCGCCGCGACGGCAGCACATGGCATCTGCTTATACCCGAAACGTTCACCGGCATGGTTATGGACCACTCGAATAGGTACGCTGCGCGCCTCACTACGGCCATGCTGGCCGAAGCGTTCGGGCGTCCAGAACAGCGGCTCGAACCACTCGCGAGAAGTGCCAATACGACGACCCTCCGCCATGCGTCGAGCCCGGCACAACGCCGCTACTACCAGATTCAGGCAGGAAAACTCGACGAGCTGAAGACGATGGCAGACGGATTGAACGTGGCATGCCAAATCCAACGCGAAGGCGACAACAGCCTTGCCGAGGGAATGCGAAACCTGAACGCCAGGGCCGACTGGGCGCGTGGCGAACTACGCGCCGCCGTCATCGCGTTGAATGATGCGATCAACAACAACGACCTCGACCTCGTGGCCGAAACCCGCGCGGAAGTTGAACGCCGTGAACAAGCGGTGCTCGAATGTCAGCACGAACTCGACGCAATTAGTTTACTCGCCCGGAACTCTGGCATCAGACTGCCGGACACCACCAGCAAGGAGCGAAATGATGGATCAATCAGCGAGCCGGAACGACAATATGGGAACCGACCCGTTGGGCGACATGTTCTCCCGAATGTTCGACCAGATGCAGCCGCAGGAACCAACGAACATGACCTCGACAACGGATACCGACGTGGCCCGGTTAGAGGAGGAGAAGCGAGAACTCAACCGTCAAATCAGCGAGCTTCGGAGCAAGAATTCGACGCTCTCATCAAGGAATCAAGAGCTTCAATCAACGAATCAGCAGCTCTTGTCAACGAATCGGACGCTCAGGAAGCAGCTCTCCGAACTCAACGAGACAACGAAACTACTCGGAGAAATCAAGAAGAGAGAACGCGCCTGCGCCGAAAAGGAAGAGCGTTGTAACCATATCCTTAATCGCCAGGCTGCACTCGAATCCCGCGAAGCCAAGCTCCAGTCCGACCGAACGCGGTTTGATAGCGAGCGGGAGCAGCTGTACAAGAGCATCGCGGAACAGGTCAGTCAGGAGGTTGAACGAGAGCGTCAGCGGCTTGGGGAGGACAACGACAGGCGGTGTGAGAAAGCCAAGCGCATCCTATTCGCTCTGTGCGTAGGCGTGTGTTCGTTCGCCGTCCCCATGCTTGTCATCGGCATGGCAGGCCGATGGCATATCCTCGCGGCCACACTGCCCGAGTGGCTTCACGCGCGCAAGCAACAGCTTGCCGCGATTGGTCAATGGCTTGGCAACGTTGATGCGTGGCTTGGCAACGTTGATGCGTGGCTTGGCGAAATCATTCCCCGGGGATGGTGGAATGGGCCGCTCGCCTTCCTCCTCATGCTGCTCATTCTCGTCACCGTGTGCGGAGTGCCGCTGCTCATAGCTGTCGGCTATACGTTGCTCACCAAAATGGCGGTCATGGACTGGTGGCGGGAGCGGACATTCGGGGTGCATGGCGTCCTCTGGACGTTGCTTATCCTTGCCAGCCTCGCTTTGGCCGATCGCCTCGCTATGATTCCCAACAGTCCGATGCATTGGCTTACTTGGTGGATACTTCTCATCGCCGTCGCGCATCCGGTCTACTTGCTGACGGTGGCACCCAAAGTCAACCGGTTTATGGAGAAAGGCTAAAGCCTCTGTACATGGTGCTCGGTGAGGGAAGAAAAACGTTCCTCTACAAAATTGTTGTCACCGTGTTGTCATATGGTCTTATGGATAAAGCTCCGAGGAGTGGAAAACATTGATATTTAGCGCTTTTGCGTCATTGTCTAGGTAGGGTTCGACTCCCGTCATCCGCCCCACCACTTTCCGCTCCCGCTGGCGGGAGCTGGCTCGCGTCAGCGAGACTGAGGGTGAGACTGAGGGTGGTTTTCCACCTATCAGATAGCTACACGTGCCAGCTCCAGCAGGGGGCTCAGTTGCCCGCGTCCCCCGTATCTCCCGCGTCGCCGGCCATCTTAATCAGCTGCTCGATGGTGACGAACTCGTACCCCTGCTTCTTGAGATCGTCGATGATGCCGGGAAGCGCCTCGACGTCCTGCGAACGGTCGCCGCCGCCGTCGTGCATCAGCACGATCGCCCCGTTATGCGCGCCCGTCATCACGGCATCATGAATCGCCTTGGCTCCGGGACGCTTCCAATCGAGCGTATCGATATCCCACAGCACGTTCATGTCGATCAGGTCGGACGTCTCCTGCCACTGCTTCTTGCCGAACGCCCCGTATGGCGCCCTTAGCACTTTCGTTACATGCCCGGACGCCTTCTTCATGTTCGAAAACCCGGCGATGATTTCAGCGCGCAACGCGTCGCGGCTGAGTGTCGGCATGTCCGGATGCGTGTTGGAATGGCTCGCCACCTGATGTCCCTCCTCCAGCATGCGTTTCTCGGCGTCCGGGAACGACAGGCACTCCTCGCCCACGTCGAAGAACGTGGCCTTGACGCCCTTCTCCTTGAGGATGTCCAGGATCGGGCCGCTGTATTTGCTCGGCCCGTCGTCGAACGTCAGCGCGATGACCTTCTTCCCCTCCGGGCGCGGGTTCAACGGCACGACGATCGTGTCCTGCGGCTCGACGGTGACGCCTTTGTCCACATGCTTGCCGGAACGTTTCCCGACCCAGTATTCGTGCACGCCGTCTTTCCCGGCCTGCTTGAGTATCTGTATCGAGCCGCCTGCGATGCCGATGCTTTCGCCGTGCGGCACGGTCTCCTTTCTCACGGTATGGTCTTCGGTCACATCCTCGCCTGACGTCACCATCACCATGCCATCCTGCGGGATCGTCGTGCTGTCGATTGCATCCCGGCGCACGGCAGCGCCGTTGATGCTGACGACGATCGGTTTGCCGGCATGCTTCTCGATCATGTCGCCGGCCACGTCGACCAGATTGCCCGGATGCGCGTCGAAGTCGCCATTGTCGCGCAGCAGTCGTCCCAACGTCATGTCGACGCTGACTTTCATGGAAGTGCCGTTTACCGTGATCGGTATCTGCCGCCAATGCCGGTCCCACATCCACCAGCCACCGACACTGCCACCGGCCAACGCCAATATCACCAGAATGGCGACGAATGCAATCAGCCGATGCCGTCCCCTGCCGCGCCGCCCGTTATCGGGGCCGGCTCCGTACTCGCCATATTCGTTCCCGCGCGTCTTCCCCGCCCGGCGCACACTGTCCCCAAACGACAGCTCTTCAATGTACTGCGGTTCTTTTGTCACGTCCTAATTTTACGGAGGTGAAGATGGGAGAAAGGTGAGGAACGGGCCGCGGCGTGCGGAGGCGATGGATTCCGCCCGGCGGCTCCGGCCGGAGTAGCGGTGGTGCCAAATGTTGCATGGTCGCGGGATAATGCAGGTATGACGATTGCAACTGCCGAACGATACGCTGAAATGCTGGACGCCGCGCGCCGCGGCGGATATGCCTACCCGGCGATCAATGTGACGAGCTCCCAAACGCTGAACGCTGCGCTGCAGGGTTTTGCCGATGCCGAGTCGGATGGCATCATCCAGGTTTCAGTGGGCGGCGCCGCGTATTTTTCCGGTCAAGGCGTGAACGACCGCGTGACCGGGTCGTTGGCGTTCGCGGCGTTCGCGCATGAGGTGGCGAAGCGCTACCCGCATATCACCGTCGCGTTGCACACAGACCATTGCGCCAAGCAGTATCTGGACGGTTGGGTGCGTCCCCTGCTGGACATGGAGGCCGATGAGGTGGCGCACGGCCGCGAGCCGATGTTCCAGTCCCACATGTGGGACGGTTCGACGGTTCCGCTGGACGAAAACCTCACCATCGCCGAACAGCTGCTCGACAAGTCCGTCGCCGCGCGCACGATCCTGGAAATCGAAATCGGCGCGGTCGGCGGCGAAGAGGACGGTCATAGCGCCGAAATCAACGAAAAACTGTATTCCACGCCGGCCGATGGCGTGAAGGTCGCCCAGCGTCTCGGCTTGGGAGAGCGCGGCCGGTACATGGCCGCGTTCACGTTCGGCAACGTTCACGGCAGCTACAAGCCCGGCGTGGTCAAGTTGCGCCCGGAACTGTTGGGCGACATCCAGCGCGAGGCGGCTCAGGCCGTGGTGGACGGGCGTATCGCGTCCGCCGCCGGGGCCGTCGATTTTCCGAACGGCAAGCCGTTCGCTCTGGTGTTCCACGGCGGTTCGGGCTCTCGCCCGGAAGAGATCGCCGAGGCGGTGCGGTACGGCGTCGTCAAGATGAACATCGATACGGACACGCAGTACGCGTTCACCCGTGCGATCGCCGATCATGTGTTCTCGAACTACGATGCCGTGCTCAAGGTGGACGGCGAGGTCGGCGAGAAGAAGCTGTACGATCCGCGCTCCTGGGGCCGCGAGGCCGAGAGCGCGATGGCGGCCCGCGTCGTGGAGGCCTGCAAGCAGCTCGGTTCCGCCGGCAAAGCCCTGAAGTGACGTCGGTCGCCGCGGTAGATGCAACCGCAGCTGTCGAGTTACGGTCTTCCGATATGATGGCTGAATATTGGAAAAATGCGTCGGCGCGGGATTTCCCACGCAAGTGCAGGGAGAGACTGCAGGAACTTCAACAAGGCAAGGACGGCAAGTTGCAGCCGTTCGCGCCCATGTTGATATGGGCGTTGACAAAACGAATGCGACGGTAACCGCCGCCCCAGCGCTTACCTTCGCAGTAGAGGGCATACGGTAGGCTGTTCCCGGCGGAATTGTGCGGATGCGGAGGTGCAGTATGTCCGGAATCGTGTTGATCGGCGCTCAGTGGGGCGACGAAGGCAAAGGCAAGGCTACCGATCTGATCGGTACCAAAGTGGACTATGTGGCCCGTTTCAACGGCGGCAACAATGCCGGCCACAGCGTGATGGTCGGCGACCAGATGTATGCGTTGCACCTGCTGCCTTCCGGCATCATCAGCCCGAACGTCACCCCCGTGATCGGCAACGGCGTCGTCGTGGATCCGGAAGTGCTGTTCGAGGAGATTGATGGTCTTGAAAGCCGCGGCGTGGACTGCTCCCGCCTGCTGGTGAGTGAGGCTGCACATGTCATCGCGCCTTACCATCGCACGCTCGACAAGGTGACCGAGCGTTTCCTCGGCAAGCATAAGATCGGCACCACCGGCCGCGGTATCGGCCCGGCCTACGCCGACAAGATCAACCGCGTCGGCATCCGCGTGCACGACCTGTTCAACGCCGAGCACCTGCATGACAAGGTCGAAGCCAGTCTGCACCAGAAGAACCAGATTCTGGTCAAGCTGTACAACCGTCGCGCCATCGACGTGGACCAGACCACTGACGAGCTGCTCAAGCTCGGCGAACGCCTCAAGCCGTACGTCGCCAACACCGGTCTGATTCTGAACAAGGCTCTCGACGAGGGCAAGACCGTGCTGTTCGAAGGCGCCCAGGCCACGATGCTTGACGTGGATCACGGCACTTACCCGTTCGTCACTTCCTCCAACCCAACCGCCGGCGGCGCCTGCACCGGCACCGGCGTCGGCCCCACCAAGATCACCCGCGTGGTCGGCGTCTCCAAGGCGTACGTGACCCGAGTCGGCGAGGGTCCGTTCCCCACCGAGCTGTTCGACGAATCCGGCGAATGGCTTCGCCAGCAGGGCCACGAGTTCGGCGTGACCACCGGCCGTCCGCGCCGCTGCGGCTGGTTCGATGCGGTCGTGAACCGCTACGCCAGCCAGGTCAACGGTCTGACCGACCTCGTGCTCACCAAGCTCGACGTGCTCACCGGTCTCAAGGAGATTCCGATCTGCGTCGCCTACGACGTGGATGGCGAGCGTTACGACGATATGCCGACGGATCAGGCCGCCTTCTCTGCTGCCAAGCCGATTTACGAGACCATGCCCGGCTGGACCGAGGACATTTCGCAGGTCCACGAGTTCGACGAGCTGCCCGCCGCCTGCCAGGCGTACGTCAAGCGTCTTGAAGATCTGAGTAACTGCCGCATCTCCGTGATCGGCACCGGCCCTCAGCGCGACCACATCATTTCCGTCCACTCGCTTCTCGACTAGTCGCCATTCGGCGTCCTCGCCGACCCACGGCTGCCGGGACAAAGTGAATCCGCGTACTACAAGGGTTTCAGATCATGAATCAGTCTGTACCGTTCGTGCCCTCCTCGCATGACGAATCCGATGGCGGCGATGCCGCCGGCGCGGGGGACATCGAATCCGTCTCTGCCGGGTCCGACGTCGCCGACACTTCCGCGCCGGACTCGACTCCAAGCGAGGCTCACGCCCTCGCCGCGGACGAGCCGGCGCCATCGACCCAAGAGATCAGCGCCTCCGAAATCGAATACGCGGCGCCTCGGCCCACCGGACTGGCAGCCGCGGTAGCACCACCTTCCATTCCACTGGCCCCGGCCAAGCGCGTGCAGGCGAAATTCAATCCCCTCGCCGATGGCATGCTGTATTTGGTGGTGTTCGTCGGCGGGTTCTTCGGCACGGCGATACGATACGGGCTCTCGCTGCTCCTGCCGAATCCGGCCGCGCCAAGTGGCCTCCTTCATTCGTTCCACACCGCCACGTTCATAGCGAACATGCTGGCGTGCTTCATCTTCGCCGCCCTGAGCACGTACATGTCGCAGGCGGCTTGGATTCGCAAGCGCATCCGCCAGCTGGTCAGCCGCGGTGTCGGCATGGGCATGTGCGGCGGGTTCTCCACGTTGTCGGCGATGATGATCGAGGACCTGAACTCGTTGCGCGCCGAGAACATCGTGGGATTCGTGACCTACACGCTGCTGAGCTTCATCTGCGGTTTGATCATCGCGTGGCTTGGCACCATGCTGGGCCTTGCGCTGAGCCGAAAACGCGAGGCGCACGTGGTGGCTCGCGCGGTGCGCGAGTCGCAGGCCGCCGGCGCTCCGTCCGGAGCAGACTTGGCTGTTGACAGTCAGGCCGGTTCGGAACCGGCTGCGGGCCGCGTACAAGACATGCCAGTATCCGACGAACAGCACCTTCCGTCGTTCGAACCGGATCCGATCACCGCGGAAATTCCGCTCAGGCCTGATCCTGAAACCGGGGAGGTGCGCTGACATGTTTGCCCTGATCTGTATGTGCGGCGGCTTGGGCGCCGTGACGCGGTTCGTCCTGAACACGTCGATTCAACGGTGGTGGAACCGCGCGTTCCCGCTGTCCACGTTCATCATCAACGTGCTCGCCACGTTCTTCGCCGGCGTGGCCGCCGCGGCCTACTTCTACCAGACGGCCGACCATTCGTCGTACCTGCTGTTCGTCACCGGCTTCCTCGGCGGTTTCTCTACGTTTTCCACGGCTATCAACGAGATGGTGTCGCTCGCCCGCAGCGGCAAATACGCCGCGGCCGCCGTGTACTTCATGATGACCGTGCTGGTGCCGGTGGTGTGTGTGGCGCTGGGTTGGGGGCTGATCGCGCTGGTGCGGTAGCTCGTCTGCGCTGGAGTGGCTCTCAAAACTCGCAGATACAAAATGATGTTGTTGGAAAATAGGGGTTCTGTTTTTGTATCTGTAAGTTTTGAGAGCGTCGTTCTGTATACAATTAGGCGAACAGTCATATTGTGACGGCAAACGATGGAGTGGGGACATGGTCGGGATGCGTGATGTGGCCAAAAAGGCCGGGGTGTCGTTGAGTACGGTGTCGCTGGTGGTGAATGGTGCCGGGTGCGTGTCCGATGACATGCGCGAGCGCGTCGCCGAAGCCATGCGTGCGCTCAATTATGTGCCGAACGAGCTCGCCCGCAACCTGTATCATGACCGCACCAACACCGTCGGCGTCGTCGTGCCCACCATCCGCCATCCGTTCTTCGCCACGTTGGCGGCCGGTCTGCAGCGAGAGCTGTCGGAGCGGGGGCTGCGTACCATGCTGTGCTCGACGGCCGATTCGGGTACTGGCGAGGCCGAGTACGTCGACATGCTCCGCCGGCATATGATGGATGGCATCGTGATGGCGGCGTACACCGAGCACGCTCCGGATTACTGGACTTCGATCGGTCGGCCCATCGTGGGGTTCGATTGTTATCTCGGCGAGGGCATCCCATCGGTCGGCTCCGATCACGAGCAGGGCGGGCGACTGATCGCCGACCTGTTGATTCATAGTGGTTCCCGGCATGTGGCGATAGTAGGCGGCCCGTGCAGGCAGTTCCATGATCTGGCGCAGACGCCGACTGGCGAGGCGCGGCAGACGGAATCGCCCGGGAACACCACGTTCCCGACCGTGCGCTATTACCTGACGCTGGAGCGTGAACTGCAGCGTGCAGGCATTCGGTGCGAGTACATCGAGGCCGGGGAAGTGGCGGATTTTCAGGGTTGCACGACGGCCATGCGCGAACTGTTCGACCGTTTTACCGACGTGGATGCCGTGGTCAGTTCCGATATCGGTGCCGCCTGCTGCGTGCAGGAGGTGTTTCGCCGCGGCATGCGTGTGCCGCAGGACGTGCAGGTCGTCGCCTATGATGGCACGTATCTGACCGACATGGCAGGGTTGCGTCTGACCGCCGTATGCCAGGACTTCGATGCGCTTGCCGGCACGGCCGTCGCCCGCATGACGGATGCCATCGAGGGGCGTCCGGTCGATTCCGCCGGTGACGTAATCCCTGTTTCCCTGCGCGAGGCCGACACCACGCGGCGCTGATTGCCGCGCCTCCGCCAGCGAGTCCGGAGGCGGTACCTACGCCAACCGCTTCGGCGACGGCACCATCGCCTCGCTCACCGATGTGCTGCGCACCCGCTTCGCCGGGGTGTACGACGGTGTCCACGTTCTGCCGTTCTTCACGCCGCTCGACGGCGCCGACGCCGGCTTTGATCCGATCGACCACACCAAGGTGGACCCGCGCCTGGGTTCCTGGGATGACGTGGCCGAACTCAGCAAGTCCCACGACATCATCGTCGACGCGATTGTCAACCACATGAGCTGGGAATCCGCGCAGTTCCAGGACGTGCTGAAGAACGGCGAGAAATCCGAGTACTACCCGATGTTCCTGACCATGAGCTCCGTATTCCCGAACGGCGCCACCGAAGAAGACCTCGCCGGCATCTACCGCCCGCGCGGCGAATCTCGCAAGTCCCGCGCTCCCAAAAGTTTCACGCGACGCGGCCGGCATATCGGCCGTGCCGCGTTGTCGTGTAATATGCGACCGTTACGATAGTTGTATACCCGTAACGAGAGCGCACAAGAGAAGAGAAGTAAACCGATATCATGACCGATGATCAGCAGCAACCGAACGAATTCCCCGCTCCGAAGCCGTTGCCGGGCAGTGTGTACATTCGCCCCGGCATCGATGATCGGCCTGATTACGACAAGGTGCTCAGCCCCGAAGACAAGTCCGCGGTCGCCCGCTTGGCCGTGCATCAGCCGCGGCGCAAGGTCGAGGCGTCCGTGACGCAAGCCGAGACCCAGGTCGCGCAGATGACCTCGGAGGGATCTCCCGCGGCGGCCGCGGCCTCCGTCGACACGGCGGTCCCGGACATGGGCTCGGCGTACGTGGACATGCGCGACCCGGTGGTCAGCGCCGACGGTCAGCGCCCGAACCCCGGTCAGGTGACCCGCCTGTCGTGGGGCTTCGCGGTGGGTGCGACCATGGCGATCGTGCCATGGGCCGCATTGAACCTACTCGCGCTGCCTGCGGTCATAGCGAAAGTCAGCTGGCAGCGGGTCTCCGGCGCGGTTGCCTCCCGCGCGGCGTTCTCCGGTGGCGGCCAGAAACTCTCCGAGAGCCTGGTCAGTCGCATTGGCACGGTCGGCGACGGCGGGGTGGCGTCGGCATGGGCCATTGATCTGGCCGTGGTTGTTGTCGTGGGCGTCGTCGTGTCGCTGATTGCCGAGGCCGTCGTCTCCGCGCTGTCCGATCGCACGCGCGTGGCCGCTGGCCGGCGCACGCCGTGGATCATCGCGGGAGGCATCGTCTCCGCGGTGATGACGCTGGCGCTGGGACTGTGCTCGAACGTGGTGGGCATCGCATTGCTGTGGGGTCTGGTGCAGGTCGGTTATGTGATGCTGACCGTGCCGATGGCGGCCGCGTTCAGCGAGCGAGTGCCCGACAAGTTCCGTCCGCGCATCGTGCGCGCGCGTGGCATCGGCCAGATGGTCGGCCAGGCGCTGGGCGTGTGGATCGGCGTCGCCTGCGTCGTGTTCGGCGGGCTGTATACGCCGTTCGCCACGGCCGCCGCGGTGTTCCTGCTGGCCGGCATCGTGCCGGTGCTGGTGTGGCCGAAGGAACCGTCGAGCGAGGAGCAGCCGCATACGGCGATGAGTGCGCACATGCTGATGGAGCGGTTCCGCGCGCCGCGGCACGCCGTCGAATTCTGGAAGGCGTTCGCTTCGCGCTCCTTGGTGTCGGCTGGTGTCGGACTGACGACCGTGTTCCTGTGGTTCATCGCATCGGCGCTGATCTTCCGGGATTGGTTCACGCAAGGCAACTCCTCTCCGATCGCGGTACCGGTGTGCTCGTTGATCGCCTCGATGGCCTTGGCGACGCTCGTCGGCTCCGTGGGTGCCGCGTTCATCGCCGGTCCGGTGGGTGAGTACATTGAGGATCCGCGGTATCTGTCGGTCATTTCCTGCGTGCTGTACACGGTGGCGTTGGCTTTGCCCATGACCATGCCGAGCGCCGTCAGCATGGTGCTGTTCGCCCTGATCGGAGGGTTCGCGTTCGGCCTGATCGATACGTTCGGCCAGTTGCTTGCGATGGGCGCGTTGCCGGATGCGCGTTCGGCCGGCCATGATTTGGCGTTCTTCAACCTGTCGAATTCCGTCGGTCTGGCGCTCGCCGCGATAATCGGCGCGGTCGGTGTGGCCGTCACCGGCGGTTTCTCGGTGCTGTTCCCGGCGGCCATCGTCTGTGTGCTCGCGTCCGCGGTCGTCACGATTTCGATGAAGCGCTAGCAATCCGGCCGGATTGGCCGCTGTTGCGCCTCGTTTGGGATTGAGGCATCATCCTATCCGCGATTAGTCCCATCCGTTGCTGCTGAAATGGGACTTTCGCGGGATGGGGCGTCGATGTGTCTGTCTGTAATGCAGGCGGAACACAGACAGGTTGTGCCGACGCCGCCGATGTTGTTATGCCGCGGCCGTCCACATAGTGAACCTTTGATGGCTGTCGTGGAATCCCGCGCCTATGTTGTCGGACAGTCGAGCGCGAAAGAGCTCGAAAGACACGTTCGATACCGAAAGGAGGTTCGCCGCGATGACTGGATATGCTGCTGATAACGCCGCTAACGCAACCACCGTTAACGTTGTTCTGCTGTCTGCACGAATTATTATTCCGTCTTCGCTGGCGGACTGATTCGGCATCACTGCTTGGAACCCCGCCAACGAAGGCAGGGCTCAGCGAGCAACCAATCGTATAGCCCTGCACGAGTCGCGGGGCTTTTTTTGATGCGTCCCACAAGGTCACCGGATCAGCAAAGCGGCAAACGAGAGAGAACAGAATAAAAAATCGCGGGCTCGTCCGCGTGCAGTAACAGGAGCTAACAATGACAGCAGTCACACTGACAGCTGACGGCACCACTTCGGTGGGTGGAAAAGCAAAGGCGATGGTCCGTGACTCGGTCAAGACCGTGATCGCCGCCTCGATGGTCGGAACCGCCATCGAATTCTACGACTTCTACGCCTACGGCACCGCCGCAGCGAACTACTTCCCGCGCATCTTCTTCTCCGCGAAGGACAACCCCACCGTCGCGCTGCTGATGAGCCTGCTGACCTTCGCCATCGCGTTCATCGCTCGTCCGCTGGGATCCCTGATCTTCGGCCACTTCGGTGACCGCATGGGCCGCAAGACCACGCTGGTCGTCTCGCTGATGACCATGGGCGTCGGCACGTTCCTCATCGGCTGCCTGCCGACCTACAGTCAGGTCGGTGTCGGCGCGGTCGCGGTACTGTGTCTGCTGCGTTTCATCCAGGGCATCGGCCTTGGCGGCGAATGGTCCGGTGCTGCGCTGGTCGCCACCGAGAACGCGCCCGAAGACAAGCGTGCGCTGTACGGCTCCTTCCCGGAGCTCGGCGCCCCGATCGGCTTCTTCCTGTCGAACGGCACCTACTTCGTGCTGGAGTCGTTCAATGACACCGATGCGATGTGCGCCTGGGGTTGGCGTGTGCCGTTCCTGCTGTCCGCCGTGCTGGTGATCATCGGCCTCGTCGTGCGAGTCCACATGGAGGAGACCCCGATCTTCCGCATGGCCCAGGAGCAGAAGAAAGTCGTCAAGTCCCCGCTGACTGAGGTGTTCCGCAAGTCCTGGAAGCAGGTGCTGCAGGCGACGTTCCTCGTGGCCGTGACCTACACGCTGTTCTACACGCTCGCCACCTGGTCGCTCGCATGGGGCACCAAGATCAAGCGTGAAGGCGGCGGCGACCTCGGCTTCACCAACCAGGAGTACCTGCTCATGCTGATGATCTCCATCTGCGTGTTCGCGCTGTTCATCGTGCTTTCCTGCCTGTATGCCGACCGGATCGGCCGTCGTCGCGTGCTGATGTTCTCGTCCTGCGCGCTGGTCGTGTTCGCCGTGCTGTTCCCGTTCCTGCTGGACAGCGGCCTGGTCGGTCAGAAGAACTTCGCGGCCACCATGGTGTTCCTATGCCTCGGCTTCGCCCTGATGGGCATCGCCTTCGGCCCGATCGGCGCCTTCCTGCCCGAGCTGTTCGACGCGAACGTGCGTTACTCCGGCTCCGGCATCGGCTACAACCTCGCCGCCATCGTCGGCGCTGCTTTCGTGCCGACCATCGCCACGTGGCTGTCGAAGAACTTCGGCGTGCATTCGGTGGGTCTGTATCTTGCCGTGATGGCCGTCTGCTGCCTGATTGCGTTGGCGACCTGCAAGGAGACCAAGGACGTCGACTTTACGAAGTGACGGCGATGGTCGGGTACCGCCCGGCCGCGCTTGAACTCCCAAAAAATAACAACAATACACAAAAACAATCATTCAATATTTGGACGTGGGCAACCACGTCGCCTCCAGTGGTACTAGAAATGAGCCACAGGAGGGGATGACTTTGGCGCGGGACACAATCCCGCGTGGAAGCCGTCTGCAACCAAGAGGGCCGTCGAAAGCGAGCGCGTTCGGCGGCAAGACATCCAATTAAAGGAGTGCCTATTATGGCAGCAACTATCTGGTATGAGAAGGACGCCGATCTGTCCGTGTTCGATGGCAAGAAGGTCGCCATCCTCGGTTATGGCTCCCAGGGCCACGCGCATGCGCTGAACCTGCGCGACTCCGGCGTTGACGTGGTCGTCGGCCTGCGCCCGACCTCCAAGTCCGTCGAGTTCGCCAAGGAGCAGGGCCTTGAGGTCAAGCCGGTCGGCGAGGCCGTCGCCGAGGCCGACGTGGTCATGATCCTGCTGCCCGATCAGTACCAGGCCGCCGTGTACAAGAAGGACGTCGAGCCGAACCTGAAGCCGGGCGCTGCCTTGGCCTTCGCCCACGGCTTCAACATCCACTACGGCTACATCAAGCCTTCCGAGGATCACCCGGTGTTCATGGTCGCTCCGAAGGGCCCGGGCCACATCGTGCGTCGTGAGTACGCCGCCGGCCGTGGCGTCCCGGTCGTCGTGGCCGTTGAGCAGGATCCACGTGGCGACGCTTGGGACATCACCCTGGCTTACGCCAAGGCTCTGGGCGCTCTGCGTGCAGGCGCCATCAAGACCACCTTCACCGAGGAGACCGAGACCGATCTGTTCGGCGAGCAGGACGTCCTCATGGGCGGCATCAACCACCTGTGCGACCTCGGCTTCGACGTGCTGACCGAGGCCGGCTACCAGCCGGAGATTGCCTACTTCGAGGTGTTCCACGAGCTGAAGATGCTGGTCGACCTGGCCAACGAGGGTGGCCTGAACAAGGCCCGTTGGTCCTGCTCCGACACCGCCCAGTACGGCGACTACACCTCCACGGTCATCACCGAGGAGACCAAGAAGCGCATGCAGTACCAGCTCAAGCGCATCCAGGACGGCTCCTTCGCCAAGGAGTTCATGGATGACCAGGCTGCCGGCGCCCCGAAGTTCAAGGAACTGCAGGAGAAGTTCTCCCACCCGCACCTTGAGACCGTCGGCCCGAAGCTGCGCGCCATGTTCTCCTGGAACAACGGCCCGGCCAAGGACCAGGACGAAGCCGAGTCCTTCAACGGCAAGATCGCTCGTACCCAGGTTCAGTGATCGCCTCCGCTCCGGCTCCCGCTGGAGGGAACCGCCAGTCGGTCGCAGACTGACTGAGAGCGGTGCATAACAAGGCCGCCGTTCCCGTTCATTCGGGAGCGGCGGCCTTCTGCGTTGCCGGTGATGCGGCCGGTAACGAAGCCGACATTGCCGCGTCCTGCGCCGTGTCACCCGCTCCCTGCCTGAACTGTTCATACTCCAATAGTGAGATGGTTCACGTTGTGGACGGTGAGGGGGCTGTGGCGGCGTTACCGGTAGGATAGTCCTCAGTTCTAAGGACAAAATCCTTAACGCTTGGATCGACCGGGCCCATGCCCGACCCCAAACGCGCGGAATGCAGGCTCCTGCATAATGCGCAACCACAAACGACACCGTGTGCCGGCAAGAGTGCCGGTACGCAAGTAAAGGAGTGCCAAACATGGCTGCACAAATCTGGTATGACAACGACGGTGACCTCTCCGTACTCGAAGGCAAGAAGGTCGCGATCATCGGTTACGGCTCGCAGGGCCACGCGCATGCGCTGAACCTGCGCGATTCGGGTGTTGACGTGGTCGTCGGCCTGCGCCCGACCTCCAAGTCGGTCGCCTTCGCTAAGGAGCAGGGCCTTGAAGTCAAGTCCGTGCCGGAAGCCGCCGCCGAGGCCGACGTAATCATGATTCTGGCCCCCGACCAGTACCAGCGCACGATCTGGGCCAACGACATCGAGCCCAACATCAAGCCGGGCACGGCCGTCGCCTTCGCCCACGGCTTCAACATCCACTACGGCTACATCAAGCCTTCCGAGGATCACCCGGTGTTCATGGTCGCTCCGAAGGGCCCGGGCCACATCGTGCGTCGTGAGTACGCCGCCGGCCGTGGCGTCCCGGTCGTCGTGGCCGTTGAGCAGGATCCACGTGGCGACGCTTGGGACATCACCCTGGCTTACGCCAAGGCTCTGGGCGCTCTGCGTGCAGGCGCCATCAAGACCACCTTCACCGAGGAGACCGAGACCGATCTGTTCGGCGAGCAGAATGTGCTCATGGGCGGCGTGAACAAGCTCGTCGAGATGGGCTTCGAAGTCCTCACCGACGCCGGTTACCAGCCTGAAATCGCCTACTTCGAGGTCTGCCACGAGCTGAAGATGCTCGTCGACCTCATGAACGAAGGCGGTCTGAACAAGGCCCGCTGGTCCTGCTCCGACACCGCCCAGTACGGCGACTACACCAACACCTGCATCGACGAGCACGTGCGTGAGCGCATGCAGTACCACCTCAAGCGCATCCAGGACGGCTCCTTCGCCAAGGAGTTCATCGACGACCAGGACGCCGGCGCTCCGAAGTTCAAGGCGCTGCAGGAGGAGTACTCCAACGTGCGCATCGAGACCGTCGGCCCGAAGCTGCGCGCCATGTTCTCTTGGAACAAGGACGCCGTGAAGGACGCCGACGAGGCCAACTCCTTCACCGGCAAGATCGCCCGCGCCCAGGTGCAGTGATTTCTGAAGCTGTGAGGCCGTAAGACCGTAGAGCTGTAAAGCCAGGCCTTACCGCATGACTCAGGTCGTTGTCTTCGTCGTTCATCGCCGAAGACGACGACCTTTCGTTTATCTGGTCCTATTAATGTGTTCGTAAGCAATGTGCTTACGAACACATTACGAGTATCAAGGGTTGCTATCACGCCAAATTGCGTCACTGTGTGCGCCCTCGCACACAGTGACGCCTGTGTAAACCCTTTATTTTTCAACGGTTCTGCAGATTGCGTCACTGAGAGAGGTCGCGCACAGTGACGCAATCCGCACACAGTGACGGTCGATAACCATGGTTGTGTCGCACGATTCGCATGTTTCGTATGATCACGTGCGAGTTGCAGGATCCGACGCTGGTGGTATCAGCGCCGAGGCTCGTTCGCTGTCGTCTTCCGCGATGCCCGACTCATACGCGGCGCCCTTTGCGGCGTTCTCTGGCGCGGTACCTACGTTGCCGCTGACGGGCCGTCTCAGCACGATCATCTGCCAGCAGTGCCCGGAATTTCGGGTGTGGTCTATTCCGGCAGGTGGTGTCAAGGGCTTTCGCCACCCTTTGCGCGAATCGTCGCCGCCCCTGCGAGGTCAATATATCATCGGCAAAGACGACGATGACTGTATATCCCATCGCCCGCAAAGCCTGCCTCTTGCGTTCGTCCCATCGGTATTGTCGTTTGTCGCGGCGATGCGCGTCTCCATCGTATTCGATGATGACCCGTTGTTTGGGGTATGCGATATCGACTGTCGCCTCGTGAGCCAACTCCGGAATGAGTATCTTCCAGTGTTTGACCGGCTGCGGCAATCCATGTCGCAGCATCACGAGAGTGCAGCGGCATTCCATGGTGGAGTCAGTCACGGCATCGAGGAAAACGAGAGCATCAATGCATTTCCTTCTGCCCGGGAACGCGTCTGCTCCATCAAGGAACCGCGAGATATTGGCGACCGTCATGGAGCCTGATGACGCGCGCAGTATGGCATCCGCCAGAACGATTACCTCGATTTGCGTGAGATACGGCGCCAGCAGTGCCCATGTCATCAGCGGGTGCGTGTAGACGATGGTGATGTTGTCGTGAGTCCATGTGAGGTGGGCGATGCCCGTCAACGATGGCGGGCATTTCAGGTAGGACGTATCTTTCCGTCCGGATCTCTTGGTTGGCTCCCCAACGTACAGTACTTGGAACTTCACGGCTTCAAATCTTGAACATAGCGGTGTCTCTATGCCTGCCAGACGTAATGCGGTCATACCGGTATAGACCGGTGGCGAGGTGTTGATGGTTTTTCGTGAGTGTTCCATGCAATGCAGGAACGTCGTGGATTGCAGCTGGCGCAGTGAGCGCGCAAGATAGTTGTTCGCGACTGTTGCGCTGGAGTTGACAGGGGTGTGCTGATTCGTATTCATGGATTGAATGTAAGCATGATAATCTGCGGTGCGCCACCGGCCGCCTCAAATCTGTGGATAAGTGTATAACTCATCGGTTATCCACAGTGATGTAGCGAATGTGGATATGTAACTGGCGGAGATGCTGCGTGTGGTGCTGCTCTGCGGATGGAGGAACGCGTCACTGTGTGCGGAGTGCGTCACTCTGTGCGTCCTCACACACAGTGACGCCCATGTAAATCCCTTATTTTTCAACGGTTCTGCGAGTTGCGCCACTGAGAGAGGGCGCACACGGTGACGCACCCCGCACACAGTGACGGTATTGCGGGCTTCCGCCGTGCACGGGTACGGGTATCGGATCATGTGACTGATCCGATACCCGTACCCAACGCCTCAGAGCGCCTGCGGGCGCAGGACGAGATCGAAATCGAACTCCGCGTCGTCGAGGCGGTATTTCTCGTGCAGCTTGGGACCGCAGCTGTTGGACCCGATGCCGGACTGCATGTAATCCACGCACACCACCGTCGAATCCGCCGGCTTCAGCTCGCTGTTGTGAGCCTTGGCGGTCAGCTCCTCCTGGGTGTAAGGCAGCGCCTGGAAGTCGAAGGCATGGTCACCGGCACGGAGCACCAGCAGCTCGGCGTCATCGCTGGCGATGCTCGCCCAATCGCAGTCGTGATGGTTGCCGTTCTCCTGCGGCTTGATATACGGCTCGAACAGCGATTCGGGAGTGCCGGAGAACACGCCATGATAGCTGGACCGGCGCTTGTCGATGTAGCTTTCGTTCGGGCCGAGACCGCAATAGGCGATCTGCCGCATCGGCTTCGGCACGAACAGGCGCAGGCCGAAACGCGGCAGGAACGGGAAATCGGTGTCGCGCATCACATGCATGCGCAGCGCCACCGAACCGTCGGGCGCGATGGTCCAGTCGGCGTCGATGTCGGCGATGCGCTGCACAATCGGCGCCACCAGCGCCATCGTCGCATGGATCGTCACCTGGCCGTCGACCACCACCGAGCCGTCCTCGGACGTCGCCATGGCGCTCACGTCGCCGGCGTTGACGTTGCCGTCGTCGAGGATCGCATCGTCTCCAAACGAGGCGACCGGCGCATCCTCATCGTCCGCACGCAGTTCAATCGACTCGGGCTTGGCGATGACGTCATCCTCATCGACCAGTACACCGACCTCGTACGCGCGCGCCTGAGCGCGGTCATACTGGGCGCGAATCCAATCGGCCTTGATGTACTGGTCGTTGTCGGTGGGAGCGCGCCACACGTTCAGCTCCATCGGCCTGTTAAGCAGCGACCGGTTCGCGAACGACATCGACGAGAACAGGCCGGTACGGCGGTCGAGCACATACCGGAACGTCGAGCCTTCCACGGTGATCGAGGCATCGGTCTGCATGACGGTCAGCGGGTCTGCCAGCACGACGTCGTCGTAGCCGGCATCCGCGGCATCGTTCGCTCCATCGTCGGCGCCTTCTACGCTATCGGTGCCGTCATCGGCAACGTCGTCGACATCGTCATCCGAGCCGATGCCATCGGCGATATCGGCCAGCGCGGCGACGACCGTCTGATTGCGCGGATCCGCGGTCGGCACGGCGACCTCGTCGAAGCCGAGCTCGAAGCCGATCGGCAGTGTCTCGGTGTCAGTCGCCTGATAGTACTTCACCAGCATCGTCACGTTCCCGGCCTCGGGTATGGCATCAAGGATCTCAGCCGGTATGTCGACGACCGCGTCACCATGCGGCGCGATCGATGGCATCGACGGCGTGTAATTGCCGGGATGCTCCTCCCGGAACGCCGCGCCCGCCGCAGGGTCGCTCTCCCACGCAGCCCATGCGGTCTCCACGCCATCCACCAGCAGCTCGAACGTCATGAACACCGCGTCGGCGGCATCCAGGAAGTCCAGGTAATTGTGCAGCGTCACCGTGCCCGCGGCCGCGTCGAAACCGGTCACGCGCACCGGCCGATACACGTTCTTGAACTCCAGCAGCCCGGTATGCGGCGTGCGGTCCGGGTACACCAAGCCGTCCATGCAGAAATTGCCGAAATGCGGGTACTCGCCCGAATCGCCGCCGTACGCGTACTCGCGCTTGCCGGCCGCGTTCGTGCCACGGTCGATCGCATGGTCGCACCACTCCCAGATGAAGCCGCCGGCCAGGCCGTCATAACGCTGGATGCGCGTGAAATAATCCTCCAGATCGCCCGGGCCGTTGCCCATCGCATGGCAGAATTCGCACAGCACGTACGGCTTGACGCCGTTGTCGCCGTCATCGCCGTTGCTGCCGTCGCGCAGCCCGTCCGGCGTGCGCGGCCCCTCCTCGGAGAAGTACTGGTCGATCTCCTCGACGGACGGGTACATGCGGCTGTGTACGTCAAGATAGCTGTAATCGCACTCCTGTCCCTCATCCACATACCGGGCGCTCTCATAGTGCGTCAGGCGGCTCGGATCGAAGGTCTGCGTCCACAGCAGCGCCGCCTCGAACGTACAGCCGTACGCACACTCGTTGCCCATCGACCAGAAGATGATGCTCGCATGGTTCTTGTCGCGCTCCACGCTGCGCTGCGCGCGGTCAACGGTCGGCGCGATCCACGCGGGGTTGTCGGCGATAGGCCGGTTCCAGCGCTTGTTGACAGCCGCGTCGCTCTCGTCCGGATGCACGCCGCGCATCGCGCCGTGGCTCTCGTTGTCAGCCTCGGCCACCACGTAGAAGCCGAGACGGTCGTACAGGTCGTAGAAGTGCGGCGCGTTCGGGTAATGGCTGGTGCGGATCGCGTTGACGTTGTGCTCCTTCATCAGCGTGAGGTCGCGCATGAGCTGCTCCTCGCTGATGACCGGGCCGGTCACCGGGTCGCTGTCGTGCCGGTTGACGCCGTGGAGCTTGATCGGCTTGCCGTTGACCTTGACCACATTGCCATCCACGCTGACCTCGCGGATGCCGACGAGCGCGGTGATGACCTCGTTCGCGGTGGTGTACACGATGGTGTACAGGTACGGCGTCTCGGCGGTCCACAGATGCGGGTCGTCGACCGCCAGGGATGCGTGCGCGGTCGGGGCGAACGCGCTGTCTCCGGTGAATCCGGTGCCGTTCGCGCCGCCGGCGAGCGTGCCGGTCACCGACGCGATGCGCAGTGCGGCCTGTGCGTCCGTGGAGTCATCGTCGATGGCGGCCACGTCGTCGGTCGACTCGATGACGCCTTCTTCTTCGTCGTCCGCGGCGGTGTCGTCGCTGCCAGTGCCGGTCGCGTCGTCGGCTTCGCTCGCGTCGGGCTGTGTCCGAACCGTCACGTCGTCCTCGTCCCCGGCCATCGGATCATCGATCGGCTCCGAGGCCGTCTCTGCCACCAGCTCGCCATCCTCATCGAACAGCTGCACCTTGACCGGCACATCCGCATCGTCGAAGAACGCGAAATCCACGTCGACCGTCGCGTGATCGACCGGCGACGCATCATATTCGTCATCGCTGATGCCGGCCTCAACCAGCGCGGAATCGACATTGCGCCAAATCGACGTATGCACGAACATGTCACGAATCGCATACTCGGGACGGTCCAGCAGATACACGTCACGGAAGATGCCGCTCATGCGGAACTTGTCCTGATCCTCCTGATAGCTGCCGTCGCACCACTTCAGCACCAGCACGGCCAGCGTGTTCACGCCGTCCTCCAGCACGTCGGTCACATCGAACTCGCTGGTCGAATGCGACACCTGCGAATACCCGACGAACTCGCCGTTCACCCACGCATAGAACGCCGAATCCACGCCCTCGAAATTCAGGTACGTGCAGGGTGCGTCAGGATCGGACGTATGCATGAAATCGCACAGGTACACGCCGCACGGGTTGTCCTGCGGCGCGAACGGCGGGTCGAACGGGAACGGATAGTCGAAATTCGTGTACTGGTGGCGGTCGAAACCATGGTTCTGCCACACGCTCGGCACCGGCGTCGTCGTGAAGCCGTCCGCCGCCAGCGCACCCGTGGCGGCAGTGCGCGGATCGGCGTTCTCCGGTGCGTCATCCCCGCCGAAATCCACGTCATAGAACACGGGGCGGCCGGCGGCGCGCAGTCGGGAGACCTCGGCGTCCAAGTCGTAGATGCTCGCATAATACTTGAAATCCCAGTCGCCGTTCAGCAGCATGAAACGGTCGGAATTCACGCGATTCTCGCCGACCGTGTCCATCGGCGTGGACGCGGGCACGTAATACGCGCGGTTCGGCTGCGTGCCGACATGTAGATGGCCGAGACTCTCGTAGTACCGGGGAATGAACATGATGGAGCCCTCCTTGGTTGTGCATGTGCCAGTGCGATGACACTGCACACCATTATCGGCGTCAGCATGGTCGAGAAGTAAGGCCTTTGCCTGGCTTCCGGCGATATTCGCGGGTCCTGGAAAGGTGGTCTCGCGCTAAACCAAGGAAAATGGCGGCTCACAAGGTTTGTGGGGACTTCGTTGTGACTTGTGTTCGGCGTGTCGGATTATGGTGGGCTGGCTCTGTGCGCTCGTGAGCCGTTCCGGCTCTGTTCGCGCGTGCGGCGGCCATGGCTCCATCCGCGGGATGTGCGCGACTAAGGGCGGACGGTCTTGCGCGTCTGCGTGACCTGGTATGCGGTCAGCAGAATCGCAAGCCACACCACACCGGCGATGACGGCGACGCGATAGCTGGACGAGAAGCACATGAGCACCACGACGAATGCCAGGAATGCGAGCACTACATACGGCATCACGCGGGCGAACGGCAGCTTGAAATGGATGCGTCCCAGAGCCTCGTCTCCGGTGAGACCGGCCAGCTCGCCGGGCCCGTCTCCGGCCGCCACACGGCGACGGAAATGAATCTCGGTGACCATGATCATCGACCAGTTGATAACGCCAGCAATCGTGGCGATCGACATCAGATAATTGAACGCGAAATCGGGCCACAGGAACACGACCACCACGGCCAGCGCGGTGATGGCCGCGGAAGCGAGCACCCCGACAACCGGTACGCCGTGGAAGTTGAGCTTGCCGAGGATTTCGGGCGCGTTGCCCTGCCTGGCCAGCGAGTACAACATGCGGGAGTTGGCGTACAGGCCGGAGTTGTACACGCTCATCACCGCGGTCAGACACACGAAGTTGAGGATGCCGGCGGCCGCGTGCACACCCACCGAGTCGAAGATCTGCACGAACGGGCTGGTCGTGCCGTCGATCGTGTTCCACGGCACCACGGCCATGATCACGCCGAGTGCGCCGATGTAAAACACTAGGATGCGCCAGATGATGCCATTCGTCGCGCGGGGAATGGTTCTGCGCGGATCTTCGGTCTCGCCGGCCGTGATGCCGATGAGCTCGGTGCCGCCGAAACTGAACATCACTACGACCAACGCCATCAACAGTCCGGTCCATTGGCCGTCGGCACTTTGCTGCAGCAGGCCGTGGGGGAGTACGCCGCCATCGAGCGCGAACCAGTTCGAGAAGCTCGCCTTGACGCCGGAATCCGTTGGCAGTCCGGCAATCAGTACCGCGAGCCCGCCGACGATCATCGCTATCACCGCGACGATCTTGATGAGCGCGAACCAGAATTCGAACTCGCCGAACTTGCTCACCCCCAGCAGGTTCATCGCCGCAATCACGACGAGAAACACCGCGGCCGACACCCATTGCGGAATCGCGGGAAACCAGTAGTTGACGAACGAGCCGACCACGCTCAGCTCCACCATCGACACCAGAATGTAATTGAACCAGTAGTTCCAGCCGCTCACGAAGCCGGCGCGCTTCGACCAGTAGCGGGTCGCGTAGTAGCTGAACGCACCGGCCCTCGGGTCTTCGACTGACATCTCGCCCAGCGCCCGCACGATCATGAAGATAGCCAACCCGCCCACAAGATAGGCAAGCAGGATTGACGGGCCTGCCAACGCGATCGACTCGCTGGAGCCATAGAAGAGTCCGGTGCCGATCGCCCCTCCCAGCGCGATCAGCTGGACATGCCGGTTCTTCAACGATTTGCGCAACGCCGCCGGTGCCGGCGTGTTGCCGGTGCCGGGGCGGGAGGCCGTCGCCGTGCTGTCGTGCATGGTGTTCTTGCTCATCGGTTCCTCTCCATCGTTGCCGCACGCCGGCGACTGCTCGCGGCATTGGCCGTCTGCCCGTCGTTGACCCGCTCGCGCCCGTCTTCTACATTGCCGTCATCGCCGGTGGGGCCGGGCCGTGATGCCGTGATCGCCGCACCCGCCGCAACGCAGGCCGATATCGGCACGACCGCCATTCTATGCCATCCGCTGACGAGTCGACGTCACCGTGCGCCGTTTTGTCTCCCGCATCGGCTCATCGGGGTGCGTCATGCCGCGGTGGGCACCACGGTCACGGTCTGAGCCTTCCTCATCGTCGCGGCGTCGACTTTTCGTGGCTATCTGCGTTTCAAGGGGGTGATTTCGTGTTCGCCGAACATCTATCTGAGTTTCAGGGGGTTGCCAAAACATGATACCCGGAGTATTGAGCACCAATTGCCATTGGAATCATGCGGTCTTGAGGGCGTTTATACTCGGCTACCAACCCCTCGAAACGCAGATAGATGTTCCGGAAGAGCGCCATCAACCCCTTGAGATGCAGATAGCCCAATTTTGCCGCAACATGTCTGCGATTGAGCGCCTAGCATCACGTTTGCATAATCGTGATTTACTAAATCGCGATTATGCAAACGATCTGTGCCGGTGCGAAGAATATGTCATGCCCCGTCGATTCCTTGTGACCAGCATCTCCGATTCGTCTAGTGCCGCTGCGGCACTCTGGCCGTATGATTCCGGGTGGGCCGAGGCCGGAATCGTCTGTCTCACCGGGCGCCGGGCATGCCCATGGTGAAGATGATGTGGGCGACGGTTTCTGGTGGGGCGGCGAGGTCGGTGGCGAGCCAGTACTGCAGCAGTCCGATGCTGCCGGATACGGCGAACCGCATGCGCATCTGCGCTTCGGCCGGGTCGCTGGAGGCGGGCTGCATCTGTTCGGCGACGGAACGGCGGCTGTAGATCAGGCCGAGCAGCTGTTGCTGGAAATCCAGGTCGGCGGTAGGGCTCATCAGCACCTGCAGATGGTTGCGGTTGTCGGCGATATAGCGGCAGATGTGCTCGATGACGTGCTCGACGCCGGCCGCGTCAGGCTGCATGAGCAGCTGGTCGAGCGCGGTCGTGACCCATGCCATCGTTTCGTCCTCGATGTCGTGTAGCAGCTCCTCGATGCTGTCGTAGTGCGCGTAGAACGTGGAGCGGTTGACGTCCGCCTGCTCGCACAGCGCCTTGATGGTGATGCTGCCGAGCGGCCGTTCGCGCATCAGGTCGATGAGCGCGTCCTGCATCGCCTTCCGCGTGTAACGGGTGCGGCGGCTTTCGGTCAGTTCCTTGGCCATGGCTGGTCCTTGCCTCGTATGGCCTCGCGCCGGCGGATTCCTGCCCGACATTCGGCAATCCGACTGTTGGTTGCGAAACCGACATAGTGTTGTTTTACTTGAGTATAACATCTGTTGCGTGTGCGGGGAGGTGCATGATGGCGTATATCGAATTCGACCGCGTGGTCAAGGAATACCCGTCCGGGCGCACCACGATCCGCGCACTGGACGAGGCCAGTTTCACCGCCGACCGAGGCGAACTGACGGTGATCCTCGGGCAGTCGGGCGCGGGCAAGACCACGGCGCTGAACATCCTTGGCGGCATGGACACCGCCACCTCCGGGCGCGTGGTCGTCGGCGGCCGCGACATCACCGGACTGCGCAAACGCGACCTCATAGCCTACCGGCGGATGGACATCGGATTCGTCTTCCAGTTCTACAATCTCGTGCCGAATCTGACCGCATTGGAGAACGTCGAACTCGCGTCGCAGATCTGCCCCGACCATTTCGACCCGGCCGACACCCTGCACAAGGTCGGCCTGGGCGACCGGCTGAGCAATTTTCCGGCGCAACTGTCCGGCGGCGAACAGCAGCGCGTGTCCATTGCGCGCGCAATCGCCAAGAAGCCGAAGCTGCTGCTGTGCGACGAGCCGACCGGCGCGCTCGACTATGAGACCGGCAAGGAGGTCCTGCAACTGCTGCAGGACATCTGCCGTGACGAGAACATGACGGTGCTCATCATCACCCACAACTCCGCGCTCGCTCCGATGGCGCACAAGGTCATCCGCTTCCGCTCCGGCAAGGTGGTGGGCGAGGATGTGAATCCCGCGCCGACACCGATCGCCGACATCGAATGGTAGGTGCTGTGATGGGACGGCATGCGCATAGGAACAGAGGTCGGAAGGCGGACGGTGATTCTGCCGGGTGGTCGCCCGCGTCCGATGTGCCCACCGAGGTGATTCCCGGAATCTACGACTTGGCGTCCGACACCGATACGGGCGGCAGGCCGTCTCGTGGGCGCTCGCTGTCGGGGGCGTTCGTCAAGGATACGATGCGCTCGTGGCTGCACGGGTGGAAACGGTTTCTGTCCATCGCCGTGATTTCGCTGCTTGGAGTGGCGGTGATGACCGGCATCTACGCCGGTTGTCGTGATACGTTCCGCGCCGCGAACCGGTTCTACGACGCGCAACGGTTGCACGATATCCAGGTGCTGTCGACCTACGGCCTGACCGATGATGACGTTGCGGCCCTGAAGCAGGTCCGCGGAGTCGATGTCGTGCAGCCGGAACGCAGCCAGAGCGTCGAAGCCGACGTCAAGGGCACCGACAAAACCGTCACCATCAACGAGATCGGCGTGAACGGCCTCGACCAGCCGTACCTACAGGACGGCCGCATTCCGAGCAAGGCTGGCGAGGTCGCGGTCACCAAAAAGTTCCTCGCCGACAGTGGCATGGCCGTCGGCGACTCGCTGACCGTCACCCCGGTCGACACCGGCACTGCGACATCGACCGTTTCGGATACGGACTCCGCCGACATCGGCGCGAACGGCACGGAACCGACGGACGAGCAAGCCGATGCATCGCAATCGGCGCCGAGCTTCCCGACCGAACTGACCATCACCGGCACGGTGATAGACCCCAAGGACCTGAGCAATCCGGACGGATACAGCGGCGCCAAGGCATTCCGCAACTCGCTCGCGTCCGACTACACGTTCTTCGCGCCGAGCGACGGCGTGACAGGAGACATCTACACCGCTATCAGCCTGACCGTGAGCGGCTCGACCGACGAGGACGCGTTCGGCGACGACTATGACACGCTGGTCCGCGATGTCGCCGACCGCATCGAAGCCACGGTGCAGACCAAGCGGCAGAACGAACGCCGGCAGACTCTCGTGGACGCCGCGCAGAAGAAGCTCGACCAGGCGAAGACCGACGCCTACCGGCAGCTCGACGACGCGCAGATGCAGATCACCGAGCAGACGGAGGAGCTGAAAACCCGGCGCGAGCAGGCGAAAACCACCAAGCAGAGCCTCGAAGACCAGCTCACACAGCTTGAAGACCAATCGGAGCAGCTGCAGGACGGCAAAGACCAGGTCAACGTGGGACTGCTCCAAGCCCGCCAGGGCCAATCGCAGCTGCAGCAGGGCATCGCCACCGCGAAGACGATGAACGACCTGGCCGCGCAGGGCGCGCGGGCCGCAGAGCAGGCCGCGGACGCGGCAGACCAGGCGGTCGCCGGCGCGCAAGGTCTGCCCGAGACGGTACTCGAACCATTGCGCAAGGCAGCGAAAACCGCGCGCGACCTCGCCACACAGGCACGGTCCAAAGCCGATGAATCCGCGGCACAGCTCACGCAACTGCAATCCCAGCTGAGCCAGGTCAACGCCACCATAGCCCAACTTGAAGCGCAATCGGCCACTTTGCAGCGGCAAACCGAGCAGCTGCGCGGCGGTCGCCAGCAGATCCGCGACGGACTCAAGCAGATAGCCGCCGGCGAAGAGCAGATGGACACCGGCGAACGGCAGCTCAAGGACGCGCAAGACCAGCTTGACGCCAAGCGCAAGGATGCCGACAGTCAGTTCGCCAAGCAGCAGCAACGCGTCGACGACATCGCCGCAGCCCGCTGGTACGTGCAGACGCGCTCGTCAATCGGCGGCTTCAGCTCGCTCAAATCCGACATCAGCTCAATCGAATCAATCGGCTACGCCTTCCCGGTCGTATTCCTGATTGTTGCGGTGCTGATGAGCCTGACCGCGATGACCCGCATGGTCGAGGAGGAACGCGGTCTGATTGGCACCTACACCGGGCTCGGTTACGGGAACGCGGCCATCGCGATGCGATACGTGCTGTTCGCCGCGCTCGCCTGCCTAATCGGCGGCGGACTGGGACTGATGGTCGGCTTCCTCGGCATTCCGTCGTTCCTGCTGCTGGTGATCGAGGGACTGTACACGGTGCCCGGCATACAGCTCGAATACGATTGGCTGTACGGGTCGGCAGGCATCGCGCTGTTCGTCGTCGGCGTGGTCGTCGCAACGGTCGTCGCCTGCGCCGGGGCTCTGCGGCAAAGCCCGGCGCAACTCATGCAGCCGAAAGCGCCGAAGGCCGGCGCGCGCATCTTGCTCGAACGCATCCGCCCGCTGTGGCGGCGGCTCAGCTTCCTCAACAAGGTCACCGCGCGCAACATATTCCGCTTCAAAAGCCGCCTGTTGATGACCGTCGGCGGGGTGGCGGGCTGCACGGCGCTGATTGTGTGCGGCTTCGCCATCAACGACACCGTCGCCACGCTCGGACCCAAGCAGTACGAGGACATCTACCATTACGACCTGCTCGTCGTCAGCGGCGACGACAGCGTCGATGCGATGCGCGCTCGGCTCGACAAGGACGGGCGCGTGGAACGTTCGCTCGATCTGCGGCTCGACAGCGGCGAGATGGACGCGGGCGACGCAGGCGAGACGATTCAGCTCATGATCGTGCCGGATGATTCAGCAGGGGCGCTCGGAGACATGATTACGCTGCGGTCCGCGAGCGGTGGGCATGGCAAGCTGCAGCTTGGGGGCGATGGCATAATCGTCGCGCAATCCGCGGCGAACTCGCTCGGCGTCAAGGCCGGCGACACCGTCACGCTACGCGACGGCAGTATGCGTCACGGCGAAGTGAAGGTCTCCGCGGTGACGCGAAACCTCATCGGCTCGAACGTGTATGTCAGCGAAAGTCTGTACAAGAAAACATTCGGCGTGTCGACGGCGGTGACGCACAACGCCGTGATCGCCACACTGGACGGAACCGCCGACCAGAACATCGCGTACGCGGATCGGCTCGCACGCGATCCGTCGGTCGTGAGCGCCACCAGCACCGACGATCTCGAGCGCAGCTTCTCGTTCGACCTGATGAGCGCCGTCGTGGCGCTCATCATCGCGCTCGCGGGCGGGCTGGCGCTCGTCGTGCTGTTCACGCTGGCGAACACGAACGTGTCTGAGCGCGTGCGGGAAATGGCCACGCTGAAGGTACTGGGCTTCTACGACCGCGAGGTGCACCGGTATGTCAACAAGGAGATGCTGATACTGGCCGGCATGGGCATCGTCGTCGGTCTGCCGCTCGGGCGCGCGGTCGGCGGGCTGCTTACGGCGGCGCTCAACATGCCCGCGTTGTATTTCGAGGTGAGCGTGCACTGGTATAGCTATGTGATCGCCGCCGCGGCGACGATGGCGTTCGCGCTGCTCGTGCAGCTGCTCACCAATCCGGTGCTCGACCGCATCGATCCGGTCAGCTCGCTCAAGTCCGTGGAGTGAGCCGCCCGCCACCGCCCTACTTGTGGTATGGCTCGCCGGCGTTGATTTTGTAGGCGCGGTACAGCTGCTCCAGTAGGATCACGCGCATCAGCTGATGCGGGAACGTCATCTTCGAGAAGCTGAGCCTGTAGTCGGCGCGGCGCAGGATCGCGTCGTCCAGGCCGATCGAGCCGCCGATGATGAGCTGTATGTGGCTTTCGCCGTGCAATCCGAGCTGGTTGATGTGCGCGGCGAGCCCTTCGGAGGAGAGCATCGTGCCGTCGATCGCCAGCGCGATCACATAGGCGTCGGGACGGATGTGCTTGGCGATGCGCCCGCCTTCCTTGGCACGAATCTGCCGTTCCACGCCTTCGCTGGCATGTTCGGGGGTCTTCTCGTCGGCGACCTCGATGATGTCGAGCTTGCAGTAGCGGCCGAGCCGTTTGCTGTATTCGGCGATGGCGTCGCGCAGATACTGCTCTTTGACCCTGCCGACGCAAATGATGCTAATACGCATTATCCTGCTTTCTATCTGCCCGGAGGATTACGGAAGATACGCCGTCGTACTACTCCGAGAGTCACGGCACGACGATACCGCGACTCTCAAAGTCCCTCGGTGGGGGATTGGCTGACGCTCCGCCAGTCAATCCCCCACCGAGGGCATTGGTTGATGTGTGCGGATACGGCCGTTCGAAGCCGAAGGCGTATTTCGTACGTCGAGCGCTGAGGAAAGGCCGTATACGCTCCATCAATCAATGACGCCGTAGAGGCGGTCGCCGGCGTCGCCAAGCCCCGGCACAATGTACGCCTTTTCGTTGAGTTTTTCATCGACGGCGCAGACGACGACCTTGAAGGCGATGGAGGGGTCGATGTGGTCTTGGACGTATTGGATGCCTTCGGGGGCGGCGATGATGTTGATGGCGGTGACGTCTTTGGCGCCGCGCTCGGCGAGGTAGTGGGTGGCGGTGACGAGGGTGCCGCCGGTGGCGAGCATGGGGTCGATGAGGAAGCACTGACGGCCGGTGAGGTCTTCGGGGAGACGGTTGGCGTAAGTGATCTGCTGGGTGGGGTGCTCTTCGTCGCGCTTCATGCCGAGGAAGCCGACTTCGGCGGTGGGGATCATTTTGGTCATGCCGTCGAGCATGCCGAGTCCGGCGCGAAGGACGGGAACGATGATGGGGGCGGGGCTGGCGATGTGCTTGCCGACCATGGGGGCGACGGGGGTTTCGATGGGCTTGTCGACGATGTCGAGGTTGCGGGTCGCCTCGTAGGCTTCGAGCATGACGAGTTCGGTGACGAGCTCGCGGAAAGTGGCGGATGAGGTGTTTTTGTCGCGCAGGACGGTGAGCTTGTGTTCCACCAGCGGGTGGTCGAGTACGTGAAGTTCCATGAGTACCAGCGTACCCGGTTATCTCACATTCTGGATGGACGCAGCGTGTTGCTTATGTGACGTAGTGGTCAGGATGTGCAGTGAGGTCGGACTGCAGGAGCCGAAGGCGGTTTCGACGGCGACGACATCACCAAGGCCGCGCCGAACCAGCGCGTCCGCAAAGGCATGGCGTTCGTGCCGCAGGGGCAGCAGTCGTTCGGCACGATGACCGTCGACGAGAACCTGCATGTGGTCGCCGACCGGTACGGGTCCGAGGCGAAAGCGCGGTACGACGAGGCCGTGACGATGTTCCCGGTGCTCAAGGAATTCGCCGTCGAACGGGCGGATCGCTACTATGTGCTGGCCTCCGGGCGCTTCATCGCCACCGGCGAAGGCGGTCCTGCACAGGTTGAGGCCACCAAAGAGGCCATGCGCGTATAATCGCGCTCTCAAAACTCGCAGATACAAGGCTTTTTTCGAGCGTCAATCGTTATACCTGCGAGTTCTGAGAGCGCCTATTGCAGAGCCTTCATCAAAGAAGCCACATGACCCTTTGCCCGGACGTTGTAACGGGCGATTTCTATCGTGCCGGCTGCGCCTGTAACAGGCACGCTGATGACGAATGTCGAGCGGATCACGCCTATGTGCGTGCGCCCATAGAGCTTCTTTTCGCCGTACGCGCCGTAAAGCCGATGCACGGTCAGGTCCGCGTCCGACAGCAGCGGGAACGACAGGTGGTCGCGCTCGCGGAAACGCTGCAGCTTGTCGATTGGGTCCTTGGAGACGCCCAGCACAGTGAAACCGAGTGCGGTGAGCCGGGCAATGTTGTCGCGGAAGTCGCATGCCTCGGTGGTGCAGCCCGGCGTCATTGCGGCCGGATAGAAGTACAGCACCACGCGCTTGCCCTGCGCCAGCAGCCGCGACAGCGTGACGGAGGTTTCACCGCCGTCCGGGTTGACCGCAGGCAGGGTGAAATCGGGGGCGGGCTGGCCGGGGGTGAGTCGCGTGGGAAGGGCGGGCTGGCTGGATTGTCCGGGCTGCGGTGATTGGTCGCTTGCGTGATTTTCTGTCATGATGCGTGCTCCTTTACCTCGATGCCCATGTGTGCCACCACTATCGCCGTCGTGGTGGACAGTCGCGCGACCGCGTATAGTCGAATCATGCAATGGCTGCACAGGATAGGCGAGACAGTTGATTCGCTGGCTGCATGGTGGCGGCGCTCGCTGACCGGGCGGGTGATTGACCGGTATGTGTCGCGGCGCGGGCCGCTGCTGGCGAACGGGCTGGCATATGGGCTACTGTTCGCGTTCTTCGCCGGCGTGTGGATCGTGGTCAGCGCGCTCGGACTGGTGGTGACCGGGAGCGAGGAGATGCAGAAGGCGCTGCTCGCGATGCTGCGCACGGTGATTCCGAGCGTTTCCGATTCGCTGTTTTCCGCGTCGACACTGAGTGGAATCTCGCATACGCTGACATGGACCGGTCTGGTGACGCTGGCGGTGTTCTGGTGGACGGTCACCGGTTGGATGAATTCCCTGCGCAATGCAGTGACGACCATGTTCGACGATTGCACGCAGGAGCTGAACGTGGTTAAGGCGCGATTGCGCGATACGGTCGCTGCGATCATGGTGGCGGTACTGTTCATATTGTCGACCGCGGCGGGCGTCGTCTCTGGCGGCCTGATGAGACTGGTGTTGCGGGCGCTTGGCATCGCCGACGATTCGCTGCCGGGCGCGCTGTTGCTGGAATCGACCGGTTTCGCTACCGGCGTGTTGCTGAATTTCGCGTTGTTCATGCTGCTGCTGCGCGTGGTCGCGCATATACGCGCGGGCAAATTCACGCTGGTGGGGGCGGCGCTTGGGGCTCTGGCGGTCGCGGTGATGCAGCTGCTGGGCGCTCGTCTGTTGACGGGTGCGTCGCGCAACCCGATGCTGGCGCCGTTCGCAGCCATCATCGGCGTGCTCATCTGGTTCAACTTGGTGGCGCAGGTGATCATGATCTGCGCGGCGTTCATCGCCGAGTGCCGTCGGGGGGGGCGGGGAGAGCCGGAGCTAGCTACAGCCGCTGTCAGCTGACAGGGTAACTGGCACCAAGCATTGCCGGATACGATATCGTATGAGACGGCTGCGAGCTTCATCGCAGGTCGCAAGGTGCGTGTCTTTCATGAGATGTGCCGTAGAGCATATGACGAGAGGGGAGTTCCCATGGCGATTGATGTATATGGTGCAACATGGTGCGGCGACTGCCACCGTGCCAAGAACGCGCTCGACCGGTTCGGCGCCGCCTACACGTGGCACGACATCGAGCAGGAGGAGGGCGCGGCCGACCGTGCCGTTGAGATCAGCGGCCAAAAGCACATCCCGGTCGTGCTCTATGGCGACGGGTCGTTCCAGGTCGAGCCGTCCGTCGTGGACATCCAGAACAAGCTCAAGGAGCTTGGCCTGCTCGGGTGAGCGGTGAGTGGCTGCGGCGGTGGCGAACGATGGCGGGCGGCTGATGGCGAGGTGCGGTATCGGCTGTCCGCCATTGAACACGATGCATCAATTCGCGCCTTATGGTCGGCGCTTTTGCAAAGTGAGGACAGCATCGTTGCTTGATTTGACCAGATTCTATTCGTAGGCAGAATTCGAATTTTGGTAGTTGAATGGTTCCGGGAGTGCTGGGACAGTGAATGATTTGACGTGGCATGGCAATCTGCCCTGTTAATCAGTTAGCATTATCTGCCATATTTTCCCGCTCTCCCAAATTCCGTGATACGCCACTTTCCGCTGTAGCCACGATTTCGGATCTACATCTTCGCAAGAACCATTCAAAAATATGAGTCTTCTGCTGTTTTCGTGGGTTGGAGGATGGGTGTTGGTAGGTGGATGGGTGGGCCGCTGCATCGGAGTTTGATCATGGCGATGAGATTGTCGACGTGGCGGAAGCCGTAGGCCATGCGGATGGTGGCCTTGATCTTGTTGTTGAATGCCTCGGGCTTGGCGTTGGAGTGGCCGGGTCTGATGGTTTTGGGGATGTCGTCCTTGCGTCTGCGGGTCTTCCTGCATGGTTCGACGATCTCGGGGATGCGGCTGTGGGAGGCCCGGAAGATCCATCGTTTCAATTCGGCTTCGGCTTGTCCGACGGGTTGGTGCGGGAGCGTCCTGAGGAGTTCCTTGAGTTGCCATGATCGGTAGAGCTGGCCCTTGGGATCCGTGTCCCTGAGCGCGGCGAGGGCCGTGTCCTACCGTTCGGTCAGGTCGCCGGGGTTCTTGAGCACGGCGTATTTGACGCCGCGCATCGCTCATCCAGGAGACGATGTGGAACGAGTCCGGGACGCGCTCGGCGTTCGGCGGGCGCTCCTTCACGCTGGCGTCGATCCACTTGGCGCCGTCGCCGGTGACGATCCGTATGGAGGCGCGCTGCTCGTCGGTCAGCTGTCGGAAGAACAGGTCGAGCACCTCCTTGCCGTATCCGTCGTGTGCCCAAGCGACCCGTTTGCGCTTGTGGTCGACGGCCACGGTGATGTACGTGTGCCCCCTTCCTGTGGCTGGTCTCGTCCACGCCTATCGCGGTGGGACCGTCGAACATGCACGGCATCGAGGATTCCTCCAACCGGGCGGCGACCCTGCGCGCGATATGGCCGGCCGTCCTCCACGCGATGCGTGGGAATCCGTCCACGGTCTTCTGGTTGGCGACCGCCGCCGGCCACGCGCACTCCATCTCGAAATCCCCGGTGAACCGGCTGCCCGGCTCCGCCCACGGCACTTGGGCGGCCACCACGCCATGCTCCGCGCACGCCACGCGCGGCGCCAGGCCCATGAGCTCGATCCCATAGCAGCCGAAGTCCTGGTGGCGCCATCGCCGTTCGCCGCCACCCCTCCCATATAACAGGCCCGTCCGCTATAAACCGCAAGATGAGGTCCACAGCGGACGGGCCTGTTCGTTCATATGGTCGGCGGTCATGGACATGCCCCATGCCTACTCCGGCAACGAGGCCGGAACCGGCGGTACCGCCACGACACGGCAACTCGACCGGTATAGGGACGGTCCATAACAAGTTCATACGGTTCATCGCACATTGAACATCAGTTGAACGACGAATGATATTTGATGCGCGCACCATGAACAGTGCCTGAATCAGCCATCGTCTCCGAAAAGCGGCGGATAGCCTTGTAAAGGCCATGATGCGTAGGCGCATTGCAACGGCACATTCGCATCGTCGTTGAAATAGGAGAGTGCTAGGGAGAGCCTGGTCATGCATATAGGAAAGATACGCAATATCATCAAACCAGCGGTGGCGTGCATAGCGCTTGCCGTGTTCGCCGCGCCGGGTACGGTAGTCTCCGCCGCGGCGCTTGAACGTGAAGGTGCCCCATTGGATGTGGTGGCCGATTGGAAATTCCAGCAGGCGCATTCCACCGGTTCCATCGACGGTGGTGACCTGGTCATCAAGGATATGTCGGGCAACGGCAACGATCTGCACATGCAGACCTACGGGAAAAATGATTACAAGCTCAGCGACTATGTCAACTGGTCGTCGAATTCGATGAACGGTGACGGTGGTGGAAGCCTGAAGCTCAACGGCGACAGCGATCTGGCGCATAAGAAGGATCATCCCGAGCAGCGAGATCCCAAGGGCGCGGATTTCATCACCGCGAGCGGCGCTCCCATCAACAAAGAGCAATTTGCCAACGGATACACCATGGAGTTCGTGTACTACCTTCCCGATGACTTCAACGCCGGTACCGATTCGTGGATGGGGCTTGCGGCCAGGCAATCCACAAACAGCAACATGGATGAACACGAGATGGGGTCGATGAGCCTGTCGATCTCCAATTGCAAGGAAACCCAGTTCAAGGCCGCCAACAAGGACAATGAGTCGACCATGAACACCGATGATCCCAACAACGGCGTCACCAGCTGGGGCGTCACCATGGATCACGGTGGCGTTTGGTATCACATCGCCGTCGTATCCGATGGCACAAACGTGGTGACATACACCAACGGTGCCAAAGCATTCCGCAATATCAACAAGAACGGCAATGGCCTGTATGCCGATCCGACCGATGGTCGCTTCCGCATCGGCTCGTCGTATTACAACGACACTTTCGACACCAGCCAATACAACAAGGACGACTTTGACAAGTTCCTGCGTGGCAACCTGCAGGAGGTGAGATTCTCCCGCGGTGCGCTGGCACAGGGCAACTGGATCGTGCCCAACCCGACCGAGTATCTCAAGGATTACGGTACCAACGATCGTTTCGTGCTGGACAACCCCAGCGTACATACGATGGCTTTCTTGCCGGACACGCAGAATGCCATCCGTTGGGTGCCCACGGTGATGGACCGAGCCATCGACCAGTTCGATTCGGAAGATTCCAGTCTTAATCTGACCAACATCGTGTCCCTCGGTGACGTGGTGGATAACTGGGACAGTGACGCGCAATGGCAGGCATCGTCCAAGGTGTTCGGGCGTATGCAGAAAGTGGGCGTCCCCTTCCTGGAGCAGCCGGGCAATCATGATTACAATGGAGGCAGGCATGGCTACGGAGTGCCCAGCTTGCGCAAGGCGGACAATTACCTGAAACACTTCGGACCCGACTCCGATTTCGGCAAGTATCAGAAAGAACACGGTTTTGCATACTCGCCCGATGGCCTGTCCTCATACCATCTGGTAGACAACGGCTCCTACAAGTATCTGGTGATGAACATCGACATGGGCGCGGTGGTCAGCAACTCGTCCTCGGCAAGCAATGACGATATGCGATGGTTCGAGCAGGTGCTCAAAGACCACCCGAACAACCCGACTGTGGTGGTGAGCCACGATATCTTCAAGTGCTCCGATTCACGTCCGAATGAAATCTCCCTCGATGACGATTCCGGATACAACGGTGAAGCCGGTGACGATGAAGGTGCCGGCTCGAAAATCTGGAACATCGTGAAACGGTACAACCAGGTATTCATGATGTACTCCGGTCACAATCACGGATCCGGACAAATGACCCTGACCAATGACGCCGGCAATCCGGTGCTGGGGCTGTTGTCCGACTATCAGTTCGCGTATAACGGCGGCAATGCGTTCTTCCAGTACGTCGGCATGGATGAAGCGAACAACAAGATCACCATGCGTACGTATTCGCCATACTCGGCATCGCTGCCCGCGGCCGAGCGTTCGTTCTTCGATGTCAACTCCCTGACCGGTGTCGGCAACACCTATGACGGATCGTTCGATTTCGCCAAACGATTCGCCGGTTACGAACATTCCTCCGGTTATGACACGCAGCAGTCGGTGATCTCCTTGGTGCGCGGCATCGGTGCGTTGAATGGTCAGACGCCGGCGAGCGAAGTACGGCAACTATATACTGCTCTGGCCGCATTGCCGGATAATGTGAAAGCGCAATTCGGTGATCCGTCGGATAGTGGCTCTCTGGCAGGCAGACTCGCCGCCGCATACAATGCCGCGTTCCCCAAGCCGGAACAGCCCGACACCAAGCCCGGTGCCGGCAATCAGACTGGAAGCCAAGGTGGGCATCAGGGTGGACAGTCCGGAAGCCAACAAGGGCAGAAGGGCGATGGCCATGGCAAGGGGCAGACGAATGCCGGCCCGGAGGCAATGGCCTCCACTGGTGCCGATGTGGCCCCGATCGTCGTTATCGCGATGATGACGATCTTGTTGGCCGGCGTGCTTGTGCTCGTGAAGCGTAAGCATCACCTTTCGCACTAACCGATTACCGGTGTGCAACCTGTCGACGAGCGAGCAGCCAATAGCTGGGCCTGATATAGAACCCGCGGTACTGGTTGCTCGCTCGTCGAATCAAGGAAAACCGAAGCACGCTTCGCGCCAATGCCGAAGACGCCGATGGCTTGCCGTGTCGCCACCTGCGCATTGGCGTCATGATTGTCGTGATCGTGGCCTACGTGATGTTCGGCCCGTTTCGCGGCGACATCGTTCTGGTCTTTGGCGCGTCGGCGATCTTCTACGTTTCCGGTACGTTCGCGTTTCCGGTACGTTCATCATGATGACGGTCATCCTTTCCCTGACCGGTCCCATCGAGCACGGTCAGGAAGAGCGGCAAGCCATCGAGGTCGGAACCGGCGGTGTGTCACCTGTCGGCCAGGAGCCTCCATCAACTAGTATCAGCTAGTATCCGATATGAAGCCGTGGCCTCATTGCCAATCGCCAAGGGAGGAAACCGTGCGCGCGCGACGTGACTTTGCATGGCCGAAACTGCTGACCGCGGACGGACGCGGCATCGCCTTCGGCGGCGACTACAATCCCGACCAATGGCCGGAGGACGTCTGGGACGACGACATCCGCCTGATGACCCAGGCCGGTGTCAACACCGTGGCCCTTGCCATCTTCAGCTGGGACCGCCTCCAACCCACCGAAGACCATTGGGATTTTGGCTGGCTCGATCGCATCATCGACAAGCTCGGCAAGGCTGGCATCGCGGTTGATTTGGCATCCGCGACGGCGACCGCACCCCTGTGGCTCTACGAAAACCATCCCGAAGTCCTTCCGCGAGACAAGTACGGTCATCCGGTCAACGCCGGCTCCCGCCAGTCCTGGAGCCCGACCAGCCCGGTGTTCAAGGAATACGCGCTAACCCTATGCCGCAAACTCGCCGAACGCTACGGCGCCAACCCATATGTGACGGCATGGCATATGGGAAACGAGTATGGGTGGAACAATCGCGACGACTACTCCGACAATGCGCTCGAAGCCTTCCGCGCATGGTGCCGCCGCAAGTACGGCACCATCGACGCACTTAACCAGGCGTGGGGCACCACGTTCTGGGGACAGGAGATGACCGGTTTCGGCGAAGTGCTCATCCCGCGGTTCATGGGTGCCGATTCCATGGTCAACCCCGGCCAGAAGCTTGATTTTGAACGGTTCGGCAATGACATGCTGCTCGACTTCTACAAAGCCGAACGTGACGCGATCGCCGAAATCTGCCCCGACAGACCCTTCACCACGAACTTCATGATCTCCACCGACCAGTGCTGTATGGACTACGCCGCGTGGGCGGAGGAAGTGGACTTCGTATCGAACGACCACTACTTCCACGAAGGCGAATCCCATCTCGACGAGCTGGCCTGCTCCGACGCGCTCGTGGATTCGCTGGCGCTCGGCAAACCGTGGTACGTCATGGAACATTCCACCTCAGCGGTGCAGTGGAAACCGCTGAACACCCGCAAATGTAAAGGGGAGACGGTGCGCGACTCCCTGGCCCACGTGGCCATGGGCGCAGACGCCATCAACTTCTTCCAGTGGCGCGCATCCGCGTTCGGCGCCGAAGCGTTCCATTCCGCTATGGTCCCGCACGCCGGCGAGGACACGAAACTGTTCCGTCAGGTGTGCGAATTGGGCGCGACGTTGCGGGCGCTCGCCGACGCCGGTGTTCAAGGCAGCGGATTGGCGGCATCGGACACGGCGATCCTCTTCAGCGCCGAATCGGAGTGGGCCACCCGATCCGAGACATTGCCGAGCATGAAACTCAGCCATTGGCATGATGTGCGTGACTGGTACCGTGCGTTCCTGAACGCTGGTGCACGCGCCGACATCGTGCCGCTCGCCTACGACTGGAGTTCCTATAAGACCATCGTGCTGCCGACCGTACTGATACTGAGCGACGCCGATACGCGGCGGTTGGCCGGTTTCGTACAGGCCGGAGGCCGTGTGGTGGTCGATTACGCGACCGGTCTGCTCGACGAGCGCTTCCACACGTGGCTCGGCGGGTATCCCGGTGCGGGCGATGGGCTGTTGCGCTCGATGCTGGGCGTTCGTGGTGAGGAATTCAACATTCTCGGTGCTGGGGCGGAAGGCGAGCCGAACGAGATTCGGCTGACGGGCACCGGGGATTCATCCACGATGGACGGTGCCGTGACCCGCCTGTGGCAGAACGACGTGACCGTCGCCGGACCGCATGTGCAGGTGCTTGCCACATATGCCGGCGAAGAAGCGGATGAGTGGGAGCTTGATGGCACGGCCGCGCTCACCCGCAACGCATACGGCGCGGGGGAGGCGTATTTCCTCGGCTGTGATCTGGGCGTGAGCGACCTGACGCGATTCGTGAGCGGCTGGCTTGCCGTGCAGCCGCAATCCTCCCGTCAGCCGCAGGTCAACAGTCAGTCGCAATCCAGCCGTCAGCCGCAAGTCGTCGGCGCGACCCCTGATGTTCTGCACACCGTGCGTCAATCCGACGACGCCATATTCGACTTCTATCTGACACGTGGCAGATCGGATGTCGAACTGCGTGGCATCGCCGGGGAGCCGATCGTCCTGTTCCGGGCGGAACGGGGCAGTGACGGCGGTGCGTATACGGTGCATCGCAATGGCGTTCTCGTGGTGAAACGCCCGAACCCGTCGCTGTAGTCAATTGCGGCGAAACAAGGGAATGGGGGCGCGGACGGTTTTGGGAAACGGTCCGCGCCCCCCCCCTACAGAGATTCCGGTGGCGACTGGCTGTTTCCGGCTCTATTTCAACGTTTTTGGACTGCCGCTTAAGTGCCTGGCCGCTTAAGTCGCCGCTCCTTCGGCGTGCCGCGACGGGCCGAAACGGATAGTTGGTGTAGCAGGGCAGCCTGAGGTTGTGTCTTGCTGGTTTGGGAAAATGATGGGGAAGGAATTTGGCCGATACTCTGGTGCAGCGAGGAGTGGGCCGGGGAGGGGGTCCTCCCCGGTGTTGTTATGCGGCGTTGGCGAGGAAGATGTGCTTGTGGTGATACTCGATGAACTCATGCGAAGGTTGGCTGATTGCCGGCAATGAGATCTCATGTCCATCGAAGTCATAGAGCCATCTGTCGTTGATGTCGGAGTGCCGCACCTTGTCATGGTTGACCATGATGCGGTAGTCGTCATCGATGGAGATGAGGCCTTGGTCGAAGGCCCGATCATGGAAGGCGTTGAGCAACAGCCCATTCGATGCGGCGGTTTTCTCGTTGGGCGTCGATGCCTTCCAAGGTTTGATGTGACTGGCGATCAGTAGTTTGGGAATCTGCATGCCGGTTATGCAGCATGTGCCGTGGTAGTTCTGCAATAGTGAATTGCGGAAATAGGATTGGTTGACCCGTTGAAGTATGGTTGCCGGTCGCTCCTCTCCGGTGGGCGCGTGTTCGGCGATGAACAGGGCTGTTGCTGTTTCGAGCGGCGAACAATGGATGGTACGCCAGAAAGTGTGCCCATGTATCCGTATGAGATTGCCACCCGTCTTTCGGATCTGGGCAGACTTGACTATTCCGCTCAGCCGGTGATGGAGTCCACCCGGGATGATCTCGATCCATTGGAGCGTGACCGCCTGCGCAAAATCATCGCTTCCTATCAATCCAGTGACCGGAATCTTTTGGAGCTTTCGGATGCGGACTTGGAGAAATCGCTGCGCCTTGTTGTGTCGGTCAGTGGTGAGCTGACGCCGACTTTGGCAGGGTTGCTGCTTATCGGCAACGAAGAAGCGCTGCAGAGGCTTGTGCCGACGAATGAGGCGGCTTTTCAGGTTCTTGTGGGTACCGACATCAAGGTGAATCAGACCTACCGTGGCCCGTTGCTCAAAACCATAGAACAGATAGCCGAGTCGTTCAAGCCCTGGAATCCAGGCACGGAGCTGACCGTGGGTCTGTTTTCTTCGGTGGTTCCCGAATTTGACGAAAGGGCTTTCCGAGAGGCTTTGGTCAACGCATTCGGCCACAGGGACTATTCGCTTCTTGGTCGTGTGCGGGTATTGGTGGATGATGCCGGCTTAACCATTGCTAATCCCGGTGGATTCGTGGAAGGTATCAACGTCCATAACTTGCTTACTGCGGAGCCGCGTGGCCGCAATCCATGCCTGATGGATGCGTTGAAGAGAACCGGTTTCGCCGAACGTACGGGGCGCGGCATCGACCGTATATTCGAGGGTGCTTTGAACTATGGCCGTCCTCTGCCTGATTATTCGAGGTCCAACAGGCGTGGAGTGTCGGTGCTGTTGCCTCGTAGTGTGCCCGACAAGGCGTTTGTGGAACTGCTGGCCGAGGAACGTGAGCGCAGCGGCAAGTCCATGTCTCTCGATGGTCTGCTTATTTTGGACAAGCTCAAGAGTGAACGTCGTTGTGGCTTTGATGTGTTGTCGGGCTCTCTGGACATGAGTGACCAGCGTCTGCGCACCGTACTGGGGCAGCTGACGGAGGCGGGGCTTGTTGAAAGCGCTGGCGTTGGAGCTCGCCGCACGTATATGTTGGGTGCGAAAGTGTATCGGCGCAGCGGTAGGGCGATGGAATACGTTCGCCAATCAGACATCGATAGGGTGCGGTATCCCGAACTGATCATCGAGTTAATGCATGAACAGAAATCAGTGAGCAAAAACGATGTGATGGAATTGCTGCATCTTGAGGAGAATCAGGCGTACTACCAATTGCGAAAACTAGTCCTTGAAGGACGCGCTAAGAAGGTCGGCAGTGGACGCAACGTGCGGTATGCGGCAGTACGTTGAATGAGATACGCAGATCATTCTTGAACGGTTTTCTCTGAATTCCGAGATTTATCTCTGAATTCAGAGAAAGAATATCGGAATTCAGAGAAAACTAGTGTGCGATGTGGCTATTCCGCTTCAGGAATTATGTACGATTCGAACGTGGCCTGTATCTGCGATGCCGTCAGCCGCTTTATCGGTATGCTCCCTATGCGGGGCTTGATGTGGTTCCCGTAGCTGTTCCCATAGCGCGTCCTTGTGCTGTCGGCGATGTTCCAGATAGTTCACGTCATGCTCCCTTGCGTGATGATTCACATGATTCGCGTCTTCATGGTAGCGTCTCCCGCCGGCGCATGAGTGACTGGTCACGCTGTCAGTGGAATCTCCCCGACGGATATCCCGCCTATGCGGGATATCCACGCCGGCGTACGGAGATTCGCATGTTCGGGCGTACGATGGACCCGGTTTTTGCAGGATGCGGCCAACGCCTTGGATGGGCATGGGCCTGCAACCATCGTGAGCCGCCACGGGCGTTCGGCGATCGCCGGGCGGCGGATCGAGAAGGATCGGGCGATCGGGGCCGCCCACCATCCGAAACCATCGTCGGCGTCGCTTCAGCGGGGCATGCCGACGGTTCGCGTTTTCCGGCAAAGGGTCGGCCGGCGCTTTCCTCATTGAAGTTCGACGGGTCATGGTCCCGCCGTGAGGGTTGGACCGGTAATCGGGTGATGCCGAACGTCCCGACGGGACGGCGGCCGTGTCATCAAAGCGACCGCACGAACTCTCCGCCCGGAAGCGGACGGCGCTGATTTTGGATGACCCATCGGCCGTGGCATTCCCGGGCCCGGAACATGCCATGGGGTTTGCGGACCCCGGGCGACGCCGCATGGCCTTCCCGTTCCCGCGCCACGGGCGGCGGCATGGTTCATGGCGCCGACGGTGGATCCGTCCGCACGCGGAGCGCTTCCATGCCTCGCTGACGGATGGTGGCGATCCCCCCCCCACGGAGAGGAGTATTGTTTCATTTGTAGATAACATTGTTACACAGTAGGAGAACATTGATATGCAATCTGAACGTTCGTTGATTCCCACCCCCATGCCGGTCCGGAGACACGCACGGTCCGGGAACAGGGGGCTGGCCCTCACCGCCCTGTGTCTGGCGGTGCTGCTGGTCGTGATGGACAACACCATCGTCAACGTCGCGATTCCCACGATGAGCGACGCGTTGAACGCCTCGTCCACGGACCTGCAGTGGGTGGTGGACGCCTACACGCTGTCCTTCGCGGCGCTGCTCCTGCCCGCCGGCAAACTCAGCGACCGATGGGGAAGAAGACGGATGCTGCTCGTCGGATTGGCGGGATTCGCCGTGGTCTCCGCAGCTACGGCCTTCTCCTGGGCCCTGTGGCAGCTGGTGACGCTGCGCGTGGTGTTGGGGGTCTGCGCCGCGCTGATCTATCCGGCGACGCTGTCGTCAATCATCGTCATCTTCGAAGGCTCCAGGTACCGTAGCCTGGCCGTTGGCCTGTGGGCGGCGACATCAGGGGTCGGCATCGCCCTGGGCCCGATCATCGGCGGCGTCCTGCTGGAGCACTATGCGTGGAATTCCATTTTCTGGGTGTGCTCCGTCATCGGCGTGGTGGCGCTGGCCTGCATCGCGGTGGCGGTGCCCGAGGTACGGGCGTACCGTTCCGAGAGGTTCGATTTCCCCGGCACCGTGTTATCGGTGGCCGGCGTGGGCCTGCTGGTGTGGGCGATCATCGAACGCCCGACTTACGGCTGGCTCTCCTGGCAGGTCATAGGCGGCATCTGCGCGGCCCTGATCATACTTGCGGTGTTCGCGGCGGTCGAGGGGCATACGCACGCCCCGCTCATCGATGTCGGCCTGTTCCGAAGGGCCACGTTCACGAGCAGCACCTGCGCGATCTGCGTCGCGTTCTTCTGCCTGTTCGGCTTCATCTTCATCACCACCCAATGGTTCCAGGCATTGCGTGGATACACCGCATTGCAGACGGCGGTCGCGACGCTGCCCTTCGCGGTGGTCATGGCGGCGGTCGCCCCGTTCGCCACGCAATTGGCGAAACGTTTCGGATACCGGTCGGTCGTCTCGACGGGACTGCTGTTCCTGTCGGCGAGCATGTTCGTGGTCACGCGTGTCGACGCCCATTGCAGCTACTGGTTCGTGGTCGTACCCACCATGGCCCTGATGGCGGCCGGCATCGCCCTGATCCAAGGGCCCGCCACGGACGCCCTGATGAGCACCGTTCCGGAAAGCTCGACCGGCGCCGCATCGGCCGTCAACGACACGATCCGTGAGATCGGAGGCACGCTGGGCGTCGCCGTCATGGGGTCCGCGATCTCCTCCGTCTACCCCGACGAGCTCTCGGACTCGTTGTCCGGACTGCAGATCCCGTCTTCCATCGCGAAAGCCGCGGAGGATTCGGTGATGGCCGCGAAATCGATCCTTCCGCACCTGCCGGCAGGCATCCGACAGACCGTGGAGCAGTCCGTCTCGACCAGTTTCATGAGCGCCACGCATGCGGCATGCTGGATCGCCTGCGCCCTCGCATTGGCGTTCGCGCTGCTCTGCTGGATCACACTTCCCAAACACGATTCAGGCAATCTCCCCCAATAGAAAGGAGCATCCATCATGAAAGACGACGGACGGATCCCACGGATCAAGGACACGGATATGACGGACCGTCTCCTGATGGCCGGCGCGATAGCGGAGGACACACGCAACCCCATCGGTGACATCGCGGCATGCTTCCCCGGTCACGGCAGCCAGAGCGTCGACATGTTCCACGGCTGCCTGTCCGGCTTCCCCGAAGCCCGGCAGGTGGATTGGCAACGGTGTGTTGGACGGTTTCTTAGAGGACGAGTCCTTGTTCGGTGAATTCCTTCGGGCTCCGGTATGCGAGGGTGGAGTGGAGTCTTTGGTTGTCGGACCACCACACATAGTCGTCGGGGTCGGAGCGTAGTTGTTCCGGGCTGGTGTAGTGGTTCCGGTATATGAGCTCCTTCTTCAGGAGCCTGTTGGTGGATTCGACCACGGCGTTGTCGTACGGGTTGCCCTTCCTTGACAGCGATCTTCTGATGTCGAACACGTCGAGCAGCTCGTCGATTTTCGCGTTGTCGAACTCGCTGCCCCGGTCCGTGTGGAACACCTCCACCTCGGTCAGGGGGAAGTCGAGCGTGGCGAACGCGGCCATGACCAGGTCGGCGGTGCGGCCCGTGTCGGCGCCGTGGCCGGCGATGCCCCTGTTCGCCAGGTCGATGAGCAGGCACACGTACGCCCACTCGCCGCCGACGCGCACGTACGTCAGGTCACCGGCCAGGTGGGCGCGCGGCCCGTAGCCGTCGAACTCGCGGTCGAGGATGTTCGCGAGCCCGGCCTCGTCGGCCCGCGTCTTGTGCGGTTCGGACGTTCTGCGCGCGTACGCGCCCGCCATGCCCCGCCGTTTCATGATGTTGACGATGCGCCTTCCGGAGGCGGTGACGCCACTCCGCTCCAGCGCGGCCTTGATCTTCCCGGCGCCGCAGCGCTCATGGCCGTCGCGCCGGACCGCGTGCACGTCGCCGGCGATCGGATCCACCCGCCCGGCTTCGGGATGTTCGATCATCCAGCAGCAGGCGGAGCGGGGAACGCCCGGTATCCTGCACTGCGCCGATATCGGACAGCGGGAGGCGTTGGCCCGTATCACTGCTACTTTCGTGCGAATACCGGCGCCGCCTGTTCTGAAACGTCCACCTCCATCTCCGACTGTCCGTTGCGCTTGCGCAGCTCGACCGGCTCGTTCCGCTCAGGGGTGCGGTTGTCGTCGGCTTTCGTGGAGCCGCTGTCGCGGATGCCCTGGACCCAACGGTGCAGCGTGGAACGCGAGATGTCGTACTCGTCCTTGATCTCGCGCGCCGGCTTGCCGTTCTCGTAAAGCCGCACGATCCGCCGCTTGAACGACTCCTCGTAGTGGCGGGGATGCCTCGGGCCGGCCACCGTCGGCCTCCAACCTCATGTCGATCGTCCCCCATCGAACTGTCTAACACATTGTAGCCAATCCATGCGGGAGCTCCGCATTCTGAAGGACGCCCTGCGGCACCACCGGTAGCCGACGGGCATGCCTGACGTGCGTGCGGGACGATGCCACGGTGCCGCCGTCCCACACGCCGACGGCATCATATGCGCGATGCCCCGGCATGGCACGTGGCGGGAGGACGGCACGCCCGCGCCGGCCAGCGTTCCCCGACATGTCTTGGCTCGGTGGCAATCTCAATGCGGTGGGACTAGCCATCACACCCATCGAGGCGCGGTCCAAGAGCGTGGCTGGACCTTCGACCCCACCCATCATGGGACGGTGCAGGGACCTACGGGCCGGATGGCGTTTTTCATCCGTAACGGCGGGATGATGCGGAGAAGCATATGAGGACTATTCGGAAAACGACAAAAAGCCAGCGGACGCCCACCACCGAGATCAGGGGCCTCATACTCGACGCCTCGAAACGAATCATCGAAGAGGACGGCTATGATGCCTTCACCATCCGGCTTCTCTCGGAAAAGGCGGATGTGTCCCCCGCGAGCATCTACCGGCATATCGGCGACAAGCAGGCCGTCATCGACGCTCTCATCGACGACAGTTTCCAGACGTTACGGGAGAAGCTCCTGCGCGTCACCACCGAGGATCCCCTGCAAAGACTCTACGATGCGGGAGTCGTATACCGCGGGCACGCCAAGGCGTCGCCCGGCATCTACGCCCTGTTGTGGCGATGGCATGCGGGCGAGGCTTCGGAGGCATGCCTCGCCGCCATGACCGAGCTGGTGCGCTACGGGCAGGCCGCGGGAAAGATCCGGAGGGATGACCCGCACCTCATCGCATGGTCCATATGGTCCGCCGTGCACGGATTCGTCCAATTCGAGACACGACCCGAACATGATACGCCCGTCGACGATGACGATGCGGCCTATTCCTTTCTGCTCCGGCTGCTCATTCGAGGGGTCCGCACCCCTCAGACGGTCTCCGAGGGAACGGCGACCATCGCGGATACCAGCCGATCGTAGAATCGCCATTGGCCGCGCAACGCCACATCCCGTCTCACAGCGGCGAACGTTCCATCCGCCTTCAGGCTCACGGATACCTTACGGAAGTCCCCCGTCCCGTCCAATGCGGACAACGCCTTCGAGGCGGCCTCCTTCGCGCAGAAGGCCGCCCTACGTTCCACCGAGGAGGCCATACGCAATGATGCGAGCTCTTCGGAAGAGAACACGAACCGCATGATCCCGTCGGACAATCCGTCCGAATCGTCCACGTCCACTCCCACGGCACGGATTCTTTCCGCCGACGCCACGGCGGCGACGCACAGCGACGGACAATGCGACAACGATCCCACGATGCCGGACGGCCAGAGCGGTTCACCATCCGAACCTTTGAGTATGGGCCCGTCATGGCCGATACGTCGTAAGGCCTCGTGGGCCAAAAGACGCGTCTCCGTGAATTCCCTTCTTCGTTTGGCCGTGGCGTTCCCGACCAAGGCCCGCTCACCGTCGAACAATCGCACGCGGCGCGCCCCCTTCCCCGAGATCAGCACCTCGCAGCCGGAGGCGAGCAGCGGCCCGAACAGGCGAGCCCGTCGCATCATGAGGTCTGCGCACATCATGGAGACTCTATCTACCGAGACCCACAAACCCAGCAACAGCAAGGCTTTCTACCAATTCCCAGAATGAGTGTACCACTCTGTTCGCCGCCCAAAGCCCGCCAGAAGGAAATTTGCGCTTTTCCATACCTTCACGCCGACAAGAGGTGTCACGATTACCTATATCTCCCATACTTTCTATGTTTTCTTGTGTAGGAAAATGTAAAAGTGTAAACACCGTCGGAATCGACGGAGACGTTCTCATATGACACGCCGATCGATCATCGAATGTCATGAGTGGCTCCCTTCAGACATAGAGTGGTGCACCGATTTGGCCTACCGGATGCACCACGTAACGTGCCACCGATATCGTCGGGCCGAACACCCTCTGAAGACACTACAAGGAAACTATTCCGACAGTCCAAGCCGTTCGGAATTGTTGAAAGGAAACTGTTTTCGGCAAAAGAAAAGGGCTCTCGAATTTCTTCGAAAGCCCTGCTAGCGGAGGATACGAGATTCGAACTCGTGAGGCTGTTACACCAACACGCTTTCCAAGCGTGCGCCATAGACCACTAGGCGAATCCTCCATTACGCTGTTTGCCGCGGCCTTTTGGTCTCAACAGACAACTCGAAGAGAATACCACAGACTCGCGGACAAGCAAAACCGTCGCGTGTTGTGCGTGTGTCGCGCTTGGCGGCTCGCGCGTTCGGGATCCCTCCGGCGCTCCGATGCCCGAATTCAGTAGTTGTTCGAGCCGGCACCCTCGAAGCGCACGTTGAAGCCGCGCTCGTAGTGCAGGAACATGTCGGCGCCGTAGCGGTCCGCGTCGCGGTGGGTGAACAGCATGCGGATGGCAAATGCGGTCTGCGCGTCGTGCGGCATGGCGCGGAACGCCTTGTGGGCGTTCCATCCCGTCTCGGTGATCGCCTAGTCGGGCACACCTACCAGCTTGTCGGCGTGCAGTCCGGCAAGAACCTGTCCGCCACGGCTTCCGGCGATTCCGCACTGTCCATCGCCGACACGCCCGAGACCCTGACCGACACCAAGAAGCAGGCCTGGAAGTTCACCCAGATCGACCAGTCCGACACCGAGCGCCCCGGCCTCAAGGCCTACGTCATCACCAATACGGACTGCAAGGTGCTCGTCGCCAAGGACGGCACCAACGCCTTCAGCGATGAGTCGGTGGAAGACGCCAAGTCCGACCCCGCGGCCCGGTGGATTTTCGACACGTCCGACGGTGCCACCTACCAGCTGCTCAACGCATCCGCGAAGCAGAACATCAACGTCGACGCGTTCGACCCGAAGGCCGGTGCGGCCGCTTCCGATGAGGAGGACGGCGATCTGACCGACAAGATCCTGGTCGAAGGTTCGGTGAACACCGAGAAGGCCGGTGAATACACGCTGACGTATTCGGTGACCGACTCCGAAGGTGCGTCGTACACGGTCAAGCGTGTCGTGACCGTCAGGGAGAAGTCCGAGCCGATCGAACCGAGCAAGCCGATCGAACCGACCGAACTGACGAAGCCGACTGAGCCGACGACACGGTGAAGCCGAACAAGCCGGATGCCGGCAACAAGCAGCCCGGCCTGTCGAAGACCGGCGCCTCTGTGAGCGGCGTGTTCGGCGCGTTCGCGGCACTGCTCGCGGTCGGTGCCGGCGCGGCGCTTGCCGCCCGCCGTCGGCGCGAGCCCCGGCGCTGAATCAGCGGATCGGCATATGATGCCGGTCGGTCACCTATTCGGTGGCCGGCCGACTTTTTGTTGACTGCCGGGGCCTCACGCGGGAGGTGAAGTCCACCCATCCCGCCAAAGTCCCATTTGAGTGTCTTCGGATGGGACTTTCGCCGGAACAAGTCGAAAGGAACCGGGGCCGGGACTCATGGGCTGGCGCATTGCCAGTCGGCCCTGTGTTCGTGTCGCGTGGGATGATGGTGGCATGGTGACATCGAACATTGTGGAGTTTGCGGGGAAAGCGCGCATGCCGCGCCTCGGCATGGGAACGATGGCGCTCTCTATCGAGGGACGCCCGGACCGGGCGACGGCCATCGGCACGATCCATGCCGCGCTTGACGCCGGAGTGCGTTATCTCGACACCGCATGGTCGTATTATCTGCCAAGCGAACCGGGGCCTGACGGTACAGGCGTGCCGCGTGATTTCGGGTACGGCGAGATGCTGGTTCATGCGGCGCTCGCCAGCTGGAGCGGTCCGCGCGATGAGGTTCTGGTCGCCACGAAGACTGGTTATCGCCGAACGCTGGAAGTGACGAACCGCGACGCGGAAGATCCTCAGCAATCCCCGGGCGACGGCGCGAGCGCATCCGCATCCGAGCGACAGCACCTGCAGGCGGCCGGCAGCCGGTACGGGTGGATGGCCGACTCGCGCCCGGAGACGATGATTCGTGACGCGAAGGAGTCCGCTCTCCGCCTCGGCGTCGACGCGCTCGATCTGTTGTATTCGCATGGCCCTGACCCCGCGGTTCCGTATGAGGATACGGTCGGCGCGCTGAAAACCTTGCTGGATGAGGGCGTGATTCGGTTCGCCGGCATCTCGCGCGTGGACAATGCGCAGATTGACACCGCCCGTGGGATTCTCGGCGACCGTCTGATTGCGGTGCAGAACCAGTTCTCGCCATCGCATCCCGACCCCGAGCATACGATGGGTCACTGCGCCGATCTCGGTCTTGATTTTGTGTGCTGGTCGCCGCTCGGCGGGTTCCTGGACGCATTCGACAGTCATGCGTATGATCCGTTCCGCACGGTCGCAGCGGCCCGCGGCGTCTCGTACCAGCGTGTGGTGCTCGCGTGGGAGCTGACCAGATATGACCGTCTGTTCGCCATTCCCAGTGCTCGCAACCCGCATGAGGTCCGGGACTCGTTCGCCGCAGTCAATCTCACGCTCGCCCCGGAGGAGCTGTCTTTGCTGCCGTGAATCAACGCTATGAGTCACCGTCATAAATACGGAACAGGCTCGTCGTCAAACGAGCCTGAGATACATGCTGGTGGTTCCGGGAATCGGTTGAAAACCGAAATGCGCATAGAACGCGCGTGCTTTATCGTCGTAAGGTTCCACAATGAGCGCACGTGACCCTAGTGCGCCGCTGACGGATCGTGCTCGCAGTGCCGAATATGCACTCAGCGTGTAGAATCCCGCCGGTTCACCTGACGCAGTGAATGACACGTACGCGACGGCCGTCCCATGCTGGGCCGATGACGGTGCGCGTTGTGCGGCCCACTTGTCGATGAACGGTACTCCACAAGAGAACTTCCCCATTCTCTCTTCCGGGCCGAGCTTGCGCGGACGTTGGGAATGATGGATCATGCCCACTGCGGATCCCTTTCCATGAGTTTTTCGGCTGCTGGCGGAACCGGCTGATCCAATGCTTGTATGAAATCTTGGAATGCCTGTGATTCCAGATGCAGGACGGTTGCTTCTTCTATATCCTTACGGGCTGATTCCAGGAGATGGCGAGCGGTCCATTGCGTGAGCGCACTGCCGGTCAGATCGGCGGCACGCTCGATGAGCTGCCGTTGCGCATCCGTCAGTCGAATGTCAAGCCGGGACGTTTTCTGTTTCGATACCGTTTGCTTCGTTAGTGTCGCCATAGAATTGTTGTACGGAAAAATGCGTACAGATCAAGTTTAGTGGCAGAGGAGTAAAGCGCTGACATATAATCACATACTGTAAATTGTTTACGGTGTGAGCTAATATTACAGATGTTTGCACGATGTATATGCCGCTGGAAGGTATTGGACGGTACTTCGCGGAATGCGGCGGTGCGGAATGGTCGAATCGGAAGGCGGCGCGAAATGGGTTTTGAGCGGGAGGCACTCAGCGAACTGTACGCCAGCGTGTGGGGCAACCGTTCCAAGATGCAGAAGGAGTTCGTGCGCGGCGTGCATGGCGAGCCATTCATTCTGCACGAGCTCGCACTGCGCGGCACCATGACGCCGTCGCAGCTCGCCAGTTCGCTGAAGGCCAGCTCCGGTCGCATCTCCACAGTGCTTGCCGCTCTGGAGAAAAAAGGGTTGATCACCCGAGACATCGACCCGGACGACCGCCGCGTCATCCGCGTGAACCTTACGGATGCCGGGCGAGAGCGGTCCAAGTGCGACTTGGAGGAGATGCGTTCGGCAATCTGTTGGATCTTCTCGCAGATGGGGGAGCGGCGCACGCGCGAGTTCGTTGATCTGCTGTCGGAGTTCTCGACATACATGGCCATCTGCCATCCCGGCGCTCCGCGCCCGACCCCCGATGAGGTGCGGGCCGCGTTCGCCGAGCGTGACAGGCGTGTCGCCGATCATATGCGGGCCGAGCGCGCGAAGGCCGGCGAGGAGTAGCTTCTTCCGCCGGCTGCGGATGACGTGGGCGGCGGACGTACCGCGTCTCTTGTGCGCAGCCAGCGCAAAGCGCGCCATTCACAGCGAATACACAGAATAATGCGTAATATCTTACACTGTAAGTAATCTAACAACAGAAACTAATTCGGGCGTCGGATATCGATGCCGCGGCAAATAACGTAACCAATCACCAACAAAACACAAGGGGAAAGCCAATGCTTCGCATCCTGAAATACCTCTCCAAAGCGGAGATCGGTCAGATGCTCATCGCCCTGGTGACCATCGTCGGGCAGGTCTTCTTCGACCTCAGACTGCCCGATTACATGTCAGACATCACCACGCTCGTCGAGACGCCGGGCAGCGCGATGAGCGACATCTGGATCGCCGGCGGCAAGATGCTGCTCATCTCCCTCGGCTCCGTCGCCTGTGCCATCGTCACCGGCTACATCTCCGCACGCGTCGGCTCGTCATTCACCCAGCGCCTGCGCTCGCTCGAATTCCGCAAGGTCGAATCCTATGGCCCCGCCGAAATGAGCAAATTCTCCACCGCGAGCCTCATCACCCGCTCCACCAACGACATCACGCAGATCCAGATGTTCATCACCATCGGCCTGCAGCTCATCGTCAAGTCGCCGATCATGGCCGTATGGGCCATATGCAAGATCGCCGGCGAAGGTTTCGAATGGACTCTCGCCACCGGCATCGCCGTCGTCATCCTGCTCGTCGCCGTCGTCATCATGATGGCCATGGTCATGCCCAAGTTCAAGGCCATGCAGAAGCTCACCGACAACATCAACCTCGTGGCCCGCGAAAACCTCACCGGCCTGCGCGTCGTGCGCGCCTACAACGCCGAGGACTATCAGGAGGCCAAGTTCACCAAGGCCAACAAGGACCTCACCGACACGCAGCTGTTCACCAACCGCGTCATGGCGTTCATGATGCCGCTGATGAACACCGTCCTGAACGGCCTGATGCTCGCCGTCTACTGGATCGGCGCCTATCTGATCGACGCCGCCGGCCTGACGGACAAGCTCAACGTGTTCTCCAACATGGTCGTCTTCTCCAACTACTCCGTGCAGGTCATCATGAGCTTCCTGCTGATGAGCATGGTATTCGTGCTCTGGCCGCGCGCCGACGTGTCCGCGCAGCGCGTGCTCGAAGTGCTCGACACCGATCCGATCGTCAAAACCGGCACCAAGACCGCCGCCGACGTGGCGCGTCTGGGCGGCGGGAAAACCGGTACCGTCGAGTTCCGCAATGTGAGCTTCACCTACCCCGGCTCACGCGAGGCGACGCTCGAAGGCATCGACTTCACCGCCGAAAAGGGCCAGACCGTCGCGTTCATCGGCTCCACCGGCTCCGGCAAGTCCAGCCTCATCAACCTCGTGCCGCGCTTCTACGACGTGTCGGCCGGGCAGGTGCTCGTCGACGGTGTGGACGTGCGCGAATACGATCTGAAAGCCCTTCGTGACAAGATCGGATACGTGCCGCAGCAGTCCGTGCTGTTCAAGGGCACGGTCGCATCCAACGTGAGCTACGGCGACGACGTGAACGGGGCAAGCTCCGCGGACGTCGAAATGGCCGACACCTCCACTCCGGCCGGCCGCAAACGCGAAGCCGAACTCATCGCCGCGGGCAAGAGAGTGGAAGGCGCCGCAATGCCGGCTGAACAGATGAACCGGGTCAAGGCGGCGGCCGGCGTCGCTCAGGCCACCGAGTTCGTCGAGCGCATGGACGGCACATACACCGCCCCGATCGCACAAGGCGGGTCCAACGTCTCCGGCGGCCAGAAGCAGCGCCTGTTAATCGCGCGCGCCGTCTACCGCCACCCCGAAATCCTGATCTTCGACGACTCGTTCTCCGCGCTCGACTTCAAGACCGACCGCGAAGTTCGCGACGCACTCGCCAAAGAAGCCAAGGGATCCACCAAGCTCATCGTCGCCCAGCGCATCGGCACGATCATGAACGCCGACCGCATCATCGTGCTCGATGACGGCAAGGTCGTCGGTCAAGGCACCCATCAGGAACTGCTCGACACCTGCGATGTCTACCGTCAGATCGCCGAATCCCAGCTCAGTCAGTCGGAACTGACCGCGTGAGATCAATACGGACTTTTAAGGAGTAACAAATGCCAGGACCAAGAGGACCAATGGGCGGCGGCCGCACGGTCGAAAAGCCTGCCAATTTCGGCAACGTGATGGGCAAGCTCGTCCACTACTGCCGCAACTACCTGCCCGTCATCATCATTGCGCTCGTGCTGGGCGCGGTCGGCACGATATGCCAGATCATCGGACCGGACAAACTCAAGGACATGACCAACGAGATCGTCAAGGGACTGCCGGCCATCGTGAACGGCAAGCCGGTGATGAACTCGGTCGATTTCAACGCCGTCGGCCGCATCGCCTGGCTGCTCGTCGCACTGTACGTCGGCTACGCGGTGCTCAGCTACGTGCAAAGCTGGATGATGGCGAACGTCACCCAGCGCACCGCCCAGCGCCTGCGCGAATCGATCTCGGTCAAAATCAACAAGCTGCCGCTCAAATACTTCGACAAGGTCAGCTACGGCGACGTACTCTCCCGCATCACCAACGACGTCGACGCCATCGGCCAGACGCTCGGCCAGTCCCTCGGCTCGCTCATCACCTCGGCGACGCTGTTCGTTGGCGCGCTCGTCATGATGTTCTACAACAACGTCATCATGACCCTGTGCGCGATCGGCGCGAGCATACTGGGACTCATCATCATGATGGTCATCATGAAATCCTCGCAGAAATACTTCGCCCGCCAGCAGATGGCGCTCGGCGACGTCAACGGCCACATCGAGGAGATGTACGCCGGTCACCTCATCGTCAAGGCGTACAACGGCGAGGCCGACTCAATCCGCCGCTTCGAGAAGTACAACGCCGACCTGTACGAATCCGGCTGGAAATCACAGTTCCTGTCAGGCCTGATGATGCCGCTGATGAACTTCGTCGGCAACTTCGGCTACGTGATCGTGTGCGTGGTCGGTGCGGCGCTCGCCATGGACGGGCAGATCGAATTCGGCGTGATCGTCGCGTTCATGATGTACATCCGCCTGTTCACCCAGCCGTTGAGCCAGTTCGCGCAGGCGTTCCAGAACCTGCAGCGATGCGCGGCCGCCGCCGAGCGCGTGTTCGGCTTCCTCGAAGAGCCGGAGATGGATGCGGAACCGACCAAGGCCGAACTCGGCGTGGCTGATGCCGCTGCGAGCACGGCACGGACGGACAGCGGCAAGCTGGCGCATCGCGGCACTCGCGCGAATGCCACCGCCGGTATGACGGCTTCGCAGCGTTCGCAGCTGCTCGGCTACGATGCGGCCGGCAACCCCCGGACCGTGCGCGGCGACGTCGAATTCAGTCACGTGCGATTCGGCTATGAGCCCGACAAGCCGATCATCCACGACTTCTCGGCAAGCGTCTCCGCCGGCCAGAAAGTCGCCATCGTCGGTCCGACCGGCGCCGGCAAAACCACCATGGTCAACCTGCTGATGCGCTTCTACGAGATCTCCGGCGGCTCCATCTCCATCGACGGCATCGACACCACTTCCGTGCCGCGCTGGAACGTACACGACCAGTTCTCCATGGTCCTGCAGGATACATGGGTGTTCCGTGGCACCGTGCGCGAAAACATCGCCTACTCCAAGCCCGGCGTCACCGACGAGCAGATCGTCTCCGCATGCAAGGCCGTCGGACTCGACCACTTCGTGCGCTCTCTGCCGCAGGGCTACGACACCGTGCTTGACGACAACACCTCGCTCTCCCAAGGACAGCGCCAGCTGCTCACCATCGCCCGCGCCATGGTGCAGGACGCTCCGATCCTCATCCTTGACGAAGCCACCTCCTCCGTCGACACCCGCACCGAAGAACTCATCCAAAAGGCCATGGATGCGTTGACCGTGGGGCGCACGAGCTTCGTCATCGCGCACCGCCTCTCCACCATCCGCGACGCCGACATGATTCTCGTCATGAACCACGGCGACGTGATCGAGCGCGGTACCCACGAGGAACTGCTCGCGGCGGGAGGGTTTTACGCCGACCTCTACAACAGCCAATTCACACTCACCGATTGATGGGGCGCCCGTTGCGCTCGCTGGATTGATGAGGCTGACAGCCCGGTGAACTTACGCATGGCAGTGCGCCGTGCGTGGGCTCGCCGGGCTGTTTGCTATGTAGGCGAGTGATGGGCGGAGAATTTCCTATATATGGTGCGCGACGGGTTCGGGGACTGTGGTTTGCGTCCCTATGTGCGCACGGTCGTCGTTCCGGCGCGCACATAGCGACGCAAACGGGAGAAGGATTGTTGAGAGCGGATGCGCTGGTGCGGCAGATGGCCGGTGTGCTTCCATAGAACATGATTGTGACGAGAGCAGAGGGGCGTCCGGCGCGTATCGCCCTCTCGGTCTGCCACACAATGCGTTTTTCGATGGTTTTTGGGCTGGTGTGGTACGCGGGCATCGGAGGAGTCGTTTCGGGCCGTTGAAAAATGGCGGTTTTGCGGTGCATGTTGTGCCACACCACGTGATGTGAGGGTTCACATTTCATTGTGAGGCAGACTGGCTGGCCACACAATGCGATTTTGATGTGATTTTGCGCTGGTGTGGTACGCGACCGGCTGCGCTGACGACTTGGCCGGCCGATGGCGCGGATGGTGTGCTCCCGCTGTCAGGAGCTGCCGAGCGTAGCGATGCTGGAGATCGTTCTTCCCGGCGGCCCTGCACCCTGTGATAATAATGCCAAGAATGTTACGTAATTCTGGGAACGGCGGTATCCAGGGGCTCTCTGAGAGCTGTGATTCCAATTGAAGACACAAGTCGCCGACGGACTTGATTCTTTTAGTAAACAATGTATATATTAACATAAACCGGCAAAGCTGCTGGCTACCCTATAGGAGAAAGAACCAAATATGAAACATAGAGCGATGTCATCGCGTCTGATGCCACTGGTGGCGTCCTGCGCGACGGTCGGCATGCTGCTGGCCGGACTACCTGCGTCGGCCGTCGCGGTCGGCACGACGAGAGCGGCAGCGTCCGACGCCTCGTCCTCCACCACAGCAACCATCACCCCCTCCGCCGATACCACGTTGCAGACATGGACGAGCGAGAAGAATTCCTCAATGGCGTCCAAGCCGTACATCGGCACACTGCAAGGGGCCTCGCAAGGCGTGTTCGGCGAGAAGTTCGAGTCCACGGATGCCGCGGACACCACCGATCTGAAGACCGGCCTGCTGACGTTCGACCTGAGCGCCTACGACCATGCCCCCGATTCCGCAACGTTCGAGATGACGTACCTCGGCTACCGCGGCAACCCGACGGCCACCGACACCGACACCATCAAGGTGACCCCCGTCGACACCACCGTGTGCACCAATAACGCCACAGACTGCGGCGCGAATGTCGCGACCGGCGCGACCAAGCCGAAGTTCAGCATCAACGACTCCTCATTCGTCGCCGAGTCCAAGCCGTTCGAGTACGGTACGACGGTTTACGCGGGCGACGCCATCACCGTGGTTCCCGCCAATACCAAGAAGGTCACCGTAGATGTGACCGAAATCGTGCGCCAGCAGTTCGCCGAAGGCAAGAAGGTCATCACCCTGGCCGTGGGCGAGACCAAGAAGACCGAGGTTCGTTTCGCCAGTTCCGAAGGCACGACGTCCCTGAACGGCGCGACCGCAGACATGGCTCCGAAGCTGACCGTTTCCGTGTCCACCAAGGACGATCTCAAGCCCTCCGCCGACACCACGTTGCAGGCATGGGCCAGCGAGAAGAACGAGAAGAAGAACACTGCGGCCTATGTCGGCGCGCTGCAACCGGAAGGCGATTACGGCGACTTCGGTGAGAAGTTCAAGTCCACCGACGTCCACGATGTCACAGACGCCAAGATGGGTCTGATGACGTTCGACCTGTCCGATTACACCGCGGCGCCCGAGCACTCCATCCTCACCTTGACGTATCTGGGCTACACCGGTGCAGACAAGACCGCCACGGCCACCGATAAGGTCAAGGTGGTCGCTGTTGACACGTCGCGGTGCACCGGCACCGCTCCCTGCGACCCCAACAATGCCACGTGGGCGAACCGCCCGGACTTCGAGGTGACCGATACCACGAAGACCGCGACGTCCCATGCGTTCGCTTATGGATCTAAGAAGTATTCCGATGGCATGACCGTCGAATCGGGCAACGCCAAGAAGGTTCTGCTCGACGTGTCCGACGTCATCAAGGCAGAGTTCGCCAAGTTCGGCACCGACGCCACCGAGAAGAAGATCACGCTGGCCCTGGGCGAGCTCAACAAGTCCGACATGCGTTTCGGCAGCAAGGAAGTCACCTCGCTGACCGGCGCCACCGAGGCCATGCAGCCGACCTTGTCCGTCACCAAGAAGCCGAAGGCATACACGCTGAGCATCGAAGGCCCGACCAAGGTCAAGTACCAGAAGGGCGAGGCGTTCGACAAGGCCGGACTCGTGGTCAAGGCCACCAGCACGGCCGACGGCACGGTCAAGACGCTGACCGAAGGCAACGGTGAGGATAACTACACCCTCGACACCAGCGCTTTCGATAGTGCCAGCATCGGCGTATACCCTATTACCGTGAAGTACAACAAGGACCCCGAAATCGCCGCTTCGTTCAACGCCTATGTCATCGCCAGTGTTGAGGACGGCGGAGACGGCGACACCAGCAAAGACGACTGGCTGTGGTACAAGCAGCCCGCGTCGCAGACCGACGCCACCGCCACCGCCGGCGGCAATTACGGCAACCCCGACAACAACCGTTGGCAGCAGACCACCTTGCCGTTCGGCAACGGCAAGATCGGCGGCACCGTCTGGGGCGAGGTAAGCCGTGAACGCGTCACCTTCAACGAGGAGACGCTGTGGACCGGCGGCCCCGGATCCTCGACCAGCTACAACGGCGGCAACAACGAGACCAAGGGTCAGAACGGCGCCACGCTGCGCGCGCTCAACAAGCAGCTCGCGAACGGCGCCGAGACGGTCAATCCCGGCAACCTGACCGGCGGCGAGAACGCGGCCGAGCAGGGCAACTACCTGAACTGGGGCGACATCTACCTCGACTACGGGTTCAACGATACGACCGTCACCGAATACCGCCGCGACCTGAACCTGAGCAAGGGCAAGGCCGACGTCACGTTCAAGCATGACGGCGTCACCTACACGCGCGAATACTTCGCGTCGAACCCCGACAATGTCATGGTCGCCCGCCTCACGGCCAGCAAAGCCGGCAAGCTGAACTTCAACGTCAGCATGCCGACCAACACGAACTACTCCAAGACCGGCGAAACCACGACGGTCAAGGGTGACACGCTCACCGTCAAGGGCGCTCTCGGCAACAACGGCCTGCTGTACAACTCGCAGATCAAGGTCGTCCTCGACAACGGTGAGGGCACGCTCTCCGAAGGCGCCGACGGCGCTTCGCTGAAGGTCTCCGACGCGAAGGCGGTCACGCTGTACATCGCCGCCGCGACGGACTACAAGCAGAAGTATCCGTCCTACCGCACCGGCGAAACCGCCGCCGAAGTGAACACCCGCGTCGCCAAGGTCGTGCAGGACGCCGCCAACAAGGGCTACACCGCCGTCAAGAAAGCGCACATCGCCGATCATTCCGCCATCTACGACCGCGTGAAGATCGATTTGGGCCAGTCCGGCCACAGCTCCGACGGCGCCGTCGCCACCGACGCGCTGCTCAAGGCGTACCAGAGGGGCTCCGCAACCACCGCGCAGAAGCGCGAGCTGGAAACGCTGGTGTACAAGTACGGCCGCTACCTGACCATCGGCTCCTCCCGTGAGAACAGCCAGCTGCCCAGCAACCTGCAGGGCATCTGGTCGGTCACCGCAGACGACAACGCCCACGGCAACACGCCTTGGGGCTCCGACTTCCACATGAACGTGAACCTCCAGATGAACTACTGGCCGACCTATTCGGCCAACATGGGAGAGCTCGCCGAGCCGCTCATCGAGTATGTGGAGGGTCTGGTCAAGCCCGGCCGTGTGACCGCCAAGGTCTACGCGGGCGCGGAGACGACGAACCCCGAGACCACGCCGATCGGCGAGGGCGAGGGCTACATGGCCCACACCGAGAACACCGCTTACGGCTGGACTGCACCCGGTCAATCGTTCTCGTGGGGTTGGAGCCCGGCCGCCGTGCCGTGGATCCTGCAGAACGTGTACGAGGCGTACGAGTACTCCGGCGACCCTGCCCTGCTTGATCGCGTGTACGCGCTGCTCAAGGAGGAATCGCACTTCTACGTCAACTACATGCTGCACAAGGCCGGCTCCAGCTCCGGTGACCGCCTGACCACCGGCGTCGCGTACTCGCCCGAACAGGGCCCGCTGGGCACCGACGGCAACACGTACGAGAGCTCGCTCGTGTGGCAGATGCTCAACGACGCCATCGAGGCGGCCAAGGCCAAGGGAGATCCGGACGGTCTGGTCGGCGATACCACCGACTGCTCGACCGACAACTGGGCCAAGGGCGACAACGGCAATTTCGCCGATGCGAACGCCAACCGTTCCTGGAGCTGCGCCAAGAGCCTGCTCAAGCCGATCGAGGTCGGCAACTCCGGCCAGATCAAGGAATGGTACTTCGAAGGTGCGCTCGGCAAGAAGAAGGATGGATCCGCCATCAGCGGCTACCAGGCGGACAACCAGCACCGTCACATGTCCCACCTGCTTGGACTGTTCCCCGGTGATTTGATCACCATCGACAACTCCGAGTACATGGAGGCGGCCAAGACCTCGCTGAGGTACCGCTGCTTCAAGGGCAACGTGCTGCAGTCCAACACCGGCTGGGCCATTGGCCAGCGCATCAATTCGTGGGCTCGCACCGGCGACGGCAACACCACGTACCAGCTGGTCGAGCTGCAGCTCAAGAACGCGATGTATGCAAACCTGTTCGATTACCATGCGCCGTTCCAGATCGACGGCAACTTCGGCAACACCTCCGGTGTCGACGAAATGCTGCTGCAGTCCAACTCCACCTTCACCGACACCGACGGCAAGAAGTACGTGAACTACACGAACATCCTGCCCGCCCTGCCCGACGCCTGGGCGGACGGCTCGGTGAGCGGCCTCGTGGCCCGCGGCAACTTCACCGTCGGCACGACCTGGAAGAACGGCAAGGCCACCGAAGTCAAGCTGACCTCCAACAAGGGCAAGCAGGCGGCCGTCAAGATCACCGCCGGCGGCGCCCAGAACTACGAGGTCAAGAACGGTGACACCGCCGTGAACGCCAAGGTCGTGACCAACGCGGACGGCGCCTCGCTGCTCGTGTTCGATACCACCGCAGGCACCACGTACACGATCACGAAGAAGGCGAGCGCCAACGTGCCCGTCACCGGCGTGACCGTGACCGGCGCCAACACCGCCACCGCAGGCGACACCGTCACTCTGACGGCGACCGTCGCCCCGGCCAATGCGACCGACAAGTCCGTCACCTGGTCGACCTCCGACGCCGCCGTAGCTACGGTCAACGCCAACGGCGTGGTGACCACGAAGAAGGCCGGCAAGGTGACCATCACCGCCACGTCGAACGGCGACAAGACGAAGTTCGGTTCCATCGAGATCACCGTCTCCGCCGCGACCGTGCCCGTCACCAGCGTCACCGTTGCCGGCGACGCCGCGATGACCGTCGATGGAGAGCAGACCCTGACGGCGACCGTCGCCCCGGCCAATGCGACCGACAAGACGGTCACGTGGAAGTCCTCCGACGCCACTGTGGCGACGGTTGACGCCAACGGCAAGGTCGTCGCGAAGAAGGCCGGCGAAGTGACGATCACCGCCACGGCCGGTGGCGTGTCCGGCACGCTGAAGATCACGGTGAGCGACAAGGCCCCGACCGTCATCCCGGTCCAGTCCGTGACCGTGACAGGCAAGCAGGAGCTCGTCGAAGGCGCCTCCACGACCCTGACGGCGACCGTCGCCCCGGCTGACGCGACCGACAAGACGGTCACGTGGAAGTCGAGCGACGAGTCCGTCGCCACGGTCGACAAGGACGGCGTCGTGACCGCCAAGAAGGCCGGCACGGTGACCATCACCGCCACGGCCGGTGGCGTGTCCGGCACGCTCGACATCACCGTGACGGCCAAGCCCGTCGAGACCGTCCCCGTCACCAGCGTGGAGGTCACCGTCGAGGCCGGCACCACCGTCTCCGTCGGCAAGACACTCCAGGCCACCGCGACCGTCAAGCCCGGCAACGCCACCAACAAGAAGGTGACGTGGAAGTCGAGCGACGAATCCATCGCGACGGTCGACGCCAACGGCGTCATCACCGCGAAGAAGGCCGGCAAGGTCGTCATCACGGCCACCTCGACCGACGGCACGGACAAGTCCGGCAACGTCGAGATCACCGTCGTGGATGAGACCAAGCCGACGCCCGACCACAAGTCCGTCAAGGCCGATACCGGCGACGTGACCGCCGGCAAGACCGGTACGGTCACCGAGCCGAAGGACGTGGCGGGCTGGAAGAGCCGCTCCATCATCAAGCAAGGCAAGCTCGGCAAGGCCGAAATCGCCGACGGCACGCTCGTGTATGCGGCCGGCGACAAGACCGGTGACGACAGCTTCGTCGTGCAGTACACGATGGCCGACGGCACGGTCATCGACGTGACCTACAGCGTCACGGTCAAGGCCGCCGAAACCGGCAAGAACGACGGCGACGGCAAGGGCGACGGTGTCGCGAAGACCGGCGCCGCCGTCGGCGCGCTCGCCGGCCTCGGCCTGATGCTGCTCGCCGTCGGAGTGAGCGTGGTGATGATTCGCCGCAAGCACTCCGCCTGATCCCCAGTCAGACCGGCCAGTCGTGACCGGTCGGCCTGACTGACTCTTTCTCCACCGTCCCCCGTCGGATAAACCCCGGCGGGGGACGGTGGCTTGTTGCGGCCGGTCTGCCGTCGCGCGCGGTGCGGCCTGCAGCCGGGTGCCGCACGTCACGCTCATGCGCGATACTGGAGACATGAAGATTTCCGCTGACTTCACGGTGATGCCCGACGACTTCGCCAAAGCCGCCGCGCCCGAATACCGCACCGACGGCGTGCCCGTCATCTCCTTCCCGTTCTATATCGACGAGATCGATCCCGCCGCCCGGTACCTGCACTGGGCGTTCACCGACCCCGACTCCATCCCGGTCTGCGGATTCGAATGGATTCACTGGACGGTCGCGAATCTGCCCATCGACGCGCTGATGTACGACTTCAACGATTCCCATGCACTGCAGATTCCGCCGGACTTCTCCCGGCAGCTGCCCTCCATGATTCCCGAGACCGTGCAGGGCCGCACGTCGGCCGCGAGCAAGCTGGTCGGCAGCACGAATCCGCAGGTGACGATGCGCTACAACGGGCCCCAGCCGCCCGACAAGGACCACGACTATTCGCTGCACGTGTGGGGCACCGCGAAGCCGTTGCCGGGTCTGAACCAAGGATTCTGGCTCAACGAGCTGTTCCACGCGCTGCGTGACGTCGACCACGTCACCGATCAGGGTGTGATGTTCATCACCGGAAAAGCCTGAGGGCTGATGCCGTATACTCCCGTACGGAGTCATACACTCATGTGACAGGAGGCGCGCCGCGGATGCGCGCCGCAACGTGCACGCGACAGCGTGTGCACAGCAAGAAAGGACAGTACCGAATACTATGGCATGCACCACGATTCTGGTCGGCAAGGACGCCAGCTATGACGGTTCGACCATCATCGCCCGCAACGAGGATTCCGCCAACGGCGAATTCAACCCGAAGCGGTTCGTCGTCGTCAAGCCCGATGAACAGCCGCGCGAATACCGCAGCGTCATCAGCCACCTGACCATTGACCTGCCCGACGATCCGCTGCAGTACACCGCAGTGCCGAACGCCGACCTGAAGGAAGGCATCTGGGGCGAGGCCGGAGTCAACGAGGCGAACGTGGCCATGAGCGCCACCGAAACGCTGACCACCAACGAGCGCGTGCTCGGCGCCGACCCGTTTGTAGAATACCGGGCGGCACGCGGGCGGGAAGGTGACTCGGATTACGAGCCGGCCGTGCCCGGCGGCATCGGCGAGGAGGACTTCCTGACCATCGTGCTGCCGTACGTCACCACCGCGCGTGAGGGCGTGCAGCGGCTTGGCGACCTTCTTAAGGAATACGGCACCTATGAGATGAACGGTGTCGCGTTCTCGGACGCCGACGAGATTTGGTGGATGGAAACCGTCGGTGGCCATCACTGGATCGCCAAGCGCGTGCCCGACGAAGCGTATGTGACGATGCCGAACCAGCTCGGCATCGACGAATTCGACCTCGATGACGCCCTCGGTGAGCAGGAGAACCACATGTGCTCCGAGGATCTGGTCGAATTCATCGAGCGCAATCACCTTGATCTGTCCGTCGAATCGACGTCGCCGTTCAACCCGCGTGATGCCTTCGGCTCGCACTCCGACTCTGATCACGTGTACAACACGCCGCGCGCATGGGTCATGCAGCGGTTCCTTAACCCGTACGACGAGATGTGGGACGGCCCCGAGGCCGACCACCGCCCGGACAGCGACGACATCCCGTGGGCCCGTCAGCCTGAGCGCAAGGTGACGATCGAGGACGTAAAGTACGTGCTCAGCTCGCACTATCAGGGCACGCCGTTCGACCCGTACGGCCACCTCGGCGATGAGCACACACGCCACATGTACCGCCCGATCGGCATCAACCGCCAGAGCCAGCTGGCCGTCATGCAGATTCGCCCGTACCGTCCGCAGTCGGACCGCGCGATCCAGTGGATCGCCTACGGCTCCAACCCGTTCAACACGCTGGTGCCGTTCTACCCGAACGTCAACGAAACGCCGAAGTATCTGGAAGACACGACCACGCGCGTGACTTCCGAGAACTTCTACTGGGAGAACCGCATCATCGCCGCGCTGTGCGACGCGGCGTTCGCGGAGACCTCCAACGCCATCGAGCGCTATCAGGAGAAGACCGGCGCGATGGGCCACCGTTTGATCGCCGCCACCGACGAGCAGGTCGCGCGTCTGGGCGGTGCCGACGAGGCCGCGGCCGCCTTGGCCGACGCGGAGTTGGAGGCGGCGAACGCGGACGGCGACGTCGAGCCGATGGATCCCGAGGACATCATCGACGCGACCCGTAACGACGAGGTGCGCGACATCCTCGCTGCCGCCAACCAGACCATGGCCGACCAGCTCAAGACCGAGACCGACCAGCTGCTCGACACCGTGCTCTACACCGTGAGCATGAAGATGAAGAACGGCTTCAACCGCTCCGACAACTGATGCGCTGAGAGGCTTCCGGCCAAGCGTTTTCGGCCGCCGGCCGCTTCGACGGTAAGCAAGCGTCATACATCTACAGAAAGGTTCACCTACTGATGACTACTATCGAGGAGTTCACCAGCCAGTACGGGCTGGTCAAGAAGATCGACGCCTTCGGGTTTATGAAGTACCTGCACGACAATCCCGACGCGCCGCGCAAGCATGGCAAGGTCGTGCTCGTCACCGCCGATACGCCGCTCAAGGCGTCGCGCGGCGAGGGCAAGACCACGACGACGATCGCGCTGATCGATGCGCTGCGGGCTCGCGGCATCGACGCGACCGCCGTGCTGCGCCAGCCGAGCATGGGCATCACCGCCGCCGGCTCCAAAGGCGGTGCCTCGGGTGGCGGCAAGGCTTCGCTGACCCACCCCGAGCTCATCGACTGGGGCCTGTGCGGTGAGATGGCCGCCATCGCCGCCGCGCAGAACCTGCTCGTCTCCTTCGCCGAGAAGGCTGTGGACGAGGGGCGTATCGACACGATCCTCGTGCCGCGCGTCTCCGAAGTGCCGTCCCGCTCGCTGCGTTCCATCACCGTGGACGCGGGCAAGAACAACGTCGCCGAGAAGGTCGTGCTCACCCCGACGTCCGAGCTGATGCAGATCGTCGTGCTGTCCCGTTCGATGGATGAGATCGGCGAGCGCGTGGCCGCGATGATCGCCGGCACGAAGGACGGCGAACCAGTCAAGTTCGGCGACTTCATCGACCTGTGGCGTATCACCGATATGCTCGCCGATGCGGTCAAGCCGGCGCTCACCGAGACGGTGAACGGCTCGCCGGTGTATGTGCATGGCGGCCCGTTCGCCAACGTGTCGATCGGCATCCCGACGCTGGTCTCCGTGGAGCTGGCGTGCGCCCTGCACGATGTGGTCATCGTCGAGGCCGGTTACGGCACCGACGCCGGAGCGCAGAAGTGGCTCGACATCGCCTGCCGCGAGTATGGCGCGCAGTGGCCGTCCGCGGCGGTCGTCGTGACCCGCGCCTCGACGTGGCGTGATGACCCGGAGCTGGCGTGGCGCTACCCGTTCCACGTGGACCGCTTGGAGAAGCTCGACATTCCGGCGTTCCCGCTGGTGAACCTGTGGGACGGCGAGGACGATCAGATTCCCGAACTGCGCGAGACCGCGGCCCGTCTGGAGCTGCGCGACCCCATCATCGGCAACCTGTATCGCGACGGCGGCGAAGGCCTGAGCGACCAGATCGACGCATTCGTCGATGTGCTGTCCAACACGTCGATGCCGTCCAAGCATGACAGCCACAAGGGCATGGCCCTGCTGGAGAACGTGAAGTGGGTGGCCGAGAACGCCTACGGCGTGCCGGCCAGCCGTGTGCTGCTCAAGGACGGTTTCCTGGATTCCCTGGGTGCTGCGGATGATCTGTGCAAGGCCGCCGGCATGTCGCTGGACGATCTGGCGCTGGTCGCCGTCAAGTCCCCGGCCACGATGACCGACAACGACCGCGCTCCGGAAGACGAGCGTACGGTCACCCTGAAGAAGGTCGAAGTGCACGCAGGCGCCGGGCTGGTTCACGTGAACCTCACCACGTCCCTGACCACCCCGATGCCCAAGATCGTCTGATTGCGGCAGAGGCGTACCGCCGGGGTGCCGGGGCACGCGTGCTGTGAGAGTGTGCGGCGGCGTGGCGTGCGGAATCATGCCGCACTCGCGCTGACCGCACACCCTGACTGCATCATCAACCCCTTTCGGATTGTCGGCCGATCATACGGGCCGACTGGCCGCAAGGGGCTCTTTCATTTATATATCGGCAACCTGTGTGCCGCAGAAAAGGTGTCACTGTGTGAGGGTTACGTCACTGTGTGCGTCCTCACACTCCGTGACGCACCCCCGCAACCCTTGCAAAATAAGGGTTTTGCGATTTACGTCACTGTGTGAGGGCTCGCAGCGTGACGGTGGTCGCACACAGTGACGCCATGCGCGACAATATAGCGGCGGATACCATCACACCTGAGCTCAGAAGTTACCGCCGTTCCAGCCCCAGTCGGTGGTGGCGGTGTAGCGGATGTAGGTGCGGTCCTCGGGGATGCCGAGCTCGCTGTTGAGCGCGGCCATGATCGACTTGGTCAGCTTCTCCCACGCAGAACCGGGCACGGAACGGCCGAACACATTGACCTCGACGTATGCGGCCGGGGCATCGTCGCTGCCGCCGAAGTAGATCGGCATATCATCCTCGAATGGGCACATCAGCCAGCCCTCGGACTTGCCGGGGACGGCCGTGATCGCCTTGCCGTAGGCGGCCTTCAGCGCCTCGCGCTGCTCGGGAGTGGTCTTGACGGATACGTGAGTGTGGATAACGGGCATGATTCCTCCTTGATTGGGTTCGTTCCCTATCCTAATCGGTTCCGCGGCGGGCGCGGGCTGTGCGGTCATGTGTGAAATCAGTGGCGGTTCAGGAAAACCGCGGTGTGAAGTCAGCGATATGTATTAGACAATCAATGTGAGAAAATTGATTGAACAGCTGATGAAGTTCGGTATTGTCGGTGTGGTCGCGTTCATCATCGACTGGGGTCTGATGAACATTCTGCTGATGACGCATATGCATAACGTGCTGGCCACGTCAATCTCGTTCTTCGTCTCGCTGATATTCAATTATCTGGCGAGCATGAAATTCGTGTTCAAGCATCGGCCGGACATGGCGCGCTGGATGGAGATCGCGATTTTCTTCGTGGCGGCGCTTATCGGCTGGTTCATGAACGAGGCGATCGTGTGGACCAGCACGTCGTGGATGCCGCATGATTCCATGTATTCCATGCACACGCGGTACGTGCTGTGGACGAATGTCGGCAAGCTGGCAGCCACGGTAGTGGTGATGATCTGGAACTTCGTGATCCGCAAGTGGCTGCTTGACGATACGCATACCAATGCGATGAATCGTTTGAGGAAGTCCGAGAACCGTTTGAGTCAGGAAGAGCTCGAAGCGAAGTGGGAGAACAGCTTCTCGCATCGGCTTGGCCTGTGGTCGCTCGCGCATACGCCGGAGGGCTGGCCGAAGTAGCGCGGTATGCGCTCTCAAAACTCGCAGATAGAGTGTGTTTTCCTTCAAAAATGCCTTGTATCTGCGAGTTTTGAGAGCGGCATCCGGCTATCACACGCTGACTTCGGTCAGAGTCGGGGTTTCGGTGCTGGATTTGATCTGCCGGAAGCCGACGAAGGCGATGGCAAGCGAGGTGATCGCCAGCACGGTCGCCATCAGGAAGCCTCCATGCGATCCCATGTGATCGATGAAGACACCCGCGATGGCTGAGCCGGCTGACGAGCCGATCGAGTTCATTGCGCCCATCCACGCCACGCCTTCGGTGAATCGCGTGGGAGGCACCAGATGCAGCATCAGCTGATTGCCGTTGATCCACGTAGGTGCCTGGCAGACACCGATCAGCAGGTAGATGATCATGATCACCCACAGATGCTTGGCGAACATGAACGTGCCCACGCCGAGATTCACCACGATGAGGCAGAAGTAGAAGCGCTTCCACAGCGGGATGGTCCAGTTCTTCGCGCCGTACACCAGTGCGCCGCATAGCGAGCTGAACGAGAAGCATGCGAACACGAAACCGGTGTATTGCTTCATGTTCGCTTCGGTGGCGAACGCGATGATCGAGATGTTCGACGCCGACTGGAACGCGCCAAGACTGAACCAGGTCACGCACACGGCGATCAGGCCCGGCCCCCAGATCGACTCCTTCTTGCCGGCGCGGGAATCGGCGATGGCTCGGTCGACGGCGGCCTGCACGGTCTGCTCATCGTCGCCGCGGGCCTCGGCCTCTCGGCGGGCGCGGTCGGCGGCGTCCCTCTCGCGCATCCTCTGCGCCTTGGCGGCCTCGCGCTTGCGGTACTCCTCGCGGGTCAGACCGGCCTCTCGGGCCAGCTGGGTCTGTGATTTCGGCTCGGTCGTCAGCTCGGTCAGGAACATCAGCGCGCCGATGACGACGCACACGCCGGTGAACGAGAACGCCAGCAGGCCAGAAATCACCGCCAGCGTAGAAGCCAGCGGATTGCCGATGATCCACATGCATTCATCGAACACGCCGGACAGCGAGAGCGCGCGGTCGGTGCGCTCCCGGTCTCCCTTGAGCATGGTCGTCCAGCGGGCGCGGCTCATCGCGCCCCACGGCGGAATCGCGGCGAGGAACGGCGTCAGGCAGTACAGCACCCATACCTGGGCGCGGTTGGTGATGCTGGTGGTCAGGGCGATGGCGGCGACGATCCAGACCAGGATCGTCGGAATCGACACCTGCCGCTGGCCGAACTTGTCGACCAGCTTGCCGAGCAGCGGGCTGGAGACCGCCAGCGCGATCGCCTGGATGGCGGTGAGCACGCCGGCCAGCGAGTAGTTGCCGTAGTAATGCTGCACGGAGATGGTGATGGTCATGCCGACCATGGGGAACGGCATGCAGGCGATCACCGAGCCGATGGAGAACCTTGCGGTGTGCGGCATACGCAGCAGTTCCGCGTATCCGCCGAATACCTTATGGGCGACTTCCTTGATTGCAGCCGCGACATTGGCGTTATTGGACATGACAGCATCTCCTTTCCGCTCCCGATTGGATGTCCCCCGTCGGCGTGGCGTTGCCGGCGGAGCCCTCATCGTATTGATGTGTTGTCCTGTTGGTCGCGCAAAGGATGCTTTGCATGTTTGCGTCACGGCAACTTTAATCGCGCGTCAGGGCGCGACACGCGGTGTTGATATCACGAACGCATCAATTTTCATAACGTTCATAAACGACGGTGATATATCGGTGTATCAGATGGGGTGACGAGCCGGAGTCGGGCGGGTGGAGTCAGGACGATACGGGTGGGGCTGAGCCGTGCCGATACGGGGCGATGTTCGTCGGGCAAACGCCGCCGCGGACGCGGCATCGCCGGCCGGCCGGTGAATGTGGGACAATGAAAGACAGACATCACGAGTCCCGCAGGAAGGCCGCATATGCCGACAACCACCATACATTTCGTCCGCCATGGCAAGGTATACAATCCCGACCATCTGTTGTACGAGCGGCTGCCCGGATTCCACCTGTCCGACCGCGGCATGCGCATGGCGCAGGCGACGGGCGCATACATCGCAGCCGACCCCAAGCTCAACGCGGTCGCCGCGGTGTATTCGTCCCCGCTGGAACGCACCCGCGAAACCGCCGGCGCCATTCTCGACGCGCTCAACCCGGTACGCGCCGGGCGTGGGGAGGAGCCGCTGGAACTCATCACCGACCCGCGTGTGATCGAAGCGGGCAACGAGTTCCGCGGCAAGCGCATCGGACATGGCAAGGGCGCGCTGTGGCGCGACGGCAACTGGAAGCTCGTGCTCAACCTGTGGAAGCCGAGCTGGGGCGAGTCGTACCGGCACATCGCCGAACGCGTGGGCGCGTTCGCGAACGAGAAGATCCGCGAGTATGCCGGACGGCAGATCATCGTCGTCAGCCACGAGTCACCGATCTGGAGCTACCGGCACCTGCTGGAGACCGGCCACCCCGAGCATTGGATGTTCCTACGCAAGACCGCGCTCGCGTCGATCACCTCGATCACCTACGACAGCGATACGGGCAAGGTGATGTCCATCACATATGCCGACCCTGCGGCGCAAGTCGAGTGAGTGCGGCGTGCGCCGGCCGTACAATACACAGAGAGGACGGCTGCGGGCTCGCCCGCGAAAAGGTGCGCATGCGGCGCGGGCCGGGACTGACGGCGGCCGCGTAGCGGTCACTTGTGACGACGCCGCGTAACGGCAACGACAGGCGGCGAGTGGCCGGCGGTGCTGTGACGCGGTGGCCCGCGGTGCCGGCGACCGGCACCTGGCACCCGGCACGGCGGAAGGTTCCGCGCGTCGGCGGACAATGAAAGCGAAGGAGCGATATGGCATTCCAACTTGACGCGACGGCGATCGCCCATGTGTCGATGAATCCCGCGGTACGCGATGCGGCGGCCGTCGGCGCCGGACTGATCGAACTGTGGCCGCTGACCGACGCCAAGCAGATGGACAATGACACGAAATACGGTGAGAACCTGCAGGTGCGGATGACCCGCATGGCCGCACGGGTCATGACCGGCGACGACGTGACGGTCCCCGATGCGGAGTTCGTGTATGAGGGTGCGGACGAGATTCCCGGTCGTCCGCAGCGAATCGTCGATGCGTTGCTCGCCGCGAATGACGCTTACGACGAGATGGGCGACTACTCCGAAACCGGCGACACGAGGCTGATCATGAGAGGCGCCGGCCAGTTGGGCGTCGATTGGGATGATGACACCGTGCACGCCATCGCCGAAGCGTTGGAGGCAATCGAACAGGCCATCGGTGCCGCCGATGGTGCCGCCGATGGTGCCGCCGGTGGTGCCGCCGATGGTGCCGCCGGTGGTGCCGCCGCCGGTGCCGCCGCGCCCGCGAATGCTGCGCCCAGTGCCGATGTCGAAGCCATCGCGCAGCGATTCGCCGCGGTGACGGTGGCGGCCGACGGGTTGCTGCGCCTGATCGATCTGCGCAAGCCGTCGCGCGCGGTGCCGGTGATGTTCTATGTCAACGAACTGTGCGAGCGTCTGTCGGTGCCGCGGCTGTGCTTCAAGGCCGAGCAGCTGTCGTCGCTGATGACCGCCCGATCGCTGACTAACGACGACGAGGCCGCCCTAGCCGAAACGGTGAAATTGTTTACTATGGTCGCGGCGAGTGAGTGGAAACGTCACCATGACGACGTGCTGTGGGATGCCGCCGAGGCGAAGCGGCTCGCGAAAGAGGAGGACGAGCGCCGCAACAAGGAGGCGCTCGCCGCCAAGTTCGCGCACGTGAGCGACGACCCGTCCAAGCCACCCGTGGAGCTGTGACGGCTGCCGCCTGACGTCTGATGGGACGGGGCGGAGACCTGAAATATATGCGATTCACCGCTGACTGCTCGGAATCGTGCCGACCTGCTTGCGGCGCGCCCGCTGAATGTGGCGTACTTCTTCCAGAACCTGAGGAACGCCTTGCCGAACGAGCACCCGTAGTAGGGTTTGTCCAGCGGTGGCTCGCCTGTGCCGAACTGAGAGGGGCCGGCGTAAGGACTGTTGCCGCCGTACGCCGGCGCGGCCGTATATGGCTGCTGTGGTGCGGCGCCGGCTCTATTCGCCGTCGTCGTTGAACGCGATGGTGTCGTCCGGGCCGAGGAGCAGGCGTTCCGCGAGACTGATGATGGTCAGCAGCAGTGCGGTCAGTGCGACCACCATGATCGTTGCGGAGAAGATTAGCGGGGTGCGGAACGAGTTGAAAGCGGCCTGCAGCCAGATGCCCAGGCCGTTCATTGCGCCCAGATATTCCGCCGTCACCGCGGTGCCGAACACATAGGCGGCGCTGATGCGCAGGCCGCCGAACACCTGGCGGGCGGCGACGCGCAGCTTCACATGCCACAGCGCCCATGCGCGGGTGGCGCCGCAGGTGAGCGCCACGTCCTCGTAGAACTGCGGTACGGCGAGCATGCCGCGGCACGTCTGCACGGCGACGGGGAACACGCCGAATACGGCGACGATCACGATTTTGCCGAGCGGCTCGAACCCGAACCAGATCATGAACAGCGGGGCGATGGTGATGAGCGGGATGGTCTGCGCGGCGGCGAGCAGCGGATAGATACCGCGATACAGGGTTTTGGACACGTACAGGCCGATGCCGATGAGCACCCCGGCCACCGCTGCGATGAGAAAGCCGGTGATTGCCTCGTATGTGGTGATGGCGGTCGCCTCCCACAGGTCGGGCCAAGTCTTGACGATCGATGCGGCGATCTGGCTGGGGGAGGCGAGCACGCGTTGGGAGATGTGGCCCGCATCCACGGCGATCTCCCATACGATGAGCAGCCCGCCGACCGTGACCGCCGGCGGCGCGACGCGTGCGAACAGGGATTTCAGTGTGCGCATGGCGTGATCTTCGGACAATGTGAAACCTTAGGGATGGGATTGATGGGGGCTGACGGGTTGACGGGATGACGGAGGGAGATGGGCCGGGTAGGAGGGAGAAGAGCCCCGGAATCGTTACGAGAGTCGGAAAACTCCCCTCCGTCCCGTCTCGTGACGGACCGAAGGGGAGCGGAGGTTGGCCCGGCCGGCTGTGACGAACCTGTGCTCGCGGATTCGCTGAACTGTAGCTAGATTGGCTGCGGCCGGACTGGCTGCAGCCGGCTCAGCCCACGTACTCGTTGGTCGCGAGGTCCTTGGCCTGCGGCGCGGACGCGGGATCGTTGCCGTCCTGGTCCTTGTAGGTGCCGGCCTTGTACTGGAACTCCAGGTACGGCTGCGCGTCATCGAAGTTCGTGGTGCCGGGCAGCGACTTCGGATCGTCGGTCGTCCAGTAGTTGTTCTTGGCGATTTCCTCCATCGAGGTGCGGGTCAGCTTGGAGTCGAGCTGCGCCTCCTTGGCCTGTTCGACCAGGATGTCGGCGGCCTTGTCCGGGTTGGCGAGCGCGTAGTCGTAGCCCTTCTTGGTGGCGGCGATGAACTTCTTCAGCGCATCCGCGTTGGCGGAGTCCTTGAGCCAGGAGCCCTTGACGGCGAATCCCAGCTGGTCGGGGTTGCCGGGCACGCCCCAGTCGGAGGCGACGAAGCAGTTGAGCTTCGGGCCGTTCAGCTCGCTTTCCACGCCTTCCCAGGTCACGTAGAAGCCGCCGAAATCACCCTTGCCGCTGGTCAGCGTCTCGAAGGTGTTGGTGCCGGCCGTCGCGGTCTTGATGTCGCCGGTGCCGCCAGCGTACTTGATCATCTGGCGGACGACCGCGGTCTGCTCGGCGGAGCCGAAGCTGACGAAGGTCTTGCCGGAAAGGTCCTTGGGTGTCTTGATGTCGGTGCGGGACGCCAGCGCGCACCAACGGGCGACCGGCTTCTGCGTCAGGTCGAACACGAACTTCAGGTCAGCGCCCTGCGAGTTGAACGCGGCGACGTTGCTCAGCGTGGTGAAGCCCACGTTGGCCACGCCGTTCTCGACGCTGGTTTCAGCTCCGGCCTGGGCGGTCGGCAGGATCTTCACATTGACGCCGGCATCCTTGTAATAGCCGAGCTTCTGAGCCACGTACAGACCGATGTGGTTCGTGTTCGGCGTCCAGTCGAGCATGAACGACACGGTCGGCGTGGATCCGGAGTTCTTGGAATCGGTGTTGCTCGCGGAATTGGTGTTTCCGCAGGCGCTGAGCGTCAGGCCGAGCGCGACGGCCCCAACCATCGCCACGATCTTGCTGAAGCCCTTGACTGTCTTCATCTTCTGTCTCCTTGCCTTCTGCGCACATCGTGCGCCTGCCGGCTGACACACGCCGGGCGGGAAGGTGAGGAGCCCGCGCGACATGAATCAGACCCGTCGCATCGCAGCACGACACATATCGCCTTGCAATGCGTTTACTTCTCTGATGTCTGGCACGGCTGCTGCCACCAACCGCGCGAACGTTCTCCAGTATAGCGGTATGCGGGGGATCGTGGTATGTCTCGACGGGCGGCTTCGCGCAGGAGCCGGTGTGACGGCGCGGCATCGGGCCGCCATGGCATGTCTCCCGCCGGTGGACATGTGTTTGCCGGATTGCCGGGGCATTGCTGTTTTCTGCTGTTCTCGGGGCGGACCGTTTCCCCGCCGGGTTCATGGGCTACGATGCTAGTGGCTCGTGAAATGGCTTGTGAGATCAAGGAGGATGCCGATGATGAAGGCCGTGTTCTTCGACTTGGACGGGACGCTGATCGATTCCGATCCGTATTGGGTGCGCTCTCAGGAGACCTTGGTGCGCTCCTGTGGCGGGGAATGGAGCGACACGCTCGCCGATGCGCTGCAGGGGGCGGCCTTCCCCGAGACCGTGCGTCTGCTGCGCGGTGCGGGGGTCGATTGGGATGGCGATGCAATCGTGCGGCACCTGTCCGATGAGGTGCTGCGCATGGAAAAGGAGCGTCTGCCGTGGATTGAGGGCGTTCGCGATGTGCTGTCCGGTCTGGCGGCGGCGCACGTTCCGGCCGTGCTGGTGACCGGCTCCCCGCGCGAGATCGTCGAGAATGTGATGGCGCAGGCGCCTAAGGGCGCGTTCGTCGGCTATGTGTGCGGCAACGACGATGTGACGCCGAAGCCCGATCCGGCGCCGTATTGGCGTGCGGCGTCGATGGTCGGGCTGCCGGCCGATGCGTCGGGTGCTGGTCAGTGTCTGGTTTTCGAGGATTCCAAGCCCGGGTTGACGGCGGCTCGGGCGTCGGGCGCGACGGTGGTCGCGGTCACCGGTCATGCTCGTGTGGATATGAGCGACAGTGGGCTGTGCGATGAGGCAATCGTTGACTATCGCGGGCTGACCATCGCCGATTTGGCCGGCTGGATGTGATGTGCCAGCCAGATTGTCGCGGCGTTGCAACGGTTTCATGGGTTGTTCCCTCATATTCGCACGTGTTTGGGCTTCGCGTGACTCGGTCGGATAACAGGAACTTCATCCTTCGGCGCGAAAGCGGCATCTGCGTTTCGAGGGGGTGATTTCGTCTCGCCCAAACATCTATCTACGTTTCGAGGGGTTGCTGTCTGCCAGTATACGAAGTATGAGGGGCGGAATATCGCCATCAATATAGGGAGGATTGACGAAAAGCAACCCCTTGAAATGCAGATAGATGTCTGCGAGGGCTGCGATCAACCCCTTGAAACCGAGAAAGTGGTGTTGCGGACTCTTTTCGTGTGGTGGCGCTTGATTATGTTGTGGCTTGGCTGCGACATATTGCGAGTGCACTGTCGATGATGAGTGAATGGCGGTGGGGATGCCATTCGATGATATGAAGCTCGTCAAGCGTGGAATCTCCAGTGTACGAGCACGAATCCGCTCGTTTGCGTCCCTAAGTGCGCGCCGAAACGACGACCGTGCGCACATAGGGACGCAAACAGGGGCATTTGCGTCCTTATGTTCGCGCGCTTGTCGTTTCGGCGCGCACTTAAGGACGCAACTCGGGGAGTGACGGGAGTGTAGGCACGTATGTGGGCCTTGCGGCGCAGCAAAGATATGGGGCAGTCCCAAAGAAACCGGGTGAAGGTAGCGGTGTGAATGGGCGCGGCATGTACGAACGCGGGGTAGGTGGGCAATGCGCAATCAGCAGGAACGGTGCGTCTCGGGCGGGAATGGTTGGAAGGATCCAGCGCGCTGACAAGTAGGAGGGGTGGGCTTGCGAGGCGAACCAGCATGGAAGGAGTTGGCGCACCGCATTGACTGGCGGGAGCGAGCGGCGGAACGAAAGGGGTGTAAACAAGGCAACGGGGAGTGCCGCGTGTGACCGTTTACATACATGAGTGTAGGGATTGTGTGACGACTCGCTGTGCGCGCTAACACGATTTGCGTTTTGCCAGTGGTTGCGATACATGAGTATCAACGATAATTTCGGTTGCGGTGATGGAATCGAAACAAGCAATTGGAGCTGTATAAGTAGCAATACAAGGGGACGATCATGAACAACGATCAGAACAAGGTCATGGACCAGCGCGAGACCCGCGAGGACGAGTCGCAGGATTGGGCGACGCTGTTCGCCGGTTTCGCCGCCTGAGCGCGCCGAAATATCCTGACCGAGGCGCACTTGCCGGATTGACGATACATCGCCGTACATGGAATCCGACAGTCACCCATCGGCAGGACGACGCAGCAACCTTCATGCGCAACGCCGTCGAAGCCGCCATCAAAGCCGGCGCTTCGACCGCCATACCAGCAGCCGTTCTTTCTGCCATCGACGGCGCGACCGTGAGACCGATTGACCAAAAGTGAGTGAACCGGCTCACGTCCCGTTGACGCGGCACAATGGAATGTATGACTGAAGCTGAACATTCAAAAGACACCAAACCAGAACTTCCGGCTCATGTTCGCGTGCGCTTCTGCCCATCGCCGACCGGCACGCCGCATGTCGGCATGATCCGTACGGCGTTGTTCAACTGGGCCGAAGCCCGCGCCACCGGCGGCAAGCTGATCTTCCGAATCGAAGACACCGACGCCGTGCGCGACTCCGAGGAAAGCTACAACCAGATTCTCGAATCCCTGCGCTGGCTGGGTATCGACTGGGACGAGGGCATCGACGTGGGCGGCCCCCACGGCCCGTACCGCCAGTCCGAGCGCGGCGACATCTACAAGGATGTGGCCGCAAAGCTGCTCGAAGCCGGCTACGCCTATGAGTCCTTCTCCACTCCGGACGAGATCAAGGAGCGCAACCTCGCCGCCGGCCGCCCGGCCGAATTCGGCTACGACGGTTACGACCGCGACCTCACCGAGGAGCAGAAGGCCGCCTTCCGCGCCGAGGGCCGCAAGCCCGCGCTGCGCATCCGCATGCCCGACGAGGACATCGCCTTCGACGACCTCATCCGCGGCACCATCGAATTCAAGGCCGGTTCCGTGCCGGACTATGTCATCGTGCGCCCGAACGGCGATCCGCTGTACACGCTCACCAACCCGGTCGACGACGCGATGATGGACGTCAACGTCGTGCTGCGCGGCGAGGACCTGCTCAGCTCCACCCCGCGTCAGATCGTGCTGTACCGCTACCTGATGGAGCTCGGCATCGCCAAGCAGATGCCGCTGTTCGGCCACATGCCGTACGTGATGGGCCAGGGCAACAAGAAGCTCTCCAAGCGCGACCCGGAGTCCAACCTGTTCAACCACCGCGACAACGGTTTCATCCGCGAGGGTCTGCTCAACTACTTGGCTCTGCTCGGCTGGTCCATCGCCCCCGACCGTGACGTGTTCTCCATGGACGAGATGATCGCCAAGTTCGACGTGCGCGACGTGAAGGCCAACCCGGCCCGCTTCGACATCGACAAGGCCATCTCCATCAACGCCGAGCACATCCGCATGCTTGAGCCGCAGGACTTCCTCAACCGTTCCGTGCCGTACCTGCACCGCGACGGTGTGGTCTCGGCCGACAATTGGGATGCGCTGACCGACCGCGAGAAGGCCGTCCTGACCGCCTCCGCTCCGCTGATCCAGCCGCGCGTGCGCCTGCTGGGCGAGGTCGCCGGCATGGTCGGCTCCCTGCTGTCCACCGAGGAGTACCTGGAGCCTGCGGACGATGCCAGGAAGCAGCTCAAGGACTCCGCCGCCGACGTGCTCGATGCCGCCGTCGCCGCGCTTGAGGGCGTGGACGAGGCCGATTGGAAGACCGACAACCTGCACGAGACCCTGAACAAGGCACTCGTGGAGGATGGCGGGTACAAGCCGCGTCTCGCCTTCGGCCCGGTTCGCGTGGCCATATCCGGCCGTCGCGTCTCCCCGCCGCTGTTCGAGTCGATGGAGATCGTCGGCAAGCCGCTCACCATCGCTCGACTGAAGGGCCTGCGCGAGCACCTGTGATGTAACGCAGCGCTTGTGCGCATGCGGAATCCGGCGGGCGGCTGTCGCAAGACGCCGCCCGCCGTCTGCTATCTGCGGAGTTTGCGCCTCCGCTGGCGGGCTGAGCCGTGAAGCGAACGGAGGTGTCGTTCGTAATCGAAGGCGAGCCGACATACGAGTAGACAATACTGCCCCCGCAGGGGTGTCACGAAGCGACTGGGGGAGTCTCCGCCGATCAGGCGGGCAGAACTCCTCCGCTGATTTACCGCCCCAAATAACGCTCCGCCGTAACATACCTCCCGTTCTTACCCGTGAAGTTTTCTGTTCCTCGATACACGACGATTCTGCGATCGACCGGCACGCCCAGTTCTTCCCCGACGGTGGCGAGATGCCTGAAGAAATCTGGTCGCGGAGTCATTCTCGATTTGATCTCTATGAGGGTGGGGCTACGGCGCTGCGTAGCGTCTACGAGGTCGATTTCGCTCTGGTTGGTATCGCGGTAGAAGTACAGCTCGCCGTCTTTGTTCTTGTTGAGGTATCGCTTCACGGTTTGCGAAATGATGAGATTCTCGAACACATCACCGCGCTTGGGGTCGTTCAGCAGCTCTTCCGCAGAATGAATCCCGAGAAGATAGTTGAGCAGGCCATTGTCGTGGAAATAGATGTCGTTCGGCGTTGACGCGTCATAGAGGTGAGGATAGCCGCCGCGGAACATGAATTCGTCCGCGGTGAGGTCGGGTTCCGGCTGAATCGCCTCCTCATGCGAGAGGGGCGGCAGTTGAAGCATGCCCATGCGCCCCGCCAGAGATTGGCCCAATGCGCTTCTCCATGAGGAAGTTTTGCGAGCCGGACAGCACGTATTGCCCCATGCCGCCTCGTTCGTCGGCCGCGACCTGGATCTGCGAGAACAGTCCCGGAGCATGTTGCGCCTCGTCGATGATGAGTTTCGCGCCGTGTGATCGAATGAACCCGACCGGGTCATCGATGGCGCTGATGCGAGTGGTTTCGTCTTCAAGATTGACGTATTCGTAATCGGGCAGCATGTTTTTGATGAGCGTGGATTTGCCGCTTTGACGTGGCCCTGTCACTGAGACGACCGGGAACCATGACAGCATCGGGGTGAGCTCTTGCGCGACGGTCCGTGGTATCATCATTGTCTCATTTGCAATTTCATCAATACAGTGTCCGATAATTCATCAGTAGGATTCATGCAAATTCATCAGTAGGATTCGTGATAATCCGTCAGTGCATGTCTTATATCGTTGCAATATAAGGTTTTTTTGACAGTCTTTGTGGCTCAATTGACGTGAGCCGTTTCGCCATCCTCGATGATGGTCGGTGGAGATGCAGCCTAACGTATCTGCATCGTGCCGTCTCGTTCGATGTTACCGCATAACGCTTTTGTTGACTAGATTGGTTGGGATATTTTTGGAGTCTATCGGATTTCGTCGGTGGTCAAGAGCCCGTCCCAAAACCGTTGGAAATCCTCGCGACACGCCGTGAGTTGCAGTGGGCTGGATATTGCCGTATAGTCTTCATCTGTTGCGCGGCACGCCGCACAGCGGATAACTCAAGCCCCCATCGTCTAGCGGTCTAGGACTACGCCCTCTCACGGCGCCAACACCGGTTCAAATCCGGTCGGGGGTACGACGGACAACTTTTCGAAGTTGCCACGCCTGCCAAATTGGGATGTGGTGTAATTGGCAACACAGCTGATTCTGGTTCAGCCATTCTTGGTTCGAGTCCAGGCATCCCAGCGAATGAAGCTCTCGCGGAAGCGAGGGCTTTTTTGTTTCCCGGCGCATTCAGCCGGCGGATTCGTGGCCTATAGGCCGGATCCGTCCAAAATACGGGTTGAAATCGCCGAAATCTACTATTCCCCGTGTGAAATCGCCGTTTTTGAACCTTAAAACGGCGATTTCACACGGGGAATTGCCAAGAACGGCGATTTCAACCCGTAACTCAGTGTCCCGGCCCGCTCAAGACACGCCATAGTGCTGTCAGGCACGGTCAAGGTGGTATGTACTACGCTGTGAGTTATGACGGATTTCAACCAGATTGCAGCGCCGGCATCCGCTAGCGGCCCCGATGACGAGCGCCCGGTGTCCATCTCGGCGCGTCTGGGACGTCTCCAGTTCCACCGTTCCGGCAAGTTCCGCGTGTTGCAGCTGGCGGACATACAGGATGGTCCGAAGGTCTCCAAAGACACCATCCGGCTGATCGAGGCGTCGCTGGACGCCGCGCGCCCCGACGTCGTCATATTCACCGGCAACCAGATCGCCGGATACGACGACGCGTACCGCGACACGTTCCGCAAGCGGCAGTGGGAGCCGGCGCGGCGCGGCAAGATCGAGCGCACGCGGGCCAAGGTGCGTGCCGGCATCAGTGCGTTCCTGCAGCCGCTGATCGACCGCGGCATACCATTCGCCGTCACCTACGGCAACCATGATGCGCAGTGCGGGCTGAGCCCGGCCGAGCTGGACGCGCTGTACCGTGAGTTCCCGGGATGCATCAACCCGCCGTGCAGTATGGACGATTCCGCCGCGAATCCCGGCTTCCTGGTGCGTTCGGTGCCGTCATCCGGTTTGCCGGATCAGCCAGTGGCCGCATGCGAGCCCGGCACGTTCGCAATGCCTGTCCTGGATCAGGATCGCCAACGTGCCGTGCTGGGTCTGGTGGTGCTCAATTCCGGCGATTACGCACGGGAGGGCGGCTATGGCCGGCCGAGCGACGCCGCGCTGCGTTTCGTGCACGACGTGCCGCGGTGGCTCGGCGTCCGCTCCCTGGTGTTCCAGCATATGCCGTTGCCGCAGTATTATGACGTGCTGAAGGCCATGCCGGCGAACGCCGATAACGCCATACAGGGGTATCGCAAGTACGATGCGCAGTATTACGTGCTCGATGATGACCGGACGCTCCCGGGCGGCTATCTGGGCGAAGGCGTGAGCTGTCCTGACGAGGATTGCGGCGAGTTCGCCGCACTGCGCGACACGGACGGATATATAGGAGTGGTTGTGGGCCATGACCATCGCAACGGTTTCGTCGGCTCGCTCAACGGGATGATGCTGGTGGCGACGCCGACCTGCGGATTCGGCTCGTACGGACCGGCCGCGGCGAATCGTGCGGCAAGACTGTTCGAGTTCGACATCCGCCACCCGTACAGCCCGCGGACGCAGCTGCTGACATTCGGCGAGCTGGTCGGAAAACCGAGCTCCAACAAGGCGTACACCTATGCGGTCGAAGGGCAGTCGAACGCCGCCGATGGCGTCAATCTGCTGAGGAAACCCGGCCTGCTCGCCGGGGTCGCCGCCGCATTGAAGAAGATCTGAGCAAAAAGGGACGCCCCCGCTGACGGGCTGAGTCGTCAGGCATTGTCTGATGCCAAGGAGCGCCCCCCCCGCCAGCGGGGGCGCTCCACTGATCCGCTGCGCTCGACAGCCTGCTGGGCTCTGCACCCGTCCGTTGTCGGCGCTGTCAGCGAACGGAGCTGGCCTTGAGCAGGGCGTCGGTCAGGTATTTGCCGGCGGCCATGACCAGCGGGGCGTAACGGCGCCCGGGCGAGTTGCCCATACGGCCGGACGGGCCGGAAATGGAAATCGCGGCGATGACCTGACCGGAGGCGTTGCGGATCGGCGCGGAGATGGAGCAGACGCCCTCTTCGCGCTCGTTCACCGATTCGGACCAACCGCGCTTGCGCACGGCGGCGAGCTTCGCGGCGGTGAACTTGGCGTGCCTCAGCCCCTGATGCAGCCGCTCGGAATCCTCCCAGGCGAGCAGAATCTGCGCGGCCGACCCGGCCTCCATCGACAGCATCGCGCCCACGGGAATCGAATCGCGCAGGCCGCTGGCGCGTTCCACCGCTGCGATGCACACGCGCTGATCGCCCTGACGGCGGTAGATTTGCGCGGATTCGCCGGTCCGGTCAAGCAGTGTCTGCAGAATCGGCCCCGCCGCGGTCAGCAGACGATCCTCGCCCGCTGCGGCGGCAAGCTCGGCGAAACGCGAGCCAAGCACAAATCGTCCGTGCTGATCGCGCAGCACGAAGCGGTGGCGCTCCAACGCGATCGCCAGACGGTGGGCGGTCGGTCGCGCCAGGCCGGTGGTCGACACCAGCTGTCCGAGAGTCGCGGGACCGGATTCCAGCGCGTCCAAAATCTTCACGGTTTTGTCGAGTACACCGACGCCGGAATGGATCTCTCCGCTGATGGTGTACTCGATGGCGTCCGCTGTCATGGTGCTGGTCACGGTGCCGTCGTCATGCATCTCGTCGTCGGCACGCTGTCGTTCATCGGCCATGCTTGTGGCCAGTGGTTGCGTCAGAGAAGTCATAATGAAGCATTATGCCATCTCACATAATGAAATGCAAAAGTAACGTGGGCGCTTTTCTGTTAATAGCAGGCCGGTAATGTCGCGATATTTGCGACAAGAACCGCAAAAAACAAGAATAATTCAAGCATCGCCGTGTTTTCGCCGTTTTATGGCCATGTATTTATCTCATATATCGGCCTAGGGAAGTTCTCGACGTGCCCTTGCCCATACGCTTATTACCACATAAAAAGCGTGAGGGCAATACCTTGCGCGAGGAAATTTGAGGAGGTCCCGAATGGGAACCACATTGGCCGAGAAAGTCTGGGCCGACCATCTGGTGCGGCAGGGGAGCGACGGCGCACCCGATTTGCTGTACATCGACCTGATGCTCATGCATGAAGTAACGAGCCCGCAGGCGTTTGAGGGTCTACGCCTGGCCGGGCGCAAGCCGCGTCACGTCGATCAGCTGATCGCCACAGAGGATCACAACACGCCGACGGTCGACATCGACCGCCCGAACCCGGACAAGACATCCGCCCTGCAGCTGAGCACGCTGGAAAAGAACTGCAAGGAGTTCGGCGTGCGGCTGCACCCGCTGGGCGACGCCGATCAGGGCATCGTCCACGCGTTCGCCCCGATTCTGGGCCTGACCCAGCCGGGCATGACCATCGTGTGCGGCGACTCCCACACGTCCACGCACGGCGCGTTCGGTGCGCTCGCGTTCGGCATCGGCACCTCCGAGGTCGAGCACGTGATGGCGACGCAGACGCTGAGCCTCAAGCCGTTCAAGACGATGGCGATCAACGTGAACGGCAAGCTGCCGGCGGACGCCACCGCCAAGGACATTATTCTGGCGATCATCGCGAAGATCGGCACCGGCGGCGGTCAGGGCTACGTCATCGAATACCGCGGCGAGGCGATCCGCAACCTCACAATGGACGAACGCATGACCGTGTGCAACATGTCCATCGAGGCGGGCGCCCGCGCCGGCATGATCGCGCCGGACGAGACCACGTTCGAATACCTCAAGGGCCGTCCGCACGCGCCCGAAGGTGAGCTGTGGGATCAGGCCGTCGCCTACTGGAAGACGCTCAAGACCGATGACGACGCCGTGTTCGACAAGGTCGTGGACATCGACGCGACCAAGCTCGGCCCCTTCGTGACGTGGGGAACCAACCCCGGCCAGGGCCTGCCAATCACCGCGAACGTGCCGGAGCCCGACAAGATCGCCGACGCCACCAAGCGCGCCGCCGCCGAGCGGGCGCTGACCTACATGGGACTCAAGCCCGGCATGCCGATCAAGGACATCGCCGTGGACACCGTGTTCATCGGCTCGTGCACCAACGGCCGCATCGACGACCTGCGCCAGGCCGCCTCGATCATGAAGGGACACCACAAGGCCGAGAACATCCACCGCGTGCTCGTCGTGCCCGCGTCCTCGCGCGTGCGCCTGCAAGCGGAGAAGGAAGGACTCGACAAGGTGTTCGAGGACTTCGGCGCCGAATGGCGCAACGCCGGCTGCTCGATGTGCCTGGGCATGAACCCGGACAAGCTGGTGCCGGGTGAGCGCTCCATCTCCACATCGAACCGCAACTTCGAAGGACGCCAGGGCAAGGGCTCGCGCACGCATCTCGCGTCGCCCGCCGTTGCCGCCGCGACCGCCATTCGCGGCACGATCTCGTCGCCCGCCGACCTGTAAATACTGCACACTGGCTCCCGCTGGCAGCAGCTGTCAGTCGAAGACTGACTGAGGGTGGGTCGGAGTGCCGCGCACTGGCGCCACCCCCCCCAGTCAGCAAAGCCGACAGCCCCCGCCAGCGGGGGCAAGAATTGAAAGCCTGATATCCATGGAAAAACTCACCACATTGACCGGCGTGGGCGTGCCGCTGCGCCGCTCCAACGTCGACACCGACCAGATCATCCCCGCGGTGTTCCTGAAGCGCGTGACCAAGTCCGGTTTCGATGACGCGCTGTTCTACGCCTGGCGCCGCGACCCGAATTTCGTGCTGAACCAGCCGGAATATGCCGGCAAGGGGCAGATTCTCGTGGCCGGCCCCGAATTCGGCATCGGCTCATCGCGCGAGCACGCGGTGTGGGCGCTGCACGATTACGGTTTCCGCGTGGTGATCGCGCCGAGCTTCGCCGACATTTTCTACGGCAACACCGCCAAGAACGGCGTGCTGGCGGCCATCATGCCGCAGGAGTCCGTCGAACTCCTGTGGAAGCTGCTGGACGAGGAGCCCGGTCGTCAGATGACCGTAGACCTTGAGCAGCGCACCGTCACCTGCGGCGACGTGACGTTGCCGTTCGAGGTCGGCGATTACGTGCGCTGGCGCCTGATGAACGGCTACGACGACATCGACCTGACGTTGCAGCATGAGGACGACATCGCCGCCTACGAGAAGATGCGCGCCGAGAAGTTCCCGTTCAAGCCCAAGACCATCCCCGCCAAGCATTGGGCCGAGGAACCCATCCAGTCCGCCCGCGAGCCCGAAGAGAGCGACTGGGCGGGCCCGCTGAGCGACCGCGGCATCATCTGACCGATCTGGCCAGCCTCAGCCAGCGATGCCTTTGCGCCGGTGTTGGTTGAGCGGAGTGAAACCTGTTAATGTCGTATCCGTATATCGACCGGGATGTTGGCTGGTCATGATGGCATGCACGGGCGTGATTGTCGCCCGCTGCAACGGAAGGGGCATTGATGGATTGGCATGCGTCCGTGTATGGTTCCCGCTCCGGCGGCGGCCAGTACCGCGACTTCTCCGACGGTGATGCCGACGATGACGGCGTCACGTACGGCGCTCGCGGCTCGTACGCCGACATGGCAGACGACACTGCCGGTGCCACGCCGCTGCCGCCCTCCGTCGACGACGCCGAACTGCGCCGGCTCGGCGGCAACGCCGTGTATTTTCGTGCGAAGGACGTGCTGAAATCCGGGCGTATGCACGACATGGCCGTATCGTTCAACGTGCCGGATTCGCCACGTACCTCGGGCACCATGCTGACGGGTGCGTGGGCCAACGTACGCCTGACAGCGCTGGTCAAAGGCGCCGACCGGTACGCGGACGATTACCGCGTCTCCGCCGCGATCGACACCGACGCGGGCAAGGTCGGCCAGTCATCGTGCACATGCCCCGCATACGGCCGGTTCCGGGGCGTGTGCAAACATGTCATCGCGCTGGTCATGGCGTACAACGAACATCCGGATGACTTCGCCGCGGCCGACGACGGTAACGGCTCCACGAACGGTATCGGTCGCGGAGCCGCAGGCTTGGTTCCCCGGCAACCTGCCGTGCGCACGACCCGCGCGCTTGACCTGTTCATGCGGCAGCAGGACGACGAGCGCACCCGCAGATCGCAGAGCCGGCAGCTCGACCTGTTGAAGGAAATCGGCGGACTGGCTGATTCCGGAGGTGTCGCCGGCGCAGCCCAGACGGCGCGGTTCATGCCCATCGCCAGCGTGTCGCTGCGGCTCTCCTTGAGTTTCTCGCTGAACAGCTGCGTGGCGAAATTCCGCATCGAAGTGCCGTCGCGCGGCATCTCCTATGTGGTCAAGGACATCGCCTCGCTGCTGCAATCCGTGAAAAACCGCGAGTTCGTCGCATACGGCAAGAAGCTCGCGTTCGTGCACTCGCGCGACGCCTTTGACGAGCGCTCGCGGAACCTGCTCGACGTGCTCTCCCGCGCGCAGGACATCCGCGCCGTCATCAACAACGACAACAGCGCATACTCCTACTATTACCGGCGTCAGTCGGATGACGCGACGCTGACGTTGTCGGACGGTGAGGTCGCCGAACTGCTCGATACGTACGTCGGCACCGAAGACACGGTGGAATACACGGCTCCGGCACGGTTCTACGCGCCGACGATGCGCGTATCAGTCGTGGACGGCAATCCCGATCTCGGCCTTGCGATGGAACGCGGCGACGATCCCGAGGCCTCGAACGGCAGTACGGCGGCGGCCGGTTACGTGATACGGCATGCGCAGCGCGTGGAACGATTCATTGAAGGACAGCGCTCGCATTACGTGATCGCGCGGCCGTTTTCCCAAGCCGAATCGGGCGCGGGCGTGGGGTCGGGCGGTCGGGCGCTGCTGAGCGTCGATCGTGCGACGATATACCGGTGCGATGCCGATTTTGCGCAGAAACGGGCACTGCTGAGCCTGCTGTGCGGCGAAAACGATCGCGAGGCGATGTATCTGAGCGAAAGTGATGTGGATCGTTTCGTGCGCACGGTACTGCCGCAACTGGTCTCCCGCCAGGAGAACGAGGTCGGGCGGTCGGTCGACGCCATTGGCGCATCCGACGGTCCGAACGCGGAAGACGGTTCCGCCGCGTCATCGGTCTTTGACCGGCTCGTGCCGCCAGCTGGGCGTGAAACCGGAGTTCCGGCGCACGGTGGCTTGATCATCGACGTGCCGCCCGAGCTGCTGGCGAAAATGCGTGTGCCCTGCAGGCTCGCGTTTTACCTCGACCGCGACCGCGCCGGGGTGACGTGCGACGCGCAGGCTCATTATGGCGACAAGCATTACCACGTGTTCGACGGCGTCGGCGTCGACGCGTCCATGCGCGACAAGGAGATGGAGCGACTCGCAGTCGAGGCGATGCTCCACTATTTCCCGCGCCCGTCCGGTGCCGTGGCCGCCATCCCCGAGTCCGACGACGAGGCGATATACCGTCTGCTGACCGAAGGATTGGCGGTGTTGCGCGGTTTGGGCGACGTGATGGCGACGCCCGCGTTCGACGGACTGACCGCCATGCCGCGCCCGACGATCTCCATAGGCCTTTCGGTGAAATCCGGGCTCGTGGAGATATCGCCGATCGCCGACGAAATCGACCCGGACGACGTGCCGGGCCTGCTGGCGAGCTACCGTCGGCGCCGCAGATTCCACCGGCTGCGCAACGGCTCCTTCGTCGACATGCGCAACGTGGATATGTCCGACGTCGACGAGATCGCGGATGATCTGGGACTGCGGGCCGCCGATCTGGAATCCGGCTCGATCACGGTGCCCGCCTATGAGGCGTACTATCTGGACCATCAGGTCGACGACGACGCGAAGGACGCAAGCTTCACCGCATACCTGGACGGCCTGCGCGTGATCGATCCGTCCACGTACCGCGTTCCCGCTGCGCTGGCCTCCGTGCTGAGGCCGTATCAGGCCGAGGGGTTCCGCTGGCTCAATGCCGTGTGTGACAAGGGATTCGGGGGTATCCTCGCCGACGAGATGGGTTTGGGTAAGAGCGTGCAGCTGCTGTCGCTGCTGCTTGCGCGGCACAAGGAGTCCCGGGCCGAGCGCCGTCCGAATCTGATCGTCTGCCCGGCCTCGCTGGTGTACAACTGGGTAGCCGAGGTGGCGAAGCACACTCCCGAGCTGCGCGTGGAGGCCATCGCCGGCACCAAACCGGAACGTCGCGCGATGCTTGACGGCGTGCGCGCCGCACAGCAGGACACCGGTGTGTCTCCGACGCGGGAATCCGCAAGGCCGGCATCGGCCGCGGCCGCGTCCGACGACGTTCCCGACGTGCTCGTCACCTCGTATGACCTGCTGCGGCGCGACATCGACGACTATGCGGGACTTGAGTTCTACTGCATGACGCTCGATGAGGCACAGTACATCAAGAACGCCGCTACCAAGGTGTCGAAAGCCGTGCGCTCCGTCACCGCAGTGCATCGTTTCGCCCTGACCGGCACTCCGATCGAGAATCGGCTGAGCGAGCTGTGGAGCATCTTCGATTTCCTGATGCCCGGCATGCTCGGCTCGTACGCGCATTTCCGCGAACGGTTCGAGATGCCGGTGCTGAGCGGCGACGAGACCGCACAGAAGAAACTGCAATCGTTCGTGGGGCCGTTCATCCTGCGCCGTCTTAAGTCGCAGGTGCTCAAGGATCTGCCCGACAAGATCGAGAACGTCATCACAGTGCAGCTGCAGGGGGAGCAGCGCAAGCTGTATGCGGCACTGGAGCAGCAGCTGCGCTCGGTCATCCTGAGGCAGCGTCCGGCCGATTTCAACACCGGCAAAATCCAGATTCTGGCGCAGCTGACCCGACTGCGGCAAGTATGCTGCGACCCGCGGCTGATATACGAGAACGCCGACGGGCATGCCAGTGCCTTGAGCGCAGGGGTGCAATCCGCCGCGAAAGACCCACAGCAGTCCGTGAAACAGCCTGTGAAACAGTCGAAGGCGCGCAAGACCGTAAGCTCCGCGAAACTGGACGCCATCATCGAACTGGTGGACTCCTGCCGTGATGCCGGCCGCAAGATGCTGATCTTCTCGCAGTTCACCAGCTACCTCGACCTGATCGCGCAACGGTTGCGGGCCGACGGCGTGGAATACGACATGATCACCGGAGCGACGCCGAAGAAACGCCGTCTGGAGCTGGTGGACCGGTTCAACGCCGACGCGACGCCGGTGTTCCTGATCTCGCTCAAGGCGGGAAACACGGGCCTGAACCTGACCGGCGCATGCGTGGTCGTGCACGCCGATCCGTGGTGGAACGCGGCCGCGCAGGATCAGGCCACCGATCGCGCCCACCGCATAGGCCAGACACAGGACGTCAACGTGTATCAGATCGTGGCGAAGGACACGATCGAGGAGCGCATCCTCAACCTCCAGCGCAGCAAGACAGACCTCGCGCAACGGTTCGTGGATTCCGCGTCCTCCGCCACCGGACGGTCGATGGCCGCGCTCACCAAGGACGACCTGCTCGCCCTGCTGGGCTGAAGGTTTTTCCCCACGCAACAGTCAATTCGTCGCGATACCATCGGTGCTTGGATGTTCGTAAAGGAAAGGACGTGATGAGCGTGCGTAAGAAGCTGATGAGCGTGGTCGCCGCGGTGGCGACGGCCGCTGCCATGGGCGCGACCGGTGTCGCTGCCAATGCCGCTGATGTTGTTGCCGTGCCGCAGGAGGGGCTGTCCGACACGGGTGCGTCGATCGCCATCGTCGTGGTGCTTGTCGTGGTGCTGGCCGCGATTGGCGTGGGCGTCACCGTGGCCCGGAAGCGTCAGAGCGCTACGGGCGCACACGTGCAGGGCGAGGACGAGGGCGCCGCCGAGAGCGGACTGGTGGCCGATGGTGCTGATACGGCTGATACGCAGACCGTGCAGTTCGATGATGCCGCTCCGGCCGCGGATGACTCTGACGCCGGTTCGGAGGAATCCCGCGACTCCGAGTGATTCCGGAATAACCGCAATGTGCAAAAGGCCCTCTTCGGAGGGCCTTTTGCGTTGACATGGTGTTTTGCCGGTGTTTTTTCCCAGTCGGCCTTACGGCCGGTGGTTCCGTCCGTAGGCGAAGGCGAGCCGGCCGGCGAGCGAATAAGGTCGCGCCCGCAGGACGGGCGTCCTTGACTGCAGGGCGAAGGGCTGTCGCGAAGCGACTGGGGGTGGTCCCACATCGTGAGTGTGATCCGAGGTCTACGATCCGACGCTATCTGCATTTCGAGGGGTTGATTCGACGGTCGCGAAACATCTATCTACGTTTCGGGGGGGGGTGCCGAAACGCGATACCTAGAGTATTGAGCGCCAATCGCCATTGGAACCATGCCGTTCTGGAGGCGTTCATACTTGGCCACCAACCCCCTGAAACGCAGATAGATGTCCCATGGGACTCGAATCAACCCCTTGAAAGCGAGATATCGCCAATCAAGGCTTGAAAATGTCGCCCACAGGCATATCAGGCCCACATGAGATGTCGACACTGACGTTGATAGGCGATACACGGCGTACTGTTGAACCATGAGCATGAACGATCGGCAACAGGCCCATGGGCAACCTGATGATGAGATGGAACCGGAAGGTCAGCGGCAGCCGGCTGCTGGAGACGGAAACCCCGAAAAACTCCAGATGCCTGCCGGTGACGCCCCGCAGCAAGTTGGGCAGCCGATGCAATGGACGGCCGGCGAAACGCCGCAGCCTTTGCCGTATTCACGGCCTGTGAATCCGCCGCAATCCGTGAACCGGCCTCAGCCGGTCGGCCACTCGCAGCCGCCGGTGGCGGGACAATGGGCACCGGCTTCTGAGCCACGTCCGATGCCTCCGATTCCGTCAGGAACAGGTCAGCCGGGGATGCGCCAGCCGATCCAGTCGTATCCGCCATATCCGTCACAGCTGTACTCGCCATACCCTCCGTATCCTCCATATTCCTCGGCGCAACGACCCGTCGCGCCGCCCATCCCTGTCGCCCAGCCCGTCCCGATCGACCCGGTCAAGGCCCGCCGCCGCTGGCTGCGAGGCACCGTCACCCGCCACGCGGGCCTGATATTCGCCTACCAGGGCGTGTTCATGGGCGTGAACGTACTGGCCTCGTTCGTCATCGGCATCATACTGGGCCTGAGCGGAGCCGCGGGGCGAGGAACGCTGACGGCCGAGTCGCTCAGCGCCGCCCTCGTGCAGCTGACCGGCGTGATCATGCTGCTCACGGTGCTCGGCGGCATGGGCTTCATACTGCCGATGCGCCGCAGGATGATATTCCGTCGCGACTTCTGGCTCGGCGAGCCCGGCCATGCGCGTATGAAACCATCGTGGCTGCTGACGTTCATCATCCTGGTCATGGCGATCCAGACGGCGATCGTCCTGATCCAGCTCGGCTTCTCGATGTTCGGCACTACGTTGCAATCGCCCACATCCGACAACATCAGCGAGGCCTCGACCAACATTTGGATGTGGCTGTATGTCGGCCTTGCCGCGCCGGTCGCCGAGGAGCTGGTGTTCCGTGGCGTGCTGATGCGCGGCCTGAAGCCGCTCGGCCGGAATTTCGCCATCGTGACCAGCGCGCTGATGTTCGGCCTGTTCCATGACGATGTGGTGCAGGGCCTGTTCGCGTTCGGCTGCGGTTTGCTGTTCGGGTTCGTGGCGATGGAGTATTCGCTGGTGTGGTCGATTGTGTTGCACGTGTTCAACAACGCCGTGCTCGGAGGCGTGCTGCCGTGGCTGGCGGGCCTGTTCGGCGACGCGGGGGACACGGCGTATACGCTGGGACTTTTGGGTGTTTCGATCATCGGCCTGATCGTCGTGCTGGTGAAATACGGCGGGGGATTGCGCGCCTATCGGCGGGTGAACCGCAGCGCGCCGGGAACGTATTGGGGGTGGACGTCGCCTGCGTTCCTAATTTTCGTGATCGTGAATGTGGCGATCACGATACTGTCGTTCGTCACCGCGATGATGGGCGTCTGACCAGCCTGGCAGACGGCCTGGCGAATGCTCCCGGCGTTGCGGGTCTGCCGCTGTTTTTACAGTGGGTATATCGTCGTGTTTGTGGCGCCGGCAGCGGTCCGGCGTCGGTTGAGTGTCTGGAGAGCCATGAGTGATTTCGAGCCGTTTTACAACGTTGACTTAAGTTATGGGGATAATTATGCGCGCGGCCCGTTCGGCGAGTTCGCCGCGGCGCTGCGCGGTGATGTGCCGGCCGGCGAGGCCGCTTCGCCGGCGAAGTCGTCGTTCCTTGGCATCCCCGTTGACCTGCCGTTCGGCATTCCGGCCGGGCCGCTGCTCAACGAGCGGTTCACCACGGCCGCGTTCCGCATGGGGTTCGACATCGCCACGTACAAGACCGTGCGCTCGCGCGCGTGGGGGTGCAATCCGTTCCCGAACGTGTTGGCCGTGCACCCGACCAGTGTCGACGGCTCACTGACGCCGGGCAGCGCCGAACTTGATGAGGGCGTGCTTGCGGACACGGACTATCGCCTGCCGATTTCCATTTCGAATTCGTTCGGTGTGCCGTCCCGCGACCCGGATGAGTGGCAGCCGGACATGCGCCGGGCCATCGCGGCGGCCGGCCCGGGGCAGGTGCTGCTACCGAGCTTCCAGGGATCGCGCGTGGAGGGCATGAGCGGCGACGACTATATCGCGGATCATGTCGCAACCGCACGATTGGTGTGCGAGACCGGCGCCGACCTCATGGAGATGAACACGAGCTGCCCGAACGAGGGTCATAATCGCCTGCTGTGCCATGACCCGCATCTGGTCGGCCGCATCACCGAGGCCGTCAAGGGCGAAATCGGCGACCGGCCTCTGATCGTCAAGCTGGCGTATATCCCGCCGACCGAGGTCGAGGGTGGCTGGGGGCCGGATCGCCGCGTGATTGACGATGCCGCTCTGGAGCTCATGGTGCGCCAGACCGCCGCCCGCGGCACGGTGCAGGCGTTCAGCACGATCAATACGATTTCGGCCCGACTCGTCGACGCGAACGGCGGGCAGGCGCTGCCCGGCAAGGGGCGCGACCGCAGCGGTGTGTGCGGCAGCGCGATTCGCGGGGCAGGCCTTGACATGGTGTCGCGTCTTGCGGCGATTCGCGAGCGGCTGGGGCTTGACTATGCGATCATCGGCGTGGGCGGTGTCGTGGCGCCAGAGGATTACCGGGCGTACCGCGCGGCCGGCGCCGATGCGGTGATGAGCGCTACCGGCGCGATGTGGGATGCCGAGCTGGCCCGCAAGATCAAGGCGGATGACTGATCCGCTGTATCAGCGAATCGTTCTCAATAGCGTTTGTGCGAGTACTCCTCACATTTGCGAACAAAACGAACATCGGCTTACTCGTTGGAATATCGGCCATATGCATACAATCATGTTCGTTTTGCCGACGACGGGACTCGCACGTTTCTTATTGAGAACCATTCGCTGCGACATGGTAATCGGCTTCCGGCGCATTTCACGTGCCCGCCACATGCCGTATGGCAAACTAATGGATGTGATGTCCGGGGTGGCCCGGCGAATGAATAGGAGTGTTGAGGATGGCGGAATCGGAGAACGATGTCCTGCATGTGGTCGGCGGCAAACCGCTGAACGGCACGATCAAGGTGCGTGGCGCGAAGAACTTCGTGAGCAAGGCGATGGTCGCGGCGCTGCTCGCCCCCGGCAAATCGGTGCTGAAGAACGTGCCCGAGATTCGCGATGTGCATGTGGTGTCCGATCTGCTGCGCCTGCATGGCGTGGATGTGGAGGTGGATGGCACCAACGGCATCGTCAACATCGACGCGACGCATGTGCAGCTCGCCGATGTGGCGGATGTCGACACGCTGTCCGGCTCTTCGCGCATTCCGATCCTGTTCTCCGGCCCGCTGGTGCATCGTCTCGGCGAGGCGTTCATCCCGGCGCTGGGAGGTTGCGCGATCGGCGGCCGTCCGATTGATTTCCATCTGGAAACGCTGCGCAAGCTGGGTGCCACGGTCGACAAGGAGCACAAGGACGGCATTCACATCACCGCTCCGAACGGCCTGCACGGCGCGAAGATCCATCTGCCGTACCCGTCCGTGGGCGCGACCGAGCAGACGCTGCTGGCCGCCGTGCTCGCCGAAGGCAAGACCGAGCTGTCGGGTGCCGCAATCGAGCCCGAGATCATGGATCTGGTGGCCGTGCTGCAGAAGATGGGCGCGATCATTTCGGTGGATGTGGATCGCACGTTCCGCATCGAGGGCGTCAAGGAGCTCAATGGCTTCACGCACACGTCGCTGACCGACCGCATCGAGGCCGCCAGCTGGGCGTCGGCGGCGCTCGCCACGCGCGGCGACATTTTCGTCAAGGGTGCTACGCAGCCGGAGATGATGACGTTCCTCAACGTGTTCCGCAAGGTCGGCGGCAAGTTCGAGGTGACCGACAGGGGCATCCGTTTCTGGCATCCGGGCGGCGACCTCAAGCCCGTGGCCATCGAGACGGATGTGCACCCCGGTTTCATGACCGACTGGCAGCAGCCGCTGGTCGTGGCGCTCACCCAGGCGAATGGCCTGTCGATTGTGCACGAGACCGTGTATGAGAACCGATTCGGCTTCACCAAGCCGCTTGTGCAGATGGGTGCGACGATTCAGCTGTATCGCGAGTGCCTCGGCTCGCTGCCGTGCCGTTTCCAGCAGCGCAACTACAAGCATTCCGCTGTGATTTTCGGACCGACCCCGTTGACCGGCCGCGATATCGACGTGCCGGATCTGCGTGGCGGTTTCAGCCATCTGATTGCGGCGCTTGCCGCGTCCGGCCCGTCCAATGTGCATGGCATTTCGCTGATTGACCGCGGCTACGCGGATTTCCGCGGCAAGCTCGCCGCGCTCGGTGCCGATTTCGAGTAACGGTACAGAGAGCCTGTAGGGCCCCGATTTCCGCTGAAGGAATCGGGGCCTTCTCTGTGACTGATTATGGTCGATGAAAAGGATGCCCCGCCGTCGTCAGTCGTCGAAGTGCGCGAACAGCGACGCGGACAGCAACGCCATAGCGATGAGCACTGCGCCTGACGCGATGAATATCGCGGCGGCGGGGAGATGATCGAACGCCCAGCCGTACGCCATCTGCCCGAGCGGCTGCATGCACATGGCCAGCGCAGACAGCAGCGCCATCACTTTACCGAGCATCGCATCGGGCGTGCGCATTTGGATTGCGGGCACGGCGATGATATTCGCGCATGAGCAGATGACATCGCCGATGCAGGCGAAGGCCACGAGCGCCATCAGCCGCGTCCAGTTGCCGCCAGACAGCATGCAGGCCACGCCTTGGGGGATGACGGTCAGTCCGAGCAATGTCAGGATCTTCGTCATATGGCCAATTTTCAGCCGTCCGGCCATCATCGTCACGATGAGCATGCCCATCAGGGCCGCGACGCTGATCAGTCCGTCGGCAATGCCGTAGACGGTCGCGTCGAACCCCCATTGCGTGCGGATGACGAACGCGTATCCGACGGCGCCATAGCCGAGTACGACGAAGTTCAGCGCGGAGGCGAGCAGGACCATTTTTAGCAGGTTCGGTTTTTCCCGGGTCAGGAACCGCAGAGCGGCCTTGAGGTCGTCGAGTGGCGTCGGCATCTCCTCGTCGCGTTCGGGCATACCAAGCCGGATGAAGCATTCGATGGCCGCCGCGCCGGCGAATGCCGCCACGGAGACGGCCATCATCGGCCGGATGCCGAAGAACGAGTACACGGCGCCTCCGAGGAAGCTGGGTATCAGTGCGCTGACCTGCTGCACCTGACTGACTATCGCGGCGCTGGTGTTCAGCGTCGCATCCCCGTATTGGCGCAGCATCTGCGGCAGCGCGGATTCGACGGTCGGCGTCTCGAAGATACCGAGCAGCGATAGCGCCACCTGCATTACGCCCACGGCGATGATGCTGAATCCGGCGGCGGAGAACCAGACGAGCGCGAGCGCGACCGTCACGGCGGACGCCGCGTCGAGGATGACCATGAGCGTGCGGCGGTTCATCCGGTCGGCCAACACGCCGCCGAACGGGGCGCCGAGGATCATCGGCACGAACGATATGGCGAGGATGGATGCGAATGCGGTGGCTGAGCCGGTCTCGTCCAGCACCCACATCGACATGGCGAAGCGCAGCATCATGTTGCCGAACAGCGAGATGCCTTGCCCGGCGACGAGCAGGATGAAATTGCGGGAGCGCAGCGGATGCGCGGCCTTTGGCTGCGCTTGCGGCTGCGGCTGCGGTTGCGGTTCGGGGGAAGTGTTGGGTTGCTCTGTTTCGTGCTGTGCCGCGGGAAGCTGTGTTTCGGAGGGTTGTGCCGGTGTGGTGGGCATGGTGGGTTCCTTTGCTGCTGGTGGCGAGTTGGTCTCGGTGTTTTGCGTTGGTGGATTTGGCGTGAGTTTGATGGATGGCACGGCAATGTATTGGGGCGGACGATTTTGACGCCGGAGTTGGTGGTTCATCGGCAATCATTCATACCGACTGACGGTATGTAAATCGGTGCTGGAGCAGGGGCGAAACATTCGTGCCGCGTCCTGCCCCGGAGTCAGCGTCGTCTAGTGTGCGTCGCTTACCGGACTGGTGCCGCCTCCGTCTTGTTGCTCGGCGGCGCTGCCGCTGCCGTCGCCGGCGAAGGCCATCATGCCGTCCGTGGCGAGATCGATGAGATGCTGGTCGAAGACCGGCGCGTGCAGCGCGTCGAGCATGGTGGCGAGGCATTGCAGACGATACCGCAGCTGCGTGCGCGTGGCGGGGAAGAAGCATGGCATCAGCCAATAGTTGCATAGCAGGGCCAGCAGCTGCGCCACTTCGCGCGGGTATTCGGTGGGGATGGAGCCGTCCAGCTGGCCTTCCTCGATCAATGGCTCGAAGTTTTTCGGCAGCTCGGTTGACCAGAATCGCATGTTGGCGGTGAATGTGGCGGGATCGTCGAAGAACGGCACGGTGGCCTTGACGAGCGCCAGGTGCGCGGCGTCTCCCAGCGAGTTGGCGAACAGCGAGCGGAGCTTTTCCATCGCGTTCATGTCGTCGCGTTTCGCGATCTCGTCGCACAGGGCCTGGCTGGCGTGCCAGTCGTCGGTGTTCAGTCGTTCGAGGATGGCCTCTTTGGACTTGAAGTGGTGGTAGATCGCGCCTCTCGACAGGTCTCCCAGCTTATCGATGATGTCCTGGATGGAGGTCTTGTCGTAGCCTTTCTCGGCGAACAGCTTTTTCGCGGCGGCGAGGATGCGGCGTTCCGTCACCTCGGGGTGCGGGTTGCGTGCCATGGTTCCTCCTTTCGATATGTCATCAGTATACATACCGACAGTCGGTATGTATACTGCGTGTCATGATTGCGGCCGTCTGTAGGGCCTTTTCGGGGTGGCGGCATCGCGCAAAATGGGCAAAACCGTATTGGATATCGGTTATATGCTATGTTGGTCAATGTTGGGCGTTGGCGCTTGACCGAACGAAAGAAGGCACATATGACAGATCCCAATGCCGGTTTCCCCACTGGAAACAACTCTTATGGAGCCCCGCAGCCCGCTCAGCCGGCTTCGGACGCAAACGCGGCCTATCAGCAGCCGCAGTACACCGCACCCGTGCCGCCTGCCCAGCCCGTGCCGCCTGCCCAGCCCGTGCCGCCTGCAGGGGCACCCTATCAGGCGCCGGCAACCCCCGATTACGCGGCGAACATCCAGAACTCCGTCGCCGGTTTCGCCCAGAACCTGGGTGGCAAGAACGTGACCGTCGGAGGCCAGTCATTCGACTTCATTTCCATCATCACCTACGTGGCCGGCGTGCTGGCGATCATCGCCTGCATCGTGCCGTTCGTGTCGGCGTTTGGATACAGCGCCAGCCTGTTCCAAGGCGGGGACGGATGGATTGTCCTCGTTGCGGTTCTTGCCATCGCGGCGCTCACGTTCTTCAAGAAGCACCTCCCCGCAATGATCATTTCCGCCTTGGTGCTGGTACTCAGCATCTTTGAGATGGTGTATTCCAAGATCAAGATCAACAGTAGCTTGGACGAGTTCGGCAGCAACTATGGCAGTCTGGGAAGTCTCGCGTCCGGCTACGCGAAGAATGCGGTGGCTTTCGGTATTGGTGCATACTTGCTCATCATCGCGGCGCTGGGCCTGATTGTCGGCACCGTGCTTGCGTTCGGCAATCAGAAGAAGGCCGCGAAGGTCGCGGTGCCGGGTGTTTCCGCCCAGCCGCAGTATGTGCCGACGGCATTCCCCGGTGCTCCGGTCCCGGCACCTGCCGCCCCTGTGTCCGATGCCGGCGTTCCTCAGGCTCCCACTGCACCGCAGGCCCCGACCGCACCGGTCGCCTCGACTGCGTATGAGCAGCCGGCGCCTGCCGCTCCGGTTTACCAGCAGCCCGATTCGGACGCTTCCTACCCGGGGCAGACCCCGCAGGCCTGATTTCTAGGTCTTCCGCGTTCCGCGCCTGATCGGCGTGAAGCGTGACCAATGAGCCGCTGTGCACATGCATAGCGGCTCTTCACATATGCGACGGATCCGAGCCCAATGACCCTGCCGATAATCCGGGAAATATGAACGGCCGCACGCACCCGCGATGCCACGATATTGTCCGCTCTCATAGGCATAATAGAAAAGTTGTGTCTGGAGGATACGTGTATGCGAATCCGCTAGCACAGCACAGCAATATACGTTGCGGGAGGAATCCGCCGCGGGCGACCGCCGCGGGTGCCGACATCACCGCTTCATAGAAAGAAGAACCATACAATGGCTCCCAAGAAGAAAGTCTCGGCGCTGATCAAGCTCCAGATCCAGGCTGGCAAGGCCAATCCTGCCCCGCCGCTGGGTCCGGCTCTGGGTTCGCATGGCGTGAACATCATGGACTTCTGCAAGCAGTACAATGCGCAGACGCAGGACAAGATGGGTCAGGTCATCCCTGTTGAGATCACCGTTTACGAGGATCGCTCCTTCACCTTCATTCTGAAGACCCCGCCTGCAGCGGCTCTGCTGCTCAAGGCCGCCGGTATCCAGAAGGGCACCGAAAACCCGCTGACCCACAAGGTCGGCTCCGTCACCAAGGCGCAGCTGCGCGAGATCGCCGAGATCAAGATGGCTGATCTGTCCGCCCGCGACGTCGAGGCTGGCATGAAGATCATCGCGGGCACCGCTCGCTCGATGGGCATCACGGTTATCGACTGAGAGGAGAAGGACACATGGTTAAGCGTTCCAAGAAGTACCGCGAAGCGGCTGAGAAGGTCGATCGCAACAACCTTTACACCGCCAACGAGGCTATCGCTCTGCTCAAGTCCATGCCGGCCTACAACTTCGACCAGACCGTCGAAGCCGTGTACCGTCTGAGCGTGGATCCGCGCAAGGCCGACCAGCTGGTTCGTGGCACCGTCAACCTGCCTCACGGCACTGGTAAGACCGCCAAGGTCGCCGTGTTCGCCCGTGGCCCGAAGGCCACCGAGGCTGTCGAGGCCGGCGCCGACATCGTCGGTGACGACGACCTGATCGAGAAGGTCCAGAACGGCTTCCTCGACTTCGACGCCGTCGTGGCCACCCCGGACATGATGGGCAAGGTCGGTCGTCTGGGCCGCGTGCTCGGCCCCCGTGGCCTGATGCCGAACCCGAAGACCGGCACCGTGACCATGGACGTCACCAAGGCCGTCAAGGACATCAAGGGCGGCAAGATCGAGTTCCGCGTGGACAAGAACGGCAACCTGAGCTTCCTCATCGGCAAGCTCTCCTTCGACGAGACCGCTCTGGACGAGAACTTCAAGGCCGTTGCCGACGAAGTCAAGCGTCTGAAGCCGGCCACCGTCAAGGGCCGTTACATCACGAAGGTGACCATCACCTCCACGATGAACCCCGGCGTCCCGGTCGATCCGGTGGCTCTCGCCTGATCAACGCCAATCGGCTCAACCTTCATAGGGGCTTCCCGCACGCGCGGGAAGCCCCTATGTCGTATTTCGATTCCCTACTAGACTCCCCCAGTTTCGCTACGCTTGACAGCCAGCGGGGGCAAAGTAAACCGCCCGCCGCTGGCGGGGCTGTCAGTCTTTGACTGACTGGGGGGTGGTTCTTGCCGCCGCATATACAAAAGCCGCCCGGCACACACATGCGCCGGGCGGCTTTCAGCTACTGTCGCGGTCGCCTGTCAGTAGGCGGCCAGAATATCGACCACGAAGATCAGCGTGGAGTTCGCGGGGATGGAGCCCTGGGCGGTGTCGCCGTAACCCAAGTTCGGCGGAATCACCATTAGCACCTGCGAGCCGACCGTCTGGCCGACCATGGCCTGCTGCCAGCCCTCAATCACCTGATGGTTGCCGCCGCTGTACGTGTCGGCCTCAAGCGTGGTGTTCTTGTCCCATGACGAGTCGAACTGGGTGCCGTCCAACAGCCATCCGGTGTACTTCACCTTGACGGTGTTGTTGTTCGTGACCTCTTTGCCCTTGCCCTTGATCAGCGCCTGCGAGACCAGCTTGCTGCTTCCCTTGTACCCGTTCGTGTTGATGGACGGCTTGCCGTTCTTCGCTCGCGTGACCTTCGGCAGATCAGACGGGATGTCGGTGACCTCGTCGCCTGTGGCCTTGGTGAGATCCTTCGACTTGGAAACGTAGGTCAGCGCCATGATGTACGACGTGCCGCTGGAGTTGGAGTCATTGACGCCGTACGCGATCGTCGTGTTGAGCTTGCGGCCCTTCAGCAGCTCATAGTAGGCGTCGCTCACCGTGCCCTTTTCCAGCACCAGGGAGCAATCGGGTGTGTTCTTCTCCCAGCTGCTCGCAAGCTCGGTGCCGTCCTTGACGCTGATGGCGATGCCCTGCGAGCACAGACGGTCGCCATCAGCGATGGTGGCGCCGTTGCCTTCCTGCAGCACGGCATAGCTGTTGTTGTCGACGGTCTTCGGTGCCTTGAAGGAGACCTTCGGTTTCTCGCCCAGCGTACCCGTGGCGGTGATGCCGGCGATCTTCTTCATGTTCTTCAATGCGCTGGAGCCGGAGGACTGCGAGGAGTCGTCGCCGGATTTCTTTGACGACGAGCCGGAATCGCCGGAGCCGCACGCGGCGAGTGTGACGCACAGGCCGGCCGTGCACACGGCCGCGAGTACGCGCTTGAACGTGGATGTCTGTGTCAACTTACGCATGGTCACCACACTAGCGGAAAACCCTGATTTTTCTTTGGAAACGTCTTTTTCGCCGGGGCTTTATGCCCTGCATTGTAGAATGGGTGAGTTATGAAGAAACAGACATCAAAAGAGCGCAAGCGTGACGAGCGAAAGTCCAAGTCGGCCGCCCGTCCGACGCGCCATGCCCGCATCATGCGGGGCGTGGTGACGCCCATCCTTGGTCTTCTGGCTGTGGCATGCATTGGTCTGGGCATTATGAACGCCACATATTGGAAGCCCAGCTCTCAGATCGCGGCCAGTGCCGCGGTGAAGGGGACGCAATATATCGTTACCGATCCCGGCGTGCTGCCGCTGGTGGACAATCAGGTGACGGTTTCCGCCGATGCCGGTTCGTCCGACGGCGAAGTATGCCTTGCTCTGGGGTCGAACAAAGATGTGATCGGTTGGCTCGCCGGGCAGCCATATGTGCGCGTCACCGGCTTGAACGAATGGACGACGCTCGCGACGACGAAGGTCTCCGCGCAGGGGTCTGCGGCCGATGCGGGCGATGACGCAGTGGCGTTCAAGGACTCCGATATGTGGACTTCCGTGACGTGCGGGACGGGCACCGTGAAAGCGGAGACCAAGGTCGCGTCCGACAGCGGTACCGTAGCCATCATCGACTTGGGCAAGTCCTCGAACGCGACGGTGCGCATGAACTGGGTGCGTCAGACTCTACCTGATTTCGCCATGCCGTTCTATTTCGCCGGAGGACTGCTGGCGCTGCTGGCCGTACTGGCCGCATCTCTGTTCGCCATGCCGCCGCACAAGCGTCGCAAGCGCGTGGTGAGTGGTTCCGCAGCCGAAAAGCAGGCAGAGGAGGTCGCCGTTTCGCAGGCGGTGGCGGGCAGTGTCGCGAGTCTCAAGGCGGCGGTCAGTTTCAAGCCGAAATCTAAGCGCCGCCGTCATGCCGCGCATCGTGGGAAACCCGGTGCGGGCACGCCGGCAAAGCCGGAAATCTCCCAGCCGAAGGTCGTCGATCCCGGCAGCCGCAACCTTGTCGCCGACCAGCAGAACGCACAGGCCATGGACCAGCCCGACGATTCGGCGACGTCGGTAATCACCGCCAGCGAGCTGCAGACGTATTTCGCGCGGCTTTCGCAGGAATCCGATGATGACACGAAGGGGAGCTCCAATGAATAAACGCATAACCACCGCCCTGGCGGCGACGATGGTCTGCGCTCTGACGCTCGGCCTTGCAGGCTGCGAGGGGCAGGTGCCACAGACCGTGGCGCCGTCGGTGAAGGACAACGAGATCATCGATGTGACCGTCGCACAGGAGAAGCAGATCCGCGGGAAGATCCTTGACGTGCTGAACCAGGCGAACGAGGCGAAAAGCGCCGACGGGCTCGCCGCGCGCGTGTCCGGCTCGCAACTGGAGATCCGCACCGCCCAATTGAACATTGCGCAATACACGCAGCAGGATGTCACGCCGTTGGCGACTATCCCCAGTGATGTGACGCAGGTGGTCATCCCGACCGACAACGCATGGCCGAGGTATATTTTCACCGTCACCACCACCACCGAGGACCAGCAGGCGAAGCGTCTGCTGGTGATGCGGCAGGAGTCCGCCCGACAGAACTACAAGCTGTGGGCTGTCGCCCGACTGCTTGAGGACGTGTCACTGCCGGGCTTCGCGCCCGCTAAGCAGGGCAATGTCATGGGCGATGCCAACGACTCCAATCTGGTCATGACCCCCAAGCAGGCGGTGCAGCGATACGCCGATGTGCTGCAGAACAACACGAACAGCAAATACGCGGGAAGCTTCGAGGATGACCAGTTCCGCCAGTCGCTAGTCAAGCAGCAGGAAGAAAGCCAGAAGGGTGTGACCCAGAACAAGGGCACGCAGCAGGAGGTGTTCGCGCCGGTCGTCGACCAGATCGCCGTGATGCGCTCCCCTCGTGGCGGTGATCTGGTCGTCGCGCAGATCAACTCGGAGTGGACACGGTCCATGAGCGAGGGCCGTGAGTCGTTGCCGGGGTCCCCGAACGAGGATGCGCTGTTCAAGATGACGAATCAGAAGGCCACCAGTTCGCTGAAAGCCACTTATGTGAACGTTGTGGCGATATTTGTGCCGCTGGCCGGGTCGGATCAGAAGGTGACCGTGGTGGCGGGCGATCGTCAGGCGGTCAAGGTCGAGGCGCAGTAGACGCCGGACTCGGGCCGGCGTGCGGACTTGCCAAGCACCGGAATCGGGCGCTTGCAGCGTAACCGGAGGCGGTGAGACGCCGTGGCCTATATAGTGGTATGCGTCAACGATGTTCGCGACGGAATCGACGGTGGTCGCAGGTATGCGGCCGCGCCGATTTTCGCGCGGCATGGATGTGACGGAACGGCGTGCGGCGCAGACCGCGGGCCGGTATGAGTCGTGAAAACGGAGGCATGATGGCACAGCAGCAGGAGTTTCATCCGGGATTGTCACTCGCGGGCGCGGTGGATCTCGAATCGTTGAAGCATCAGGTGAAGGCGGAGCCGGGGCAGGCCGGGGGAGCGCCGGCCGCGGGCGGCTATGTCATCGACACGACCGAGAACACGTTCCAGGCGATGGTGCAGACCTCCGCCACGTTCCCGATCCTGCTGCTGCTGTGGATCCCGACCGATGACCGTCTGTTCCCGATGGCCCGTACGCTCGGCGACGCGGTGAACAAGCTCAAAGGGCAGATTCAGCTGTCCCGCATCGACATCGCAAGCTACCCATCGATCGCGCAGGCGTTCCAGGTGCAGGGCGCACCGGCGCTGTTCGCGCTGATCGGTGGCCGCCCGATGCCGATTCTTCAGGGGCTGCCGGGCGATGACGAGCTGAAGCAGATCGTCGATCAGGTCATCCCCAAGCTAATTTCGGTGGCCGCGCAGTCCGGCGTGAACGGTACTGCGCCGTATTCCGGCGACCCGGACTCGGCCGACGGTGACGGTGCTGGTACCGGTGACGGCGCAGGTGCGGCGGCTGGTGCCGACGTGGTGCCGCCCGAGCATCAGGAAGCACACCAGCTTGCGGCGCAGGGCGATTACGCCGGTGCCGCCGCGGCCTACGAGCAGGTGTTGCAGGCGAACCCCAATGACACGCTCGCCGCGCGGGAGCGCGCGAAGGCGCTGCTGTTGGCGCGTTCGGCGACCGCTGACGTGCGCGAGGTACGCAAGGCCGCCGCAGATCGTCCCGATGACGTCGAAGCGCAGCTGGCCGTGGCGGATGTGGACATGATCGGCGGCCAGATCGAGGACGCCTTCTCCCGTCTGCTGGATTATCTGGCGGACGGTCACACCGATCAGGTCGAGCCGGTACGCGAGCGTCTGCTGGAGTACTTCATGATTCCCGAAGCGACCGATGAGCGCGTCAAGCGTGCCCGTCGCCGCCTTGCCACGCTGATGTACTGAGCGCCATCGCGCCGAAATATGTCATTATGCTGAAACCGCCGCGGTGCCAATTCTTGCATCGTGGCGGTTTCAGCGGTTTTGGGCCTGTGGTCTACGCCTTATAGTCCCATGCGGTTACGGCCGAACTGGGTTTGGAATCGGGGCCCGTCCCGGTGCAGCTCGGCGTCGAAGTCCGCGGCCCACTGCGAGAACGGCCGCGAAGCCAGTCCGTCGTTGCTGAACCGCGCCTGATCGGTGATCTCCGTCACGCAGAACGATGGAATCTGCAGATTGGTCACGGGTCCGCTACGCTCCGCCTCGGCGACGACCAGCGGGGCGTTCGCGCCGCCAAATATGTCGAGGCTCCATCCATCCTCGCCGATCCATGCGGAGAACCGGTTCTTGATAATCGGACGGCCTCCGCGCATCACCAGTTCCGCGGCTATGCGGGCGTCGATCTCCCGTTCGGCCTCATAACGGGTGCCGCCCACCGACGGCCCCTTGACGGTGACGAACGCCTCGGTGAACCGGTCTCGGTATTGCCTCAGTACGGCTATCGGATCGGTGTCGGCGTTCATATCGATGCGCACCCCGCGTGTCTGTAGCCGCACTCGCAACGCGTAATTACCGTCGTGCACATAATAGCTCTGCACGATCAGCATCGGCTCGCCGTCATCCAGTTCCGGCGGCAGCGCCCTGCAGAAGAACCGACGTTCATATTCGAAATCGTTCATGGCGATGTCCATACCACTCCAGTGTAGTCGGTGCGGGAGCGCGTAAACCCGGGAATTCCGCGAAATTGTCGACATGTTGGGAGTGGGATGGTGTACAGTAATACAGTTGCTTGCCGCAAGGCGAGCGATGTCTCGGGTTCGTAGCTCAGTGGATAGAGCGTCTGTCTCCGGAACAGAAGGTCGAGGGTTCGAATCCCTTCGAGCCCACCAGCAAAGGTTCCATACCATCGGCATGGAGCCTTTTTTCGTGGTCTATCTGCGTTTCGAGGGGGTGATTCGGGATGCGCCGGACATCTATCTACGTTTCGAGGGGTTGATAGCCAAGTATAAACGCTACGGGAACCGCATGATTCCAGCAAGAAACAGGTCGGAATACTCCGCATATCGTGTTCTGGCAACCCCTTGAAACGCAGATAGATGTCCCCAGACTGCAAAATCACCCCCTCGAAACGCAGATAGGAGATGTTGCGGCGAAAGCCGGTCGCGGCGGTTGTCTCCGCCTCGCGACCGGTCAGCTCTTCTTGGGGGCGGTGGTGCTTTCGCGGACGACCAGGCGTGTGGGCAGGATCAGGTAGTGGTCGGCGACGGAGCCTGCACGCGCGTCGAGAATCATGTCCACGGCCTTGCGGGCGATCATGTCGAACGGCTGGCTGATGGTGGTGAGCGCCGGGTACAGGTATTGTGCCGGGTACACGTTGTCGAAGCCGACGACCGACAGGTCAGCGGGCAGGGACAAGCCGCGTTGGCGGGCAGCGCGGTACACGTTGAGCGCCGTGACGTCGTTGCATGCGAAGATCGCAGTCGGCCGTTTGGCGGCGGGCAGGTCGAGCAGTTGGCATGCGCACTCATAGCCGCGTTCCGGCATGTAGTCGCCGTAGGCGACCAGCTCGGGATCCAGCTGGATCCCGGCGCGACGCAGCGCGGTGGCGTAGCCACTGTAGCGGGCCTGAGCGGATTCTGCGTTCTGCGGGCCGGTGATGATGCCGATGCGCTGATGGCCGAGTTTGATGAGGTGCTCGGTGGCGATCAGCCCGCCGGTCCAGTTGTCGATGCCCACGCCGAGCGTGTCCTGCGACCCTTCGCCGATGGAGTCGATAATGACGAAGGGAATGTTGCGCGAACGCAATAGTGTTTTTTCGCGTTCGGTCGCGTTGGACAGCAGCAAAATGACGCCGAGGGGATTGCGGTTGAGGATTTCCCGGAAGCTTTCCTCGCTGCGCTTGCCCCGCCCGGTCTGCGTGATGGTGATGCCGATGGGCATCGATTTTACATATTCGGAGGTCTCCGCGATCATCGCGTTGATACCGTTCGCCATGACCTCGGTGAGCACGAGCTCGATGGTCTGTGATGTCTTCGTGGTGACGAGAGACTTGGAGTACCCGGATTCCTCCATGATTTTCTCGATGCGCGCCCTTGTGGAGCTGGATACGCCCTCTCGCCCGTTGATGACCTTTGATACGGTCGCGGTGGAGACTCCGGCAAGCTTCGCTATCTCACTGACCCGCGGTTTTTTCATATCGCCTGCCATCGGTTGCTCCGTTTCTCCCGTACTTCATTGTGGGTGTGTCTGCGTTCGTTGCAGACGCACTTCACACTATAGTAAAGCGTTTCGAGATAGATGAAAGAAAATTTCTAGAATAAGTGATGATTTTTCTAAAAAAGTGTATGATGGGAACGAAACGCAATACATCGAGAACCATTGAGGCGAAGGGGCCAACATGAGCACCATCATCGGAGTCAAAACCTACGACCTGCGTTTCCCCACGTCCAGCACGCTGTCGGGCTCGGACGCGATGAACAAGGACCCCGATTATCCTCGGCATACGTCGTCATCACCACCGACGCGGATGGCGGCCTGAGCGGCAGCGGCTTCGTTTTCACTGTCGGCCGTGGCAACGACGTGGTCGTGGCTGGCATCGACTCGCTCTCCCGCATGCTCGTCGGCCGCAACGTCGAGAACCTGCTCGACGACATGCGCGCCGCATGGGACATGTTCGTCCACGACTCTCAGCTGCGCTGGCTCGGCCCGGAGGAGGGCGTCGAGCACATGGCCATCGGCGCCGTGCTCAGCGCGCCATCGACCCGATCGCGGCCGCCGCCGGCGAGCAGATGCAGAACCGCATCATGTACAAGCAGTATCTGCAGGCGGGCAGCTTCAAGGTCATGCAGATCGACGCCACGCGCGTCGCCGGGCCGCAGGAGATCGTGCTCGAATACCTGCTCGCCAACAAGTTCGGCGTGCGCGTGTGCCCCCACGCCGGCGGTGTCGGCCTGTGCGAGGTGGTGCGTCACTTCGCCATGTCCGATTACCTGGCGATCAGTGGACAATGGGATGATCGCGTCATCGAATATGTGGACAACCAGCACGAATACTTCGTGCATCCCACTGAGATCGTCAATGGTCGTTACAAGGCCCCGACCGCTCCGGGCTCGGGCGTCGACATGAAACTCGAAGCCGCCGAACGGTACCTGTACAAGGGCTGATCGAAGCACCGCGGTGCCGCGGCTCGCACGGACACGAACGCAACAAAGGACACTGAAACATCATGGATTTGCATCTGGAAGGCAAGGTTGTCATCCTCACCGGCGGTTTCAAGGGCATCGGCAAGGGCATCGCCCTGCGACTGGCCAAGGAGGGGGCCATCGTGGCGGTTATCAACCGCGACGACGGCGCCGCCGAGCAGTTCGACGCCGAAATGAAGGCCATCACCGACAACTACCGCACGTATCTGATGGATCTCAACGACACCGACGACATCGCGCCGATCGTCGAGGATGTGGTGAAGACCTACGGCCATATCGACGGTCTGGTCAACAACGCGGGCCGCAACGACAACCTCGACCTCGACCACACCTCGTGGCGCGAATTCGAGCAGTCGCTGCACGGCAACCTCACGCACTATTACGAGCTCGCCCACCGCTGCGCCCCGTACCTGCGCGAATCGAAGGGCGCGATCGTCGACATCTCGTCCAAGACCGCGCTGACCGGCCAGGGCAAGACCAGCGCCTACGCCGCCAACTTGCTCGTGTTCGACGCCTCCAAGGGCGTCCACTTCCACGACGAGGTCTTCAAGGACACCGTCTACTTCATGAACAACGTGTTCTGCAACACCTCCACCACGCCGACGCAGTGGTACCGCAAGACCGACGCGCTCGCCAAGGCCGCGTTCTCGAACAACGACTACTACGAGGCCGGCGGCAAGGCTTCGGACACCCAGCCTGAGGACAAGCGTGGTCTGGAAGTCGACCCGAAGTTCGTCGGCTTCTCCGGCGGCTCCGACACCCCGGCCGGCAAGCTCGCCGGCGTGGCGCCGAAGCCAAGGCCAACCTCGACAAGGCATACACCTCCTCCAAGCTGCGCGTGAGCCTCGACTCCGTCAAGGCCGGCGTGCAGTGGGCGCCGACGATGAGCGAGATCCAGGTGCACAACGGCTCCGGTTCTGCCTCCTCGCACAAGCCGGCTGTCGCCGTCGTCAACAGCAACTTCAACAAGCAGGCTCCTGAGACGCTGCCCGAGTACACCGTCACGCTGGACGGTGACAAGCTGCAGTCCATCCGCTGGATCGGCTCCGAAGGCAACGTGCTGAGCAGCCTCGACGAGGGAGACTACACGGTGAGCGGCGAGGGTGACAAGGTCACGGTGAAGATCGCCGCCGACTTCCTCAAGGGCAAGGACGCGGGCAACTACGGTCTGCAGTTCGAGTTTGCGTCCGTCGCCCCCCGCAAGGTGTCGCTGAACGTGACCGACGAGGCAGTCGAGCCAAGCAAGCCGACGACTCCGGCCAAGCCGGGCGCTAACGAGCAGCCGAAGACCGAAGGCGTCGCGAAGACCGGTTCGTCCGTGCCCGCCGTCGCCGCCGGCACCACGATGATCGTCCGCAAGCGTGCCACTCGCTGAATGACACGCCGTAAAGGCCGGGGCCGGTAACTATGTGCCGGCTCCGGCCTTTGCCGGTACGATGGATATAATGGATGTCTTGCCGTTGCGATAACGCCGCGGCAGACAAAATAGAAGAAACGTTCCAGAGCACAGAAAGGAACATTGATGTCAACTTCTGGCCGTTTTACGATTCCGAGTGAATCGAACTTCGCGGAGAAGACCGCGGAACTGGCCCGGTTGTGGGGTGCCGACGCGGTTCGCAACTCGGATGGCACGCAGTTGGACGACGAGGTCGTGGCGCTGGGTATGAAGGTCTACACGGCCTACTTCCCGACCCGCGCGCACAACGAGTGGATCACGCTGCACATGGACGAGACCCCGCAGGTGTACCTGCTGTCGAAGCGTGCGCTGGCGGAGAGCGACACGGTGGACGTGTCTCTGATGGACGGTTTCTTCGAGGAGCAGCTCAAGCCGAACTTCGACGCCGACCCGCACAAGTACTGGGAAGTCGTGGACCGTTCGACGGGCGCCGTGGTGCCGACCGAGCAGTGGACCGTGGACGCCGAAGCGGGCGTAGTGCACGTCTTCGGCGCGGAACTGATGCACGAGTACACGGTCTCGTTCCTCGCGTACATCATCTGGGATCCGGTCGAG
>OLPP01000028.1_pt1 | contig 174850 bp, 150 predicted proteins | sample 1643151 | NCBI WGS metagenome assembly OLPP01 (sample SAMEA3136679, study PRJEB25190) | human gut metagenome | biome: human gut; feature: human-associated habitat; material: faeces | place: Austria | collected 2013 | reverse complement strand
TTGACACAGAGGAAGGCTCACCACAAGGTGGAAATCTATCACCATTGCTGGCAAACATCTACCTCAATGAGTTCGACCAGGAATACCTGAAAAGAGGTGTTCCATGCATAAGATATGCAGATGACATCGTGCTTCTTGCAAAGAGCAAGCGAGCATCAGAGAGACTCTTGGAAAGCAGTACAAAATATCTTGAGGAGAGGCTGAAACTTACAGTCAACCGAGAAAAGAGCCGTACAGTCAGCGTGTTTGCAATCCGAAATTTTAAATTCCTTGGCTTTGCATTGGGAAGGAACGGAAAAGGCATATATGTCCGAGTTCATCCGAAGTCATGGAAGAAGTTTAAGTCCAGACTGAAGGAGTTATCTTCCCGTAAGCGATGTCAGTCAATCAAGCCAAGCCTTGAGAAAATCAAAGTATATGCAAGAGGATGGCTTAACTACTACGGAATTGCAAGCATGAAGAACAACATAGATGACATCAACGGATGGCTCTATCACAGAATACGCATGTGCATATGGAAACAATGGAAGAAACCAAGGACGAAGGTACGTAACCTTATCAAGATGGGAGTACCCAAAGACTTGGCAATGCAAGCGGGTAATACCCGACGGGGACATTGGTTCGCAACGCATACAGTTGCAGTAAACATGGCAATGACAAAAGAAAGACTGATAAACAGCGGCTTTTATGATTTAGCCACAGCCTATCAGTCAGTGCACGTCAACTATTGAAAGCGCCGTATACCGAACGGTACGTACGGTGCTGTGAGAGGACAGCGGTTAGCCACCGCCTCCTACTCGATTGAAATTTACATAAAGTGTGTTTACTGTATACTTTTCAGCAACAAAACTTTATGTGAAAAGCATGATTTAGTTCTTCTTAAAGCCGGCTCTCTTACGAAGAGTAGGGTCAAGAATCTTCTTTCTGATTCGAAGGCTCTCAGGTGTTACCTCAAGAAGCTCATCTGTATCAATAAAGTCGATAGCCTGCTCAAGGCTTAATACTTTAGGTGGTACGAGTGTGAGTGCCTCATCTGCTGATGAAGAACGTGTATTTGTAAGATGCTTCTTCTTACATACGTTGAGCTCGATGTCCTCGGCCTTTGAACACTGTCCGATAACCATTCCGGAGTAAACCTTGGCACCCGGTCCGATAAAGAGTGTTCCTCTCTCCTGTGCAGAGAAGAGTCCGTATGTTACAGCCTCACCTGACTCAAAGGCAATGAGTGAACCTGTTGCACGGTATGCAATCTCACCCTTGTATGGCTCGTAGCCGTCAAACATGGTGTTTAAGATTCCGTTACCCTTTGTATCGGTCATAAACTCACCACGGTATCCGATAAGTCCACGTGCAGGAATATGGAACTCAAGTCTGGTGTAGCCACCTGCGATAGAGCCCATATTTCTAAGCTCGCCCTTGCGCTGCTGAAGCTTTGAGATGACAGCTCCTGTAAACTCGTCAGGCACATCGATGTAAGCAAGCTCCATTGGCTCAAGCTTCTTGCCGTTTTCGTCATACTTGTAGAGCACCTCTGCCTTACTTACAGCGAACTCATAGCCCTCACGGCGCATGTTCTCAATAAGCACTGAAAGGTGAAGCTCTCCACGTCCGGAAACCTTGAAGGAATCAGGTGAGTCGGTATCCTCGACACGCAGTGAAACATCAGTGTTGAGCTCACGAAGGAGTCTGTCACGGATGTGACGGCTTGTGACAAATTTACCTTCCTGTCCTGCAAGAGGGCTGTTGTTTACGATGAAGTTCATAGAGATTGTAGGCTCTGAAATCTTCTGGAAAGGAATAGCCTCCGGTGCTTCCGGTGAGCAGATTGTATCTCCGATGTGGATATCTGCGATACCTGAGATTGCTACAATCGAACCGATGTTAGCCTCGGCTACATCTACCTTGTTGAGTCCGTCAAACTCGTAAAGCTTGCTGATACGGACCCTCTCAAGTTTGTCAGGGTCGTGGTGGTTTACAACGACAGCCTCCTGATTGACCTTGATTTTACCGTTATCCACTTTACCGATTCCGATACGTCCTACATACTCGTTGTAGTCGATTGTACTGATGAGAATCTGTGTGTTGGCATCAGGATCACCTGTTGGAGCAGGGATGTAGTTTACGATTGTTTCGAAGAGAGGAGTCATATCCTTTCTCTCATCGTTTAAGTCCTTCATGGCATAGCCGTCTCTGGCTGATGCAAAAACGAATGGGCAGTCAAGCTGCTCCTCAGAAGCATCGAGATCCATGAAGAGCTCTAATACCTCATCGATGACCTCATTAGGACGTGCCTCCGGACGGTCAATCTTGTTGACGCATACAATGATAGGCAGCTTGAGTGCAAGAGCCTTCATAACTACGAACTTGGTCTGTGGCATAACACCCTCGAAGGCATCAACCACGAGGATAACTCCGTTTACCATCTTAAGAACACGCTCTACCTCACCGCCGAAGTCAGCATGACCCGGAGTGTCGATGATGTTGATTTTGATGTCCTTATACTGAATAGCTGTGTTTTTGGAGAGGATTGTGATACCTCTTTCACGCTCGATGTCGTTTGAATCCATTACTCGATCCTGAACTTCCTGATTGTCACGGAACACACCGCTTTGCTTAAGAAGCTCATCTACAAGTGTTGTTTTACCATGATCAACGTGGGCAATAATTGCTATATTACGAATATCGTCTCTTGTTGTTTTCATATTTTCCTTCTTTCTTTAATAAATAAAGCTAAGTTTGCAACTAACTTATTCTATCATAATTTTTCCAATGTGCAAGTTTTCATTGAAAGTTTTTATAAAATTAAGTGAAATGTTATTGGATTTGTCGACATTATTTGAGAAAATATACTTTGTGGAAATGTTAAAAATAGCTGGAAAAACATTTTACAAAAGGAAGGGAGACAAAAATTCATGGCAGATAAAATGTTTGAAAACAACCAGGTATCAATAATCGGAGAAATCGTTTCAGATTTTCAGTTTAGTCACGAGGTGTATGGTGAGGGCTTCTATATGATGGAGGTTTCGGTCAGAAGGCTTTCAGATTGCATGGACTATATTCCGGTGATGGTGTCAGAGAGGCTTATCAATGTGGAGGGTGACTACATAGGCAAAAGCGTATATATAGGCGGTCAGTTTCGCTCATTCAACAGGCATGAGGAGAAGAAGAACAGGCTGGTGCTGTCTGTTTTTGCAAGAGAGCTTGAGGTATTGGACAGTGATTATGATGAGGATGCAGCCAATCAGATTTTCCTTGACGGCTATATCTGCAAGGAGGCTATATACAGGAAAACACCGCTTGGACGAGAAATTGCAGACCTGCTTGTGGCAGTGAACCGCTCATATGGCAAGTCAGACTATATTCCATGTATCTGTTGGGGAAGAAATGCCAGATTTGCGTCGACCTTTGAGGTGGGTACACATGTGCAGATATGGGGCAGAATCCAGAGCAGAGACTATGTGAAAAAGCTCAGTGAGACACAGGTGGAGCAGCGCACGGCGTATGAGGTTTCCGTGAGCAAGATTGAGGCATAGTATTTTAAATGGACAGTAACTACGGATTTGTGATTTTCCCGAAAATTTGCAATAATAGTCAGATTGTGGTATTTTACTAGATATTATTGGTTAATGCTTGTAATTGTTGACGTTTACATCAGGTGTAAACTGTAATGATTATATATCAGGCAGAAAAGCTATGTGTATGGAGGCATGATTATTATGGAAAACGGTGCAGTACAGATTTATTATGGCGAGGGACATGGTAAGACAAATGTCGCTATAGGAAGTGCAATATGTGCTGCCTGTGATGGTAAACAGGCTGTCGTTATTCAGTTTCTAAAGGGTAAAAAGGAGCCGGAGTTTTTGAAAAAGCTTGAGCCGGAGGTGAAATTCTTTAATTTTTCAAGAGCCGGAATACTCTTTGAGCAGCTTGATGAGGAGAGTAAGCAGGAAGAAATCATGAATATCAAGAATGGCTTTAACTATGCAAAGAAGGTTATATCAACAGGTGCTGACATGGTTGTTGTGCTTGATGAGATGCTGGGGCTTTTGGATTTGCATCTGATTTCAAAGGAGGAGCTGTCGGATATGCTTGCTTCAAGGCCTGATGATGTGACCGTGATTATGACAGGCAGAGTACTTGACGATGGAATCAGGGAAATGGCAGATGAGATTTATAATATCGCGTCGGAAAAATAATAAGAAATATTGTCATGTGAGTTGACAATGCACAGGCGTGGTGATATTATTAGTGCAAGTGTGAGGCAGTTATATCATCTGCTGTATACGAATAATTTGATTAACAGATAGAGGTCGCGCGACTTATGAGTAGCTTTCCGGATGCCGCAGGGGCAGTTGATGGGAGATGAAAGGAATAGCGCCGAAGGGATTTATCATCTGCGGATATATCTCTGGGCATATGGCGAACAGCCTTATGACTGTCATCAGATTTGATGGGGAGCTATCGTGATTCATGAAGAATTGGGACCGGCTCTAAGGAGCCGGTTTTTTAGCGCTTAGAGGCAGACGGCGGCATACTTATACGTTAAGAGAATCAAATATCGAATAAAGAAAAGCAAGAAGGAGATAAAACCATGGCAATTTTCAAAGGAGCAGGAGTAGCAATTGTTACACCTATGTACGATAACGAGGAGGTTAATTACGACAAGCTCGAGGAGCTTATCAATATGCAGATTGATAATGGCACAGATGCTATTATCATTGCCGGCACCACAGGCGAGAGCCCATGTCTGTCAATGGAGGAGCATGCAAAGGTTATAAAGGCTGCCGTAGAGTTTACAAAGCATCGTGTACCTGTAGTAGCAGGCACAGGCTCTAACTGCACAAAGACAGCTATGCAGCTTTCAAAGGAGGCTGAGGAGTTTGGTGCAGACGGACTGCTCGTTGTCACACCATACTACAACAAGGCTACTCAGGCAGGTCTTGTGAGCCACTATTCGCAGATTGCAGACAGCACAAAGTGTCCTATTATCGTATACAACGTACCGGGACGTACAGGCTGCAACGTGCTTCCGGAGACTATGGCAGAGCTCTTTAAGACAAAGGAAAATATCGTGGGACTCAAGGAAGCTACAGGAAATCTGGCTCAGGCTTCAAAGACAATGTACCTGACAGACGGAAAGCTTGATATGTACTCAGGCGAGGATGGTCTCGTAGTGCCTCTTATGTCTATCGGAGCAATCGGTGTAATCTCAGTATGGAGCAATGTAGCCCCTGCAAAGGTACACAATATGTGTGACAGCTTCTTCAAGGGCGATTTACAGACAGCCTTAGAGCTCCAGAGAGAGGCTCTTCCACTTGTGGACGCACTCTTCTCAGAGGTAAATCCAATTCCTGTAAAGAAGGCTATGAACCTGATGGGTATGAATGTCGGACCTCTTAGAAGCCCTATGTGTGAGATGGGTGAGGATAATGCAAGGAAGCTTGCTGAGGTCATGAAGGCTTATGGCTTAAAGCTTGCATAGTACAACGAGAAAGGATACGATAAAATGACAAAGGTAATTATGAATGGCTGCAACGGCAAAATGGGACAGACTATCACAGAAATCTGTAAGGCTGATGCTGATATCAAGATTGTAGCCGGTATTGATTTATATGATGGAATAGACAATGACTATCCTGTTTTTTCAAGCATAGACAAATGTGATGTGGACGCTGATGTGGTCATAGATTTTTCCAATGCCAAGGCTGTTGACGGAGTACTGGACTATTGCGTGGACAAGCAGGTTCCGGTTGTTTTATGCACTACTGGTCTTAGTGATGAGCAGCTTGCAAAGGTTGAGGAGTGCTACAAGAAGGTGGCAGTGCTCAAGTCTGCAAACATGTCACTTGGCATAAACACTCTTATGGCTCTTCTCAAAAAGGCTGCACAGGTTTTCGCACCGGCAGGTTTTGACATGGAGATAGTTGAGAAGCATCACAATTTAAAGCTTGATGCACCTTCAGGTACTGCGCTTGCGCTTGCTGATTCCATCAACGAGGCTATGGATAACGAGTATCACTATGTTTACGACCGCAGCCAGCGCAGAGAGAAGCGTGATCCTAAGGAAATTGGTATTTCTGCTGTCAGAGGAGGAAGCATCGTCGGTGAGCACGAGGTACTTTTCTGTGGACAGGATGAGGTGATTGAGTTTAAGCATACGGCTTATTCTAAGGCTGTTTTTGCGAAGGGGGCTGTTGAGGCTGCCAAATTCCTTAAGGGAAAGGGTGCAGGTCACTACGATATGGCGGATGTTATTGCAGCTAAGTAGATTGAATGAATTGCTTCATTGTGGCGATAGGTCGGGCGTAAGCTCTCTCAATGTACGAATATGAGTACACTTGCGGATTTTGCTTGATTTATTGGGGAGTGCGTATTATATTAAATATTATAAAACACAACAGGGGAGCTGGTGTTTAGCCGGCTGAGAGTAGACTGGTAGTGTCTTGACCCATAACCTGATTTGGATAATGCCAACGTAGGATGATATCGCACGATTTTTAGGCGGATATACTCATTGGCGGTATATCCGCTTTTTGAATGTGTGGGTGATTATGAATAGTTGTAAAGAGATACAGATGAATAATTTTATAGAAAAGCTTAAGTCACGCAGTCCTTTGATTCACAACATCACAAATATGGTTACTATCAATGATGTGGCCAATATTGAGCTGGCATGTGGGGCCAGGCCTATTATGGCTATGGCACCGCAGGAGATGGATGAGGTCACGGGTATCTGCGATGGGCTGAACCTGAATATAGGCACTCCTTCTGAGGAGCGCTTTGAGGCGATGCGCATTGCTGCGAGGATGGCAGCGAAAAAGAACATTCCTATTGTGCTTGATCTGGTTGGTGTGGGCGTGAGCCGCTTCAGAATGGATTTTGTGATGAGCCTGCTTGACGAGGTGCATGTGGATGTTATTAAGGGCAATTTGTCTGAGGTCAAGGCTGTTATGGAGCATGGCAGGTGCGATGGCGGCGTGGAAGTGACCGATACGGCAGATGAGTCTGATGCAAAGGCGCTTGCGTGCAGGGCGGCCCTGCGATATGGCTGTATCTGTGTGATTACAGGTGAGACCGATTATGTGGCAGAATTATGTGATGAAGCTGATTGCTATGACAATAATGAAAGCAGTCTGATGGGTACTGATGCGATGAGTACTGATGCGACGGTGACTGGTGTGATGGATAATTGTGTAGTGAATGCTGTTGCGTTGGATGCTGACGGATACATGCATAATTACAGGGTAGGAAGTATTACAGGCGGTCATTCTATGATGAAGCGGGTGACAGGCACCGGATGTATGCTTTCAGGGCTCATTTGTGCGTTTGTTGCGGCTGATTGCGATGATAAGTACGGTGCAGTCACGGCAGCACTTAGCTGCATGAAGAGTGCAGGCGGGCTTGCTGCCTCTGATATGTCAGAGCACGGTAGAGAGACAAACAGCTGCTATTTCATTAAGCCCGGAAATGCTGCATACCGGGACAGGCTGATTGATGCAGTATATCATATATGCGATGGTGATTATGAACTGATGTGAATATCGCTGTATGACAGACAATTGGTATGCAGGTCATGAGTCTTATATTTGGAAAACAACAGGATAAGAGGTGAAAGGTATATATGAACAAAACTGATTTAAAGCTCTACGCTATTACAGACAGGCAGTGGCTGCACAAAGCGAGGCTTTCTGAGCATGTGAAGCTTGCAATAGAGGGCGGTGCCACTATGATTCAGATCCGTGACAAGGATATTCTGAGTACGGATTCTGATGCAGGGCTTAAGGATGAGTATAATGAGGCTCTTGAGATAAAGAGAATCTGTCATGAGCACAAGGTGCCGCTCATCATCAATGATAACGTGCAGTTTGCAATTGATATAGCTGCCGATGGAGTACATCTGGGACAGGATGACATGAATCCGGCGGAGGCAAGGAAGCTTCTTGGAACTGACAAGATAATAGGAGTCACGGCAAAGACCGTGGAGCAGGCAAAGAGGGCAGAAGCTGATGGCGCGGACTATCTGGGAAGCGGAGCCGTGTTTGGCTCTACCACAAAGCTCAATGCAAAGCCTATGACAAAGGAACTTCTGCGTGAAATCACGGCGGCTGTCGATATACCGGTTGTTGCAATCGGAGGCATAAATGCAGACAATGCAGTCACGCTAGAGGGCACTGGGATTGCAGGAATCGCAGTGGTAGGAGCGATATTTGCAAGCGCAGATATAAAGGGCGCAGCCAGGGAACTCGCAGAAATATGCGATAAAATGCTGTAATCACAGTATGACATACTGCTATGACTACAGTAATTAAACAATATTTTGAAGATACTGAACAGTTACGAGAAATCACAACATTCAGTAGAAAGGAGCGTAAATATGCATACAGCACTTACAATTGCGGGAAGTGATTCAAGCGGTGGCGCAGGTGTGCAGGCTGATTTGAAGACTATGCTTGCAAACGGTGTGTTTGGCGAGAGCGTTATTACGGCACTCACGGCACAAAACACCATGGGAGTTGACGCGGTGATGAATGTGCCGGCGGATTTTATCGAGGCACAGATGAAGGCTGTTTTTACGGATATTTTTCCGGATGCGGTGAAAATCGGTATGACATCATCGGTAGATACAATTGAGGCGATTGCCGCAGGGCTTGTAAAATATAATGCAAAAAACATAGTTCTGGATCCGGTTATGGTCGCTACAAGCGGAAGCAGACTGCTTGAAGAAAATGCCGCAAACACTCTGATGGATAAGCTTTTTCCACTGGCTGACATCATCACGCCAAATATCCCTGAGCTTGAGGTGATATCAGGCAGACAGATTGAAAGCACAGATGACATCATAGAGGCATCAAAGGCTATTTATGATAAATATGGCTGTCCGGTTTTAAGCAAGGGAGGTCATTTCACAGACACAGCATGTGTGTGTGACTATTTGTGGGATGGAAAGCAAATCATCACATTTGAGACCAAAAGAGTGGATAATCCAAACTCACACGGCACAGGTTGCACGCTTTCATCAGCGATAGCCAGCGGCCTGGCAAAGGGACAGACGCTCGAGCAGGCTGTGGATAACGGCAAGCGATATGTCACGGCATGTTTAAAAGCCATGCTTGATCTGGGACACGGCAGTGGACCTATGAATCATGGAGCATTAATCACACAATGAAATAAAGAACAGGAGAGTACAATGAGTAATTACACAACACAGATGGATGCCGCAAGAAAGGGCATCGTAACACCTGAAATTGAAAAGGTAGCAAAGAAAGAGAAGATGGATGTAGACAAGCTGATGGAGCTTGTTGCAAGCGGAAAGGTAGCTATTCCTGCTAACAAGCATCACAAGTCACTTGATGCAGAGGGTGTTGGAAGCATGCTTCGCACAAAAATCAATGTAAACCTCGGTGTGTCAAGAGACTGCAAGGACTATGATGTGGAGATGCAGAAGGTCATGAGTGCTGTAAAGCTTGGAGCGGAGGCTATCATGGATCTTTCAAGCCATGGCAACACACAGCCATTCAGACAGAAGCTCACAAGCGAATGTCCTGCAATGATAGGAACAGTGCCTGTTTATGACAGCGTAATCCATTATCAGCGTGATCTTGCGACACTTACAGCACAGGATTTTGTCGATGTAGTCAGACTCCATGCTGAGGATGGAGTGGACTTCGTCACACTTCACTGTGGAATCACAAGAAAAACCATAGACCAGATTAAAAAGCATAAGCGTAAGATGAATATTGTAAGCCGTGGAGGAAGCCTTGTCTTTGCATGGATGTGTATGACAGGAGAGGAAAATCCATTCTACGAGCACTATGATGAGATACTTGAAATCTGTGAGGAGCATGATGTGACAATCTCACTCGGAGATGCCTGCAGACCGGGCTGCTTAGCAGATGCAACAGATGTATGCCAGATAGAGGAGCTTGTAAGACTTGGAGAGCTCACAAAGCGTGCATGGGATCACAACGTACAGGTCATGGTAGAGGGACCGGGACATGTGCCGCTTGATCAGGTAGCAGCAAACATGAAGGTACAGCAGTCAATCTGTATGGGAGCACCATTCTATGTACTTGGACCTCTCGTAACAGATATCGCACCGGGCTATGACCACATCACAGCAGCAATCGGTGGAGCTGTGGCAGCAATGAACGGCGCAGCTTTCCTTTGCTACGTGACACCTGCGGAGCATCTTGCTCTTCCAAATGTGGAGGATACAAAGCAGGGAATTATTGCGTCAAAGATTGCGGCTCATGCAGCTGATATTGCAAAGGGAATACCGGGAGCCAGAGATATAGATGATAAGATGGCAGATGCCAGACGTGTGCTCGACTGGGATGCACAGTTTGAGTGTGCACTTGATCCTGAGACAGCTAAGGCTATCAGGGATGACCGTCTTCCGGAGGATGACCACAGCGAGGCATGCAGTATGTGCGGTAAGTTCTGTGCAGTGCGAAGCATGAACAAGGCACTTGCAGGAGAGTATATTGATATACTATAACTATTCAGTACAGAAATATACGGTACTGCATATTTCGTAGGAAAATGTATATTATGTAGGAGCAACTGTGAAGGTACTGAACAGTTACGATATACTTTAAGGTGAGGCTGTAAGTAATGGAAAGTAAAAAGAACACTAAAAAAACAACTATTTCAATCAGAAAGCTTGCCATGGCAGGAGTGCTTGTGGCAGTTGCCGTAGCAGGAAGCTTAATAAGCTTTCCTGTTGCCGGCAGCAAATGTGCACCCATACAGCACATGGTAAATATATGCGCAGCAGTATTTTTAGGACCAGTATGGGGTGTCGGTGTGGCATTTTGTGCGAGTGTCATCAGAAACCTGACAGGACTCGGAAGCCTCATGGCATTCCCGGGAAGCATGGTAGGTGCACTGTGCTGTGGACTGATGTACAGATTCAGCAAAAAAATCATACCGACATGTGTCGCTGAGGCGCTTGGTACAGGCATACTCGGAGGTCTTGCAGCGTATCCGCTTGCAAAATATGTGATGCTCATTCAGCCGGAAGGCATGTTTATATACATAGTGCCATTCCTTATCTCTACAGTGGCCGGAAGCATTGTTGCAGCAATTGTCATGCTGATTCTTAAGAAAAATGGCGCACTGGCAGCATTTAAGGGGAATCTGTAGAGATAGTTTAAGACTAATTCAGAAATGTTATATTATAAAAGCCTTAATTGTTACTAAAAGTTAATCAATTTGGGATTGTTAAATAATAGTCAATGTGGTATAGTTTTCTTCGAACGGTATTCGAAGGAAACTGTATCATGGAGGATGTGTTGTCACCTTATGACAGAGCATATCCGGCAGACACAAGAAGGCCAAAAGCACATTGCTGCATCAGAATATGAAGCAGGCAGCAAAGCGACAGGCGCGCACAGGATAAATCGACCGCTGCCATACGGCATATGGCGGAGATGATATCAGCTGCGATATAAGGAATGGTCTGACCGGCTTGGAAAGAAGGTGGTAGCATGAAAATAGGCATAATCGGCGCAGGCAGAGTGGGCTGTTCTATAGGTAAATACCTAAGGACAAAAGACATAGAGCTTGCAGGCTATTATGACGTGGATTCTGCGGCAGCTAAGGAGGCTGCGGAGTTTACAAGGACAGAGAGCTTTGATTCGCTAAAGCAACTGGCGGATCAATCACAGATTATATTTATCACCACACCGGATTCATTTATTATACCGGTTTGGGAACAATTAAAAGAGCTGTCTCTAAGGAATCAGATTATATGTCATTGCAGTGGCGCATTATCATCCGATTCATTTTCCGGAAGGGAGAGCATGAGTGTATCATGCTGTTCAATTCATCCAATGTTACCGTTCAGTAACAGATTTTCATCATATGAGCAATTAAATAAAGCATTTTTCACAGTGGAAGGGCAGGATGCTGCGGTTGAAGCAATATCCGGGCTGTTTTGTTCTATTGGAAATGAGGTATGTCGCATCGATGGTGCTAAAAAGGCAAAATACCATGCAGCGGCGAGCATTCTGAGCAATCAGGTGATTGCTGTTCTTGATATGGGTTACACTCTTTTGGAGGAATGCGGCTTTACAAGGGCTGAGGCGGTAAGAGCCACAGGTCAGCTTGTGATGCGCAATATCGAAAATGTACTTGAAGCAGGCTGTGACGGCGCACTGACCGGGCCAATCGAGAGAAACGATATTGAAACAGTGAAAAAACATATCGCATGTATGCAAAATGACGATAGTGACGATGTCAGCTTGTACAAAATTCTTGGTACAAAACTGGCAAATATTGCTGAAAAAAAGAATCCTGATAAGGATTACACTCAGATGATGGAATTGCTAAGAGGCTGACAATACCGTGAATATTAAAAAAACGGATTGCTGCAGAAAGACAGAGGGATTGGACAATGAAAAATACAGTAGTAACTTTTAAACAGGCAAAGGAAAAGGGCGAGAAGCTCACGATGCTCACAGCATATGATTATTCTACAGCAAAGCTCATAGACGAGGCCGGAATCAATGCGATTTTAGTAGGAGATTCTCTCGGCATGGTGGTGCTTGGCTATGAGGATACACTTTCAGTGACTATGGAGGATATGATTCATCACAGCGCGGCTGTTTCAAGAGGAATAAAGGACACACTGCTTATTACAGATATGCCTTTTATGTCATATCAGACATCGGTTTATGATGCAGTGGTCAATGCAGGACGACTCGTGAAGGAAGGCCATGCGCAGGCTGTAAAGCTTGAGGGTGGCAGGGAGGTATGTCCACAGATAAAGGCTATCGTGGATGCGTCAATTCCGGTATGTGCACATTTAGGGCTTACACCACAGTCAGTAAACGCATTTGGCGGCTTCAAGGTGCAGGGCAAGGGTGAAGAGGCAGCACAGAAGCTCCTTGACGAGGCCCGTGCAGTCGAGGAGGCAGGAGCATTTGCAGTGGTGCTCGAGTGCGTGCCAAAGGCACTTGCCAAAAAAATCACAGAGAGCATAAGCATACCGACAATCGGTATCGGAGCGGGTGCAGACTGTGACGGACAGGTGCTCGTATATCAGGATATGCTTGCCATGTATGCAAACATGAAACCGAAATTTGTAAAGCAGTTTGCACAGGTCGGAAAAGAGATGAATGAGGCATTCACAGCTTACAAAAAGGCTGTTGAGGAGGGAAGCTTCCCGGGTGAGGAGCATACCTTTAAGATGGATGAGACAATAATTGATAAACTGTATTAGTATGATTAAAGGGGCAAAATACCTTTTGACCCTAATATCATTAGTATAGAAGAATAGTTACGAAGCATAAAAGAATCAGGAGACATAAAATGTTAATATACGGACAAATCAAACAGATAAGAGAAGCAGTAAAGGCATGGAAGAGAGAAGGCAAAAGCGTTGGCTTTGTACCTACAATGGGGTATCTTCACGAGGGACACAAGAGCTTAATCGATGCGGCAAGACGTGAGAACGACAAGGTTGTAGTGAGCATTTTTGTAAATCCAATGCAGTTTGGCCCTACAGAGGATCTCGACAGCTATCCACGCGATTTAAACAGGGATGCAAAGCTTTGTGAGGATGCGGGAGTTGACGTTATTTTCCATCCGGAGGCTGAGGAGATGTATGCAGACGGCTTCTGCTCATATGTGGATATGAATGGCCTCACAACTGAGCTTTGTGGAAAAACAAGACCGATTCATTTCAGAGGTGTGCAGACGGTTGTACTGAAGCTGTTTCACATTGTGACACCTGACCGCGCATACTTTGGACAGAAGGATGCTCAGCAGCTTGCGGTCATAAAGCGTATGGTGAAGGATTTGAATGTTGACACAGAAATCATCGGCTGCCCTATCATCCGCGAGGAGGATGGACTGGCAAAGAGCTCAAGAAACACATATCTGAGTGCAGATGAAAGACAGGCAGCGCTTATACTGAGCAGAAGCTTAAAAATCGGAAAGCAGCTCGTAGAGGCAGGCGAGAAGAGTGCAAAAGTGGTAAAGGATGCAATCACAGCAGAGATAAACAAGGAGCCGCTTGCGAAAATTGATTATGTTGATGTGGTTGATTTTGACACAATCACACCGGTTGATGAGATTAAGGGAACAACACTCGTGGCAATCGCTGTCTATATCGGAAAGACAAGGCTGATTGATAATTTTATCGCGTAGCCGTACAAAAATGATTTTTGAACAGCAACAATTATTGGATAGTAACAATAATTTGCTGCTGTTTGGATAAAAGTGATATTTAGAAAATTATTTCAGTATGACAGTCAAAAAGTAAATTGATATATGAAAAAGAGGTATAAAAAATGAATTATACAATGCTTAAAGGCAAAATACACAGAGCTGTGGTCAAGCAGGCTGACTTAAACTACGTGGGAAGCATCACTGTAGATACAAAGCTGCTTGAGGCAGCGGGCATATTAGAGTATGAGATGGTCCAGATTGTCGATGTGGAAAACGGAAACAGATTCGAGACCTACACCATCGCAGGAGAGCCGGGCTCAGGCATGATATGCTTAAACGGCGCAGCAGCCAGACAGGTTGCAGTCGGTGATCATGTGATACTCATGTGCTATGCACAGATGACACCGGAGGAAGCAAAGGAGCATCATCCAAAGGTTGTGTTTGTGGATGATGAAAATAAGATAGTGCGTGTGACAAATTATGAGAAGCACGGAAAGCTGACTGAAGATTTTATTTGATTTCTGAACAGTAACACAGCATTGGGAATATAGAAAAGTTTCGTTAGTAAAAAATAGAAAAATCAAGTCTGCTGTAGTATAATAATTTATCGGGTAAAACATTTTAAATATCATGTATTTATGAGGGAGGTAAATATGTACACAGCAGACGAAAAGAGATACGACACAATGAAATATAACAGATGCGGCAGGAGCGGACTGAAGCTTCCTGTTGTATCGCTTGGCTTATGGCACAATTTCGGGGATTTTTCATCGTATGACAACATGAAGCAGATGTGCTTCACAGCCTTTGACCACGGCATCACCCACTTTGACCTGGCAAACAACTATGGCCCTGAATATGGCAGCTCAGAGAAGCACTTCGGGCTTATCCTTAAGGAGCATCTGTCAGCATACCGCGACGAGCTCATTATCAGCTCAAAGGCAGGCTATGATATGTGGAAGGGACCATACGGAAACTGGGGCAGCCGCAAGTATCTGATTGCAAGCCTTGATCAGAGTCTTAAGAGAATGGGACTCGACTACGTGGATATCTTCTATCATCACAGAATGGACCCTGAGACACCGCTTGAGGAGACAATGGGAGCACTCGACCAGATAGTAAGAAGCGGAAAAGCACTCTATGTCGGACTGTCAAATTATGATGGCGAGACCATGAAGAGAGCCTGCGAGATTTTGACTGATTTGAAATGTCCGTTTATCATCAATCAGAATTCATACAATATCTTCAACCGTACAATAGAGCAAAACGGCTTGAAGCAGGCTGCAAGAGAGTGCCAAAAGGGTATCATCTCATTCAGTCCGCTCGCACAGGGCATGCTCACGGACCGTTACTTAAACGGCATTCCGGAGGATAGCCGTATAAAGACAGACGGACGCTTTTTAAATCAGGAAAAGCTCGCTCCACACATCGAGCAGATTAAGAAGCTAAACGATATAGCCACAAAACGTGGTGAGACACTTGCACAGATGGCACTCAAGTGGGTGGTAAAGGATGATGACGTGACAAGTGTGCTTGTCGGCGCCTCAAAGCCACAGCAGATTCTTGAAAACTTAAAGGTTATGGAGGGCACTGGCTTCTCTGAGGAAGAGCTTAGGATGATTGATGAGGTTGTGGGAGTGTAAAGATGAAATCAGCAGGGAGTATAGCAGCAATTAATGCTATACTCCCTGCTATTATATTTTGGGTTGCAAGAATTTAGTTTATGCTATAAAATATTTATAACTGTATGCAGATATTTAATAATCACAATATCTGTCTGTATAATAAAATACGCATAAAGAGGACGAAAGAATGATCAACAAATTAGTAGACAAAATCAAGAAAACAAACGCACCTATCGTGGTAGGTCTCGACCCGATGCTTTCATATGTGCCTGAGCATATCACAAAGAAGGCATTTGATGAGCTTGGAGAGACACCGGCCGGTGCAGCGGAGGCTATCTGGCAGTACAACAAGGCTATTGTGGATGCCACATATGACCTGATTCCGGCTGTAAAGCCACAGATTGCCATGTATGAGCAGTTTGGAGTGGAGGGCCTTAAGGCATTCCAGAAGACAGTGGATTACTGTCATGAGAAGGATCTCGTGGTTATCGGAGATGTAAAGCGTGGAGATATCGGCTCAACATCGGCTGCATACGCCACAGGACATCTCGGAAAGGTACAGATCGGCAGCAAGAGCTATTCTACCTTTGATGAGGATTTTGCCACTGTCAATCCATACCTTGGAACAGACGGTATCAAGCCATTCGTAGATGTATGCAAGGAGGAGAAGAAGGGTATCTTCATTCTTGTAAAGACATCTAATCCATCAAGTGGAGAGTTCCAGGACCGTATGATTGACGGACGCCCATTATATGAGTGGGTAGGTGAGAAGGTTGCAGAGTGGGGAGCTGACTGCATGGGTGATTCATACAGCTATGTAGGTGCGGTTGTCGGTGCAACATACCCTGAGCAGGGTAAGATTCTTCGTAAGGTAATGCCAAAGAGCTTCATCCTCGTACCGGGCTACGGCGCACAGGGAGGCAAGGGCGCAGACCTTGTTCATTTCTTCAATGAGGACGGACTTGGTGCAATTGTCAATTCATCACGTGGAATCATCTGCGCATACAAGCAGGATAAGTACAAGGATATGGGTATCACAGCAGAGAATTTTGCAGATGCTTCACGCAAGGCTGTTGAGGATATGATTGAGGATATCTCAGGAGCACTTGCAAATCGTTAATAAGTTATTCAGAAAGCTTAAATATATTAACAAACGAAACCAGGGAGATAAAATGGCAGAGAAATTTGAGGAGATTGCAGTTGTAGTTGACCAGAGCTCACTCGGCAATGGCATCTACGACCTCACACTTAAGACAGACAAAATTGCAAAGGCAGCAAAGGCGGGACAGTTTGTATCGGTTTACTCAAACGACAAGAGTAAGCTGCTTCCGCGTCCGATAAGCCTTTGCGGCATAAACAGAGATGATGACACTATCCGTCTCGTGTACCGTGTGACAGGTGAAGGCACGGGAACAGAGGAATTTTCAAAGCTTGTCAGGGGCGATAAGGTAAGGATTTTAGGACCTCTTGGAAACGGCTTTACAGTACAGCCGGGAAAGAAGGCATTTCTTATCGGCGGAGGAATCGGAGTGCCGCCTATGCTTCAGCTTGCCAAGGATATAAATGCAGGCATTGTGCAGACATCAGGTGAAGAAAAAAATTCGGGACAGGCAGCAATGGAAGGTGCAGAAATTAAAACAGCAGTATGCGATATGAACATCGTCATGGGCTATCGCGATGAGAATACCTTCCTGCTCGATGAGTTTAAGGAGCAGGCAGCTTCCTTTGTAGCCACAGAGGACGGCAGTGTCGGCACAAAGGGCAATGTCATTGATGCAATAAAGGAGAATGCTCTTGAGGCAGACGTGATTTATGCATGTGGACCTATGCCTATGCTTCATGCACTCAAGGCTTACGCTGAAGAGCATGATATGGACTGCTTTATATCAATGGAGGAGCGCATGGCATGTGGAATCGGTGCATGCCTTGCGTGCGTATGCAAAACAAAGGACAAGGATGCCCACAGCAATGTAAACAACAAGCGTATATGCAAAGAGGGACCTGTTTTTGATGCGAAGGAGGTGGAGCTGTAATGAGTAATATGTCAGTAAATGTGGCCGGTGTTGAGTGGAAAAATCCTGTTACAGTTGCATCCGGCACATTCGGCTCCGGTGCAGAGTACAGCGAGTTTGTTGATTTAAACAGACTTGGTGCAGTCACTACAAAGGGTGTTGCGAATAAGCCGTGGGAGGGTAATCCTACACCGAGAGTAGCAGAGGTGTACGGCGGCATGCTCAATGCAGTCGGACTTCAAAATCCCGGCATCGAGCTTTTCTGCAAGAGGGATATTCCTTTTTTAAAGCAGTTTGATACAAGGATTGTGGTAAATGTCTGCGGTCATTCGCTTGACGAGTATCTTGATGTGGTAAAGCGTCTTGCAGATGAGCCTATTGATATGATGGAAATAAATATCTCATGCCCTAATGTTAAGGAGGGCGGAATTGCCTTCGGAACAGATCCAAAGGGTGTTGAGACAATCACAAGCGAGATTAAAAAATATGCAAAGCAGCCTGTTATCATGAAGCTTTCTCCAAATGTCACAAGTATTGCAGAGATAGCAAGGGCGGCAGAGGCCGGTGGAGCTGATGCGGTTTCGCTCATCAATACAATTACAGGCATGAAGATTGATATAAACAGAAGAAGCTTTGTGTTAGCAAACAAGACAGGCGGCATGAGCGGTCCGGCGGTTCATCCGGTTGCAGTGCGCATGGTTTACGAGACAGCACATGCAGTCAATATTCCGATTATCGGAATGGGCGGTATCACAAATGCTGCCGATGCTATAGAGATGATACTTGCCGGAGCTACGGCTGTTTCAGTCGGCACAGCAAACTTTGTAAATCCAAAGACCACAGAGCAGATAGTGGATGGCATCGCAGAGTATATGGACAGGTATGGAGTAAAGGATATTTCAGAGCTTGTCGGCGCGGTTGACAGATAGAGCATAAGGGATAGACGGAGGATAAAATAATGATTCTGGCAGCAGAATACGTGCCTTCTATGTATGCCACAGTCTGGGCACTTGTTCCACCTGTTGTGGCTATAGTTCTGGCACTTATCACAAAAGAGGTCTACAGCTCATTATTCGTTGGAATAGTGATTGGCGGACTGTTTTATGGAAATGCATTTCAGCCGGGTTTTTCGGCTGAGAGATCAGTGCTTCACATATTCGAGGACGGACTTGTTGGAGTGCTATCGGATTCGTACAATGTGGGAATACTGATATTCTTAGTCGTGCTCGGTGTCATGGTGAGTATGATGAACAAGGCAGGCGGCTCGGCGGCCTTTGGAGAGTGGGCGAGTGAGCACATAAAGACAAGGATTGGTGCCCAGCTTTCTGCTATAATACTTGGAGTACTCATATTTATAGATGATTACTTCAACTGTCTGACAGTAGGAAGTGTGATGCGCCCTGTCACCGACAAGCATCAGGTTTCAAGAGCAAAGCTTGCATATCTGATAGATGCCACAGCAGCGCCTGTATGCATCATTGCACCTATATCATCGTGGGCAGCCGCGGTTACCGGCTTTGTAAAGGGAGAGGATGGCTTTTCTATTTTCATAAAGGCCATTCCATACAATTATTATGCACTCTTTACTATTATCGCTATGGTGACACTTGTTGTTTTACAGGTAGATTTCGGTCCGATGGCAAAGCATGAAGCAAATGCCCAAAAGGGTGATTTGTTTACCACAGGAGACAGGCCGTATGCGGAGGCAAAGCAGGATGTTATAAAGGGCAAGGGGAAGGTTATAGACCTTGTATTTCCTATTCTTGTGCTCATAATAAGCTGTATCATCGGAATGATATACACAGGAGGCTTTTTTGACGGAACAGGCTTCGTTGATGCGTTTGCAGGCAGCGATGCTTCAATCGGTCTTATGCTTGGAAGCTTTTTTGCGTTGATAATCACCATATGCTTTTACTCAATCAGAAGGGTACTAAGCTTTACGGATTGCTGTAATTCAATCCCTGAGGGCTTTAAGGCAATGGTACCTGCAATACTTATACTGACCTTTGCATGGACACTAAAGACCATGACAGAGAGCCTTGGCGCCAAGGAATTTGTCGCAGGCTTAGTGGGAGGAGTATCGGGACCATTGCTTGGACTGTTCCCGGCAATCATATTCCTGGTGGGAGCTTTCCTTGCCTTTGCAACAGGAACCTCATGGGGCACATTCGGTATACTCATACCGATAGTAGTAAATATCTTCTCGGGCACAAACCATACGATGATGATTATCTCAATCTCAGCGTGCATGGCAGGTGCAGTATGCGGAGACCACTGCTCACCGATATCCGATACCACCATCATGGCATCGGCAGGAGCTCAGTGCAATCACATGAATCATGTATCCACACAGCTTCCGTACGCAGTGCTTGTGGCAGGCATATCATGCCTGACCTACATCATAGCAGGCTTTGTTAGAAATCCGGTAGTACCGTTTATAATAGGAGTGCTTATCCTGATTGGAACCTTTGTCGGAATCAAGTATATAATCAAGTATATCACGAGAACCGATAAAGCAAATGAACAGGCGGAGTAGCCAAAGGGAGACCAAAAAGAGTTCTATTTTTCACAGACTTTGTGTCTGCGAATGATAGAACTCTTTTTTTATGGTAAGTTCGATACCGGACGGACGACTGCGCAGAATGGGAAGACACACCGATGGTGCACGGTCGATTTTTGACGAGCCGTGTATGAGTTATATGCGCCACAGACAAAAGGTGGCACGGAAAATACTCGTTCAAGCAACACAGCATAGAGAATGTTATAAAGGTAAAATGCGCGTTTGATTTTCCGTGCCTTATAAACTCTGTCTGTGGCAGCATTTACTCATACTAGGCGAGGAAATATGAGACCGTGCACTATCGGCGTGTCTTCCCATGCTGCGCAGTCGTCTATCTGCTATCAATAAAATTTATAGCCCGCTAACAAATATTAATAACCCTAATTACATTTACAAAAATATCAATTAGTGGTAACATATCAATAACTTAGAAATCATATTTGAATGGTAGGAAATCCCGGCCATACAAACTAAGCACAAACTCATAACATACTCAAAACAAACATTAACAAAAAAGAGGTAATATCAATGGCAAAAATTGCAAAGCAGCTCACTGAGCTGATAGGTCACACTCCGCTTCTGGAGCTGACCAATTATGAAAAAGCCCTTGGGCTTGAAGCAAAAATCATAGCAAAGCTGGAGTATTTCAATCCACTTGGAAGTGTAAAGGACAGGGTGGCGGCAGCTATGATAGAACAGGGCATAAAGGATGGAAAGATAAATCAGGACACAATAATCATAGAGCCGACAAGTGGCAATACCGGAATAGGACTTGCATTTGTGGCAGCCTCAAAGGGGCTTCACCTGATACTTATAATGCCTGATACCATGAGCGTTGAGAGAAGAAAAATCGTCACAGCGCTTGGCGCAGAGATAAAGCTCACACCGGGGCGTGAGGGCATGAAGGGTGCAATCGATGAGGCGCAGAGACTTAAAGAGCATTATGGCAATGCCTTTATTCCACAGCAGTTTGAGAATCAGGCCAATCCGGATATCCACAGAGCTACAACCGCTCAGGAAATCTGGGAGGATACAGATGGAAAGGTAGATATCTTTGTATCATCTGTCGGAACAGGCGGCACCTGTACAGGCACCGGGCTTGGATTAAGAGACCATAATCCTGATGTAAGGATAGTAGCTGTTGAACCAAAGAGCTCACCGGTACTCTCAGGCGGAAGACCGGGGCCTCACAAGATACAGGGAATCGGTGCAGGCTTTATTCCAAAGGTCATGCGCATGGATATAGTGGATGAGGTGATTCCGGTGGAGAATGAGGCCGCTTTTGACAAGGCAAGAGAGGTTGCAAAGAGCGACGGACTTCTCGTTGGCATATCCTCAGGAGCAGCAATATATGCGGCAACAGAGCTTGCGAAAAGACCTGAGAACAAGGGAAAGAATATCGTGGTGCTGCTTCCGGATACAGGAGAAAGATACCTGTCTACACCGCTTTTTACAGTAAACTAATGGCATATAAACTGACGGCATAAGCTTACTTTGCCGGAAACTGTAACATGAAAAATGAGAAACATACATGAGAAACATACATAAATATACGGCAGCCCTGCTGTCGACAGTGATGATTCTGTCGCTTCTTCTGACAGGCTGCTCAGGCAGGAAGGATGACGGCACAGTCACCATAACCAATGTGTCGTATGATCCGACACGAGAGTTTTACGAGAAATACAACAAAATATTCGAGTCTTACTATGAGAGCGAGCACGGCAAAAAGATAAATGTGATTCAGTCACATGGCGGCTCGGGAGCACAGGCGCGCTCGGTTGTGGAGGGCTGTAATGCAGATGTTGTCACACTGGCACTTGAGCATGACATAGACCTGATACAAAATACCGGCTTAATTGATAAGGGCTGGATTGATGAGTTTTCTGACAGCTCGGCACCATACACATCAACAATCGTTTTACTTGTAAGAAAGGGCAATCCAAAGCATATAAGTGACTGGGATGACCTGGTGAAAAAGAATGTGGATGTGATTACGCCTGATCCAAAGAGTAGTGGCGGAGCCTGCTGGAATTTTCTTGCAGCGCTAAGCTATGCGAAGACAACTTATGACAGCCTGAAGGAACAGAAATCGTTTATGAAGAAGCTGTATGAAAATGTCACAATTATGGATTCGGGTGCGAGAGGCTCAACAACCACATTTGTGGAAAACGGTCAGGGAGATGTGCTCATAGCGTGGGAAAACGAGGCACTTACGACCATGGATTCATATCCGGGCAAGTATGAGATAGTGAATCCGTCCGTCAGCATCTTAGCACAGCCCTCTGTTGCTATTGTGGATGACAATGCAAAGAGCAACGGAACACAAGAGGTAAGCAAAGAATACCTACAGTATCTCTATAGTGATGAGGCACAGCAGCTGATTGGCGAAAGCGGCTACAGACCAACCAATCAGGATATATTAAACCGGTTTTCCGACAAGTTTGATTTAAATATCAGGCTTTGGAGCATAGAGGATTACGGCGGATGGAATGAAGCCTACAAGACATATTTCGATGATGGAGCAATGTTCGATGAAATATACGGCAACTGATAAAACAGCAAAAGAGAAAACTAAATCAAAGAACATAAAGACCAGAGTCATACCGGGCTACCATCTTTCGCTTGGAATAGTGGTCACGATGCTTTCAGTCATCGTTCTCATTCCGTTAGCATCAGTGCTTGTGTATTCGCTAAAGATATCGCCGGGCGATTTTGTGGCACTTATCATGAAGGAGAATGTGAGGAATGCCTTTATCACAAGCATCACCTCATCATTTATCGCAGCAATTGTAAATGTGGTATTTGGACTTATCGTGGCATGGACGCTTGTAAAGTACGATTTTCCCGGGAAATGGCTGCTTGACGGACTTATAGAGCTTCCGTTTGCACTGCCGACAGCGGTTGCGGGCATCACGCTCTCAAAGCTGTACTCGGGCGCAGGCTTTTTTGGTAAGGGCCTTGGCAAGCTTGGAATAGATGTGTCTTACACACAGGCAGGAATAGTTGTAGCACTTGTTTTTGTAGGCATTCCCTTCGTAATAAGAGCTGTACAGCCGGTGCTTGAAAAGATGGATAATACATATGAGGAGGCCGCTTATATGCTTGGCGCCACACCCTCTAAGACATTTTTTAAGGTAATACTTCCGGAACTTCGCCCGGCACTCTTAACAGGCTTTGGTCTTGCCTTTGCCAGAGGCATAGGAGAGTACGGAAGCGTCATCTACATATCAGGCAACAGCGCAAGGCACAGGACGCAGGTGGTATCATATGTCATCATGCAGAAGCTTAGCTATATAGATTATGCCAGCGCGACTGCCATAGCACTTGTGATGCTTGTCATATCATTTTTACTGCTGCTATTTGTAAATATAGTGCAGGTTAAACAGTCACAGCGCACTAATTTGTTGTAGAAGGCTGCATATAAATCAAATGCGATGCACACAAACAGGAAAGGAGCACAATGCGATGACCGAACAGGTAAAGCTTGAAAGAAGAAAAAAGATCACAAAGATAATACTCGTCGCTGTCACGGTGCTCTTCATATTTGTCATGCTTGTAGTTCCGCTTTTTTCTGTGATGGCAAGTGCTTTAAAGGAGGGGCTTGGATTCTATCTGAAAGCTATCTCCACAAGCTACGTGATTTCAGCACTTAAGGTGACTTTGATAGCAACAGTTTTTGCGGTAGTTATCAACACCTTCTTTGGAATATGGACAGCGTGGCTGTTGACCAGGTTTTCGTTTAAAGGAAAGCAGGTGCTTGCAACACTTATTGATATACCGTTTTCTATTTCTCCGGTCATCGTAGGACTTGCGTATCTTATGACATTCGGACGGCTTGGGTGGTTTTATCCGGTTATCAGATGGTTCAACGAGATATTCGGCACGAATGTGAGAATTACCTTTGCAATACCGGGAGTTGTGCTTGCCACGATATTTGTCACGTTTCCGTATGTGTCAAGGGAAATTATACCGGTGCTCAATGCAGAGGGAAAGGATGAGGAAGAAGCCGCAGCGCTGATGGGAGCATCCGGCTTTACGATATTTCGGAAAATAACACTTCCGCAGATGAAGTGGAGCCTGATTTATGGAATCATACTCTGTACGGCGAGAGCACTCGGCGAGTTCGGCGCGGTAAATGCGCTCTCGAAGACAAGAGGCGAGACATTTACACTGCCGCTTGAGATTGATGCCTTGTATATGTCGGGCACAGACAGCTCGATAACATCGGCATTTGCTGTATCGTCGATACTGTTGATTATTGCATTAATCATTCTTTTTGCAAGAAATATAGTTGAGCATAAATTTAAGAAATTACACTGAGATTTATGGGAAATATGATTTACACTAATGAAATTTGTTACTGCTTACACACCGGTGTGGCAGACAGCTATAGAGTTGCTGTACTAAGAAAGCAGGAAGGAGATAACGTATATGTACGTTGAGATGAAAAATATATACAAAAAATACGGAGACTTCCTGGCATCCGATAATGTGAGCTTTGGAGTGGAAAAGGGAAAGCTTGTGGCGCTGCTTGGTCCGTCCGGCAGTGGCAAGACAACACTTCTTCGTATGATAGCAGGGCTTGAGACGCCAAATTCAGGTGACATATATATAGATGGAAAGCGAGTGAATGATATTCCAGCCTCGAAGAGAGGCATAGGCTTTGTGTTTCAGAACTATGCGCTGTTTCGATACATGACAATATACGACAATGTGGCATTTGGACTGGAGCTTCAGAAGATGCCGAAAAAGCTCATAAAGGAGCGTGTTACCAAGCTTCTTGAGATGACAGGCTTATCGGGGCTTGAAAAGAGATATCCGAATCAGCTTTCCGGGGGACAGCGTCAGAGAGTGGCATTTGCAAGGGCGCTGGCGCCGAATCCACAGGTGCTCTTACTGGATGAGCCATTTGCCGCGATAGATGCAAAGGTGCGAGGTGAGCTTCGTACCTGGCTGAAGGAGCTGGTCGAAAAGCTTGGGATCACAAGCATTTTCGTCACACATGACCAGGATGAGGCTGTTGAGGTGGCAGATGAAATCATTATCACAAACCACGGCACGATAGAGCAGATGGGGACACCTCTTGAGATATACAAGTCGCCTGATACACCTTTTGTGGCGCAGTTTATAGGACACACCACAGTCGTTGAAAACTATGACAGGCTAAAGGGCTTTGACAGGATAGAAAATGCCGACAAGGCGGTAATCAGACCTGAGTTTATCAAGATATCAAAGAGTGGCAACTTAGACCGCTATCAGTCAGCGGCAGAGGAGGGCATCGTTACAGATGTGGTATTCAGAGGAAACAGGATGGATATCACAGTCAGCATAAACGGCATCGAGGTGGTCGGCGAGCGCTCACTTGAAAAGGACCTGATAGCTGTCGGCGAGAAAGTACATGTGCTGATTTACAGGCTGTATATATTTGATGAAGAGAAAACATACCTGATGGAAAACAGCGAGATGCAGGAGCAGGATGTATTCTATATTTAGATACAGGAATAGTCTAAAGCTTGTGATTGAAAGAGGAAGCAGAGGGAGATAAATGAAGATAGAAAACAAAAAAATCCTACACACGGACATCCTCATAATAGGAGGTGGCACGGCGGGCTGTTATGCAGCGCTCACCATCCGTGAGAAATCGGATTATTCGATTATAATTGCAGAGAAAGCGAACATAAAGCGAAGCGGATGCCTTGCAGCAGGTGTCAATGCGATAAATGCATACATAGTAAAGGGCAGAAAGCCTGAGGACTATGTAGACTACGCAAAAAAGGATGCTGACGGCATAGTAAGGGAAGACTTACTCATGACTATGTCCGAGGGCTTAAACCGTGTGACGGACAAGATGGAAAAGCTTGGACTTGTCATATTAAAGGATGAAAACGGTGAGTATGTAGCAAGAGGAAACCGAAATATCAAGATAAACGGCGAGAACATGAAGCCGCTTTTGGCAGAAGCTGTATCAAAGCTTACGGACTGTACAGTGATAAACAGAATCAATATCACGGACTATATAGTTGAGGACAACACCATAAAGGGTGCATACGGATTTTCAATCGAGGATGTGACAGCCTATGAAATAAGGGCTAAAAAGGTGCTCTGTGCTACAGGCGGAGCGGCCGGTTTATACAGGCCAAACAATCCCGGCTTTTCAAGGCACAAGATGTGGTATCCGCCGTTTAATACAGGCGCAGGATATGCGATGGGCATAAGAAGCGGAGCAGAGATGACCACTTTTGAGATGAGATTTATCGCACTCAGATGCAAGGACACCATCGCACCGACCGGAACAATTGCACAGGGAGTCGGGGCAAAGCAGGTCAATTCACTTGGAGAGGTTTACGAGACAAAATACGGCCTCACCACATCAGAGCGTGTATACGGAACGGTCATGGAAAATCTCGAGGGAAGAGGTCCTTGCTACTTAAGGACAGAGGGCATCTCTCCACAGCAGGATGAGTCATTAAGAAAGGCATATCTCAACATGGCACCAAGTCAGACACTCAAGTGGGTGGAGGCAGGTAAGAATCCAAGTGAGCAGAATGTGGAGATAGAAGGCACCGAGCCGTATATCGTAGGTGGGCACACAGCGAGCGGCTACTGGGTAAATACCGAGCGTGAGACTACAATCCACGGACTTTATGCTGCTGGAGATGTGGCAGGAGGATGTCCACAGAAATACGTTACAGGAGCTATGGTAGAGGGTGAAATCGCTGCGATAGATATGGTTTCAAAGCTTGATGCAGATACCTCCGGTGGAAGTTTTGACACATCGGCATTTGATGAGAAAAAGGCGCTTGACGCAAAAGCTTCAGAGTACGACCATTTCTTCACTGAAAGGTCTCAGATGTTTACAACAGAGGCAATCGAGGAAGCCATGCAGAAGGTCATGGACAACTACGCAGGCGGTATTTCCACACATTATCAGTTCAACAGCAAGCAGCTTGCGCTGGCAAAGGAAAAGATAAATCATCTGATAGAGCTGACCGGTGATTTATATGCATCGGATATGCATGAGCTTATGTTCATATATGAGCTTAAGGAGAGGCTTACGGTATGTCTTTCGGTCATAGCACATCTTGGTGCAAGAAAGGAAACCAGATGGCACAGCTTTGCCGAGAATCTGGATTATCCCGACAAGAGTGATGACTGGATGAAATACGTCAATTCCAGATACGAAAACGGGCAGCTTCATATGATTTACAGAGAGCTTGTCGGAAGGGAGGCGCGTTATGAGCATAATGATTGATAAAGCAAAGTGTAAGGGCTGTGGCATGTGTACAAGTGTATGCCCGGGAAGCCTGATATATCAGGACTCAGAGGAAAAAGCCTTTATCAAATATCCTAAGGACTGCTGGGGCTGTGCCTCATGCATCAAGGAATGTCATTTTGGCGCTATTGCTCTTTATCTTGGGGCAGACATAGGAGGCATGGGAAGTCTCATGACAGTAAAAAGCACACCGGACACGCTGACCTGGGATATCAAAAAGCGCGACGGAAGCAAGGAAGAGATTCTTATCAACAAGAAGGAATCCAATAAATATTAAAGAAAAGGATGGTAACAGACATGGGTGAATTATCACATCTTGACGAACTCGAAGCAGAGGCAATATACATAATACGTGAAGTAGCCGCAGAGTGCGAGAAGCCGGTTATGTTGTACTCAATTGGAAAGGACAGCTCGGTAATGCTTCATCTTGCAATGAAGGCATTTTATCCGGAGAAGCCGCCATTTCCGTTTTTACATGTAAATACAACCTGGAAATTCCATGAGATGATAGAATTCAGAGATCGCATTGCTAAGGAAAAGGGCATCGAGATGCTTGAATATATAAATCAGGATGGCGTAAAGCAGGGCATCAATCCATTTGACCACGGCTCAGCATACACAGATATCATGAAGACACAGGCGCTCAAGCAGGCGCTTGACAAATACGGCTTTACGGCAGCGTTTGGCGGCGGCCGAAGAGACGAGGAGAAATCAAGAGCCAAGGAGCGAATCTTCTCCTTCAGAAATGAAAACCACGCATGGGATCCAAAGAACCAGCGCCCGGAGATGTGGAAGCTCTACAACTCAAGAATCAAAAAGGGCCAGGAGGTGCGAGTTTTCCCATTGTCAAACTGGACAGAGAAGGATATCTGGCAGTATATAAAGAGAGAGAATATCGAGATTCCTTCACTTTACTTTGCAAAGGAAAGACCTGTTGTATACAGAGACGGCAACATTATCATGGTAGATGACGACAGAATGAAGCTTCGTCCGGGTGAGAAAATCCAGATGAAGAGTGTACGTTTCAGAACTCTCGGCTGCTATCCACTGACAGGTGGTGTGGAGTCGACAGCGGATACACTTGATGAGATTATTGATGAGACACTCAGTGCTGTTTCCTCAGAGAGAACCACCCGTGTCATAGACAACGAGGCGGCAGGCAGCATGGAAAGAAGAAAGAGGGAGGGATATTTCTAAAATGAGCGGATTACTTAAATTTATTACATGCGGAAGCGTGGACGACGGAAAATCAACTCTGATCGGACATATATTATACGATTCAAAGCTGCTCTATGCAGATCAGGAAAAGGCATTGGAGCTCGACAGTAAGGTCGGAAGCCGTGGCGGCGCCATCGACTATTCACTCCTCCTCGACGGACTGATGGCAGAGAGAGAGCAGGGAATCACAATCGATGTGGCTTATCGTTACTTCACAACAGATAAGAGAAGCTTTATCGTGGCAGATACACCGGGCCATGAGGAGTACACAAGAAACATGGCTGTAGGTGCATCCTTTGCAGACCTTGCGGTAATTTTAATAGATGCAAAGCAGGGTGTATTGGTTCAGACAAGAAGACACGCAAGAATCTGCGCGCTCATGGGAATCAACTACTTTGTATTTGCTGTAAACAAGATGGATCTTGTAGGCTACGACGAGAAGCGTTTCGATGAAATCACAAAGCAGATTATTGAGCTTACAAAGGAGCTTGAGCTCAAAAATGTAGTAATAATTCCTGTTTCTGCAACAGAGGGTGACAATGTAACAACAAAGTCAGAAAATATCCCATGGTACAAGGGACCTGCTCTTTTATCATACCTTGAGGATGTTGACATAAAGGATGAGAACGAGGAAGAGGGCTTTTACATGCCTGTACAGAGAGTCTGCCGTCCTGACCACACCTTCCGTGGATTCCAGGGCCAGATAGAGGCCGGAGCGGTAAAGGTGGGCGATGAAATCACCACACTGCCAAGCAATGAGACAGCCCATGTAAAGAGCATCCATGTGGGTGATAAGCTAAGCGATAGCGCATTTACAGGCCAGCCAGTTACAATCCAACTCGACAGAGAGGTGGACGTATCAAGAGGCTGTGTGCTCACAATCGGTTCAGGAGCAAAGGTTGCGTCATCCATCACAGCTACAATACTCTGGATGGATGATGATGAGCTCTTTAAGGGAAAGAATTTCTTCTTCAAGCTAGGTACCAAGTCAATACCGGGCATCGTAACAGAGATAGAGCATACTATCGACGTAAACACAGGTGAGGAAAAGCCTGCCGACAAGCTTAAAAAGAACGAGATAGCAGTTGTAAAGATTGCATTCTCGGACAAGATAGTCTGCGATAAGTTCAAAAATCACAAGACACTCGGTGAGTTCATCTTAATCGACCGTGTGACCGATATGACATCTGCCTGTGGTGTGGTTGAAGAGGTACACACAGAGGAAAGCGGCCTCTATGAGGGCAGAGTAGACAGAAACGTAAGAGCTGCAATCAAGGGTCAGAAGGCAATCACCGCCGTATTTGTAGACGGAGTGGATGGTGTAAACCGCGGCTTTGTGGAGGATGTCGAGAAAGCCTTAAATATAGACGGACGCCATACTTATCTCTACGCACCAAAGGAGGGTGAGGACTTCGTAAATGTAGTCAAGCACCTAAGTCATGCAGGAATACTCGTACTTCTGCTCATCAGCCAAAAGCAGGAGAAGGAGCTTGCAGCCGACAAAGTTGAGTTCACAAAGGACTGGAACAAAAACGGCAGAGATGTGGACAAGGTTGCGGAGTTTATCAAAAAGCAGTCAGTATATGACGGCGTGATTGTAAACACAAGTGAGTATATCTAATTAAAAAAGGGTACTTGATTTCTCAAGTACCCTCATGTATAATCTACTTAGAAAGTGAATCGGATATGACTCCGATTTGCCCTCAGTGTTAAAATGTTATAAGAATAGCATCCTAAACTTTGGACGGTGTGGGATGCTATTTCTTTTTATTATTATGATTGTCTATGTATGACAGAGCCGCAAAAACAACTAATATTTCCACGTTGAAAAGCACGCTCCAATGTGGTAAAATTGACAAAGATAATTTAAAGAAAAACACACAGGAGGATTAACATACAATGGAAAGCTACAAGAGCGAATTTATAGATTTCCTACCTGCTCCTTTATCTTAACCCTTGTGAATGCCCTCAAATGCTTGATTTTACAGGCTTTGAGGGCATTTTTAATTTGAGAGGAAACTATCGTAACTTATCATAAAATGGTGTAATTTGATGAAAAAAGTGTGTAGTAAAGTGTGTAGTAATTCGTAGGAAGGATACGCTAAATATCAAGAGTGGCAGTTGATTCGTCCATGTGTTTGTAGAGATACAGATGCATGGACTTTTTTATTTTGGTTACCGGCACAGATGCCGGAGAAAGAGAGGATTATATGACAGAGAAGATTAGAGAATACAGTATGAACGGAGCACTGATTATCGGTGTGGATAATGGCTACGGAAATATGAAAACAGCCAGAAGATGCTTTAAGACAGCAATTGCAAAGTATGACAGCGCACCTGTGTTAAGCAGAGATTATATCGAGTACGATGGTGGATATTATGTCATTGGAGAGGGAAGAAAGGGTTTTGTGGCAGATAAGCAGACTGATGACGACAATTATATGCTGACACTTGCGGCTATTGTAAAGGAACTGGAAGCAAGAGGAATGACAGACTCTGTAAACAGGGCAAGGATTCATCTTGCAGTTGGGCTTCCTCTGAAATGGGTGCAGGCACAGAGGGAGGACTTTAAGAGATATATGCTTAGAAACAGCAGTGTGGAGGTCGGCTATAAGGACAGACTTTATTGTATTGAGTTTGCAGGATGTACGGTTATGCCGCAGTGTTACTCGGCAGTGACAGAGAATCTGAAGGATTTTGCAGGTGTAACGCTTCTTGCAGATATTGGAAACGGTACCATGAATCTGATGTATCTGAATAACGGTAGACCAATGGAAAGCAAGGCATGGACCGAGAAGCTTGGTGTGTTCCAGTGCTTTCAGAAGATTCACAATATGGTGCAGGACAAAACGGGAGACAATCTTATGGATGATGTAATTGATAATATTCTCCGTAGCGGAAAGATTGAACTGCCGGATCCCCATGCATCACTCGTGGAAAAGGCTATTTGTGACTATGTGGAGGAGATTTTTCAGAAGCTTCGTGACCATGAATATAATGAGAAGCTGATGAAGGTTTACTTCATGGGTGGCGGAGCAAGGCTGGTTGAAAATTTCGGCGAGTACAATCCTGAAAATACAGTCTTTAACAATGATATCCGTGCTAATGCAAAGGGCTATGAGTATTACTGCTATATGCTTTTAAGACATCAGGAAAGAGCAGGCAGAAGGTAGGTGAGGCAATATGACAAAGCACTACAGGAATCACAACATCCGTTTCAATATGACGGATGAGGGAGGCGTGCAGGCGTGGGAACGCCTGCATTCCGCTGAAGTGGAACAGGACTTTAAGTCGCAGAATGCTTTTGTGGTGGCTGCGATTAATGATTATTATGAAAGGCATCTTGCCAAGAAAAACGATCCATATCTGGAGAGTCGGGAAAAGGAAGATGCCTTTGCAGACAGACTGGTGCAGACTGTGGAGCAGAAGCTTCTTTCAAATCTTCCGGCACTTGCAGCCATGTATCAGATGCAACAGCAGGCATTTTTTCAGGCGGGACTGCAGGCTGGTGGGATAATGCCTTATCCGTATCAGCAGGGAAATCCGGGAGCTGAGGCATCGGTGGGGGTAAAGCTAGTTACGGAACCGATACAGGGCAGTGAACAACCGATAGAAGTTGTAAAGCAAGAACTGTCGGAGCCAGAAGAGAATGAGTTTCTGGATTACTCGTTTGGTGTGTAAATTATGGATTCGTGTTGATTTTCAATTGATAAAAGAAGAAGTGGCATGATATAATTAACCACACAATGAGTGTGTGAGATAAAGGTTCAGATACCACTTCGAACGGTGGAAGAGTGGGAAGCGGGTCGAAGAAAGCCTCCTGAGTATATTCCACGGTTGAAAAAGTATCAGATTATGTATGAACAGCAATTTGGGAAGCAAAACAAGAAGGAACACGATGATACTGTTTGAGGTCACAGTTTGTGACCTCAGAATGAGTACACAGATTGTAGACTTGAAGTCGCAATTTGCGACTTCAAAAATGGATTGGAGGATTCGATGGCAAAAGATAATAGTGAATTGATTGACGTAAATTCAGATGTAAAGGATAGGGTTATGGAAGTGAGTCATATTCAGAGTCTTATATATGTTATTAGAGGAAAACAGGTAATGCTCGATAGTGACTTGGCAATTTTGTATCAAGTTGAAACAAAAACTTTTAATCAGGCTGTAAAAAGAAATATTGAAAGATTTCCTGAGAATTTCAGGTTTCAACTAAAAAAGGAAGAGTACGACTCTTTGAGGTCACAATTTGTGACCTCAAAAGAAGGGAGAGGTGGAAGAAGATATCTGCCATATGTTTTTACAGAACAAGGTATTGCAATGCTTTCTGCGGTGCTGAGGAGTGATATTGCAATACAAGTCAGTATCAGGATAATGGAAACATTTGTTGAAATGCGTAAATATATGGCAAACACGTCACTTTTGTATGATCGCATGAATGCAATAGAAGAAAGACAGATAACTTATCAAAATGAAACAAATGAGAAATTTGATAAAGTATTTGCATATATTTCTGACCACGAAGAATCACAGCAGAAAATCTTTTTTGATGGACAGATATATGATGCGTTTAGCTTACTGATAGATCTGGTAGCTAGTGCAACGAAAAGTCTTGTATTGGTCGATAATTATGTCGATGTGGGAACTTTAAATATTCTGTCCAAGAAGAAAGAGAATGTATCGGTAACGATTTACACAGTTAGAAAAACCAGATTGTCAGAAAAAGATATTGAAACTTTCAATCAACAGTATCCCAAACTTGAAGTGAACTACACAGGTGTATTTCATGACAGGTTTTTAATCATTGATGACAAAAAAGCGTATCACATTGGTGCATCATTAAAAGATGCAGGAAAGAAATGTTTTGCTATAAGCTTATTAAACGATTCTGGTGTGATATATGATATTTTACAGAGGCTGGATATAGAAACAGAAGAAAACGAATCATAAAGAGGGATAATGACTTGGGGTGGGTAACACCCAAGTCCCCCCCAAGTCACCCCCCAAGTCTAACAGACTGATATTACAGAAAGAATTCTATTGTTTTGTAATGAGGGTAGAAGCAAGAAGGATATAGCCGATGATAATCAATTCAATTATCCAAGTAAACATCGGCTACATTCCCGGGTACAATTGCAGTAAAGACAGAAAGACACACCATCCCCTTTGTAGATGGTGTGTCTTTCTGTCTGGGGGTCTCGGGGGCGTAGCCCATGAGCAGGTAGCACCGATGGCGCAGACAATGAGGCGGAAATAAAATCAGGGTACCGGAGGGGACCCTGATTTTATTTTTGACGAGTTGGCAAGCCAGCGGTACTACCTGCCTATATCATCCCCACCACATCGGAAAGGGAATAGAAGATTTCAATAAGTAGTAGAGATGTGAAAAAAAGCAGTCCGAAGCGGTAAGCGAAGGGCTGCTTTTGTCTGTCTGACGGAGTCTTTTTTCCGTCAGGCAGACCTGTGGGGATGATGTGCCCTGCTGACGAAGCATCGCTTACACAAAGGCTACGAAGAAATACCAAGACGGATGCAGATGATAGCGGTTCTTATGGACAGTATAGCTATAACAGATACAGTTTAGACAACATCTGCAACCAAATGGCTACAAAGCAGAGCAACAGTAGAACCACAACAGGGGCATGACACTGCAATTTACCGGTGCAGACCACAATTTCTATTAGTATGTAGCCATAATCCGGTGCAATCGTAGCCAAAACACAATAACTGAAAATACCAAAAAATGAAGCCATGAAACAATTGGAAGAAAAGGCAGCAATGCCAATTCAACCAATGAGTTTTGTGGCTTTTTTTACAGATAAAAAGAAGGAGGACACTATGGGGAAACGAACAAGAGACGAGGTAATCTATTCTCGTGTGGATTACCGTGTAAAACAGGAATTTGAATCACAGATGAAGGAGAGCGGATATAAGACTTCCGCTGATTTCATCGACTATCTGCTCCGGGGCAACAAGGGCAGGCAGATTGACGGGACAACATTAAAGCAGTTTATGGAGGTCATGAATGAGGTCTGCTACGAACTGAAAAAGCAGGGAGTCAATATCAACCAGCTGGCAAGGAATATCAATGCCTATCCGGATTTGATATCCATGACAGCATTTGAACCGTTCCAGAGAGTATTCCGGCGGTTGGAAGACTCAGTATTAAAACTATATGAAAAGGTGGTGAGTTAGATGGCAGTATATGGAAATGTCAATGTAAAATATGCTCCATGCAAGTCTGTGGCACAGCTTCACAGTGCTGCAGATTATATTCTGGGGAAGAAGAAGGAACAGCTAAGTTCCAGTGTTATCAAGACAAAGTCGGAGTTATATAATGCTTTTGGCTGCAATCGGGATAACTTTGCAAACAGTGTCCTTATGACAAGGAAAATGCATCAGAAGAAGTATAGCCGGTTCTTCCCGCGGGACATTCTGGCACAGAAGCTATCAATATCCTTTCATCCGGAGGACAATGATAAGCTGACTTATGCAGAGGCTTACAAGATGGCAGAGGACTTTGCTCGTGAGTTCTTCTGGAAAAAGGGATTTGAGGTATTGTTTGCGGTTCATGTGGATACGGAGCATGTTCACGTGCATTTTCTGGTAAATAACTGTAATCAGAAGGATGGTTCTTCCTTTCGGAGAGGTCCGAAGGAGCTGGTGGAAATGTCGGAATATTTTGGAGAACAGTGCAGGAGCCGGGGCTTGACACACTCTGTCCGTGACAGCTTCTACAATCCGGATAAGACCAGGGAGGAACGCACCTTAGCGGAAAATCATATGCAGAAAAGGGGAAAACTTTCTTTCAAGGATGAAATGCGTGTGTATATCAGACTTGCCATGAATGATCCGACCACGCAGAACATTCATGATGTGGTGAATATGTTAGAAAGAACCTATCATATGAATGTAAGGCTGAAAGGTAATACCATTAGCTATGCCCTTCCCTATCGTAGCAGTAATGGAGGCAAGGTAAAGGCAGTACGAGGCAGTAAGCTTGGTAAGCGATTCACGGTTGCAGGCATCAGGGAGTATATGAAACAGAAGGAAAAAGAGGATTGGTTTGATTATCCAAGGCAGGAGCAGGACATCGAGCATTCCAGTCAGTCCATGAAGGATTATCCCAGATGGGAAGAGGATGAGGAGGAAGTGAAGGAGTCTGCTTCTAAGGCTAAAAAGCAGATACCAACACAGGAGTCACAGCCGACCAGAAAACCGGATGTTTCTGTATATGAGGCATATGACGAGTTTCAGGAAAAACATGAGATACCGGAGAATGACGAGTCTTTCTTTTATGGTGCTGCATTTGATGACTTCAATAAAGAGTGGCAGGGACTTGATGCAGGCGCAGGCTCGGTAAGTACTGAGTTTGGCACAACAAATAACTCAACCGACGCAGAACCATATAATGAGGATGAGTTAGACGAATTACTTGATAACAATTCGTCAACGGTGCCGGTTCAAAATAAGCCGTTTCCATCTCCAGCAGAATACCGCAAGCTCTCTCTGGAAAAACGTGCTAAACTTCTTCCGCCACCTTCTGATGACCGAATTGAAGAACTAAAGAAGTATCAGGACAGAATGGGATATACCGAAGAATCCATGCGGAGTATGCGTTACAAGATGTCTGTATATGATGATTTTACCGAGGAATATGATTATCGTGTGAAATACAACAGAAATCATTCTTCAGAGGAGCAGCTAAAAGCACAAGCGGAACAGCAGATAATCACACCGGTTCGTAGACGTGGGCGTGGCAGATGACAAGGCTTTGATTGCCTTTCAAACTCACTTTCGGTAAGAAAAACTCCATTGCACATAAAATGATTTTGAGCTATAATTTTAATGGATTTTTGTATGAAAGGCGGGTATGATATATTACCAAACATTATGCTGGTAGGAGCAGAGCAAGAGTTATCACAGACGGGAAAAGAACACCGTTTGAAAGAAGCTATTGCCCCCGTAGCGGAAAAGTATGATTATATCATTATAGACACGCCGCCCTCTTTGGGTGTGTTGACCGTAAACGCATTTACGGTGGCAGGTGATATTCTGATATCGACCACAGCGGGCATATTTGCCACAACAGGAATTAACCAGCTTAACGAAACAGTAAGGAGCGTACAGCGGTACTGCAATCCTAATGTAAAGATAACGGGTATTCTGTTTACAAGGTTCAATCCGAGAGCAAACATCAGCAAGCAGATAAAGGAACTTACGGAACAGTTGAGCGAGTACATTTCTGCACCGATATATAAGACCTATATTCGGTCAGCGGTAGCGGTAGAGGAAGCACAGGCAAACAGAACAGATATATTTGAGTATGCGGAGAAGTCCACCGTATCAGAGGACTATAAAGCCTTTATAGAGGAATTTTTGAAAGGAGAGGTAGAGAGTAATGGCAGGAAAGGCAAAATTTGACCAAGAAGCGGCGTTTAAGTCGATTATAGGTGCAGGAGCAAGCGAGGGTTCAGAGAAGCCAGTGGCAAAAGGCAGACCAAAAGCGGAGTGGGAAACAAAGAAGCCCATAAAAAAGCGTGTGAGCATTGGAACGAGGGTGGCTTAGCAAAGGTTTGGATAGATAAGGACGGGTATCTTTGTATCGAATATGAAAGCGGCGAATGGTGGCACTACAACGATAAAGGAGAGTGGTGGTAGATGAAAGTAGGAAAGTATCAGATAGGACGTTTCCATGCGATTATTCGCAAGGAATACGCAGACGGAAGTGTTGACTATTGGCAGGGATATAAGACATTATTAAATGAAGAATGAGGTGAAGAGAATGAATAAGAAACAAAAGAAAATATTTTTTTGTGTTTGTATGATTTTTTTTCTGTTTTTAATTGTTACTATATATTTATTGAAGCAGAAATCACCATATGAATATTTGAAAGAACAAAAAGGAATGACAGCACAAACTACTGCAAATGAATGTTTGGAAGAAATTCGATTCGACAATAAATATATAGTGTTTTTCATAAATGAGAATGGAAATCTATCATGTGCAGTTATGAAGAAGAAGATATTTTCTTATGAAATATTAAGAATTAGTGGAGAACTATCACAGAGCAAGAATAGTAAAAATTATTTATTTAGTTCATACGAAGATAATGGATATAAATGGATTGATTGGGGTGTGATAAATGATAGTGATATTGAATCAGTATTATCTAATGATAACAAGATGAATATTATTGATAATTTGCAGTATTCATTTAGAATATGTTGGATTATTGGAAACGGAGAAGAGAATACGCCACCAGAGCATGAAGAAATAAAAATAGGTAGTTCAATTTGAACTACCTATTTTTTATGGTTAGTTTAATAATATATTCCGGTAATATTGCAAACTAAAGACCATTGATTTTTTACATTACTTAATGTAAATCCAGCCGAAACGCTATCACTTCCTACATTCATAGAAACACTACCTGTTGTTTTTTGATAGGTATGAATATATTTTAAGACAGCTTCTGCCGTGTTACCATTTCCAGTCATAGTATTCTTTTTGATATTAATAGTTGCATTTATATTTTTATTATAATTTGCAAAATGGTCTTCAAAAAGACTTTCTTCAAAAGACCATACTCTTCCACCGTTTGCGATAGAGTCAACCATTGTAGGATAAGTGACTTTTCCAGTTAAATCAGTCGCCGAGCATGAAGATGAATTTGTAGTAAATAAACCAGACCAAGTAATTCCCATAAAATCTTTACCTATGGCTGGATTTTTTTCTGAACTTGTAAAAGCCCCAAAGTCCCAATTTGCGTTTCCATTTAATTTACATGAGACGCTTTTTCCAGAGATAGATTGAGAACCAGAAAAAGTAAGTGTTAATTTTCCATAGGTTCTTTTAGCAGCACGACTTGTAGACATTGTGTTAATGTTGGAGAAATTATCAATACCAATATTTTCAACTTCGTCTTTAGATAAAAGACGACTATTAGAAACATAAATATCTTCATTTTTATCGGTAGCAAGAGTTTCTTCTACAAAAACTGTTGCTGTTATCGTATCAAGTTGCTTTGATTCGTTGTTAAGTGAATAGTTATTAGGTGCAGGTGATGTTTCTGTTACAATATAAGCATCTGGAAATTCTGGGGAGTAAATTATATTGTTAGTTTTTGTTACAGTATCATTTGAGATATTATTAGATTCTTTTGCAAATGTCGTTGTAGACATTCCCATAACCATAACAGCAGTAAGTGCAAGATTTACAAGTTTCTTAAAATGTTTTTTCATCATAGGCAATACCTCGCTTTCTTTGAAAAATCAATGGTTTACATAAGTCGTCATAGCATATTGTCAATATTTTGTCATGTAAAAAATGAAAAATTCTGTAAATTTATAAACGCAATAATGATATAACAGAAAAATGTGATTGTACTTGCATTGTCAAGATAATTATTTAATAGGAATATTGATAATAAATTATATATAATATATAATTTATAATTTATGTATAGTAAATATGAAATAAGTTATTTATTTAAAGAAAGAGGAAAGGGAGTGAAGCTGAACGAGAGATTACTTTTTAATCATTTTTTTAATAGTGGTGCTGGTTCTGCTTCTTCCGTTTATCCTTTGGTGGAAGCACAGGCACAAAGAAACAGATAGAAAGGGGAACAGTAAAATGTAATAGGGTGAATGATTATAGCAAAAAGACCAGTATCAATATATGATTTTAAGGCTTTCGGGGCTGCCATTAAAGCCGCGAGAAACGAATACGGAGAAAGTCGCAAAAAAGTAAGCGACGAGTTATATATCTCCCCGCGCTATCTTGCGAATATCGATAACAAAGGACAGCAGCCGAGCCTACAAGTTTTCTATGACCTCGTTACCCGTTATGCTGATATTTGGGTGTGTTCTGACTATATGTATCATTGTTATGGCAATACCTAATGCGTGCTGATTAGTATTTTTTTATATTGCTCCGCAAGCTCTTTCTTTCCCCATCTCATATACAAACTATACAAATAACGAGCAGTACTTTTGGAATAATCATTATCAGTGTTCTCGTTCATAACAGCATGAAAGACGGCATCTGCGTTAAGCAGGTGCTGTTCTGCTATCACAGGCTGAGAACGGGTATAAGCAATGACACCACGATAGAACTCGCACATACCATAATCAAGGTTATTTCTACCCATAACTTCATCAATGGTGGATTCACAGAAATCAATAATTTCCAGAGCAGAATCATATTCCTTATTCTGCACCAGCATGTTAGCAAGTGAGAGTGTCTGCTGCAGGGTATCATTATTCTCTATCAATCCAAGACTGGCATATTCCCTGCGTACTGTGAAAGCTGTCTTGAGTTCTGATACGGCTTCTTCCAGTTTCTTCCGGAACAGATAAGCTGTAGAGAGGTTGTTGTGCAGGTTTGAAAGCAGATTGGCGGAACGGGCATCCGCAGTATTGGTCTTATGGTAATTTTCCATGAGGGCAATCGCCTTTTTATATTTCTTAATGGCATTATCATATTCCTTGCGTGGGAACAGAAGCTGTGCTTTGTAATCTAATAATAATGCTTTGTCACAGGCAGAAATGTGGTTGGTTTCTTGCGTAATATCTGGTGTGCCTGATTTATCTGAATTATACGATTTACTCGTTTCATCCGACTTGCCCGAATCATTCATAAGATTCATCACATATTCTATACGTTCTACCAGCTCCGACAGATAATCGGTATCCAGATATTTGTCAAAGTAAGGGTACATATCCTGTAAGAACAGTAGATAGTAAGCCCTGTTATCTAGGATGATGTGTCTGTTGATGCTTTTCAGACATTCCATGACAGTCACCGGTCTTTTTACATCCAGACCGTGAGCAAGGCAAATCAAATGCAGGTGATTTAACATCACATGGCAGTCTGATACGGTTGGAATGGTCTCTGCGATTGCCACTTCCTGAATGAGAGGATGGAGTGCAATCGTCTTATTTTCGGTATCTTCACTGATAATGCCATAGCGTATCAGCTCATTAACATTTTTGAGAGAATCCAGTTCCAGCCACATTTTGAACGCACTTTTATAAACTCCTGATACCGGCAGGAGTGAGAGGTTACGGAGGATATCAATACTGTCCTCATTTAATCTATTAAGCTTCATCAACATGCGAAGGTGTCCTATCATACTGGCATAGGAGAATTCATCATCCTTGAATACCTCGATTTCTTCCATGTTCTGCCCGATACCGCAGGAACGCAGCTCCTGTAACAATTCTTCCGGTTCCATGCCGCTGGCTTCTAAGGTAAGAGCAGCCATGCAGACAGTCAGGGTATGACAGTTCACTTCTTCTATAATGGCAGACACACTGTCCGGATCACGTTTTGCAGAAGGACAATGCTTGTAGAACAGTTCTGTCAGTTCTTTTTCTTTATCCAATTCCTTTATTTCTATAGAATCATAATTCTTAAGTTTGCATCTGCTGGTAATCAATAGCTGCATATCATTCTTCATCAGTTCCTTTAAGAAGGGTTCGTCCTTTGGAAGCACATTGAAGTTGTCCAGAATCAGCAGTGTATCTGTGTGGAGTCTCTGCATCACCTTATAGTGATTCTGAAAACGGACTTCCTCATTCATTTCTACGGAATCATCTGCAAATGTAAGGTTTGCGATGTCTTTTCTCAAATCACCGGTGTAATACAGATAAATGATATTGGTGTACTTTTTACGGTTCGTCTGTGCATAGGCTTTGGCAACTTCGCTTTTTCCAATGCCTGCCATACCAGTAATGAATAAGACGGATTGATTGGAAAGATGGGATGCGATTGCTTTTATCTCATCCTTTCGTCCAATGAATGCATGATTGCAGGAGGGAAGCTTATTGCAAAGAATCACTTCCGAAAGGTCGGGAGAATAGAGCGCACCTGTGCTATGGTCATTCAAAATCGCATATCTTACCACAGAGCAGAAAAAGGCTGCATTATCCGGCTCCTGAATCAGTGCATCAGCCATTTCCTGCCCGATGGTTTTTATACTGTCTGTAATCAATTCCTCCATCTGGATTCGAGCCTGTGCTTCGTTCAACAGGTTCGGAATAATCTTATCTCTGAAATCATCCTCCATCGTATCCCATTCATCCTCATCTTCATAAGTCTTTAGGATATCTATAGGAATCGGGCGGGCGCCATTGCACCAGCGGCTGTACATCGTCGTGTCATCTGCGATTAATTCCGAAGCTGTCAGAGTATCATCCAGATATGCAGAGAACAGACTGCGTACAAGCTGGTGCTGCGGGTAGGTTTTCTTTTTATTTTCCAATAATACACCAATCACATTGGCGAAGGTCAGTCTGTTTCTCATCTGTGTGCTCCTTTCAGAGAGGATTTATCAATCCCGCTATCTATCTTATCTGTCTTTCTATATTTTCATTCTTTGAAAAGTTTCTATGTCAAGTCGCGGTCAAGTGACCGTCAATTATTTTATTCTCTATATTTTACTACAATTAACTTACAAAACGTAGCCGGGCGGCATCAGAAATGAAGCAAATCGGCTACAACAATCATAACACAAAACAAACTTATGTTCTGCAAGAATATCGAAATGTTTTAACTGTACATTGAAAACTTCATGAGTTGTATTCACAGTCAACGGACTTTGCGATGATACTTAAAGCAATTTAAGCGGAGCAAAGAACAGACACTTCCGTCAAGGGTGGGAGATGATCTCGCGCAGGAGAGGCCCACAGGCAGGTTTCAGTAGTGAGAAATCGGTGCTAAAGAATCCAGACAGTGGATACGTAGAAAACCAAACTAAGAGTACTGGAACAATCTTACTTTAGGAACCGCTTATTGCGGGTAGGAAAGAAGGTGGTTAATGAGAATATTACGAGAGGAGGCAGGAATACCATGAAAACAGAACTTGATACAAGAGCGTTATTAAATGTAAAGGAAATGTGTGAGTACCTTGGTATTGGACAGACGAAAGCAAGAGAATTGCTTTCCAATCCGGCCAATGGTTTCACGGTAAGAATCGGTAACAGACTATATGCTCATAAGGGCAGATTAGACCACTGGTTACTGAATCAGATTCTTTCATAAATAAGAACACGGAGGAGTTTCAAAATGAGAATTCAATTTTTGAAACGGATTGATAATTGTAAGGTTTTATGGTAGAATAGGGACGATATTTGGAATCCTTCCTATTCTACACTTAGGAAGGAGGCATAAATGGGTAAATCCCTTAATGGTAAAGAATTAGGTAAAGGCTTATCACAGAGAAAGGATGGTCTTTATCAGGGAAGATTCGTGAATCGTTTTGGCAAGAAGCAGACGGTTTACGCAAAGACGCTGAATGAGGTAAGACAGAAGCTTAGAAACGAACAGTATGAGGATGAAAAGGCACTCAATGTTGTTGCGAAGGACGTAACGCTTGACGAATGGTATGAAATCTGGATGGATACCTGCAAGAAGAATTGCAGAGACTCCACCAAGGAGACATACGCAGGTCATTATCGCAGAATACAGAAGGCTCTGGGATGGAGAAAACTCACATCCTTGAATTTACTGATTATGCAGCAGGCGATTAACGAACTGGAAACAGACAATGAGCGTAAGAATTCGAAAAAGATACTGGTCGATATGCTGGAGAAAGCAATAGACTCTGATTTACTTATCAAAAATTCTGCTAAGCAGATCAATACTGTGATTTCTAAAGAGGTTAAGAAAGAACGTAGAGTATTAACGGTAGGTGAAACGGAGCTTTTTTTTAGCTATGCGAAGGACACATTCTACTACAATTTATATGTAGTGGCAATCGACACAGGAATGCGTATTGGTGAGTTGATGGGGCTTCAGTGGTCTGATGTAGACTTTGAAAAGAAGGTTGTACACGTCAGACGTTCCTTATGCTATTTCCGCAAGGATGGCAAATATGTCTTTGAATGGCATGATACCAAGACGCATAACAGCAAGCGAACCATTCCCTTAACAACAAGAGCTATGGAAGCTCTGAAAAAACAAAGAGTTCGCGGGCAGGAGATTCTGCTTAAGAACGCACAAACAGCACAGGACGAATACAAGAATCTGGTTTTCGTAACCAGAAACAATCGACCTACACAGCAGTTCATCGTACAGGAATGTATGGATGTAACAACGAGACGAATTCAGAAGGAACACCCGGAATTTGAGAGGTTCTCTCCTCATTGTTTCCGTCACACCTTTGCAACAAGGGCAATCGAGAACGGAATGCAGCCTAAGAGCGTGCAGAAGCTTCTCGGACATGGCTCCTTACAGCTGACAATGGATTTGTATTGTCACGTAACAGATGATACCTTGTTTGACGAGATGAGGAAGATGGAAGCGGTGTAAAGTGTGTAAAAAGTGTGTAGTAAAGCAATTTGAGACAATAATAAAGGCGTGAAAGCCTTATAAACAGGAGGTTTTAAGATAAAATGGAACAGTATAAGCAGGAATTTATAGACTTTATGGTGGAGAGTGACGTGCTGAAATTTGGTGATTTCACATTAAAGAGCGGCCGTAAATCACCATTTTTCATGAATGCGGGAGCATATGTGACAGGCTCACAGCTTAAGAGACTCGGAGAGTACTACGCAAAGGCTATCCATGCTAACTACGGAGATGACTTTGATGTATTATTCGGACCTGCATACAAGGGAATTCCGCTTGCAGTGGTAACAGCTATCGCATACCATGAGCTCTATGGCAAAGAGGTGCGCTACTGCTCAGACAGAAAAGAGGCAAAGGATCACGGTGCAGACAAGGGAGGCTTCCTTGGAAGCAAGCTTAAGGATGGAGACAGAGTAGTCATGATAGAGGATGTCACCACATCCGGCAAATCAATGGAGGAGACAGTTCCAAAGGTAAGAGAGGCTGCAGATGTTACAATCGTAGGCCTTATAGTGAGCCTTAACAGAATGGAAGTCGGACAGGGCGGCAAGGTAAGCGCGCTCGATGAGATTCATGAGAAGTACGGCTTTGAGGGCAGGGCTATCGTTACAATGGAAGAGGTCACAGAGTATCTCTACAACAGAGAGCATGATGGCAGAGTAGTCATTGATGACACGATCAAAGCAGCTATAGATGAGTACTATAAGCAGTACGGCTGCAAATAGGAGAATATAAATTGCTTGGCAGAAGAAAACGTAACAGGTATAAGTTTACGGAAAAGAAGCAATCTAAGAGGGGGATAGCTGCACTTGTTGTGGCTATCCTCATAGAGATTGTATATATAGTTTTTTTGAATGCGGCATTCAGAGGAGATGGCAATCTGTCTATGTACTATGGCAGTGCCGGTATACTGATGCTTGGCATATCTCTGGCAGATTTCGGGTTTGCCATCAGAAGCCTCTTTGATGAGGAATCATTCATGACATTTCCACGATTGGCAGTGTTTTTTGCACTTATAGCGGTGCTCAGCTGGGGTGGGACGTATGCTGCCGGCTTTATTATTTAGCACATATTATATCAATAGTGCGATAAAAACTGTCATGAATATTTGAATTATAAAATAGAAAGATTATAGGGATATATGAGTTATAAAGAGATTTATGAGCTCTCCAATGAGCTTTACGCAGAGCGATTAGAGCTTGTGGAGGAGCGGATAGAGCAGATTGTCAGAGAGCCTGCGATAGAGCCGGCTTTTGCAGATTATTTCACAAGTGTGGCAAAGTGCATCAACACTATTAAAAACCATAGCGCAGATAAGGAATTTAACGATTTATTCTATTCACAGTTTGATAAAGAAAATTACGAGAAAAGCTATGCCAACCCGGCATACGCCGTAAAGGTGCTCGGAGATGAGTATGGTCAGCTTTTATCGGCTGTATATGCAAAAATTGCCGGAAGCATTACACATATCTATCAGGGGGATATAAAATATCTCTGCATTTATGCAGAGCTTATTGTAGAGCTTTACAATTATTTTGAGAATGCCAATGAGCTGAGTCCTGATGAGATAAGGGGATGTATATATTCGTTCATGCATGATTATGAGGAGATATTTGCAGAGGATGACAACAGAGCACTCCTTGACCCGGCTTATGATTACTATACAGAGCTTGTAAATGAGGCAGATTTGTCAAATGATGATTATCTGTATTCTTACGGACTGTATGTCGGAGAGAATGAGCGCGCCGGCAGAGCGCATCTGGCTTCATTTTCAGATGAGGAGATACAGGCCATGGCAGATACCTATACAGAAGGATACCGCATTGGCTTTATTACCTGCAACAAGGATATCTCAAAGAAGTCGGTGGTTCAGGTGCTTTATCCGCTTGGCTTTGAGCGTATGATAAGAGCAGCATTAAAGAATTTTGAGAAAATGGGTATGAAGCCTGCCATGAGACCATTTTCCACATCGGTCAATAAGCAGTTTGACTATGACCACAAGGAGGATATGGCACTGTGGCTTGACAAGGCATATGTGGAGTATCGTCTTGAGTGCATGCACAATGCACTTGAGAGAATGAAGGATGTAGCATGCAAATGTGGAGGACCAGCTGTCATAGAGATATTTGGAGAGGAGCCGTTTGCTCCGGTTTCAAAGAAGGAGGCTGCGCACTTTAATGATGAGCAGCAGAAGCTTGTAGTCCATATGACAAGCGTGCGCTCACAGTATATGAACAGCTATATCCACAGCGAGGACAGAAGCTTTACGATTATTGCCTATCCGTGTGCTGCAATCGGACCTGATTATAAGGAAATTTTTACGGAGACTGTAAAGATTAATACTCTTGATTATGCACTCTACAGGGATATGCAGCAGAAAATCATAGATGTGCTCGATACAGCAGACAGGGTGCATATCGTCGGAACAAACGGCAACAGGACAGATTTGTATGTCAAGATTCATGAGCTTAAGGAGCCTTCAAAGGAGACAGCTTTTGAAAACTGTGTGGCTGATGTAAATATCCCTGTCGGAGAGGTGTTTACTTCACCGGTGTTAGAGGGCACAAACGGCAAGCTGCATGTCAGTCAGGTATATCTCAATGAGCTTAATTTCCTTAATCTGGAAATCGACTTTAAGGATGGCATGATTGATAAATATACATGTACCAATTTTGAGGATGAGGAAGAAAACAAAAAGTATATATCTGATAATGTACTTTTCCATCATGACACACTGCCTATGGGTGAGTTTGCCATAGGCACCAATACGACAGCCTACCGTATGGCGAGAGTATACGATATCGCAGCAAAGATGCCTATTCTCATAGCAGAGAAGACAGGACCGCACTTTGCGGTGGGTGATACCTGCTACACATACGATGAGGACAATATGACATACAACCCTGACGGAAAAGCAATCATTGCCAGGGATAATTCAGTTTCCATCCGCAGAAAAGATGATATATCAAAGGCATATTTCAACTGCCACACGGATATCACAATACCATATGATGAGCTTGGAGCCATCACAGTTATTCGACACGATGGCTCAACATGTGATATAATAAGAGATGGCAGATTTGTGCTTGAGGGCGTAGAAGAGTTGAACAAACCGCTCGATACGCTTGATGCAGAAAGTAAATAATTGTTAGACATATAAGGAGGATAAAATGGCAAAGGTTGGAATAGTTATGGGCAGCGACTCAGATTTAAAGGTGATGAGTAAGGCAGCAGATATGCTTGAAGAGCTCGGCATAGAGTATGAGCTCACCATCATCTCGGCACACCGTGAGCCGGATGAGCTTATTGAGTGGACAAGAGGCGCTGAGAATAGAGATGTAAAGGTAATAATAGCAGGAGCTGGAATGGCAGCAGCACTTCCGGGAATGTGTGCAGCGCTTTTTGCACTTCCTGTTATCGGAGTACCGCTTTCAGGAAAGAATCTGGATGGAATGGATGCAGTGTTCTCAATCATGCAGATGCCACCTGGAGTGCCTGTTGCCACAGTTGCAATTGACGGTGCGAAAAATGCAGCAATACTTGCAGCAAAGATACTCGCAGCAGGTGATGATGCAATCCTTGAGAAAATCAAAAAGTATACAGCAGATATGAAGGCTCAGGTTGTAGCAAAGGATGCGAAACTGAAACAGGTTGGATATAAGCAGTATCTTGCTGAGAAATAGATTGTATTGTCATCTATAGGAGGGTTTTTATGGGTATATTGCAAAAGGCAGACAGATGTATGGATGAGGCAGCAGCCTTATTTGGCGAGAATAAGCTTTTTTTGGCAGAGAAGAAGGCACAGGAGACAGCCGGTCTTTATAAGAGCTGTGGCGCATATGAGCAGATGGCAAAGGCTGTCAATCTTATGGGAGTCATATATGCATCTATTGGAGATGTAAGCATGTCAATTGACTGCTACCTGGAGGCTATGGATGTAGCTGTGGAGCAGGGCTCAACAGAGATAATAATGCTTGTTAACAATAATATAGGCTCACTCTATATGGAGCTTGGATTGTATGAAAAGGCTATCAGATATTTTAACGAAGCACTGGAGCTGTGCAAGCCACCACTGCATGGAGAGAGGGATAGCTATTATCAGGAGCTTCTCATGCTTCATCTGAATCTGTGCATATCATACACAGGAATTAATGAGTTTGAAAAGGCAGAAAAGCATCTTTCTGACGCGATACTCTTTAATGATATAGCTGGCAGTGATAAAAACAGATTTCTGATAGACATGTCACAGGCACATCTGCTATGGAAGATGGGAAATGAGGATGAGGTCAGAGATCATGTGGAAGAGCTGGTTGAGGGTGCGATAAACAATATCAATTCTGCCGATTATGTGCTTGAGATACTAAGCCTTTGCAATCTATTTATGAATATGGGGGAGTTCGATGCATGGAAAAAGGTTATTGTGGAGTATGAAAGATTTGCCACTGATACGCAAAATCTGTTTTTCCAGAAGACCTGTGTCAAGATGTGGATGAAATATGAGAGCGCCATTGGTGATACAGAGGCATACAACAAGCTGTGCGTATATTACGCAAATCTCCACTCTATGCAGGTGAAGGAGCAGATAAAGCGTCTTGGTGATACAATAGACCTTAAGCTTCAGCTTCAGGAGACTGAGTATGAGCGCCGTAAGGCAGTCAGACTCAACTACACAGATATGCTTACAGGCATGGGCAATAAGTTCAAGATGCGAAACGATTTTGAAAAGCTTGTGAGCAAAAATCAGGATTCAGATGGTGCAGGAATCACGTTTGGAGTAGTGGATATAGATTTCTTCAAGTCATTTAACAAAAACAGTGGCAGAGTCACCGGTGATGCAGTGCTAAAAGAAGTGTCATCCATAATAAATGAGAGCGTCAGAGATAAGGGAATGGGGTATCATTTCTATGGTGATGAATTCTACATAATCCTGCAGGAAACGGATGAGGATATCATTAAAAATATAGCTGAGCATATAAGACTTGAGCTTGCCAAAAAACAGATACTTCATGAGAGCTCTAAGGTGGATGAGTATCTGACTGTATCACAGGCATATGTTACCGCCCCGGATGTAAAGGTGCCGGATGAGTTTTCAAAGCTGTTCAAGACGGTGGATGAAGTGCTCAATGATGTGAAGGAAAATGGCAGAAATGCATATAAGATAGTCTGATGCTTTAAGCGTATAAGACAACTATAAAATGACACGCAGCGTAAAACGTTGCGTGTCATTTTTAATGGATCTATATATACAGTTATATTTATAGTTATATTTATAGTTATATTTATAGTTATATTTGTACTTATATTTTTATATGGCCATATTGTCCATTTATATTCCGGATATAACAATATCAGTGCCTGCCTTCTCATATATATCTGCTGTCTCAGGTGAGATACCGGAGTCGGTGATTACCATATTGATGTCATCAAGCGATGCATAGCTTGATATGGATGTGGTATCAAACTTGGTGTGGTCTACAAGAGCCACAGTTTTAGCGGAGGCCTTGATACACATGTGCTTTAAATCAGCCTCGTATATACTGAAATCAGTCAGTCCGTCTTCTACAGAGAAGCCTCTTGCTGACACGAACGCGATATCTGTGTGTATCTTTTTGAGTAAATCAGCGCCAAGCAGTCCTTCTATGGAAGCGGATGCGCTGGTTACGATACCGCCTGTCAGGATGACTGTGACACCCGGGATATCCTTTAGCTCTAAAGCCAGATTGATGCCATTGGTGATGACGGTCAGCTCTGTAAAGCCTGAAAGCTTCATGCCGAGAGTGTAGGCTGTGGAGCTGGCATCAAGGAATATACACATATGGTCACTTACGAGCTTTATCGCCTCGTTTGCAATCTCCTCTTTAGCTTCCTTGTTTTCCAGGGCGCGGTCATGGAACAGGTAGGCCCTCGAGGTTAAATCAGTCATGTCATGGGTTTTATCCTTGTAGATAGCACCGCCGTGAGTCTTTGTCAGAAGCTTTTCCTTATCCATCTGGTTTAAATCTGTTCTTATTGTCGTGGTCGATACACCAAGCAGCTCGCTGAGCTCATTGGTGGTGGCCTTGCGGTTTTCTTTTAAATAATCGAGAATCTTTTGTTGTCTTTCTAATTGCAGCATAGATTTTCCTCTTCCTTTTGATTTCTGTTGTATTTTTGCGTACATATTTTTATCACAAAGCATTGCATAAATATATAATAACTCAAATAGGTAAATAAAGCCAGTGCTTTCGATTGCTTATGCTTTTTTTTATTTAATGACATTTAATTATATTTATTTTTACTTTTATTTACTTTTGCTATTGCATTTTTTTCTTTGAAGTGTTATATTTATATCAGCAAACAAAAGCAAACGCAAATCATATAAGACGGAGGTATTTTTAAATGAAGTTTTTCGTAGATACAGCAAATGTCGAGGACATTAAGAAAGCAAACGATATGGGAGTCATCTGTGGAGTTACAACAAACCCTTCACTCATCGCAAAAGAGGGCAGAGACTTCAACGAGGTAATTAAAGAAATCACATCTATCGTTGACGGACCGATAAGCGGAGAGGTAAAAGCCACAACAGTTGATGCAGAGGGCATGATAAAAGAAGGACGTGAGATCGCAGCTATTCATCCAAACATGGTAGTTAAGATTCCTATGACAGTTGAGGGACTTAAGGCTGTCAAGGTGCTTTCATCAGAGGGCATCAAGACAAACGTTACTCTTATTTTTTCAGCAAATCAGGCAATTCTTGCTGCAAATGCAGGTGCTACATATGTTTCACCTTTCCTTGGCAGACTTGATGATATCAGCCAGCCGGGCATTGAGCTGATCAGACAGATTTCAGAGATTTTTGATATCTATGGATATGATACAGAGATTATTGCAGCTTCAATCAGAAACCCGATTCATGTCACAGACTGTGCACTTGCAGGAGCTGATATCGCAACAATTCCTTACAAGGTTATCGAGCAGATGACAAAGCATCCACTTACAGATCAGGGAATCGAGAAGTTCCAGGCTGATTACAGAGCTGTATTTGGGGATTAGATATTATAAACCAAAGACAGGTATAAATATTTTATTTCATGTCATAGATTTAACAGGAGAACAAAATGAACAAATTAGAGCTTCAGATTACAGCAAATGAAGTCAGGAAGGGTATCGTCACGGCTGTGCATTCTGCAAAGGCGGGACATCCGGGCGGCTCACTTTCTGCAGCAGATATATTTACATATCTGTATTTTGAGGAGATGAACATTGATCCAAAGAATCCTAAAAAGCCGGATAGAGACCGTTTTGTACTTTCAAAGGGACACACGGCTCCGGGACTTTACTCTACACTTGCGCAGAGAGGCTATTTTCCGGTTGAGGATTTAAAAACACTCAGACATCTGGGATCATATCTGCAGGGACATCCTGACATGAAGCATATCCCGGGTGTGGATATGTCAAGCGGTTCGCTCGGACAGGGCATTTCTGCGGCGGTAGGAATGGCACTTTCTGCAAAGCTTACAAATGATGATTACAGAGTATATACACTTCTCGGCGATGGCGAGATTCAGGAGGGACAGGTCTGGGAGGCTGCCATGTTTGCGGGCTTCAGAAGGCTTGATAACCTTGTTGTTATAGTTGATAACAACGGACTTCAGATTGATGGACCAGTGGATCAGGTGTGCTCACCATATCCTATTGGTGAGAAATTCAAGGCATTCAATTTCCATGTGATTGATCTGAAGGATGGAAATGACATGGATCAGATTGCTGACGCATTTAAAGAGGCAAGAAATACAAAGGGTATGCCGACGGCAATTATAGCACATACCGTAAAGGGCAAGGGTGTTTCATTTATGGAAAATCAGGTCGGCTGGCATGGCAAGGCTCCTAATGATGAGGAGTATGCAGTTGCCATGGAGGATCTGAGAAAGGAAGGTGAAGCATTATGTCAGAAGTAAAGAAAATCGCCACACGTGTCAGCTACGGAAATGCACTTGTAGAGCTTGCAAAGGAGCACGATGACGTATATGTTCTTGATGCTGATCTTGCGGCTGCCACACAGACAGCCATCTTCAAAAAGGAATTTCCAGATCGTCACATAGACTGTGGTATCGCAGAGTGCAACATGATGGGCATTGCTGCAGGACTTGCGGCTACGGGAAAGGTGCCATTTGCCAGTTCATTTGCCATGTTTGCGGCAGGTCGTGCGTTTGAGCAGGTGAGAAACTCTATTGGATATCCTCATCTTAATGTAAAAATCGGTGCGACACACGCAGGTATTTCGGTAGGAGAGGATGGAGCCACCCACCAGTGCAACGAGGATATTGCACTCATGAGAGCAATTCCAGGCATGGTTGTAATAAACCCAAGTGATGATATAGAGGCAAGAGCCGCCGTAAAGGCAGCTTATGAGCATGAGGGCCCTGTATACATGAGGTTTGGCCGTCTTGCAACACCGATAATAAATGACAATGCAGATTATAAATTTGAAATCGGAAAGGGTGTTACACTCCGTGAGGGCACGGATGTAGCTATCATAGCTACCGGTCTGTGCGTGGCAGAGTCACTTGCAGCGGCAGAAAAGCTTGCAGCAGATGGCGTAAATGCAAAGGTCATAAATATACACACTATCAAGCCTCTTGATGAGGAACTTGTTGTAGCTGCAGCAAAGGAATGCGGCAGGGTGGTTACCGTGGAGGAGCACTCTGTAATAGGAGGACTTGGAGCCGCGGTATGTGAGACACTTTCGCGTAAGGCTCCAACACCGGTAAAGACAATAGGCATACAGGACTGCTTTGGTGAGTCAGGTCCGGCTGTAGCTTTGCTTAAAAAATACGGACTTGATGCAGATGGCATTTATGCATCAGTGAAGGATTTTTTATAAGTATTTAAAATAGTTTGGTTTTATCATTTTTCATATTTTCCCTAATATAATAATAAACTAATAAAAGAAAGGACAGCCGGGATACGGTTGTCCTTTCTTCTATTTTGTATACATATAAAAACTTTGATGTTTTAATTAATGTAAAATAATTTGATAAGATTTAAAATATATTGTGTTATAGGTTTTTATCTGATATATTAAATCTATAAATGCTGGGCGACCTGTGTTTTCGTATAACTGATAAGGCAAAAAGAAAGGGGACATCACATGAAACTGATATGTAAGAAGTGTCTGCTTAGAGAAATGGCAGAGGCCGACGCAGCAATGATAAAAAAATATGTTGATGCGATAAAGGGCGAGGACAGAGTGCCGGAAAAAGAGTATGAGGCAAGGCTTGCAGTGTGCAAGGCGTGTGACAGGCTAAATGCCGGAACCTGTAATGCATGCGGCTGTTATGTGGAGCTTCGGGCGCTTACAGGCGTTTCACACTGCCCTCATAAAAAGTGGTAGTACAAATAAAATAATAACAAAATGACTGCGGTTTTGATTTCCGCAGTCATTTTATTATTATTTAGTGTTTTTTTTCAGTGTCAAGAGGTGCATAATTGATGGATACAACAATATCCTGATCGTAGTTACCGAAGCTTTTTCCGAATATTGTGAGTCCACCGACATGGGCAGAATCCTCATCGACAGCTATGCGGAAGCGGATTGTGCTTGTGTAGTCAAGAGTTAGCTCAGAGGTTGTGATATCTGATATCTTGAGACCGTCTATGAAGGTGCCTTTATGATTTATGACTAAAAGCTTGAGGAGACCGTATTGATTCAAGTTTTGAGGCCACCATTCAGGGGTGAACATTCCGCGTACATCTCCATAGTCACCGGGAGAGGTCCAGGTGCCGACCAGAGTGTCATTTATGTAAAAGCTTATATCACTTGGCCAGTCGTTGTCGGTGCCCGGAGCCTCAGAACTTATCTCGGCTGAGAGTGAAAGCTGGGTGATTTTCTGATTACGTGGAATGAGGTTTGGAATTACATATTCCACATAGCCCTTTGTGAACCACATAATGTCTGCATTGAAATGGTCAGGATGGTCAAAGTAACGCACGTCATCAAGCTCTCCTATCACAAATGAGGATGTAGCCAGGCCACAGGTTGGACAGATATTGTGAGATGAAAACTGCCCTACCTTTATGGATGTGTTGTATACGTTACTTAAGTCTATTGGTTTTTCAATTTCTACTAATATACGATCCTGAATCAGTGAACACAGCTTCTGGTTGCCGTGACCGGATGAATCGTTTGAGGCGGAGATAAGTCCACACTCCTCAAGCTTTTTTATATGTCCGGTTAAAGCGCCGTTGCTGATGTTTAGCTCGTTTGCAATCTGATTCATGCTCATCTGGTTATTCTCGAGCAGAATTTTTAAAATCTGGATACGAATATCAGAGCCGAGAGCTTTAAACAGTTCGAGACCATCGTCTAATGATGTGATATGTATCATATATAGATTCTCCTAAAATATTTTATAAAATTAACAACGAGTTCTTGTGTGTGAATCATGTTTTAATTATAGGAATAAGCTCCTATGTTGTCAATATATTATTGTATAGTTTTAAGCTATATTGAAGTATTTTTTAAAATAATTTAAATATATTGTGCAATATGTATAACTTACATGCGTTTCAAAACGAAAATAAAATAAAATTTTAGGTATTACTAAATAGTATGTAAAATAGTTTAAAATAATCTAAAATAAATATTGACATTGCAGCTACTCTCATGTATATTATGTGCATAAGCAAAACACATTAACAATAAGTGCACTTATGTGTGCAACAATGGCAGAGCAGGATAAATGTATAAGAGATAAAGGAGAAACTATGGCAAAAATTATTGTAAATAATGAGAATAAAAAGAGCACAATTGCTCCGGAGATTTATGGACATTTTTCAGAGCATCTCGGAAGATGTATCTACGAGGGATTATTTGTAGGGGAGAATTCAGATATACCAAACGTAAACGGCATGCGTACTGATGTTGTAGATGCATTAAAGGAAATGAAGATACCTGTGCTCCGCTGGCCGGGTGGCTGCTTTGCAGATGAGTATCACTGGATGGATGGTATCGGTCCTAAGGAGAAGAGAAAAAAGATGATCAACACACACTGGGGTGGTGTGGTTGAGGACAACAGCTTCGGAACACATGAGTTTTTTGAGCTTTGCAGACAGTTGGGCTGTAAGACATATGTGAACGGAAATTTAGGAAGCGGAACAGTACGCGAGATGAGTGAGTGGGTAGAGTACATCACATTTAACGGAGTATCACCTATGGCTGATTTGCGTAAGGAAAACGGACACGAAGAACCATGGACTATTGACTACTTCGGAGTGGGAAATGAGAACTGGGGATGTGGTGGAAACATGCGTCCTGAGCATTATGCAGATGAATACCGCAGATACCAGACTTATGTCAGAAATTATGCAGGCAATCAGCCAATCAATAAAATCTGCTGTGGTCCAAATGTGGATGACTATGAGTGGACAAAGAAGGTGATGGCTACATGCTTTGATCATTGTGAGCCTAGATCCCATGGCCTGATGGATGGATTATCACTTCATTATTACACACTTCCGGAGACAGAGGATGACTGGAATATCAAGGGAAGTGCGACAAAGTTTACTGAGGATATTTTTTATCAGACTCTTAAGAGAGGATATTTCATGGAGGAGCTCATCAATCGTCATGGAGCTATAATGGATGAGTATGATCCTGATAAGAATATAGGTCTTATTGTTGATGAGTGGGGCATCTGGTCAGATGTGGAGCCTGGTACCAATCCGGGATTCTTATATCAGCAGAACACAATGCGTGATGCACTTGTTGCAGGTATGACATTAAACATTTTCAACAAGCATTCCGACCGTGTGAAGATGGCATGTATTGCACAGCTTATAAATGTGCTTCAGTCTGTAATGCTCACAGACGGCGATAAGATGATAAAGACACCTACATATTATGTATTCCATATGATGAGACATCATCAGGGCGCAGCTCTTTTGGACAGCTCTCTTGTAGGAGGAGCTACTGTTGGTTCAGGAAAGAATGAGCTTCCGAAGGTTTTTGAGTCTGTATCAGAGGATAAGGATGGAGTGATCACAGTCACACTTACAAACAATTCTCTTGAGTCGTCAGAGGATGTTGATATTATGCTCACAAATGAGGGTGACAAATACAGTGTAAGTGAGGCCAGATACATCGAAGGTGCCATGGATGCACACAATACCTTTGAAGCACCTGAGGTAGTGGATGAGAAGGATTTCACAGCATATGAAAATACACAGACAGGTGTGAAGGTTACTCTTCCGGCATGCAGTGTTGTTACACTTAGATTATCGAAATAATATTAAAACAGCTATTCAGAATCACGGGGAATAAAAAGCAGGTTTTTCTGTTCCTCAAGTGGTTCTGAATAGTTATGTATTAAAAGAAAAATCGCTTTTTATGATGCTTGCAAATATTGGTTGGTCAATTTTGATGGTTGAAGTATTTTATATGGAGAGAGTAGAATATGGATTTAAAGAATATAAAAATAGAGGATCCGTTTTGGGGACATATGCAGGAGCTTGTGACAGATGTTGTCATTCCGTTTCAGGAAGACGTGCTTAATGACAGACAGCCCGGAGTGGAAAAAAGTCATGCAATAGAGAATTTTAAGATTGCAGCAGGCCTTTCACAGGGCGAGTTTTACGGTATGGTCTTTCAGGACAGTGACGTGGCAAAATGGCTTGAGGGAGTGGCATATTCTCTGATAATAAAGCCTGATGCTGCGCTTGAAAAGAGAGCTGATGACATTATAGATATTATCGCTGCAGCACAGCAGCCGGATGGATATCTGAATACATATTTCACAATAAAAGAGCCTGAGCACAGATGGCAGAATCTGCTTGAGTGTCACGAGCTGTACTGTGCAGGTCATATGATGGAGGCTGCTGTCGCATATTATGAGGCTACCGGCAAGGATAAGCTGCTTAAGGTTATGGAAGGCATGGCGGGACACATCATAGACAGATTCGGGCCTGATAAGCTGCCCGGAATACCGGGGCATCAGGAGGTTGAAATAGGTCTGATGCGCATGTATCATGCAACAGGAAATGAGGCCTACAAAAAGCAGGCGAGATATTTTCTTGAGGAGAGGGGGAAAAATCCTGCTTTTTTTGCTGAGGAAGCCGCAAAGCGTGATTGGAATCATTTTGGAATGGTTCCTAAGGATATAAAGTATAACCAGAGCCATGCTACCATTTATGAACAGGAAGAAGCGGTAGGACACAGTGTGCGTGCTGTCTATATGTATACAGCCATGGCAGATCTGGCAGCAACGGAGCACGATGAAAAGCTTTTTGCTGCCTGTGAGCGACTGTGGAATAACATGACAGAAAAGAAGATGTATATAACAGGAGGTATAGGCTCAACAGTGGAGGGAGAGGCCTTTACGAAGGAGTATGAGCTGCCGAATGATATGGCATACGCTGAGACCTGTGCATCGATAGGGCTTGTTTTCTTTGCAAAGCAGATGCTTAAAATAAGCAAAAACGGCAAATACGCAGATGTTATGGAGAGGGAATTATACAACGGAATTATAAGTGGAATGCAGCTTGATGGAAAGAGATTTTTTTATGTGAATCCGCTTGAGGTAAATCCCGGAGTATCAGGTGAAATATTTGGCTATAAGCATGTCATTCCTGAAAGACCGGGCTGGTATGCATGTGCATGCTGTCCTCCGAATCTTGTGCGTATGGTTACATCTCTGGGCAGATATGCGTGGGATGAGGATGATGATGTAATCTATTCACATCTTTTCATCGGTCAGGAGGCTCGGCTTAAAAAAGCAGATATAAAGGTTGTCAGTGAATATCCGTGGAAGGGACATGTTTCATACAGCATTACGCCGAAGACAGGCGATGAATTTGCTGTTGCAATACATATTCCGGGATATCTGAAGAGCTTTGAGGTGACACTCAATGGCATGAGGTTAAAAGAGAATAGTGAGGCAAAAGCAGATGTGTTCTATTCTTATAGGGATGGCTATATTTATATAAAAAATAAATGGCATGATAACGATGTTATAGAAATCAGCTTCAATATGGATATCCGTGTAATATATGCCAATACAAAGGTAAGAGAGGACATAGGATGTGCAGCTTTGCAAAGAGGTCCGGTAGTGTACGCTTTTGAAGGAGTGGACAATTATGATGATGTGCAGAGTCTGATGATAGATGTGTCAAGGCTTAATGAAGCACAGATTGAAACAGAAGCTGAGGGAACATTAAAGGGTGCGGTTCTTTTAGATATTCCTGCAGTGAGACTTGAAAGCTCAGATGCGTTGTATTCTGAGAAGCCACCTAGACAAAAGTCTGTAATAGCAAGGGCTATACCATATTATATGTGGGGAAATCGAGGACTTAATCAGATGAGGGTATGGATGCATACTATTTACAATTAAAATATAGCTATGCTTAATAATTAAAATCCCGGGTTGTCTGTCACACTAAGGTGTGTACGGACAACCCGGGATTTTGCCGGTTGTGAATGATACAAAAATGCAGCGGCTTTTTGTGTGGCTTTACTACATGTTTTAATGCATAAGGCTCTCTTATAGTGCCTCCTGAAGTATCTTCACATCCCACTTATTCATCACATCGCCCTCTTTAGCTGCTTCTCCGGTGATCAGGTCAACCATTCCTGCAAGGCTCGCAGGGAGAGTCTGCTTTTCATCAGTGAAATTCATCACAAAGTAAAAGCGTGTATTTTCGCTCTCGCGGCATGTGATTTCAAGACCTGTCTCTTCAGCAATGACACCTGATACAGACACTTCATTTGTGGCTTCATCAAGCACCCTTGCAAGTCCGGCTGCCTCAAGCTGTGTGGCAACATAGTATACATGGCCTTTTCCGTAGATGTTTTTTGTGACAGCAGGCATTCCTGCATAGAAATCGCTTTCATATGTGGCGAGTACTTCTGCACCTTCCGGGTGCATCAGGTCGCACAGCAGATTGCATTTATATTCTTTTCCATCCGAAAAGCTTACAGTGTTTGACTGCTCAGGTGCGAGCGCGTCAATCTCCTCAACCCAGACACCTGCCATCTCGCGAAGCGGTCCCGGATATCCGCCCAGATGCACGTTGTCAGACTGGTCAACAATACCACTCATAAATGTTGTGATGAGAGTACCGCCGTTTTTCACAAACTGCTCAAGCTTTTCCTTCATACCTTCCTTTACCATGTACAGAACAGGTGCGGCAATCACTTTATACTTTGAAAAATCACCGTCAACCGGAATCATATCGACTGAGATATTTTTGTTGTAAAAATACTCATAATAGTGGTGAATCTGGTCAACATATTTAAGGTCCTGTGTAGGTCCGCTTGTGTACTCAAGTGCCCAGTAATTGTCCCAGTCGAAGATGATTCCCACATCTGATTTATTACGTGTGCCAAGTGTTCTTGTGCCGAAGCTTTCAAGCTCCCTTCCAAGCTGTGCAGTCTCCTTAAATACCCTTGTGTCGTTTGTTCCGACATGTGCTATTACAGCACCGTGGAATTTCTCGCAGCCACCCTTGCTTCGTCTGAGCTGGAAGAACTGGATAGTGTCTGCACCGTGGGCTATGGTCTGATAGCTCTGTGCACGCATCTGTCCCGGACGCTTCAATGAATTGTAGTGCTGCCAGTTCTGCTGGCTTGGAGTCTGCTCCATGAGCATGAATGGCTCATCTTTAAGACCTCGCATCAAATCGTGAGTCATCGCAACCATGCTCCATGGTGTGTCGTATGCAGGGTAATTATCCCACGACACGATATCCATCTCCTTAGCCCACTTGAAATAGTCAAGCCCCTTGAAGGTACCCATCAGGTTTGTTGTGACAAGTGCATCGGGAATGATAGCTTTTACTGCATCGCGCTCCAGCTTATAGCAGTTCAGCATGCTGTCAGAGTAAAAACGTCTGTAGTCTGTTGATATTCCGGCAAAGCTTGTCATGCCACCCCAGGCCTCCTCGCTGAGCTCGTTAGGTACGACTATCTCATCCCAGTCATAGAAGGTGTGTCCCCAGAACTCTGTGTTCCAGGCATCATTTACGGCATCAAGAGTCTTGTACTTATCCTTGAGCCATACACGAAACTGCTTCTGGCAGTTGTCACAGTAGCAGTATCCGCCGTACTCATTATTGATGTGCCATACAGAAATATTTTTATTGCAGCTATAGCGTTTTGCAAGCTCTGTCGCAAGAGCCTTTGCGTACTTCTGATACACCAGGGAGTTCGGACAGAAATTGTGTCTGGCTCCAAATTTATGCTGGCGTCCCTCGTAGTCGGTGCTCATCGTCTCAGGATATTTCTTGACCATCCATGCAGGCAGTGCTGCTGTGGATGTTGCCATGACGATGTCGTAGTTTTCATTTGAGAGCATATCAACTATTTCGTCGAGTTCTGTGAAATTATACTCATTCTCAGACGGCTGTATTTTAGCCCATGAAAAAACGTTGATTGTGGCACTGTTGATATGGGCATCCTTAAAGTATGCCATGTCCTGCTCCCAGACCTCCTTAGGCCACTGGTTTGGATTGTAATCTCCTCCGAAAAGGATTCTTTTGAATTTTGACTGCATTTTTTTCCTCCGTTATGGTATTAACCCCAATATTATGATATTCTTAAACTATAAATGTGTTTCCTTATGCACTAATCATATAATAGATTTACGGAAAATAGTATAACATCATAAACCAAATTATATAACATTCTGAAACTAAACCGTTTTTGAAAGGAGAAATCATGCCTATTTATTTTGGAAGCAATTTCGCAAGAGAACCGTTTCAATTCGACTCTGTCGGTAATGACTGGGAGCAGGAAAGCGTGACGCGCCCGGAGGGGTATCCGCTGTACCATTATTTACAGACGAAGGAGGGTGTGGGTGAGGTGACAGTATACAGCAGAAATCAGGCTGTTTCAGACAATATTTTGTCAAACAGTCATACGATTGAGCTGCAAAAGGGGCAGGGGATTCTTATTGCTCCAAACGTGCCACACTCCTATCACAATAAAAACATCTCATCCGGCAATAGCCTGCCCTGGAAAACAGAGTTTGCCACTTTTACAGGGACAATGGCGGCAGCCTTCAGGGAAATGTTTGATGAAAAGGAATACCGGCTGATTGATGAGAATAAGGGGATGGAGGTGTCGGAAGCGATTAACAGGGCTGTAGAAGACTTTAAGGAACGCTCCAGTGATACGCAAATGCTCTCACTCGACTGTTATGGCATCATGCTTTTGCTATCAGACCAGTCTAATCACACACACGATAATGATGATCAAAGCTATGTACGTTTTATAAAGCCTGTTATAGATGCTATAGAGGAAAGCTACATGGACGATATCAGTGCCAAGGAGCTTGCTGATGGTGTATTTGTATCGCAGCAATATCTATCGCGTGTTTTTACGGAGTTTATGAACTGCTCGGTGTATGAGTACCTGACCAACTATCGCATCAACAAAGCCAAGGAGTTACTGCTTATAAACAGCAGGCGCAAGGTGCAGGATATAGCATCTGATGTGGGGTACTCAGATGCCAGCCATTTTATCGTCATGTTCAAGAAACTTACCGGGATGACACCGGCGCAGTTTCGGAAGCTGCATATATAAGAGGATGCAACTGTTTCTTGTATTTAATAGGGTTTGATGTTAAGAAATATTTATCAGAAATATGGTGCGAAAATGAATAGCTACAATTGTTTTATAAGAATTAGGAAGTGATAATATGAGTGATAGAAACTGGATATTATGTGAGTTCAGAAATAAGACAAAAAGCATTATGGGTGATTCGTTAAAGCAGATGATATTATATGGTTCATATGCAAGAGGAGATTATGGAGATAATTCAGATATGGATATAATGGTTTTGACGGAGCTGACGGATGATAGGATTATACAGATAGAGGATGAAATATTTGATGCAGCTTATGATATTGAACTTGAGTATGGTGTGCCGATAAGTGTGAATATTAAAAATGAAAAACACTTTAAAAATTGGGTAAACAGCTTGCCGTATTATTCAAATATACAAAAGGAGGGAATTATTATTGCTTGAGGAAAATTGTATTAGTTTAGCAAATATAGAATGGAAACGTCAATGGAAACTTTAAATGTTGCCAGGGAGTGTTTAGAAAACAAACATTTTAAAGATTACAGGAGTTCGCTCCACTATTAGAGGTACAAAACAAGTTCAGTCCATACAGAAATGCGCAAAAAAGGCAATCACATAAAAAGTTCGTGATTGCCTAATTTTTTTAGCATTTATTGTTTCAGGGTTATGATTGTATGGAAAGTACCGGAATCATTATCATAATACATTTGCAAATTTCCGTGATATTGTTTCACGACTTTTTTAATACTCTTGATTCCGAAGCCATGTCTGCCCTTATTTGCTTTATGGGATACAGGAAGTCCATCCTGATCATACACAGGGGTGCTTCGGCAGGAATTTATGAGTATGATAATAATAAAAGGTGAATTTTCCTTTTTTTCTACGGTAAGCTCAATAAAAGAATCAGGGATGTTATCTGCTGATTCCAATGCATTATCCAATAAGTTACAGAATAACGATGTCAAATCGTGCTGGTAAATATTTTGAACAGTATCACTTCTGATATCAGTATGAAAAACAATGTGCTTCTCGTTGCATTGTCGCTGATAGCGGCAGAGAATTGCATTCAGCATTTCATTATCGCAGATTTTTGAGGTTTCTTTTAAGTCAGAAGATTCCAAAAGCTGTTGTATATAAGCATTTATTTTATCAGAATCATTTTTTTCATTGAGTAATTTGATAGATTGAAGATGTTTTTTTATATCATGGATCAGAATACTTTGATTTTCACTTTGCGAAAGTATCATTTCATAGTATTGGGCAAAATCCGATTCTTTCTGGAGCAACAACTGCATATCGGTATATTCCTGTGATTTTTTCTGATTATATTGGTTGATGCCAAATACAAGCAGATTGACCATCAGCAAAAAAACAGCACAGATTGTTACCATAAAATCAACAGGTTGGGCAAAGGCTGATGTTTCACCAATAGCAAGAAAAGTAAACATAATAAAAACAGACGAAACCGGAATTAGCATTAAAAGAAGTCCTGAGCGATCGTACTGTTCCTGATTTATATTTTTTCCTTTGAGCAGATGAATTAATAAATAGATGACTGCAAAAAATAAAATCTTGCTAAAAACCGTATAAAAAATAATTCCGGCATCTGTTTCTAAGACAAAATGCGGAAAAAACCTTGATATAATTCCGAAAACTGCAAGTTCAGATAGTCCCATAATTGCTGTAAGTATGGCGGAATGGAATAGTGCCAATAACAACTTGAGCTTAAACAACATATAAAGAAAAATAGTGTTAATCACAAAAAAACTGATGGCATTAAGCCCTGTTTGTCCTAGCAGGGAAATAAGAAACAATATAGCATAAAAAGCACTCAATAGTGCCAGTTTTATTTTATTGCTATAAGAAGAGGTAAAAAGGCTGGAGGCGTATTGCCATAATATAACCGCTTCTGTAAAAAAGCTAAAAAAAAGTAAAATGATATGTTCCATCTATTTTTACCTCATACTTTCCAGATATAGTAGATAAGCATTTTTAAATGAACTGTATTTCCTGCGTGTCAGGTAGGCGGTAATCTGCTGATTCGATAAATGTATGGTTGAATGATCAAAGTCTACAATATGTTCGAAATTAACAATAAAGCTTCTGTGTGTTTGGAAAAAGCTGTTTTTGGGGAGATGTTCCAGCCAGTAGTCCATATTATGAATGGAGTCAAAATCCTGCCGGGCAGTATGTACAATTACTTTTCGTCCCTGTGCTTCTATGGCAATGATTTGAGAAGCGGGAAACGAATACACCCCCTGTTTAGTTTCAACAGGAATTTTGGTAGTAATGGAATTGTAATATGTTAAGGCATCTTTCATATTTCGGAAAAAACGCTGTTTGTCCAAAGGCTTTGAAAGATAGCGGAATACATGAAAACGCATTGCCTCATCCAAATATTCGGAATAAGAGGTAACAACAAAAATTATGACATTTTTATTTGCTTTTTTTAATTCATTTCCTACGAAAATCCCATTCATACCGGGCATTTCAATATCCAGAAAAACAATATCTTTTTCGTTTTTATCAGCCAATAAAGATTCGCCACTGGTAAAGGAAACTAATTCGGGACATTTTAAATGGTTTGATTCAAAGTAGGATTCAATATATTTCTGTAATTGTTCTATTATCAGAGTATCGTCATCACAAATTAAAATACGCATTTTTGCACCTGGCTTTCTAATGAATGTATATTTACATACATCTTATCATATAGAATTTCCAAATGCAAAAAATGCGTATGAAAAGACATTTTAATTACAATTTTGGTTCATTATGTGTTTTGTTATTTCGTTTTACAAGCAGTTCGATAAAGTCTCCGGCAAGTTCTATGTCGGATTGATTACATAACCGTAGTTTATCAATAATATCCTGTGGAATATTATAAGCATGCATGCTGCCGAGCAGAAGGTAGTCTGGTGTAACATTGAGTAGATCACAAATCCGGATGAAAATATCCAGACTTGGTTTTTGCCTTCCGTTTTCGATTGATGACATATGGTTATTGGATATATTTAATTTTTCGGCAAGTTCTGCCTGTTTTATTCGTAATTCTTTTCTGCGTATTTTGATGCGGTTTCCCATACCTTCATATTGAAATTCTATTTATTCCACCTTCTTTCAGTAGAATTTTACCAATAGAACTAAATAAAAAAGAAGAATGTAACAAAGAACTATTCTGCCACATATTGAATAAAGTATAATTTATATATAAATAATTCTGTATCACATATTATTTTACGCGGAAAATAGGAAGATTATTCCAAAATTGAAGAGAATCATTCCGTTCATTCCGAAGGGCTCGTTTATTTGATTAAAGTGGTATATGATTGTTTATGTGAAAATCAATGATAATCTTTAGGAAGGAGAGAGGACATTATGAAGAAACGGGTAACTAAATCGGTTGCAAAAGGGATGAAAGCAGCATTAGATGTTGTGCTACAGACTGAAGCTAACACAGCTTCTTGTATTATTATGTATCAGCCTAAGGCACCGAAAGAATTAATGAATTACAGGAGAAACAAGTAATGGAAAAATGTACAGATACAGTAGTTGATTGGATGATCCGGTGTAATGTGATAAATGAAGCAGATAAGGAACTTTACAAGTATGCATTACATAGCTTGCTGCTATTGGTATCACCACTTATCCTAGCTGGAGGTATTGGCTTTGGGTTGGGAAGCGTAAAACACGGAGTTGCTCTTATTTTTCCGTTTATGTTTCTGAGAAAATTTAGCGGTGGTTATCATGCAAAAAAATTGCACACTTGTATTATGGGGTCTGGTTTTCTACTGTTTTTGTGCATAATGGTATCAATGCATATGCAATGCGATTGGAAGTTGGCAATAGCTACAGGTATTGCATCTGTGAGCCTGATTGCATTTAGTCCAATAGACAGTGAAAACAGAAGACTTGATACTGACGAGAAAAGGACATATAAAAAAATAACAGTATTTTGTGTGATATTTTTCGGACTGTTAGATATAGTTTTATTCTTGTTAGGAAAGTACATCTATACAATCTGTTTTTCTGTTGGAATATTATTGACAGCAGGTTTACAAGCACCTTACATCGTAAAGAAAATGCGTAAATCGACCAAAAATGGACTGTAAATGTCGTTTGGTGCAATAGGGGTTGAAATCATGGCAAAAATAAAGATAATGAGAGTTGTCATTGGTTTCACAAAAAAAGAAAAAAGGAAAAGAGGTAATAATCATGTTAAAAAAGAAATTAGTTCAGGTAACAGCAGCAGCAATGGCAGCAACCATGTTATTCTCAGTACCGGCAATGGCAAAGAAAAATTTCTTTTCATTTAACGTAAAAACTTCAGTTAATGACGGAGAAGCTTTTTCAGCTGGTAATCCTAAAAATGATGCGGAAAGACAAGCTTACGTTGTAACTCAGGACAGTAACATCATAAGCACAGATGCGTTTTATTATGCCGTATTTAACTATCCGAAAGATACAGCTCGGTATCAGTATGCTTATCATACAAAAATGAGTTCAAGAACTGGCACAGTTCATCCACAGTATTATAAATCAGTTACTGCAGGGCAGACAATGTATTTACAGGCAGATACGGACAAATATATCGTTTGGGCAGATGGATACTGGTTCTCATAATAATGGATTACATGTGCAGCAAAATATCATTTAACAAGCAATCGTACAATAATTATGTAGCATAATTGCGTAAACAAGGGGGAAACAAAATTTTTAAATTGGTTTTCCCCTTTAATTGAAAGGAGAAGAGGATTAGTGAAAAAGAAAATAAGAAAAATTGGGATGTTAAGTAGTATAGCATTGATGATATGTTTGGGGGTGACCGGATGTTATCCGGACGGAAAAGTATCATTGGAAGAAAAAAAAGAAACAGATAGTAACCAGATTAATATTGATGAAAATGCTTCGCATATTGAAGGCAAATTGGATGAGGGATTATTTGTGAATGCCCAAACAGACATAAAATCTGATGCGGATTGGCATGATAATAATGTGATTTTAAAAAGCTGGGATGTAGACAAAGTGAGTAATGTTTTTGGAAATGGAAGAAATATTTCTGAAAATAAAACCATGCCTAATATGCATAATGATAATTTGAATGATAATTATATATATTGGGATGACGGAAGTTCGATTGTTATACAGAACGGCAATTTACAATATAATACGAAAACAGAATTAGAGTACTCATATTTAGGATATTTATATGGAACCATGCCATATCTTACAGATGAAACTACAGAAAAATTTCCTGAAACAGAGATTTCAGGTATTGATAAAGAAGCGGCTATTGAACAGGTGAAAAGTATTCTGGATGAAATTGGTGTAGAAGTTTCTAAACCCAGAGTGTATTCTCTGACATATGAGAAGTTGGAAGAAAATACTGATTATTCACAAACTGATCCAAATGGAAATGCACCTCATCAGTGGACAAAGGAAGATGCGGCGTATGCCATAGTCTTTAAAGGCACAATAGATACGCTGCCGATAACGGAAGTTGGATATAGAAGTGGACCGGCTGCAGGAGAAAGGATTGTGGGAATTGTGGGAAAACAAGGACTCATAGCTTTTCATGCACTTAATATATATGAACTCGAAACAGAAAATGAACTTTCAGATGAAATATTGACCACACAAACAGTTTTGGAAAATATCCAACAAAAGTTCAGAAATATTATGATTACTGATAAAGTTGAAATCGAAAAAATTAATTTAGAGTATGTTCCGGTATTAAAAAATGTTGAAAAAGGGGAGTATGAGTTAAAACCTATGTTTGTATGTATGGCAAGGCAAAATATTGAACATTCGACAGATAAGGAAGACAATGGTCTGATAGGAGACAGCAGTATTTTTCCAATAATTTTTGACGCTCAAACCGGAATGGAAATTCAGATAGGAGGTACATATTGATTCTACAACAATTGAAAGCAGATTACAAAAGAATATTCAGTTCACCTAAAATGTATTTATCAATATTAGGAGTTGTGCTTTTGTGTTATATAAGTACAGAAAAATATATACATGGCAGTGTAGATATATATTACATATTGGATATTTTAATTGGGTTGAGCGTTTTCAAAAAATTGATAATTATTTTTTCGGCGCTGCCTTGTGTGACAGGTTTTTATGACGATTGGAAACATCAATATATAAAAAATATAGTCATTCGAACGGGAAGAAGAAATTATATTATATCCAAAATCGTGGTGTGCGTATCAATTTCTTTTCTGGTAGTTTTCTTGGGAATTTTGATTTTCATAGGTCTATTAATTGGTATGGGATTCGATTATAGCGGAATAAACGGAATGGGTTTAGATGAGAATATGCCATATGGCATTTTTCTATATCAAAAGCCATTTTTATATGTATGTTGTATCGTCAGTATTTATGCAGCATCAATGGCAGTTTGGGTAATGAGTGGATTAATGATTTCATCATATATTCCTAATAGTTTTGTTGCAATATGTTCACCGCTCATTTTTAGTTATTTATTAGAAGAGATAACGGGTCTTTTACCGCCATATTTTAATATGTATCTGTTGGCGAAAGCAAGTAATGTATTGGGGAAAAATGCAACGTATAGCTATTTGTATACGATATTCATATTTACAGTACTTATATTAGGCCAGGGTTTGATTTTCGCAAAACGGGTAAAAAGGAGGTTAGGGAATGAAATCAGTTAAAATTTCTTTGATTGTTGCAATACAAAATATTAGAAAATGGAGAACAAATTATCGGATTTGGATATTAGTGATATTAACTATGATATTTGTTCAATGTTATACAAAGGAGATTTCAACAAATGCATTGGCTATGGGGATGAAAAGCTCACCTTGGCTATATCCATTTTTGTATACAGATCGCTATATACGAATCCTTTTTATGTTGCCGTTGATATTTATATATTGTGACGCTCCTTTTATAGATAAGAATCAGATATATATATTAATGAGATGTAAGAGAAAATTATGGAGCATTGGTCAAATTATTTATATTTTTATGACATCAGCAATGTATTTTTCTTTAATAGCAGCTATGACGATTGTGCTAAATATAAGAAACATAGAGTACATGAATGACTGGGGAAAGGTATTAGGTACATTGGCTTTTTCAAATGTTCCGTTGGTAAAAGGGACTGCAGTAACAATAAGTACTTATATTTTAACATATTTTACACCTACTCAAGCGATGTTCTTCACTTGGTTATTATCTGTTTTGTGCGGAGGAATTTTAGGCTTAATTATATATGGGTGCAATGTTATTTCAAAGTCAAAAGTTGTTGGAATAGTAGCTTCAGGATTTTTGGTTATCTTGAGTGCGGCAGTTTCAGGAAATGAAATGGCACAGTGGTTTTCGCCAGTCTCGTGGACAACATTAAATAAATTAGATGTGGGAAAATTGACACAATATCCTACATTTACTTATGTGATGGTTGTTTATATGACAGCGATTATTATTTTAAGTGTATGGATTATAAAAGTAATCGAAAAAAAGGATGTCGGAGTAATGATACGGGAGGTATAAACATGGAGAAGCTGATACAGATAAAGAATCTGACAAAATGTTTTGGAGAGACGAAGGTATTAGATAAGATAAATGTGAATTTCGATAGAGGACATATTTACGGAATCATTGGTAGAAATGGTTCAGGAAAATCTATGTTAATGAAATGTATATGTGGATTGGTTGTACCTACTTCAGGTGAAATAATAATAGATAATAAAAAATTAGGTACAGATATTGATTTGCCGGAAAATTTAGCAGGAATTATAGAAGAACCGGGATTTTTGGAAAACTATAGTGCATATAAGAATTTACAGTTTTTATCTATGATTAAAAATAAAATAGGGAAAGAAGAAATTATACAAACGTTAAAGAGCGTAAGACTTGATCCATACAGTAAATTACATGTTGGTAAATATTCTATGGGAATGAAACAAAGACTGGGAATAGCACAGGCAATTATGGAAAAACCAGAAATTTTAATTTTGGATGAACCAATGAACGGTTTGGATAACGATGGAGTTATGGAAATGAGAAAACTCTTTATTAACTTACGAGAAGAAGGAACAATGATTATAATTGCAAGCCATAATAAAGAAGATATAGAAGTGTTATGTGATGAAGTTTTTGAAATGGAGAAAGGTAAGCTTACACCTGTACAACACTAAACTGTCAAAATAACAGTGGAACCATTATTTAAGTAAGTGGTTCCACTGTTGTTTTTGTATATATAACATCATCTACAATCCGTATTCCATATTTATCAAGGTCAACCCTGCCGTCTATGACCTCAATGCCATCTGCTCTTAGACGCTTAGCCTGTTCACCGGCTCCGCCGAAGGCAAATGCCCCTGACAGCTCACCCTTTGCATTTACCACTCTGTAGCATGGAATTTCATCAGGATTGGGATTCTTGTGCAGGGCATTGCCGACAGCCCGGCACATTTTTTTATTGCCTGCAAGCTCAGCAACCTGTGCATATGTGGCAACACAACCCTTTGGAATCCTTTTTACAGCCTCATATATGAGCCGGGTCGGATTATAGGTGACAAGGTCATAGCTGTCTGAAATCATGTTTTTTATAGCGTCATCAGGTATGCTGCCATCGAGAATGATGGTATTCCAGTTGTCCTTGTTCTGGTGCCAGCCGGGGATGACCGATGGGAAGGCATCTCTCCAGAAGTCGCGCCATGCAGGAGATACCTTGACATTTAAATTGATAAAACCATTGCGCTCGTAGGTCCACAGGAAAACCTTTTTGCTGTCCTTTACGCGGATGAGCTGCCAGTTTGGGTCGTGGAATGGTGCTTCCTGATATGTATTTGGAAATGATAAGCCGTAGTCTAATGCTTCTTGTCGTGTTTTCATAGATTTTGCCTGCTTTCTTCATAGATATATAGTAATTACTGCATATCAGTAACATAAAATAGATGCAGGGCACTTGAAAATACAAATGCCCTGGTGTATAATCTACTTAGAAAGGTTATCGGATGTGTTATCCGATTGCCCTCAGTTGAGACTATGAAATAGCATCAAACTTTGGTCGAGTGGGATGCTATTTCTTTTTGTCGTTATGGTTATCTATGTAAGATAGAGCCGCAAAAACAACTAATAAAAGCGTAAGCACTTCTAACGTGTTCATTGGCATCATCCCTCTTTCGTAATACTAGAGGGCATAAAACATCAGAAAATCACATCCTGCTTTCTTTTTAATTATACAATTACAGTATAACATAAAAAGAACTAATGTTCAATTGCGAAATGACAATTTATTGACTTAACTCAACGTATAATTTCTCTATCTCCCCATCTTCCTTAGAATTAACAAACACCAGTGTATCATCCGATTTTATCATGAGAATAGGAGAGTATCCGTCGAATACATACAGGCTGCATTTTCCAAGGGTACGTCCTTCATACCTGCCGATATCGTAGCTGTCGGTAGAGGCTCCGTTTGTACGCAGGAAACTGTCATCCGGCAGCTCGTCCATAAGCTTAAGCTCTGTGATGTCATTTACATCAATCTCGCTTGTATAGCCACCGGCAGAAATAGTAAGGTTATTGTTTGTCAGAGTGATTTTTTCCTGTATATTAATCAAAGGAAGCATGCAGACAAACACCAGGATGATACAGCCGGCTGTTATTGCACAGGTGATTCCTGTGAAAATCCACGCGCCTTTTTTAGCATAATTAAACGTGTAATTGCCGGACTGCATGCGGTTTTCAATGAGAATATGTTTGTCGTCGGGATTATAGTAGTAGCCGGTTTTCCAGTATTCATCATCGTCCACATCTATTGGTGAGGTGTTGGCAGACAGCAGTTCCTTCTTTCTGTTTAAGCCCATATAAATTGGAACAATAAATCCCAAAACGGCTATTAACTGAATGAAAATATACACATAATATGATGATGCCGGAAGTATTCCGGTGATACCTGTGTATAATGCTACATAAATCCATGCGACAGCGTTTAGTCCGCTTAGGAGAAGCATTGCGATGCTTTTATATTTTTTCATAGTATTGTTGACAATAAGGTTGAGCTTTGAATCCATGCTGTATACGTGGCGCTCGCTTTTGTTTATAAAAGCATGAAATACCAGCGAAAGTGTGGATATTAAAACAGAGCACAAAAACAGCGAAATCATAAGGATATTGTAATGGGTGTCACCAAGCATAAAGTATGGTATATATGCTGCAAGCTCAGTAATTAAAAAGAGTGCGTGCCATTTATAGCTGACTGTCGTGGCACCGGCTTCTGCTGAAACGCGGGTGTCGATATAAACCTTTTTACGTTGGGTTTCTATTATCCATCCGTTTTGTATTTTCAGAGCATACATTTTCCGGTGGGAGCTGTTTGGAATATGAATAATTCCAAAGATATATGCAAACATCCAGATAATATATATCAGAACAAAAACGGCAATGTTAAAAAAAACAATAAAGCATATCGCAATGGAGATAATCACATTGGCAATTTGAAAGTGTTTCATTTTGCGTTTTCCGGTGGTGACGATTTCGGTTACTTCGGCATCTTCTTTGTGAGATGATGGAATATGTACATTGAGATACATGCCATTTTCATATTTATAGGCGTGTGTGTACGCAAATTGCATACATAGTATGATAAAAAGGTTTGCAACTATAAAGATAATAAACATGATAATTTCCATAGTCTGCCTCCTCTGCTAAGCGGTACATGGTTTCATTTGTGAATACATTTTATCACACATTGATAAAAATTCCTCACGGCTCATTCCGGTGAGACAGGCCTCAGCACTTAAAAGCTCAAGCTCTGATTCCAGCTTTTCAGTGAAATCTGTATCATCTGCGATGGATTCGGACACAAAAGCGCCGAGCCGTCTGTCTGTACGGATAAATCCCTCATTTTTCAAAATCTGATAGGCTTTATTGACCGTCATTGTGTTTACACCGGCATCGCTTGCAAGCTGGCGTACGGTCGGAAGCTTTTCACCGGTCTTTAGCTCACCTTTGCCTATTCCCTTTACAATCTGGTTTCTAAGCTGTACGTATATCGGGGTGCTGCTTGACATGTCGAGTTCTATTATCATGTGAACCTCCTGTATCTTACTGTTTATAGGTCATAGCCTGTTTGAAATGTATCGATTTTTATGAGCAGGCTGTAATCTGACAAAACTTGTAAGTGATATAAATGTATTATTTGTATTATATACAGTAATACAGAAAAGACATTCTGTCAACGGATGTTTTAGCATCAACTATATTGACATTTGGAATATTACAATTATGATTAAAGAGTTATAAGGTATCACAACGTAAAAGAATATATATGAGGTTATAAAATGAGCAGATTAATAGAGCAGATAAAACAAAAGGATGCCTGTGCCTTCACACATGGTGGCAAATTTCATGCAGATGATGTGTTCTCATCAGCCTTGCTTTTGTATATAAACCCTGAGATCAGCATAACAAGGGGCAATAGTGTGCCTGATGATTTTACAGGAATAGTTTTTGATATAGGGCGTGGTGAGTTTGACCATCATCAGAAGGACAGCAGAATCAGGGAAAACGGTGTGCCGTATGCGGCATTTGGCCTGCTGTGGGAGGCTGTTGGAGCGGATATTCTAGGTGAGGAGCTTGCGGTAAAATTCGATGAGTCATTTGTCCAGCCTCTCGACAACAATGACAATACAGGTGAGAAAAATGAGCTTGCAACGCTTATAGGCAATTTCAACCCGTCATGGGATTATGAGGGTGGCAGCGATGAGGCTTTCTTTCAGGCGGTAAGTGTAGCAGGCATGATACTGGAAAACAAATTTGAGAGATACCGTGGCAATGAGAGAGCCGATAAGAGAGTGGAGGAGGTGCTTGCAAAGCACGATCCGGCAAGCAGGATACTTGTGCTTCCTGAGTTTATACCGTGTCAGAAGGCTCTGAGTGAGACGGATATTGCGTTTGTTATTTTTCCGTCAAACAGAGGTGGCTTTTGTATACAGCCGCAGAAAAGAGAATACTCGATGAATTACAAGTGTTCTTTTCCGGCAGAGTGGCTGGGGCTTGAAGGTGAGGAGCTGGTAAATGCTACAGGAATTTCCGGTGCGATATTCTGTCACAAGGGAGGCTTTATCATGACTGTTAAGGAGCAGGATGAAGCTGTAAAGGCATGCGAAAAGGCGCTTTCTCTTCATAAAGACAGCTCTGTGATAGTATGGTATGGCAGTAAAGGAGATACTGCAGCCATGGCATGTGACAGTCAGACAGACGAGCTGCTTATAAATGTTGCAAAAGCACGAGGAATAAAGGGTGTGCATATCTGTCATGTTGATGCAATGCCTGTTCCGCAGCTTGAATTAACAGAGCTTGACAGTGAGACAGCATATGCAGAGGTACTGATGGAGAAGCCACAGTGGAAGACATATGTAAAGGAGCAGGTGAAACGAATTTTGAAGTACAGACCGGAGGCTGTGTATGTGGAAGGAAACTCATTTGAGACATATCCGGTTATACGTGCACTCAGAAAGAAGCACATTCCTGTGCTTACGATGATTGAAAATAAAGAGAAAAAAATAATGGTAAGAATACCATGATTTATGTGCATTTTTGAAAAAATTTGGTATAATATTATGATTAAAGGGGGCAAAATACCTTTTGACCATCATATCATATTATTTAAAAGAAATATAACTATTCTACAAGTAACAATACAAGGATACAGCAGGTATGAAGACAATCATAAAATACGAGCTTGTCATAAATAAGGCACTCAGATCTGCACTCAATTATGATACACCGGATGAGCAGATTAATGAGTTTATCAGATTTTTCGGAAAACATATCGGTTCTGACCGCATATATATATTTGAGGATTGTGATGAGAAGCATGTCACCAACAATACATATGAGTGGTGTGCGGATGGAATAGTGCCGGAGATACATGAATTGCAGAATGTCGATATGGACATAATAGGCTGGTGGTATCAGACCTTTGGCAGTGAGAAGAATATAATTATCACAGATATAGAGCAGATAAAGGATGAGCACAGGGAATCCTATAATCTGTTAAAGGCACAAAATGTAAAAAACCTGGTGGTATGTCCAATCCGCTACAAGGATGAGATAAAGGGCTTTTTCGGTTTGGATAATCCACCGGAAAGTGATACTCTCGGACTGACCACATTCCTAGATATGATAGGAACCTTGCTTATATCATTGCTTAAGCTGCGCAATTCCTTCACAAAGTCGAATAAGGAAGCGAAGCTTAGCAGCTATTCATCGCTTTCAAGCATCTATATATCCATGGCAGTGGTAAATGTGCAGACACACAGATACCATATAGTAAAGACTTTGGATGAGGTTACACACTTTTTGGGCGTGAAGCCACAGAAAGAGGGAGAGTATAAGATAGATGAGGATTTCCCGGGGCACATAAACAGTGTGATGAATGAGTTCTGTACTAAGGCACATCGCAAGGAGGCACTTGAATTTGTGGATATCACTACAGTAGAGGACAGACTTCGTGGAAAAAATACCATAGTACATGAGCTTATCGGGAAGGTATCGGGCTGGTGCCGTGAAAGGTTTATTCCTGTAGACTATGACGATGATGGCAGGCTTTGGCATGTGCTTTACTGCGTGGAGAATATTGACGAGGAAAAACGGCGTGAAAACAGACTCATGTATCTGGCTCAGACAGATCTCATGACAGGTATACGCAACCGCGGAAGCGGAGAGAATAAGATAACAGAGTATCTCGTCCGCAAACAGTGCGGTCTGTTATGCCTTTTAGACTGTGACAAGTTTAAGTCAATAAACGATACCTATGGACATGTGGTAGGTGACAAGGTGATAATAGCAATTGCTGATACTCTGCGCAAATCATGTCGTGATGATGATGTCGTGCTTCGCCTGGGCGGGGATGAGTTTGCGGTATTTATACCGGGGATGCTTGATAAAGAGCGGGCAGAAGCTTTTTTTGACAGGCTTTTTTCAAACATAGAGCATATTGATATAGCAGAGATGAATGGAAAGCATATACTGCTCAGTCTTGGTGCATGCTTTTATGACGGAATGGATTGTATCACGTTTGACCAGCTCTACAGAAGGGCAGACACCGCCATGTATGACAGCAAGAAAAAACAGGGCTACAGTGCGACAATTTTTGATGCAAAGCAATGATAGTCCGGCATATTAAATAAAAAGAGGAGAATGAAAATGCAGACAGGAAAAGCAATATCCATCCCATCAATCCTCAAGGTGGGAAATGGAACATTAAACAAAATCGGAGAGTATTTAAAGAGTGAGGAGCTGACGAGCGTAGTCATTTTTATGGGAAACGGTCTCATAGATATGTTTGGAGATGCTATAATGAAGTCCCTTGCTGATGCAGATATCACCGTGCTAGAGTACAGCGAGCTTGATACAGTTGAGATAGACGATATCATCACCCTTGCTTTTGATATACCAAACAAGGCAAAGGCAGTTGTGTCAGTGGGCGGCGGAAAGGTGATAGATGCAGGAAAATACGCAGCTTTTCTAAGAAATATGCCATTTATCAGTGTGCCGACCTCAAGCTCAAGTGATGGTTTTTCTAGCGCCAGTGCATCACTTTTGGTGCACGGTAAGCGTACGTCGGTTCCTGCAAAGCTTGCGCATGGTATTATAGTTGATACACAGGTCATCCGCACAGCTCCTGAGAAGTTTATATATTCAGGCATCGGTGATATGGTGTCAAAAATTACAGCGCTATATGATTGGATTTTTGAGGAAAAGCACGGTGCAGGTGTGGTCAATGACTTCGCCGTGATGGTCGCTAAAAAGGCGGTCAACAGCTTTGTGCGTACACCTTATGAGAGCATAAAGGATGAGCTTTTCCTAAAGGAGCTTGTGGATTCGCTTGCCATGAGCGGCATAGCAAACGAGATAGCGGGAAGCAGTGCGCCGACCAGCGGCAGTGAGCATCTCATTTCACATGCGCTTGACAAAATTCTTGAGCATCCACAGCTTCATGGCATACAGGTCGGCATAGCAACCTATATCATGAGTGTGGTGCAGAACCACAGATATGTAAGGGTGTGCACTGTGCTCAAAAGGACAGGCTTTTTCGACTATGCGGCCACTCTTGGCATGAGAAAGCAGGATTTTCTGGATGCGATAGATATGGCGCCATCCATGAAGCCGTTCAGGCACACATATCTGCATGAGAAGGAGTACCGCGACGCGGCAAAGAAGCTTGTGCTCGAGGATGATATACTGAATAAAATACTGGTATAGAGATATGTATGAGAAGACTATAGAGCCGGTTGCGATTATGCACACCGGATTTGGAGAGAAATTTGGCATTCCGAGGCAGAGTGGCCTCGTACCTGAGGCGGCAGGGCAGATAATATTTGAACCCGAATACAGAAATCCCGATGCGCTTCGTGGAATAGAGGAGTTCACACATTTGTGGATTATATGGGGCTTTTCTGAAAACAGGGTGGAGAAATTCACACCGCTCGTCACACCACCCAGGCTTGGAGGCCGGGAAAAGAGAGGTGTTTTTGCCACGCGTTCGCCGTTTCGCCCAAACGGCATGGGACTATCCTCTGTAAGGCTTGATAAGGTTGAGTACAAAAGCAGCAAGGGACCCATAATTCATGTGTCAGGTGTAGATATGCTTGATGGCACACCGATCTATGATATAAAGCCATATCTGGCATATGCAGACTCACATCCTAAGGCATCAGATGGCTTTGCCGCAGAGCACAGATGGGATACGGTGCATGTTATCTGGCGCGATGAGGCACTCAAAAGCTGTATGGATGAAGATACCCGCATTACTGTGGAGCATATTCTGGCACAGGATCCAAGAGCTGCATACAACAAGGCCAGGGATTATATCTATGGCATGAGATACGGCAGATTTGATATACGCTTTGTGGCTGATTCACATGCCGGCACGATAGAGATAGTGGATGTCGTGGAGTGCATAGACGGGTATCATAAGGTGAAGTGATTTTGATTTGCATATGGCGCCACAAGAGAGTAAAATGGTAATGCATACAAAAGGACAAATGCGTCACAAATATATTTGCAAATACATATTAAATACATATAAGGAAGGTACATACAATGAAAACAGTAAAGGACTATATCAGAACTATCCCGGATTTCCCGGAGAAGGGCATCATGTTCCGCGATGTGACAAGTGTTATCCAGGATGCAGATGGATTAAAGCTTGCAATTGACGAGATGATAAAGAGGCTTGACGGACTTGATTTTGATGTGATAGCAGGAGCAGAATCAAGGGGTTTTGTTTTTGGCATGCCGATAGCATATGCGCTTCATAAACCGTTTGTCATGGTGAGAAAAGCAGGCAAGCTGCCATGTGAGACTGTATCAAAGACATATGACCTTGAGTATGGCACAGCAACAATTGAGATGCACAAGGACTCAATAAAGCCCGGTCAGAAGGTGGTTCTCGTGGATGATCTTATCGCTACAGGAGGCACAATGCAGGCAGCAGCAGAGCTTGTTGAGGAGCTTGGAGGAGAGGTTGTGAAGATGCTTTTCCTTATTGAGCTTGCAGGTCTTAATGGCAGAAAGCTTCTTAGCAAGTATGATGTGGACGCAGTTGTGTCATATGATGGCAAGTAGAGCTGTTATATCTGAATGAATATATTTTATATGTTTGTGCATACTGACATTAATTAAATCTATGATTTGATGAGATTAAGAGTAAGGAGAGTCGGTATGCAGCAAAAATTGGGAAAGTGGAGTCTCCGTTTTACGGAGGCTCCTTTTATATTGGAAGGCAGTTCTGTTGTAGGCACAAAGGAGGCTGACGGACCGCTTGGAGGTCTGTTTGATATTGTAGGAAAAGATGACAGGTTTGGGCAGAACACGTGGGAAAAGGCAGAGAGCTCCATGCAGCGCGATGCACTCACAATGGCCCTTGGAAAAGCACATCTGGATGCATCCGACATGGACTATGTATTTGCAGGAGATCTGCTCGGACAGTCTATGGCCACAACCTTTGGTGTGGAAAACTTCCGTATTCCGTGGTTTGGAGTGTATGGAGCATGCTCCACATGCGGGGAGTCGCTCTCGCTTGCCGCGGCATTTGTGGCAGCAGGGTATGCAAAGCATGCGGTGGCAGTGACATCAAGCCACTTCGGCAGTGCCGAAAAGCAGTTTCGCTTCCCTAACCAGTATGCCAATCAAAGACCGGTGTCAGCGACGTGGACAGTCACAGGAAGTGCAGCATTTATTGTGGGTAGTGGAGCAGGTGGTAATGAGATACAGGCCGGGTGTGACAATGCAGATAGTATATCAAAGAAGGTGCAGATTGAGGGAATCACGACAGGAGTTGTGGTGGATTATGGCATAAAGGACGCCATGAACATGGGCGCTGCAATGGCCCCTGCGGCCTGTGAGCTGATAGTAAATCACCTGAGTGATTTTGGAAGAGAGGCATCCTATTACGATAGGATAGTGACAGGAGATCTTGGAAGCGTCGGACAGAAGATACTGATCGATCTGTGCAGGCAAAAGGGCGTGGACATAAGCAAAAATCATGAGGACTGTGGCATGAAGATGTTTGATGCAACGAATCAGAACACAGGCTCAGGTGGTTCGGGCTGTGCATGCTCGGCAACTGTTTTGTCAGCATATTATCTGCCAAAGCTTAGAAGCGGTGAATTGAAGCGTATACTATTTGTGCCGACAGGAGCACTTCTTTCGCCTGTCAGCTTCAACGAGGGCGAGTCAGTACCGGGAATTGCACATGGTGTGGTGCTTGAAGCTGCAATTTGAAGCTGATGGCTTCACATATATAATAGTGTTAACGTGCCGTTTTTTGGGGATGGGCTGCACGTTCAAAAATAGAAGAAAGGCGTAAGGATATAATGGATTATGTAAAAGCATTTGTGGTGGGTGGTATAATCTGCGCCATCGTACAGATTTTAATGGAAAAAACAAAGCTCATGCCGGGCAGAATTATGGTAATGCTCGTGTGCACGGGAGCGCTTCTTGGCGCCGTCGGCATATACGAGCCATTTTCAAAGTGGGCAGGCGCCGGTGCCAACGTACCGCTTTTGGGCTTTGGCAATGTACTGTGGAAGGGTGTGAAGGAGGCAGTGGACAGCGAGGGTTTTATTGGCTTGTTTAAGGGTGGCTTTAAGGCTTGTGCGGTCGGAGTGTCGGCAGCACTAATCTTTTCGTATATCGCGGCACTCATCACGAAACCTAAGTTAAAGAGCTGATTAATTTAAGAATAATGCATAATTAACAGTAAATTGCCCATACTATCTCCAAAACGAAAAGGAGACTGATACAATGAAAAAAATAAAATATTTATTGGCACTTTGCCTGATACTAGCTGCTGCAAGCGCTTTTGCAGCCTGTGGAAACAATAGTAATGTGGCAGACACTTCAATGGTTGAAAATACACAAAGAGGTGGCTCTGCCGCCGACGATGCCGGTAAAGCCGGAAAGGATATCATAGATGGCGCCGGAAATGCCGGCAAGGATGTGATAGACGGAGCAGGCGATGCCGGAAAAGATGTGATAGACGGAGCGGGCGATGCCGGTAAGGATGTGATAGACGGCGCAGGTGATGCCGGCAAGGATGTAATAGACGGCGCAAAGGATGCCGTAGATGATGCCGGAAATGCCATAAAAAAGAGTGTTGATGGTGGAAACAACAACTAACAGCTATTTATAAAAAGAAAACAGTCACTATATATGCTTCAATGGCTGCAAAAACAAAAGCACCGACAACATCGCTGATAAAGTGCACACCTGATATCACCCGGACACAGGCAATGATAGCTGCAAGTACTGCAAGCAAAATGCCGGTGAACCATAAAGGCGAAGCTGCAGGTGAGCATATTAAAACGGTAAATGCAATTATAAATGCAGAAAAAACGTGCCTGCTTGGAAAAGACCTGCCGTGGGTATCCTTTGGAATGACAGGCGGCATATCAAATTTTTCGTATGGGCGTGGTCTGTTTACGATATATCTGAAAACCGATACTGCAATAAAGCCGACAAGCGGAGCAATGATTGAGAGTGCAAGCATATGACCGGCTGTAAAGCACAGATACAGCACGTATACAGGGTATGTGATAAAAACTAAATAGGTGCATATTTTATTGATTAATTCAAGCTTTCGGGCTGCCCTGTTATTTTCACGGAATGGGGCAGTCATTTTTATGTATGTATTTTTTTTCATGATTATTTTCCATCGTTTATTTAAGAAATATTGTATTGTAAGTATCTAGAGTGGTGTCAACTGCTCTTGCGGTACTGCAGAGGTGTCATGCCATAGTGCTTTTTGAAGGCTCTGTTAAAATATGACAGGCTTTCAAATCCCACTTCACCGGAAATAGAAAGCACCGAGCTGTCTGAGCTTTGCAAAAGTCTCGCAGCCATGGTAAGGCGGTAGTCATTTAAATAGTCAACAAACGATGTGCCCATGGTCTCTTTAAAATATCTCATAAAATGAGACTCGGAAAACCCGGCTACATCAGCGATATCGGCAATGGAGATTTTGTCAGCATAATTATTTTCCACATATTTGAGCACAACCTTCATCTTATCAAGAGTCTTTTTGCTTTTTAGTGGCTTTGTCAGATTACGGCAACGGTTATCAAGCACAAAAAAGAATTCGTAGAGCTTGCTCTTTATATAAAGCTGATAGCCCTGCGGCATCGTCTTGCAAATCTCATCGCATGCATCTATTGGAGCCACGACATCCTCGTAGTATGGATACACCGGTGTAAAAACTGTCGGAACTGTGAATCTGCCGGCTAAGAGAGGTGTAAGAAAATCCTCCTTGGTGTAATCGTACTTTCCGGTAAGCAGCATCGACATGGAAAATATGATATTTTCGTACTCCATCGATTCATCCATATATTGGTCTATAGAGTGAAGCTGTCCCGGCAGTATCAGCACCAGGCTTGGCGCTGTGACATGGTACTCCTTAAAATCAACAGATATATGACCGCAGCCCTTCTTTATATAGATAAGCTCCATGTCGTCGTGCCAGTGCAGCGGAACTCCGGAAAAATCAAGAGGAATAGAGCACAGGTAGGTATTGTATGGGAACGTAAGCTCCACATGTGTTTTGTCTTCGTGATAATTTTCATATTCTAATATATTCATGATGATATTTTAGCATATTATTTATTGAAAAGCCACTAAAAATACCGAAAAATGATAGGATTGTGCAAGTTTTCGACTGTATATTGCAAGAATTGTTCAGTGTAATGGATTATACTTGATTCATCAAATGACACAAAGAAGTTAAGCACGCTAAATGAAAATTAGTTAATTTGACACATTGGCGTGTACACATGATAACAGATTTGGGAGGAAATCAAGATGGCAATCATGCAGGAAATCGAAACAAAGCTTCAGAAGGGAATCAGCGTTAGTACAGACGAGGAAGTATACTATGCATTACTTGAGCTTGTAAAAGACAAGGCAGAGAAAAAGGTTTCAAACAAAGGAAAGAAAAAGCTCTACTATATCTCAGCAGAGTTCCTTATCGGAAAGCTTTTATCAAACAACCTTATCAACTTAGGCATCTACGATGAAGTTAAAGAGACTCTTGAGAAGAACGGAAAGTCACTTGCTGAAATCGAGGAAATCGAGCTTGAGCCTTCACTTGGAAATGGCGGACTTGGACGTCTTGCAGCATGCTTCATAGATTCAATCGCAACACTCGGGCTCAACGGAGACGGTGTAGGCCTCAACTACCACTACGGATTATTCAAGCAGGTATTTGAGAACAATCTCCAGAAGGAGACTCCAAACCCATGGATTACAAAGGAGAGCTGGCTTACAAAGACAGATATCACATATCCTGTAAGCTTTGGCGGATTCACAGTACAGTCAAGACTTTACGATATCGACGTAGTTGGATACAACAACCGTACAACAAAGCTTCACTTATTCGACATCGAGTCAGTTGATGAGTCAATCGTAGGTGACACAATTGATTTCGACAAGGATGATATCAAGAAGAACCTTACATTATTCTTATATCCTGATGATTCAGATGATAAGGGACGTCTCCTTCGTGTATACCAGCAGTATTTCATGGTATCAAACGCAGCAAGACTTATCATTGCAGAGGCAGAGGCAAAGGGCTCTAATTTACATGACCTTGCTGATTATGCAGCAGTTCAGATTAACGATACACATCCATCAATGGTTATTCCAGAGCTTATCCGTCTCCTTCAGGAGAAGGGCATCCTGATGGATGAGGCTATTGAGATTGTATCAAAGGTTTGTGCATACACTAACCACACAATCCTTGCAGAGGCTCTTGAGAAATGGCCAATCAGCTTCTTGGAGAAGGCTGTTCCACAGCTTATGCCAATCATCCGTGAGCTTGACAACAAGGTTCGCGCAAAGGTAGCTGACGAGAGCACATACATTATCAAGGACGGTCTTGTACACATGGCACACATGGATATTCATTTCGGATATTCTGTAAACGGTGTTGCATACCTCCACACAGAGATTTTAAAGAATACAGAGCTCAACAACTTCTACAAGTTATATCCTGAGAAGTTCAACAACAAGACAAACGGTATCACATTCCGTCGTTGGTTAATGTCTTGTAACCCGGAGCTTTCAGCATACATCACAGAGCTTATTGGTGAAGGCTGGAAGAAGGATGCAAACGAGTTAGAGAAGCTTGGCAATTTCATCAATGATGACGCTGTTCTCACAAAGCTTGTTGACATCAAGAACGCAAAGAAGACAGAGCTTGCTTCTTACTTAAAGAAGACTCAGAATCTCGACGTACCTGACAATTCAATCTTTGATATCCAGGTTAAGAGACTTCACGAGTACAAGAGACAGCAGCTCAACGTGCTTTACATCATCCGTAAGTACTTTGAGATCAAGGCAGGCAAGAAGCCATCTACACCAATCACATGCTTCTTCGGTGCAAAGGCAGCTCCTGCATATATCATTGCAAAGGATATCATCCATGCAATCCTCTGCTTACAGCAGATTATCAACAATGATCCTGAGGTAAGTCCATACCTTAAGGTATTCATGGTTGAGAACTACAACGTAACATTAGCTGAGAAATTATTCCCGGCTGCAAATATTTCAGAGCAGATTTCCCTTGCTTCTAAGGAGGCATCAGGAACAGGAAACATGAAGTTCATGCTTAACGGTGCTATTACACTTGGAACAAGTGACGGAGCAAACGTAGAGATAGCTGAGCTTGTCGGCGATGAGAACATCTATGTATTCGGTGAGGATTCACAGACTGTTATCGACAGATATGAGAGAGGCGACTACTGCTCTAAGGATTACTATGACAAGGATGCAGACTTAAAGAAGGCTGTTGACTTCCTTGTAAGTGATGAGATGATGAAGGTTGGTTCTAAGGAGAACTTAGAGAGACTTTACAACGAGCTCCTCAACAAAGACTGGTTCATGACATTCCCAGACTTTGAGGATTACTGCAAGACAAAAGAGAAGGCTTACGCTGATTATGAGGATAAGAAGGCTTGGGCTAAGAAGATGCTTGTCAACATCAGCAAGGCTGGTTTCTTCTCTTCTGACAGAACAATCAAGCAGTACAATGATGAAATCTGGCATTTAGAGGCTTAGAATTTTTCTTCCTCCTTTAAATACAAATTGGGCTTAAGAACTCCTGCGGGTGCATCCCGCGGGGGTTCTTTTTTTGCTAGAGTACGGGACGTAAGCGCAGGAGACCGCGGGCCCCCTGGCAGAAATGTAAGGGCGGGATTTACAAGTTTGGCAAATACATATATAATAAGAGGAAGAATATACACATGGAGAACTATTATGATAAAGAATAAATTTATGGCACTCACGCTTACCGTATTGCTCACAGCAGGCATGCTTACCGGCTGTGGCTCCGGCGACAAGGAAAAGGACAAGGATGCGTACAGACAGTATGGCATCAACTGTATAGAAAACGGCAGCTATGATGATGCGGTCGATGCTTTTCAGAAGGCACTGGACCAGTCGGTGGGCTCAGTAGGCGCAGAGGAGCTTGACATATGCTATTACAAGGCAAAGGCACAGTATTTAAGCGGTGACGTGGATGGAGCAATTGATACATATACGGCTATTATCGACTATAATAAGGATTCTGACGCATACTATCTGAGAGGCTGTATATATTTTGCCAAGAATGATTCAGACAAGGGCTTGAAGGATTTTAAGACGGCGCTCAGTGAGAATAATGATAATTATGAGCTCTATCTTGGCGTTTATGAGACCCTGTCAAAGTATGGCATGAATGACCAGGGAAAGGAATACCTGGATAATGCCTTAAAGCTTAAGGCAAAAACTGCTGATGACTATATGCAGAGAGGCCGTATATACACCATGCTTGGAGATTATGATTCAGCAATAAAGAGTCTGCAAAAAGCCATCGATGAGAAGCTTGTCAAGGCAAACTACTATATGGGTGAGGTATATCAGAAGAAGGGCGACAATGACAGCTCGCAGAAGTATTTTAAGAAATACCTAGACAGCGGTGAGGCGGATTCGTATGATCTGATGAATATGGGACAGGCGCAGATGGACAATGGTAACTATGACACTGCGATTACTTATTTTCAGAACGCACTTGAACTTGAAAGTGTGCCGAACAAGCAGCAGATAACAAAGGCTATGATTATAGCATATGAGTATTCCGGCGATTTTGCCACGGCAAAGAGCAAAATGGAGGAATACATGAAGGATTATCCTGATGATGAGGATGCAGCAAGAGAATATCAGTTTTTGGAGACCAGATAGATTATGGCAGATACTATTAAGATAGAGGATATTGAGGAAAGAGTGGTGCTCGTCGGAGTGAGCGAGCAGGACGGTGATGATGCGGATGATTCACTTTCAGAGCTTGCGGAGCTGGTAAAGACAGCAGGTGCGACAGTTGTAGGCACACTTATCCAAAGAAGAGAAAAAATTCATCCGGGCACGTATGTCGGCACCGGCAAGGTGGCAGAGATTGCAGAGCTTGTGGAGAGTACAGGGGCAACAGGCATTGTGTGCGATGATGAGCTGAGTCCGGCACAGCAGAAGAATCTGGAAACGTACCTTGACACAAAGGTTATGGACAGGACACTTGTTATTCTTGATATTTTTGCATCAAGAGCCACAACAAGTGAGGGTAAGATACAGGTTGAGCTTGCTCAGCTCAAGTACAGATTAAGCCGTTTGTCGGGACTGGGAAAGTCCATGTCAAGGCTTGGTGGTGGAATAGGAACAAGAGGTCCCGGAGAGAAAAAGCTTGAGGTGGACCGCCGTCTTATAAATGACAGGATAGCACAGCTTCGAAGAGAGCTGAAAGAGGTGCAGAAGCACAGAGATATCACAAGGGCAAAGCGTGAAAAAAATAAAGTACCGGTTGTTGCGATAGTAGGATATACTAACGCAGGTAAGTCCACACTGTTAAATCACCTGACAGAGGCAGATGTGCTTGAGGAGGATAAGCTCTTTGCAACGCTTGATCCTACAACGCGTATTCTTGCGCTTGATGGCAAGCAGCAGGTGCTTTTAACTGATACGGTCGGGTTTATCAGAAAGCTGCCGCACCATCTGATAGAGGCCTTCAAGAGCACCCTTGAGGAGGCAAAGTACGCCGACATCATTTTCCATGTGGTGGACGCATCAAATATGCAGCGTGAAAAGCAGATGTTCATAACCTACCAGACATTGGATGATCTTGGTGTAAAAGACAAGAAATTTGTCACACTTTTTAATAAGCAGGATGCCCGCACAGACAACGAACCGCTGCATGATTTCAGGGCAGATTATACCCTTAACATTTCAGCGGCAAAGGATCTGGGATTAGATGAGGTAAAATCTCTTTTAGAGGAGATATTAAGAGAGAACAAGGTATATATTGAGAGAATTATCCCATATGATAAGGCTGGCGTGATACAGCTCATCAGAAAACAGGGCGAGCTTGTGTCGGAGGAATATGTGGCTGATGGGATACAGATAAAGGCATATGTGCCGATGGAGGTGTACGGCAGGCTCGATTAGGGTGCTGCTTCGCTATATCATTATATTAAGCGAGGAATTTAAAATGTCGAAAACGCGTTCAATCCGCTGGGACAAGCTGGACAACACAGCAAATCTGTTCCCTAGTATAGCGGGGGAGAGCATGACAAATGTATATAGGATCTCAGTCACCTTAACTGATGAGATTGACAGTGAAAAGCTGCAGGAGGCACTGGATATAGTGCTTCCGAAGTTTGGTCTGTTTAACGTGAGACTCAGGATGGGAGTATTCTGGAACTATTTTGAGGAAAATGGCAAAAAGGCACCAAAGGTGCATGAGGAAAATACATTTCCGTGCAGATTTATAAGACCGAACAAGAATCACAGCTATCTTTTCAGGGTGACATACTATAAGAACAGAATAAATCTTGAGGTATTTCATGTGTTGACAGATGGCATGGGCGGCATAAATTTCCTTAGGGAGCTCACCTACCAGTATCTGCGTCTCACACATCCGGAGATTGCAAAGCTAAAGGGCGATTCATTGACGCAGGGCACATCCTTAAATAGAGAGGACAGTTTTGTAAAGAACTACAAATCAAGTAAGCCAAGTGGCTTTAACAGGCAGAAGGCGTATCTTTTAAAGCTGGAAAAGGTACCTGATGGAGAGTTTGGGCTGATACATGGCATGATGCCTGTATCACAGCTGAAGCAGGTCTGCCACCGCTATGGAGTTTCCATAAATGATTATCTGGTAGCATGCTTTGTGTGGAGTGTGTATCAGGAGTGTTTTCACGGCATGCCAAACGATATGCCTGTCAGGGTTGCAGTTCCTGTGAATCTTCGTCCTTATTTTGACTCCGTGACCACAAAGAACTTTTTTGTCATGATATCTGCTGAGTTCAGACCGCAAAACAGCTCCTACACATTTGAGGAGGTGCTTAAAATAGTGACGGATTCCATCAATTCACAGATTTCGAAGGAGCATCTGGAGGATCTTTTCTCATACAGTGTGTCAAATCAGAAAAATATCCTGATGAGACCGGTGCCTCTTTTTATAAAAAATCTGGCAATGAAGGCGGTCTATACGCAGTCGGCACTGGCAAACACCACCACTATCACCAATATTGGAAATATAAAGGTGGAGCCGGAATACGAGCCGTATATAACAGGCTTTTATTCCTTTATACCAATGTCTAAGGGACAGCCTATGAAGGGCACCATATGCTCCTACAAGGACACGCTGGTGTTTACTTTTTCATCTATCCTGGCCGATACGATGATTCAGAGAAGCTTTTTTAAGAAGCTTGTAAATGACGGAGTGGAAGTGACAATTGAGACAAATGGAGAGTATTATGACTAAATGCATGAAATGCGGTGTGTATATTGCAGACAATACAGATAAATGCCCGCTCTGCCAGCAGGTTGTGGCACCGGTTGAACTGTCATCGGACAATCATCAGGGCACTGAAGGGGTTTTTGAACAGCATAATGATGTGCCGGATAAGTGCGTAAACGATACAGATAGTGCAGCAAAGAGGGCAGATAGTACAGCAAGCCATGACAACGGTACGAGATATCCTGACGTCAAGGGCGCATCAAGAAAATACAGATTACTGGAAAATATCATATTGTTTCTGTCTATAGTAGGACAGATTGTGCTGACAACTGTTGATTACATGACAGACCATGAGATAAACTGGAGCTTTATAGTGCTTCTTGTTGTAATCTATGCGAATGTGACGCTGCGTCTGGCAATAGTCGGAAGAAACGGATATATTTTTAAAATTGTAAGCACATTTGTGTTCACGGTGCTGTTTCTCGAGGGTATAGACCTGCTCACAGGAGCCAGGGGCTGGGCACTTACATTTGTTTTCCCAAGTGCCATACTGGCGATGGTTCTTGCAACAATTATACTCATGATAGTAAACATAAGAAACTGGCAGAGCTACATGATGATGCAGCTTTTTCTTGTGTTGATGAGCGTGATTGCGATGATACTTGTGGCAGTCAAGGTCATATGGTTCCCATATTTGGCAATGGGAGCGATGGGCGCATCGCTGTTTTTGTTTCTCGGAACACTGATTATCGGTGACAAAAGAGCCAGAACAGAGCTGAAACGGAGATTTCATATATGATAGGCTTTCATGGAATAGGAAATTCGCATATGTTTGAGGATGAAGAGATGGGAAACTACCATCCGGAAATTGAAAACGGCGATAGTAATGGTGATAATGAAACTGGAATAATAGGAGCTTTGGGTAATAAGCTTGAAAAGACATTTAAGAACTCATTATCTGCCATGAAAAGTGAACATGCGGAAAAAGTCCATAGCAATGCAGCTGTGGCAGATGAAGAAGTCAGTATACAGGGAAAAATACTTGCTAATCTGATGGGACATATCACAAATGACCTTGCAATCGGCAAAAAAATAAAATCCGGAGAGCTCAGGAAGCGCATGAAGGAACCCGCATGGCTTGTTCCGGACTGCTTTGTAACAGAGGATATAGATATGGGCGGTTTCACTATGAAGCTTTTATCTTCAAAGGAAAACCCAAATACAGAGCGTGTGATACTGCAGCTGCATGGTGGTGGATATATGGGGGCAGTGCGCAATGCATACTATGTATTTGCAGGCCTTTATAATGAGGTAAGTGAAGGCTGCTCAGTGCTCACGCCTGACTATCGCGTGGCGCCGGAGCACCCGTATCCGGCAGCACTTGAGGATGCCATAGCCTGCTATAAATGGCTCTTGTCACAGGGCTGGTTTGGTTCGCAGATTGTGCTGGCAGGAGACTCAGCGGGAGGAGGACTTGCAATGTGCCTCACCATGTATCTTCGAGACCACGTCATGCCGCTTCCGGCAGGAATAGTAGCCATGTCACCATGGACAGACCTCACAGCAGGCGGAGAGTCATATGAGACAAACTACGAAAAGGACCCACTGTTTGGGAACACAAGGGACAGTCTGATCTACGTGAATGACTATCCCGGTGACCACGATAAAATGGATCCATACATATCGCCGCTGTTTGGTAATTTCAGAGGCTTTCCACCAATGCTCATACAGGTAGGCTCGATAGAGATGCTCTTATCTGACTCGGTAGAGGCCGCTGCAAAGGCAAGAATCCAGGGCGTTAAGGTGCGACTGTCAGTGTATGAGGGGATGTTTCATGTGTTCCAGATGGGATACCTCAATTTCCCTGAGTCCAAGCGTGCATGGGCGGAGGTCAAGCGTTTCCTAAAGGTGATTAAAGAGGAAGAATAAATGAAGTAATATAGGAGCATTTATGGATGTAAATAGTACCTTTGAAAAAACAGGAATAAAATGTAAAGTATTACAGGAAATTATCCAGCTGGCGAAGAAGAATTGTGTTGAAAAAGTAATTCTTTTTGGTTCAAGAGCGCGAGGTGATTATAAAGAGCGAAGTGATATAGATCTGGCTTTTTGCGGTGGTAGCAGTAGTCATTTTATTTTGGATGTAGACGAAACAACTTCAACGTTGTTGGAATTTGATATAGTGGATTTGGATAAGCCTGTAAGAAAAGAATTGTTGGAATCAATAAAAAGAGAGGGGGTAGTGCTATATGAAAAAATTTGAGAATTTTAAGGCAGCATTAGTCAATTTAAACGATATTTTTTCTTATAAAGAACCATATGGAAATGTGGAAATTGCTGGCATGGTTGGCTTATATGAAATTTGTTTTGAACAATCATGGAAGGCGATGAAAGAATTATTAGAGAATTTTGGTTATGCGGAGGGTGCAACAGGATCGCCAAGAACAATTTTAAAAACAGCTTACAAGGCAGGAATGATTAGTGATGAAGAATTATGGCTGGATGCATTGGTTTCGAGAAATAATGTTGCACACGCATATAATCAGGCAATTGCAATGGATATTATACGTCAAACCAAAGAAAAGTATTATGATATGTTTATACAATTAGAGAAGAAAATAGAACAGGATTGGCTATAGCAGAGCATATCGCAAGTAAAATTTTTTTATGGATTATTCACAGGCTGCATAAATATAATTGCCGGAATAAATTGCATTTATGCAGGAGAAGGATGTTGGTATTTCGAAAGTGAGGACAAAAAATATAGCCTTGTAATTCCGAACAAGGAGATTAAAGAGGTATTTAAGCTGCAGATACAGGAGTGGTTCAGAAATAAAATATTTTCCAATACCGACCAGTTGCAGGACTTTTGGAAGGCTTTCAAAGATGGAAAGGAAAGCTCCTATCATAAAGGAGAAAATAATTATGGCAAAGAAAATTTTAGTAGTAGTGGACGCACAGAATGATTTTATTACAGGAGCTCTTGGAAACAAAGAGTGTGACGTGGCAACAAATGTTATTGCAGATGAAATCAGGTCAGGCAAATATGATGATGTGATATTCACAAGGGATACGCATGATGAAAACTATCTGAATACTCAGGAAGGAAAGAAACTTCCGGTAACGCACTGTATTAAAGGGACAAACGGATGGGAAGTAGACGCTCGTCTTAAAGATGCAATGAAGGAGCGTGGAGTTGACTGTAACGGTATGACTTATATTGACAAGCCGACTTTTGGCAGCGAAGAGCTTGGTAGACTTCTTGCGGAATATGACAACAGCGATACAGAGATTTATTTCTGCGGATTCTGCACAGGAATATGCGTAATAAGCAACGTGGCGATTGCAAAGACGTTCTGTAAAGACGCAGAGGTGTTCGTAATAGAAAATGCCTGCGCCTGCGTAACGCCTGAAAGTCATAAGACAGCAATAGAAGCAATGAAGATGATCCAGGTAGGCATTAAGGGCACACCCTCATGTTAGTGCACATGAGGGTGTGCCCTCTGCCGTATTCCCGGTCTATCGGTTTTCGTAGTTAGTCTAGTGAATTAAGCAGTCTTTCCTGTATAAAGCTGATAATACTTTCCCTTCTTTGAAATCAGCTCATCATGACTTCCCCTTTCAATAATGCGTCCCTGCTCCAAAACCATAATGCAGTCGCTGTTTCTGACAGTAGAAAGCCTGTGTGCGATAACAAATGTAGTACGGCCATGCATGAGCTTATCCATGCCGTCCTGAACAATACGCTCGGTACGTGTATCAATTGAGCTTGTAGCCTCATCGAGGATGAGCACAGGCGGATCGGCGATAGCGGCACGCGCAATGGCTAGAAGCTGGCGCTGGCCCTGGCTTAGGTTTGCACCGTCACCTGTCAGTACAGTATTGTAGCCGTCAGGAAGCTGGCGGATAAACGTATCGGCGTTTGCCAGGCGGGCAGCTGCGTATACTTCATCATCTGTGGCATCAAGCTTGCCGTAGCGGATGTTTTCCATGACAGTAGCTGTGAAAAGGTGGGTATCCTGCAAAACAATGCCAAGAGAGTGGCGCAGATCAGCCTTTTTAATCTTGTTTATATTGATGCCGTCATATCTTATCTTGCCGTCTGCTATATCGTAGAAGCGGTTGATAAGGTTAGTGATGGTAGTCTTTCCAGCTCCGGTGGTGCCAACAAAGGCAATCTTCTGACCGGGTGTTGCAAAAAGATCCACATCGTGCAGTACAATTTTCTCAGGCACATATCCGAAATCCACATCGTCAAATACCACATCGCCCTCGAGTTTTTTGTAGTCCACAGAGCCGTCAGCCTGATGAGTATGCTTCCATGCCCATAAGCCGGTGTGCTCAGGTGTTTCAGTGAGTTTTCCGTTTTCTTCCTTAGCATTTACCAGTGAGACATAGCCTTCGTCAGTCTCAGGCGTTTCGTCGAGCAGAGAGAAGATACGGTCGCATCCGGCAAGTGCCATGATGATACTGTTGAACTGCTGGCTGACCTGCGAGATAGGCATGTTAAAGCTCTTGTTAAAGGTCAGAAAGCTCGCAAGCTTACCAAGGGTCAGACCGCCAAAGCCTGAAAGAGCCATAACACCGCCGGCAAGAGCGCAGAGCACGTAGCTTAGATTTCCAATCTGTGCGTTTACAGGACCGAGCATATTGGAGTACATGTTGGCATTGTAGGCGCTTTCAAAGAGTTCATCGTTTATTTTGTCGAAGGCTTCAATATTTTCCTGCTCGTGGGTAAATACCTTGACCACCTTCTGGCCGTTGAGCATTTCCTCGATGAAGCCGTTAACCTTGCCGAGGTCGCGCTGCTGCGCAAGGAAATAGCGGCTGGAGAAGCCTGCAAATTTCTTTGTCACGACTGTTGTTACGATTACCATCACGATAGTTAGTATGGTGAGCGGAATATTTAATATGACCATTGAAACAAAAACGCTCACAACAGTGATAGCACTGTTAAGTATCTGCGGAAGACTCTGGCTGATGAGCTGGCGGAGTGTATCGATATCGTTTGTATAAATTGACATGATATCGCCGTGCGCATGTGAGTCAAAGTATCGGATTGGCAGATCCTGCATATGGGAAAAGAGCTCAACACGCAGGTTCTTAATGGTGCCCTGTGATACGTAGATCATTATTTTGCTGTATGCAAACGTACTGATGACGCCGATGCCGTAGAATACGGCGACCCTTCCCATTGCTGCAAGGAGTGGTCCGTAGTCGGGACTTCCTGTCTTAAGCAGTGGTACTATATAGTCATCAATCAAATTTTTGGTAAACATGGTTCCCTGCACATTTGCAAGTACACTGACAAAGATACATATCACAACAATTATGCAGGCAGGTAAATATTTCTTGAAAATAAATCCCATGAGGCGCGCAAAAAGCTTACCGGGATTTTTAATTTTTGGTTTTGGACCTCGTGGTCCTCTTGGTCCTGGCATCAGGCAGCACCTCCTTCATCAAAGTCTCCTCCGCCGTTTGTCTGGGAATCGTAAACATCGCGGTAGATTTCATTATTTTTAAGCAGATTTTCGTGAGTGTCAAAGCCGTCCACTTTTCCGTCATCCATCACGATGATACGGTCAGCATCCATGACTGATGAGATACGCTGTGCGATGATGAGCTTAGTGGTTCCCGGTATTGTTTTTGCGAGGGCAGCACGGATTTTTGAATCTGTTGCTGTATCTACAGCCGAGGTGCTGTCATCGAGTATGAGTATCCTTGGCTTTTTAAGCAGAGCTCTTGCGATACACAGACGCTGCTTCTGGCCACCGGATACGTTGGTTCCGCCCTGCTCTATGTAGGTGTTGTACTTGTCAGGGAAGGACTCGATAAAGTCATCGGCGCATGCCATTTTGCAGGCCTCAATACACTCATCTGTGGTAGCGTTTTTGTCACCCCAGCGCAGATTTTCGAGTATGGTGCCCGAGAAAAGCACGTTCTGCTGGAGCACGACAGCTACCTTGTTTCTGAGAGTGTCCATGTCGTACTCACGCACATCGTGGCCTCCGACGATTACAGAGCCGGTGTCTGTGTCATAGAGCCGGCTTATTAGGTTTACAAGGGAAGATTTCGAGCTTCCGGTTCCTCCTATGATGCCGATGGTCTCACCGGATTTTATGTCTAGATTTATATCTGACAGAACCGGAGTTTCAGCAGTGTCTGAATATCTGAAGGTTACATGCTTAAAGCTTATGCTTCCGTCAGGCACATCGTAAAGCGGCTCCTTTGGATTGTGCAGTGTGCTCTGCTCATTTAATACCTCGCTGATTCGTCTTGCGGATGCGAGTGAGAGTGAAATCATTACAAACACCATCGAGAGCATCATGAGGTTCATCAGAATATTCATGCAATAGGTGAGAAGAGCCATCAGATCACCTGTAGTGAGAGTGCTGCTTACCACCATATGAGCTCCGAGCCAGCTTATTAACAGGATGCAGGCATACACTGTAAACTGCATGAGCGGAGAGTTGTATACCACAAGGCTTTCAGCCTTCACAAATACGTCGTAGATATTCTGTGCTGCCTTTGAAAAGCGCTTTTTCTCATAATCCTCACGGACGTATGCCTTTACAACGCGGATAGCGGATACGTTTTCCTGTACGCTTTCATTCAGGTCATCATAGCGCTTGAAGGCTCTATCGAAGTATTTCATGGCCGCCTTACTGATGAAAAGCAGTAAAGCTCCAAGCACAATGATAGCGATTAAGTATATTGTCGCAAGGCGAGGGCTGATGAAAAATGACATAGCCATCGCACATATTATGGACGCGGGGGCTCTCATAGCCATGCGAAGCAGCATCATGTAAGCATTCTGGATGTTGGTCACATCGGTTGTCATACGTGTGACAAGACTCGCGGATGAGAATCTGTCGATATTTGCAAAGGAAAAGGTCTGGATATTGCGAAACATTGCAGCACGCAGATTCTTTCCAAAGCCCATGGCGGCCTTTGCACCATATTTTGCACCGAGACATCCTGTCAAAAGACCAAACAGTGCTGCGACAATCATCCACACACCCATGATATAGATATGCCTTGTGTCGCCCATATTGACACCGTTGTCGATGATTGATGCCATGAGAAGAGGGATTATGGTATCCACAGCCACCTCAAGCAGCATGAAAACAGGTGTCGCAATCGAAGCCCATTTGTATTCCTTTATTTGGGCACCTAGTGTTTTTAACATATGTTTTGTCCTTTCTTCTTAATTTATATTTGATTAAAACAAACTTCCCACATTTATGGTAATGTGGTTAACTAAAAAAATACTTGCATTTAATTAGTTAGTGTGCTAACTATATTATAGATATACTTTTTTTATTGTCAAGAAAAATTTATGAAAGGATTTCAGATATGAAGGAGTTTACACCGGATAAATATTTAGGACACAAGATAAACCGCATCAGCAGGAGCATAGACAGATATTTTGACAGAAAAAGGTGCAGTAAAACAGAATGTATACCGCGAAGCCAGGGTATGATGATTGGATATATAATGGATAATCAGGACCAAAATATATTTCAAAAGGATATCGAAGCAAAGTTTCATCTGTCAGGAGCCACAGTGACTAATATGCTTAAAAGTCTTGAAAAAAACGGCTATATTGTGCGCACACCTATGGAAAATGATGCAAGGCTTAAGAGGATTGAGCTGACGCAAAAAGCACTGGACCACGAAAACAGGGTGAGGGAAAATATAATGGTAATAGAGGAAGCCATGCACGAAGGCTTTTCTAAGGAAGAGTTTAACATGATGCTTGGCTTTTTGGACAGAGTGATTGACAATATGGAAAAGCTTAACAAGTAACAAAATAATTACAGAGTTGAAAAAGTAGCATAAATATTGTGGCTTTTTTTGTGCAATAAGTCAAAATGCTACAAAATATTGTTGAGCGTATTGACATAGCAACAATATCTTGTATAATTTAGATTGTCATCAAAAGACAGATGCACAGATTTGTATTAAATAATATGGCATTTTATATGTAGCTATATTGTAATTGTTTGGTGAAAAGCCCGCTTTACATTGCAGGGCAGTGACATGAATTAATGATTACATCTCATTTATAGCTGCATATTTTGTGCCATTACACATGATAAAATACATATATATGGTATGCAATGTAAATAATGATACTATATATAGTGTAGCGTATTTTGCAACATTTAGTATACAGAGAGGAGAAATTCACATGAAAATCATCAAGCGAAGCGGCAGTGAGGACATATTTGATGCAGCCAAAATTGTAGCTGCCATTAGAAAGGCAAACAATTCAGTGCTGGACTATGAGAAGCTTACTGCTGATCAGATTGAGGAAATTGCAAGCAACGTGGAGACTGCATGTGAGAACATGAAGCGCTCTCCAAGCGTTGAGGAGATACAGGATATGGTGGAGAACCAGCTCATGAACAAGCGTGCCTTTACCGTAGCCAGAAACTACATTACTTACAGATATAAGAGAGCCATCGTCCGTAAGTCAAACTCTACTGACCAGCAGATTCTTAGCCTTCTTGAGTGCAATAACGAGGAGGTAAAGCAGGAAAACTCCAACAAGAATCCTACTGTAAACAGCGTGCAGCGTGACTACATGGCAGGTGAGGTGAGCAAGGATATTACACGCCGTTTCCTGCTTCCTGAGGATATAGTGGAGGCTCATGAGAAGGGGCTTATCCATTTCCACGATGCAGATTATTTCGCACAGCATATGCACAACTGCTGTCTTGTAAACCTTGAGGACATGCTTCAGAACGGCACAGTAATCAGTGAGACTATGATTGACACACCAAAGAGCTTTTCAACAGCCTGCAACATCGCTACACAGGCTATCGCACAGATTGCCAGCTCACAGTATGGTGGACAGAGTATCTCGCTTGCACATCTGGCACCATTTGTACAGGTCAGTCGTGAGAAGTTCAGAAAGCAGGTGCTAAAGGAATTCGAGAGCGTAGGCCTTGATTTGGATGAAGAAAAAATCAACGAGGTAGCAGAGCTTCGTGTCAAGGAAGAAATCAACCGCGGTGTGCAGATGATTCAGTATCAGGTCATCACACTCATGACTACAAACGGACAGGCACCGTTTATCACAGTATTCATGTACCTGAATGAGGTATCCGATCCGCAGACAAAGGCAGATCTTGCCGCAATCATTGAGGAAATGCTGCACCAGAGAATAAAGGGCGTAAAGAACGAAAAGGGTGTATATATCACACCGGCATTCCCTAAGCTTATATATGTGCTTGAGGATGATAATATCACAGAGGATTCAAAGTACTGGAATCTCACAGTGCTTGCGGCACAGTGCTCTGCAAAGAGAATGGTGCCTGATTATATTTCAGAGAAGGTCATGAAGGAGCTTAAGGACGGAGATGTGTATACATGCATGGGCTGCCGTTCATTCCTCACAGTGGACAGATGCTCACAGACAGCGGGAAATGTGGCACATGCCAAGAACTTTGATCCAAACAAGCGTAAATACTATGGACGTTTCAACCAGGGTGTAGTCACCTTAAATCTCGTTGATGTGGCATGCTCATCAGAAAAGGATGAGGAAAAATTCTGGAAGATACTTGATGAGAGACTTGAGCTGTGTCACAGAGCACTTATGTGCAGACATAAGAGGCTTCTTGGTACCAAATCCGATGTAGCACCGATTCTCTGGCAGAACGGAGCACTTGCACGTCTGAAAAAGGGAGAGGTTATAGACCCATTATTATTTAACGGATACTCAACAATCTCACTCGGCTATGCAGGACTTTGTGAGTGTGTACGCTACATGAAGGGTGTATCACACACAGAGCCAAAAGAGGGAACACCGTTTGCACTTAAGGTAATGCAGCGCTTAAACGATGCATGTGAGCAGTGGAAAAAGGAGTCAAACATCGATTTCAGTATATATGGCACACCGCTTGAGTCTACCACCTATAAGTTCGCAAAGTGCTTACAGAAGCGCTTTGGTATCATCGAGGGTGTTACCGACAAGAACTATATTACAAACAGCTACCATGTGCATGTAACAGAGCAGATTAATGCATTTGACAAGCTGAAGTTTGAGTCTCAGTTCCAGAAGCTGTCTCCGGGTGGCGCTATCAGCTACGTGGAGGTACCAAACATGCAGGATAATATCCCTGCAGTGCTTTCAGTAATGCAGTACATTTACGACAATATCATGTACGCAGAGCTGAATACAAAGAGCGACTATTGCCAGGTATGTGGCTACGACGGAGAAATCAAAATCGTAGAGGAAGAGGGCTCAGGCAAGCTTATCTGGGAGTGCCCACATTGTGGCAACCGTGACCAGAACAAGATGAGTGTAGCCCGCCGTACATGCGGCTATATCGGCACACAGTTCTGGAATCAGGGAAGAACCCAGGAGATTAAAGAGCGAGTGCTTCATCTGTAGAAGTTAAAGGAATTGTATTTGAGACAGACCATTCTACAAGCACAACATAAAGCATAAGAAAAAAATAAAACCGTCGTACCGGACCTTAAATGGCATGGTACGACGGTTTTACTTATGTTCCTAAATGATTAATTATTTTAATTACTCGTCAAACTTTTCGGCTTTATCGAAAAGCTCATAAACCTCTTTTGAAGGCTCCTTTGTGCAAAGTGTCACAACAACGGCTGCGATAAGTCCGAAAACAAATCCCGGCAGCAGCTCGTAGATTCCGGTTGATGTGAGGAATGCATACCACAATATATCAACGGCAGCACCTGTTATGATTCCTGCAACAGCACCCTTGAAGTTAAAGCGCTTCCAGAAGAGGCTGAGCATGATTGCAGGTCCAAAGGCAGCTCCAAAGATACCCCATGCATTGGAAACAAGTGCCATGATAGAGCCGGCATTAGGGTTTGAAGCGATGATGAGTGCTGCAACAGCGATTCCAAGAACGACAATACGGCCGGTCCACATCATCTCTTTGTCACTTGCCTTACCTTTTCTGATGACAGGCTTGTATACATCGCTCGAGAATGCAGATGAAGCAGCAAGCAGCTGGCTGTCTGCGGTACTCATGGAAGCGGCAAGCACTGCTGAGAGCAGTATACCTGAGATAACACCCGGGAAAATCTTTCTTACAATCTGGATGAAAACAAGAGAGTTTTCATTGATTGATTCGTCAAAGCCAAGGAAAAGTCTTCCGATTACTCCGATTAAGGTTGCAAAAAATACAATAAGCAATGTCCATGTGATTCCGATTTTTGCTGATTTTTTCAAATCCTTCTGTGATTTGATGGACATGAATCTGATGATGATATGTGGCATACCAAAGTAACCAAGTCCCCATGCCAGTCCTGACACGATATCCTGCCAGCTTGAGAATGGATTTAAGTAACCGCCCGGGAGTGCTGACGTAGATGATGTATCAAGCATAAATGCTGCAAAAATAGGTGCTATAAACATAGAACCAAGCACGAGCATGCCCTGAAAAAAATCGGTCCAGCATACAGCCGAGAAGCCGCCGAGGAAGGTATAGCCTACGATAACAACTGCTGCAAGATACATGGCAATCTGTGGATCCATTCCTATTACAGTGTGGAAAAGAGTACCGCATGCCTTTACGCTTGATGCCGCATAAATAGTGTATGCAACCAAAAACACAATTGCACAAATCACCTGCAGTGCAAGTGATTTGGACAGGAATCTGTTGGTCAGATACTGCGGAATGGTGATTGAGTCGTTTGCTACAATCGAGAATTTTCTCAGTCTCGGTGCTTCAAGCAGCCAGCTTATAGTGTAGCCGATTGCAAGTCCTACAGGAATCCATACCTGACCTAAGCCCAGTGCATAGATAGAAGTAGGAAGTCCCATGAGTACCCATGCACTCATGTCTGAGGCTCCGGCTGACAGTGCCGCAACCCATGGTCCCATCTCACGTCCGCCGAGGAAGTAGGTCTTTTCTCCGCCGTTTCTGTTTTTCACGAAGAAGAAGATACCGATACCCAGCATGCACAGCAGATAGACGATAAATACAATAATTTCTGATGTTTTCATTTGTAGTACCTCTTTAATAGTTTATTTAGTAACCATGCTACCACGTTAGCGTGATAAAGGCAAGAAAAAATTAATGATAAAAAAAATCGATAGGTATTTTTTTCGTGGACTGTTATTGACATAAAACGTGATTTAAAATAAAATGTCGAAGTTAGTAAAAACTAATTAAAGGTAGAAAGATAATACATAAGTTAGCGTGATGTACGTAAGTTAACAATATATATTTTTTAGATAAGAGGTAATAAGGTGAAAAATAAGATAGCAGCTGCGATATTACTGACAGTCGCATTGGCAGTGACCGGTTGTGGCTCAGGTGGAAGTGATGCGACAGAGAATACAACAGCTTCGCAGGAAGAAATAAATAGTGATTTAAAATCCGCAAAAGAGTCCTCACAGGAAGTATTTGCAATGGATACATATATGACAGTGACTGCATATGGTAAAAATGCGAAAAAAGCGGTGGATGCATCTATAGAAGAGATAAAACGGATTGATGCATTGCTTTCTACAGGAGATGAAGACAGTGAAATAGCAAAGCTGAATGTGAATAAGTCAGCCACTTTGTCAGAGGATGGGGGATATCTCGTGCAGAGAGGAATTGAGCTTAGTACGATGACTGATGGAGCCTTTGACATAGCGATATATCCTGTTATGCAGGAGTGGGGATTTCCGACGAAGGACTTTAAGGTGCCGGATGATGCAACTCTAAAAGAGCTGCTAAAGCTTGCAGACGTTTCAAAAATAGATTACGACAATAAAAGCAGAGAGATTTCCTTTGAGGATGCAGGTATGGAGATAGACCTTGGTGGTATTGCAAAGGGATATACTTCATCAAGGATTATGGATATTTTCAAGGAGTATGACGTGGATAGCGGTCTTGTGAATCTGGGAGGCAATGTCCAGACTTACCGAACCAAGACTGATGGCAGCAAGTGGAGAGTTGCTGTGCAAAGCCCGGAGGATGAAAGTCAGTATATAGGAGTGGTTGATGTGAGCGATAAGGCGGTTATCACCTCCGGTGGATATGAGCGTTATTTTGAGCAGGATGGAAAAATCTACCATCATATCATAGATCCTGCTACAGGCTATCCTGCAGAGAGCGGACTTAAATCAGTCACTATCGTGAGTGATGATGGAACACTCGCAGATGGATTGTCAACATCGCTGTTTATCATGGGAAAGGATAAGGCGTGTGAGTTCTGGAAGGCACACAGTGATGAATTTGATTTCGTACTGCTTACAGATGATGACAGCATGTATATTTCAGAGGGGATAGCGGATGACTATTCATCTGACTATGAGTATGAGGTAATAAATGCAAAATAGAGCAGGGTAAAAGTAATGTTGTACAGATAGCGGTGCTATCGGAAATATAAGAGGTATATATGAAGTTCAAGGAAGTTTTGGAAAAAATAAAGGTATATGCACCACTCGGAGTGTCACTTGTGATTGCTGCATGTGTGGTGATTTCATTGAGTGGATATCAGACAAAGGCGAGTGAACCTTCGAAGGATAAAAAGCACCAGGTTTCAGAGAGGGTGACTGATACTGAAACAGAGGATGCTGCAGAGGATACACAAACAGCCACAGGTTCGTTCGAACTTGCAGATGGTGTGTACAAGGGTTCTGCGACAGGCTTTAGCGGACCTGTGACAGTGGCTGTAACTATCATGGATAAGAAGATTATTTCCATTGATATCCTTTCATCTACGGATGATGAGGCATTTTTCAATAGGGCAAAGGGTGTAATAGACAGGATTATAGCGTCGCAATCTTTTGATGTGGATGTTGTATCCGGAGCTACATACAGTTCAAACGGAATAATCGGAGCAGTGAAAAATGCCCTGACAGGTGAGAAGGATAATGGTGTTACAGGAAAATCAAAACAGGAAAGCACATCAGAGTCAGAGTCTGACAGCTCTTTGGCAGAGATAGCGGCTGTACAGGACGCATCCGCTTACAAGGATGGCACATATTACGGCACCGGAAAAGGCTTTGCGGGCACTATGAAGGTAAAGGTTGATATATCAGGCGGTAAAATAGCCTCTATAAGCATAGTCAGCACAAAGGATGGTGACAGCTATGTAAAGAGCGCATCATCGCTGCTTGATACAATAGTCGAAAAGCAGAGCACTAACGTGGATACAGTCTCAGGTGCTACATTCAGCTCGCGTGGAATCATAGCTGCTGTAAGAAGTGCACTGAGCCAGGCGGCTGTGAGTGATAATACAGTGGGCAATAATACAGATAAACAGGGTGCTGCAGAGGCATCGGGAAATGGACAGACTGATGAAAATTCATCCGGAAGTGCATCTGAAAAGGGCACAGAAGGTACACTTCCGTATGTTGACGGTATATACTACGGCACAGCAGAGGGCTACAAGGGTGACATAAGGGTAGCAGTTGTTATCCAGGACAAGACGCTTAAAGCGATTCTTGTCACTGAAAAACAAGATGATGAGCCTTTTATCACTAATGCAATGGATGTGTTAAAAAATATGATGAAAAAGCAGAGTGCGGATGTGGATACGGTATCAGGAGCCACCTACAGCTCAAAGGGACTCATAGGAGCCGTAAAGGCTGCATTTGAGGAAGCACGAAAGACAACTGCAGGTGAGAATACCGGTGGCAGCAATTCAGATAGCAATAACAGCAATGATAATAATAGCAATATTGCGGGAGAAGAGGACAAGGCAGTCCTGTTGAAACTTGTGCAGTCGCAAGCATCGCTTGACGGCGCACAGTACACACAGCTTAGCTGGTATCTGCTTCAGATACGTCTGGGGGATGCACAGGAGGTATTGGAATCCGCGGAGTCAACTAAGAAGGATGTAAGCTGCGCACAGGAGAAGCTTCAGGCTGCAATAAATGCACTTCAGAAAAATGATACATCCACAAATGTATACGAGGATGGCACATATGATGTATCTACACTGTGCATACCGGATGATGACATGGACTTTAGTGCATATAATCTGAGCATGAAGGTGACTATAGCAAATGACAGGATAGTTTCCATTACTGATGTAAAGGGAGATGGAGATTCACAAAATGTTTCTTATATAAAGAAAGCGGTAGATGGTACAAAAAATCAGGCCGGTATGGTTTCTGTTCTTACATCACAGACAAATGCAGACAGCATCGACTTTAGCAGTATTGATACTGTTTCCCATGCCACATGCACATCAAAGGCTATAATTGATGGCTGTAAGAGCGCACTTGAAGCTGCTAAAAAGAAATAAAACCGCAAGGACATTTACAGGATGGAGATAACATGCAGGAATTTTGGATCAGACTGGTGAGCCTGTTTATAGTTGTGTCGTCGCTTTGGGGATACAACATGACAATAGATAAAAGAGAACAGGAAAATAAAAATACGCAGTATATTGCTGCAGAAACTGAAAGCACAGACAGTCAAGGAGCTTATAAGGATGGCACATACACAGGCAGTGCAGAGGGCTTTGGTGGAAATGTAGATGTTAAGGTGACAATCGAGGCGGGGAAAATATCATCGGTTGACATTACAGCGGCAGAGAAGGAAGATGGCGCATACCTGGCAATGGCAGAGGATATCATACCGTCCATCATTTCGGCACAGTCTGCGGATGTGGACACGGTAAGCGGTGCGACGTTCAGCTCAACTGCAATAAAAAATGCCACTAAGCAGGCACTTGATAAGGCGGTGAAATAGATGAGAATAAAAGATATGAATCCAAAGCTTCGAAAGAGAAAGATACAGACATGGTTTCGTGCAGGAATGCAGCTTTTATTTTTTATACTTTTTCCGTCAATGTTCACGGCAGCGTTCAATGGCGTCAAGTATATTTTTACACAGATTGGCTCAGGAAACAGAATTGAACTTACATCATTTGTAGCGGTTCTTCTGATGCTTTGCGTGTACACAATGATATTCGGCAGATTCTTCTGTGGTTTTGCCTGTGCATTCGGAAGCTTTGGCGACGCGATGCATGCACTATATGTGTCATGCTGCCGTAAGCTTAATAAAAAGCCGGTGAGTATACCGGCGAAGGCTGCAAAAAAGCTTACATATATGAAATATGTGATACTTACAATCATATTGATATTATGCTATCTGGGAGTGTATAGCTCATTGAAGGGCACAAGTCCGTGGGATGTTTTCTCAATGCTTCGGGCAGGAAATTTAGGTCTTGCTTCATATATCACAGGAGCAGTAGTGCTTGTGCTTATAATCATCGGTATGTGTGTTCAGGAGAGATTTTTCTGTCGTTTTATGTGTCCGATGGGAGCTGTTTTTTCAATACTCCCTATAGCAGCTACCTTTACCTTGCACAGGGACAGGGCAGGCTGTATAAAGGGCTGCGGTGCCTGTGAGAAGATATGTCCGTGTGACATAGGCTTGCCGGATGATGGCTCAGGCAGGATATCAGGTGACTGCTTCCAGTGTCAGAAATGTAACGGAATATGTCCGAAGAGCAATATTCATACAGGTATAAAGCGGCTCCGAGGAAATGAGCTTTGGTTTACTGGTATAAGAGCTGCGATACTTATAGCTATATGTATATGGCTTGGTGTGTAGCATGCATGTATTATGGAGAACAAAACTAAATGAAAAGAAATATGACTAAATCAGGAAAAATAGCATACGGCGCCATGCTTGTGGCGCTTGCGATGATATTCAGTTATGTGGAGAGCCTTATTCCGATAAGCATAGGCATTCCGGGTATTAAGCTGGGAGTGGCAAATCTGGTCACTGTTCTTGGAATATTTTTCCTTGGGCCTTGTGAGGTACTTACTGTAGTGATAATGAGGATATTTCTCGTGGGCTTTATGTTTGGAAATGGTGTTTCCATCATATACAGTCTGGCAGGTGGTCTGCTGAGTCTTACGGTAATGCTTATTATAAAGAAAACAGACAAATTTTCGATGGTCAGTGTTAGCGTAGCTGGTGGAATCAGCCACAACATAGGACAGCTTTTGGCCGCTGCGATAGTGCTTAAAAGCACTGCAGTTGGGTATTATCTGCCACCACTTCTTGTGGCTGGCACACTGACAGGACTTTTGATAGGAATTGTCGCACAAAAGGTCTTTCCCGCAGTAGGAATAAGCGGGAAAAATTTTTTAAACGCAGGTTAGAGAATACTAACTTATTGAGAAAAGATATCAATTAAGTATATATGCTTAATATTGAAATCGGTAGCAATTGTGGATTGCAAATTAGAAGGCAGCCACATTAACTATAAAGAATTAAAATCTTAAGGAGGAAAAAATGAAGAGAAAGATTTTAGCACAGAAATTTCTTACATTTGCACTGACAGCATCGGTGACAGCCACCATGTTTCCGACAAGTGCATTTGCAGTGACAGGCAGCCAGGTGGCGGCTGACGGGACGTATAGCAGCACGGCTCATGTAACAAGAACAGAGGAAGATACAGATGATGAGTGGGATGAATATGATGTAAATGTAAAGCTGACGGTAAAGGACGGAAAGTTTTCGGATATAACTGTCTCACCTGAAAATGGATATGATTCTGACAATGACTCGTATTTCAATAAGGCATATAACAAATCAAAAGGTATAAAGACAAAGCTGGAAGGTCAGGCTGCAACAGAAGAGACAATAAACAGCTGGGATACTGTTTCAGGAGCAACACGTACATCAACTGCGGTAAAAAAAGCAGCTCTTGAAGCAATTCAGTCAGCTTCAGCTAAGGAGGAGTCAAAGCCGGCAGAAGAAAAATATGTATACTGCTATGCAGGGCTTACATGGGCAGAGTACTGGGCTGCTGAGGGAGTTCAGGCCGCCGGAAGCACAGCATCTTCAAGCGAAAAGGATTCACATAATGAATCGGATAAAGGAGCTTTTGATACGGTAACCCGTGCTACTGCAAATCATGGCCTTCACAGAGGAAGCTTCCAGTGTAATGCTATTGTCGAGACAGAAGAAGGTACGACACTCAATCTTTCATATTGGAAGACAGGCGAAAATAATCAGCAAATTGCTGTCATGACAGATGGTACTGAATATAATTACAATAAGGGTGTATTTACTAAAGATGGAACAACTCTCAAGCTAAAGGACTACAAAGTAACAGGACTTAAGTTTGTACCGGTAAAGGTAAAAGAGTCAGACTACGAGGCATTTAAGGCAAAATATACCGTTTACGAGAATGGTTCTGACTTAAAAGGCGGTTTCGGAGAGGGCAACCTTAATACAATAGACGAGACAGCAGACGTTACAGAAAATACAAACGGTCTTAAGACTGTTACGAAGAACGCTGACGGAAGCTTCAGCTTTTCTGCCAGAGCAACCGGAACCGACTCCGGTGTGAAAGATACTTCTCTAAAAAAAGCTGATGTTACAGGTACAGTTAAGGATGCAAGCGGATCATATGGAGAGTTTTTAAGAGTTGATTTTAACGGTAACTATGGTGATCTAGGAGCCAATATGCAGGCGGTTAAGTGGACATATTATGGTAATGACAGCACAAGAACCAAAGCGCTTGCCACATATGGAACAAAGTTTGCATCAGATAACTGGATGCATAAGTCTATGGGAATCCAGCTTGGTCTCACCGATTCGCTCAGATGCAGCCTGCCAAGTGGATATGATGGAACAGGATACTGGTCTGTTACAATTTATGCATTGGGATATGAGGACTATACATATAATTTTGAGGCAACAGCTGCAAATATAGTTACACCACAGGTACCGGCAGATGAGACTTCAAAGAAAGCTCTTTCTGATAAGGTTTCGGAGGCTGATAAGCTGAACCAGGAGCTTTATACTGATAAAACATGGTCAAATATGCAGATTGAGCTTAAGGAAGCAAAGGATGCTTTAGCAAAGACTGACCTCATGCAATCGGAAGCAAAGGAAGCATTATCACACCTCACAGATGCTGTAAATAACCTGAAATCACAGTATGTACTCATGAACATTCCATATGATGAGTTTTACAAGGCTGATCTTAAGAACAATTCAGTTGCAGTAGATGCTACCACATCTGCCACAAAACAGAAGACCAGAAATACTCTGGCAGCCGGCTCATATCATGCTGATTCAGAAGGAGAGCACATAAACGGTGTAACCTTCCCGGTAAAGGTCTCAGATGATTTTTATGATAATAATAAGGATTATACACAGATTACAGATGACAGTAAGGTAGATATCACAACCAATATAAAGGGCAAGGTTTCTACAATAACATATGAGGGAAAGAAGGCTCTTTTTGAGAGTGCTGACTATTCATACTATGTACTTAGTGAGATCCCTTCGTACTACAAGACTGCAACAGTAGGCACAGATAATAAACTGTCATTTGGCGCTGTAAATGGAACTAAGACGCAGATAGCTGCTGACAAGGTGACTACAAAGTTCAAGACAAAAACAAAGTACGGAGACTATCAGCTCAATCTTGATGGCATAAAGGATGCTATGGGCTTTGAAGATGATGATGTGGTTTACGGTGTTATTGTAAGCACTGATGACAACACAGATTATGCTATGCGTCATGTGGAGAATATCTGGAAAACAGAGGAGCTTGCATGGAGTGTGGGAATTGTTACAGATAGCCATGGATGTCCGCTTTCATCTGAGCATTATAAGTCTATGGTTGGAAAGACAATCAAAAATGTAACATACTATACAAGTAAGGGAATCTTCACTTTACCTGTAGATTACAAGGTGCTTGAGCACGCTAAGGATGCAGCTGTTGAAGCAGAAAATGCAGCTGTATCAGCAGGAAAGGCTAATCTTGACGTTACACTTCCGGATGATTTTAACGCAGAATATGCAGTTACAGATGCAAAAGGAAATGAAGTAAAGGGATTTAAGGTTACAAAGGAAAACTTAGCATCGTCAGTGTCAACATATGCAGCAAGCTATACTCAGACTAATAAGCTTGTAATTACATATCCTGAGGATGCAGAGAATACAGAGTATACGCTGACAGTATCCGATAAGAGCAATAAATATGCCCCAATCACTACCACATTCGAGCTCTATGCAGAGGCAGTTTCTGCGGCATACAATAATGATGCAACAGCACCGAAGCTTGTAGTGGCAGATGGTGCATCAGCAGCACAGTTTGCAGATTTTATTGGAAAAATCAAGTCTGTAAATGTAAATGGTAAGGATTATCCGGCAACAGGCAAGGGGGCAGTAAAGCTTATCAAGGAAGATGGTACAATTGATACTACTCAGGCTCCGTTTGCTGAGGGTTCAAGCTTTGAAATCAAGGTATCAGCAACAGGATATAAGGATGAGCTTTCATTTACATATGAGAAGCCAGCAGTCATTGAAACCAAAGCGCTTGAGAGTGTAATTGAAAAAGCAGACACACTCAAAGAGGCAGATTACACAGCAGACAGCTGGAAGACATTCTCACAGGTGCTTTCAAGTGCAAAAGCAGTGCTTGAGCAAAAGGATGACCAGACAAAGGTTGACAATGCAGTTGCATCACTCAATAAGGCTATTGAAGGCCTAAAGAAAAAAGAAGCTGTAAATCCGGGAACACAGGGAAGTGGTGCAGGAAGCACAGGTGCGATATCCGGAGGTACAGGAAGCTCAAATGGGGCAGATACAAAAGCAGCTGTAGCAACAGGCAGCAAGTCAAATTCTACGACCACTGACACAACAGGTACTGCAGCTAAAAAAGCTACAGTAAAGAAGGCTTCAAAGACAGGTGATACAAACCCTCTTATGGGCATGCTCGCTTTGGCGTTTGCATCGATAAGTCTTGTGGGAGCAGCACTTTTTGCGAAAAAGCCAAACCGTAAATAATATAGGTAAATGATTTAGTTTAAAGGCAAGAAAAACTTTTTCTTGACATATTGCGAAAAAAGTTTAAAATAGTGTTTAATTTAATAAGTAATCTAACAAAAGAGCGATGTTGTTCATACATCGCTCTTTTTTGCATTTTTATGCAGGGTTGGAGGAAAGCGAGGGTGTATTATGAAAGAATTGAGTAATGTTATTTCGGCAATTGATGACTTTGTCTGGGGGCCGGTTATGCTGGTGCTCTTGGTTGGAACAGGAATTTATCTGACATTTCGGATGAGATTTCTTACATGGAGAAACCTGGGATATGCGCTAAAGAGAACACTCAGCAAGGAGGCTCGCACAAAGAGCAGAGGAGAGGGTGATGTATCACCGTTCTCGGCACTGACCACGGCGCTTGCAGCTACAATCGGTACAGGCAATATAGTAGGTGTCGCTACAGCTATGGTTTCCGGAGGACCGGGAGCACTGGTATGGATGTGGATTTCAGCAGCCTTTGGACTTACATCAAAATTCTCTGAGTGTATGCTTGCCATCAAATACCGGGAGGTAAATGAAAAGGGCGAAATGAGCGGTGGCCCGATGTATACGATGAAAAAGGGAATAAAGAATAAGAAGCTTGGAGCTGTTTTAGCATGGCTTTTTGCATTTTTTGCAGTGGTAGCTTCGTTTGGAATCGGAAACATGACACAGGGAAACTCTATATCAGGTGCATTAAAGGCTACCTTTAATATGCCAACCTGGCTGTCAGGAATAATTATTACAGTGTTTGCACTTCTTATCATCGTAGGTGGTATCAAGTCAATATCAAAGGTTTCATCGGTTGTTGTGCCTGTAATGGCTATCTTCTATGTAATCTGTGGACTTATAGTAATAATAGGAAATATCTCTAACCTTCCGGCCGGCCTTGCAATGATTTTCAAGATGGCATTTTCTGTCAAGGCAGTGGGCGGCGGAATGTGTGGAACAATCGTAGCGTCAATGATGAATGCTATGCGTTATGGTGTAGCCAGAGGTGTTTTCTCAAATGAGGCAGGCATGGGTTCAGCTGCAATCACAGCAGCGGCAGCCACAACCGACAATCCGGTACGCCAGGGTTATATCAACATGACAGGAACCTTCTGGGATACAATAGTTGTTTGTACAATCACCGGACTGGCAATTGCATCATCAGGCGTGCTTGGCATGAAAGATGCTGCTGGAGACTATCTGACAGGCTCTGATATCACCATAGCGGCCTTTAAGACAGTGCTTGGAACAGGCGGAGGATGGCTTGTGACAATAGGTATCACTTTGTTTGCTTTTTCGACAATACTTGGCTGGGAGTATCACGGAGAGAAGGCCTTTGAGTATTTGCTTGGCACACACCGGTTTAACATGGTTTACAGGGTAATTTTCTCACTCGTTGCATACATAGGCTGTACACAGACTTTGAGCCTGGTGTGGAATTTCTCAGATATCGCAAACGCGCTTATGGCTATTCCAAACCTCATCTGTATGCTTCTTTTAAGCGGTGAGATAGCAAGTGATATAAAGAAATTCCAGCCGGAGATAAAAGGCAGCCGGTAGGAAATTATTATATGTGTATTTAAACTTCCATTAAGGTTCATATTGTATCATCCGAATTGCCAAAGGAGGATGATGCAATATGAAATCTAAATTTATAAAGTTCGCAACATCATCATTTATGAGCTTTCTCATAGACTATGCATTGTTTTGCGGACTTTCTTTTATTTTTCCAAATACAAAAATCTATATATTAACAGCAAATATAATAGCGCGTATTGTGAGTGCAGCGTGCAACTATATGATAAACTGCCGTCTGGTTTTCAAAGAAAAGCAGACAATTAAATCTGCATTGTCGTATTTTTTACTGGCTGTTTTCATATTGTGCATGAACAATGTGGTGCTGCTTTTATATTCAACAATTCCATGGCTTAAACTTTATATAGCAAAAATATTTACAGAGCTGACACTTTTTGTAATCAGCTATGCTGTGCAGAGGTGTATAATTTTTAAAAATAAAATTTAAAATTAATTAAATTATGATTAAATATTATGATTTAAACTTCATTTAAGGTTGATGTCATATCCTTTACTCATAAAAGAAAAGGAGGTCTTCATTATGAGTGATATGAGATATGCACTGATACCGGCATACAATCCGGATGATAAGCTTATAGAAATTACACACGAGCATGTTAAATATGGATTTAATATTGTTGTGGTTGATGATGGAAGTGATGAAACGTGCAATGATATTTTTACAGAGATAATCGCCTGTGCCGATGTGCTGCACCATAGGACAAACAGAGGAAAAGGAGCAGCACTAAGAACAGGGCTTGATTATATAGCACAGAAAAACAGCGGTTTGGCAGATACAAACGGCTATGTGGTTGTGACACTTGATGCCGATGGACAGCATTACATGAATGATGTCTTAAGAGTTACAGAGAAATCTGAGGAAAACCGGGATGCACTTGTACTTGGTGCGAGAGGCTTTGATAATGATGTCCCGATAAAAAGCCGGCTGGGAAATGATATTACAAGGCATGTATTTTTCTTTGTGACAGGGGTAAAAGTATGGGATACGCAGACAGGACTCAGGGCTTTTTCAGATAAGCACATAGATTTTATGAGGCAGATTGATGGTGACAGATATGAGTATGAGATAAATGTGCTGCTTGAGTATGTCGGCAAAAAAATTAAAATTATGGAGGTTCCGATACAAACGATTTATCTGGACGACAACAAGAGCTCACATTTCAATGCAGTGAGGGATTCTTTCCTTATATATGCCCGGATTCTAAAGCATATTAATATCAGGATGGAAAGGCGTGGTGCAGGATGGTAAACGGCAGAAAAATAGGAGAAGGAGTGTATGTAATTGTTCTGGTGATATTTACAGTATATATGCTGCTTGATACATTTGTGATAACTAAGAAGCTTGCTGTTGTCTCGAATCAATCCAGGTCAGTTAGCAGCTCGTCTGATAGTTCAGTAAGCAATTCATCCGGGAAATCAGGAAGCGTAACCAAAAGCTCAACAGCCTACGAGGATGACAACATAAAAATAGCATTAATTGATTATCGCGAGAATGATACTGACATCCATATGGCTGATGTAAAGGTCAGCTCATCAGAGTATCTGAAAACAGCCTTTGCGCAGAGCTCATATGGCAGAAATGTCACAGAAAAGACATCTGATATAGCAGAGAGTGTAAATGCAATCCTAGCGATAAACGGAGACTATTACGGTGCACAGGAGAGTGGATATGTAATACGAAACGGAGTCATTTACAGAGAAACAGCTAAAAGCGGCAACGAGGATCTTGTGATTTATGGAGATGGCAGCTTTGAAATAATAGATGAGGATGATATCACAGCGGAGGAACTTTTGGAAAAAGGAGCGCAGAATGTGCTTGCATTCGGTCCGGCTCTTGTTGAAGACGGCAGTGTGAGTGTCACGGAGGATGAGGAGGTAGGAAAAGCCATGGCAAGTAACCCACGTACAGCAATCGGCATAATAGATGAAAATCACTATGTGTTTGTTGTAGCAGATGGCAGAACATCGGATAACGAGGGCTTATCACTTTATGAGCTTGCAGAGTTTATGGAGTCTCTTGGAGTACAGACTGCCTACAACCTCGACGGAGGAGGTTCGTCCACCATGTATTTTAACGGACAGATAATCAATAAGCCGACGACAAACGGCAGCTCGATAAAAGAACGCAGTGTGAGCGATATTGTGTATATTGGATATTAAAAGAGTTGTTTGAATTATATAATCAGGATTAAATTTATATATTACGGAAGTATGGTGATTTTATGGATAAAAACACAGCAACAGAACAGTCTAAGCCAAATATGATATTAAGCAGCAAAGCTTCATTTATACATCAAAGAATAAGGAAGAATACTGTATTTGCAGCATTTTGTGCCATATTTGCAGCAATATACGAGCATTTCAGCCACCAGGTATATTCGCCGTATATGATATGTGCATTTTTATTCCCTGTGTGTCTTGGGATAGTGCCGGATATTATCAGATTGAAATTGTGCAAAAGCCCCAAATATTTACAAAAAGCCGGACAGATATATAGCAGGCATGATATTTCACATATATATGAAATATCTCTTGTTATGCAGCAGTGCGGTATATATACATTTGCTGTCGGAAGTATATTCAGAGGCATACTCGATATTTATGGAACCACAAATGTATTAAGTGCAGTATATTGGTGGGCCGGGGCATTTTTATTTATTGGAGGTATTGGGATAAACTGCGTCAGAAGATGAATGGAAATAAAATGGTTCATTTATTATTTGTAATTGTATAGATAATCAGCTATACTATAAAAAAGTGTAGCTGATTTTTATATGTCAAAGGGGTGGAAACGGGATGGGAATATACTTTAATCCTGGAAATGAGAGTTTTTTACAGTCAAAAAATAGTAGAATATATGTGGATAAGACAGAACTGCTCAATGAGTTAAATAGCAGACTGTCGACAGATGATAAATGTATTGCAGTAAGTCATGCAAGGAGATTTGGAAAATCTCATGCTGCCGGAATGATAGATGCATATTATAGTAGGGGCTGTGATTCAGCAGAGTTGTTTGAAAACACTAAGCTTGCAACAAATCCGGCATATAAAAAACATATGAACAAATACAATGTTATACATCTTGATATTTCATCATTTTGGGATGATTATAAAGCAAATATCATTGAAAAAATCAAGGAATACGTTGTGTCGGATTTGAGGGATGAATTTGAAGAAAATGTTGATTTCTCAAAGAAATTCAGTGTTATACTGATGTCTGTTTATAAGCTTACCGGGATACAGTTTGTAATTATTATAGATGAATGGGATTGTGTAATCAGAAATAGTGATGACCAGAATCTGATTCATAACTATTTACAGTTTCTTCATTCATTGTTTAAATCAGAGGAATCAAAGTATTTCCTTGCTTTGGCATATATAACCGGGATACTTCCGATTAAAAAAATAAAGGACGAATCGGCATTGAATAATTTTCAGGAGTTTACAATGCTTAAATCCAGACCGATTACACAATATTATGGTTTTACAGAAGAAGAAGTCATGATGCTGTGCAGGCAATACAACATGGATTATGAGAGTATGAGAGCCTGGTACAATGGCTATCTGCTAGATGGTATGCATATGTATAATCCGAATTCAGTGTCGATGGCACTTAATTACAGGGATTTTGATTCTTATTGGAAAAACACATCATCATTTGAGTCAATCAATACATTTATAAACATGAATTATGAGGGCTTGAGGGATGATATTGTAAATATGCTGTCAGGGAAAAAATTATATGTAAACACCGAAACTTTTCAGAATGATTTTTCTACTGTTTCTTCAAAGGATGAAGCTTTGACAGCTCTGATTCATTTGGGATATCTGGGATATGACAGAGAGGAAGAAAGTGCATTTATTCCAAATTATGAAGTGAAAAAGGCATATCAGGCAGCTCTTTGCACAGGAGATTGGGGAAAAATTGGAAAATCAATTGCCAGATGTGATGAATTGTTAAGGGCTACAATTAATTGTGAAAGTGATAAAGTGGCAGAAATAATTGAGCTTGCACATGAATCATATACATCTGTTTTGAGATATAATGATGAAAACTCATTAAGCTGCGTTCTGACAATGGCTTATTTTACAGCACCTGCATATTACAATATTGTCAGAGAAATGCCGGCGGGTAAAGGATATGCAGATATGGTATTTATACCAAGAGAAAATGCCGGAAAACGCCCGGCAATTATAATTGAATTAAAATGTGATAAGACTGCTGAGGCTGCAGTTAAACAGATTAAGGACAGGCACTATGAGGGAGCACTGGCAGGCTATAAGGGAAAGCTTCTTTTGGTTGGAATCAATTATGATAGTCAAAATGGTGAGAAAAAGCATCATACCTGCGTCATAGAGGAATATGAAAAATAAACACATTTCCCTATTGACGAATACCCTGCGTTGACATATCATAGTATATAAGTGAAAGGGAGTAGCCGGCACGAAAGTGCTTACTTATCCGTCAGTACGATTGCTCATACATATCATACATATATGACAGCAATCCGGAGAGTGATTAAATGGCGAGACTTTTGTTGTTTTATACAGCAGAAGTGTCGCCTTTTTTGTATATAAAAGCCTTCTGCTGATAAGACATAGATGTATCTATCAATTAATCATGCATCCTTAAAAAGGACAGCAGAAGGAGGAAAATTATGATTTTTGTAGCAATTTTACTGCTTATAGCAGGCTTTGTAGCACTGGTGAAGGGCGCGGATGTGTTTGTGGATGGAGCGGCGGCGCTCGCCGGGAAATTTGGTATTCCACAGCTTGTGATTGGACTGACGATTGTGGCGATGGGTACGTCGCTGCCGGAGGCAGCAGTCAGCATCACTGCGGGAATAAAGGGTAATGCAGGGATTACAGTCGGCAATATAGTCGGCAGCAATATACTAAATATCCTTATAATCCTGGGAGTGACGGCACTCATCACAAATGTAGCCATACAAAAAACCACCTTCAAATGCGAGATACCGTACATGCTTCTTATCACAGCGGTGCTTCTCGTGATGGGAATGACAGGCAATGAAATCACATTCATTGAGGGTGTTATACTGTGGATTTTATTTATTGCATATCTGCTTTATTTGTATATTCTGGCAAAAAAGGGCAATGACAGCGGTGATGAGCAGTCGGTAAAGCTATATCCGGTATGGAAATGTCTGCTCTTTATTGTGCTGGGCGGTGTGTGCGTCGTAATTGGAAGCCAGTTTGTCGTAAACGGTGCCACGACCATAGCAAGAGCCTGCGGCATGAGTGAGCGCTTTATCGGACTGACAATCGTTGCATTCGGCACATCTCTTCCGGAGCTTGTTACATCTGTTTCAGCAGCACGCAAGGGAAATGCCGGTATAGCGATTGGAAATATAGTCGGCAGCAATATTTTCAATATACTCTTTGTAGTCGGAACAGTAGCTCTCATTTGTCCGGTACCGTTTGAGAGCAGGTTTGTGATTGATACAGTTGTGGCAATCCTGTGCGGTGTGCTCCTGTGGGTCGGAACGATAAGACATAAAGAGCTTAGAAAGCCATGTGGAGTGGTGATGCTGCTTTGCTATGCGGCATATTTTGTATATTTGGCAGCTATGTAATGATGTATTTTTTTGAATTGCGATGACTGTGTTTAAAAAGAGTGTGATGAAGAGATAATAATTAAATTTAGCAAACCGTCAATAATTGTGCATACAAATCGACGCCTTGACATCAAAATGATTGAGATTTCACACTAAATATAAATAATTAATTAAAAATAGCACTCTTGCTTGACAAGTGCTAATTGCAGGTGTATAACGTAGTCAGAACGAACGGAAGGAAGCGATTATAATGGATAAAAACCCAAAGCATCCATTGAAGAAAAAGAATAAGGCAGATGCAAAGAAGCATCAGAAGCATGTATACGAATAGCACCTTCCACTAAGGAATACTATCCAGTAAGCACAATGTACCCCAGCCCGTCACAGGGTTGGGGTATTTTGTGTTTTTGGAAGTGTTTTCAGAGACAGCCCGTGAGGCAGTTGTAAATACATTTTCACCGGCACCTTTTATGAGAGAAGCTTTAAGCTTGTCGCCATACATATAGAGGTCATTTCCACGTACAATTCCCCATTCCATCAGAAGCGCAGCCGCACCGGTCACAAACGGTGTAGCCATAGATGTCCCTGTTTTTGAAGTGTAGCCTCCCGTGTTTGAGCATGAAATAATGTCTACACCGGGCGCAATGATATCAGGCTTTATGCTGTCAAAGGCCCAGGTATAGCCTCGGCCGGAAAAGGCGGCTGTGCGGTTTGTTCGGCTGTCATAGGCTCCGACAGATATGACATTTTGAGCGGTTGAGGGGATGGTCAGGGTGATATCAGGCGATGCGTGGATAAATGAGGTCTGTGCGTTGCGCAGAGCACCTGACGGCAGCCATATATCCCATGAGCCGTCCTTTACAGATATGGGTTTAAGTGATATTTTCCAGATGCCGGGTGAGATGTATTCCGATCCCATGAGTTCAATGAATATTTCCTGAAAAGGAGAGTAGGGAGAGGGACCGCCGCCTGTTATATATATGTCTGTCCCATCGAGATTGTATCTGTATGTAAAGCCCTTTGCCTGATTGGTAATTGTATCGGGAATCTCCAGCATATCATTATTTGGTGCACTAATGCGCAGCTGTATCTCATCCCAGTATTTTTTCCATAAATCAATGGAAAGAGACGGCTCAGGATAGCCTATCGCAAGCTCTGCATCGGCAGGGTATGAGCTGCCGTTTGCATGACCAAAGCCAGCTCCATCGTTACCTGAGCCGACTGAGACAGCGCAGCGGTAGTTTCCTGCTATATAGTCCAGGTATGATTCAAGCAGTGAGGTGCCGCTGTGTGAGCCGTTACTTGTGCCAAAGCTTAGGTTTATAGCGATAGGCATGTTCATATCGATTGATTTTCTTATGCAAAAGTCCACTGCCAGCATAATCTGCGTGGTTGTGGGAAAGCTGGCACCGCCTGAGGTTTTGAGTTTTACGATTATAAGAGTGCTTTCATAAGCAACACCGCGGTATTTTGTGTTTTGTTCATTACCATTTCCGTTTCCGGCAGCGATTCCTGCCACATGAGTGCCGTGCCCGGATATGTCGATGCTTGGGCAGATGCGCTGCATTTCTAAGCTGTTTCCTGCATTTATGGCTTTGGTGATTGTATCGCGGTCATATAAGGTGCCGAAAGGGATGATATCACTGTGTGAGGAATCATCGGAAACAGTCTGGTCCCACAGATAGGCGATTCTGCTTACCCCATCCTGTATAAAAGCCGGATGGGCATAGTAAATTCCGGAGTCGATAATGCCTACGAGCACACCTTTTCCGGTCAGATTATATGGATTGGTGTGTACGGGAGTGATGCATGAGGCCTGCGAGCCCTCGTACACATCGTAGTTAAACTGCTTTGGCTTTTCCATATATATGATTTCATCGCACAGGGCAACGGTATTTACAAGTGATTTCTCAATTACGAGCACCGCATAGTTTCCGAGCAGCCTCGTGATGAGTACAGAAGGATACTTTTCTTTTATTTTTTCGATGTCACCGACATATTTTACTATCACTTCCCAGCTGTCACTCTCCGGCAGATAGCCGCTTGAAAGCCCTCCTTCTTTACCAAGCTCATAAGGGGTGGACAACAGGGCGGCGGACAGCTGTGGAGAAATTTTCTCACTAAATGCTATTTCCATACTAACCTCCATTTTTTATTAGTAAAATATTAAAAAAATCTTAAAAGACAGATGCAATATATATTTGGTATGATTAATTCATAATCAATCAATTAATTATAATAAACCGGGAGGTCGAAATGAGTAAAAAGAAAAAGATAATCATTTCAGTGATTGCAGCTGTGCTTATCATAGCAGTGATTGTGTCAGCTGTTGTCATTGCAATGACAAAGGGAAAGAATGCAGCAAAGGCATCGGGAGTCTATGCAAACAAGGTCGCTGATGTCATGTATCAGGCGGGAAGTACTGACAGGTACAGCGGTGTCGTGGAAGCAGCCGATACCATGGATATCAAGGCTGACAGTGAAAAAACGGTAAAGGATATTCTTGTGTCAGAGGGGGATGAGGTACAGGTGGGCACACCTCTTTTTACCTATGATACAAAGGATCTTGCTGCGAAAAAGGAAAGCGCCACGCTTGAGCTTGAGAGCTTAAACAATACGCTTTCCGGCTATGATGCACAGATAGAGCAGCTCACCAAGGAAAAGAAGGAAGCGCCAAAGGATCAGCAGCTTGACTATACACTGCAGATTCAGCAGGCGCAGACACAGCAGAAGCAGACTCAGTACGATATTGCCACGAAGAAGGCAGATATAGAAAAGTATGATGAGAGCATCAAAAATGCCACTGTAAACAGCACAATGATTGGTGTTGTAAAGAAAATCAATGAGAATCAGAGTGCAGACACAGCAGATACTGCATTTATGACAATCGTTGCCACCGGTGATTACAGGGTAAAGGGCACAATTGATGAGCAGAGCTTTTTAAACAGTGGGCTCGCAGAGGGGCAGGCAGTTATAGTGCGCTCGAGAGTTGATGAGTCAAAGACATGGCAGGGTACCATCAGCAAGGTTGATACTGAGAATCCTCAGACTGATAACAGCAATTCCGGCATGTATGATGATGGAAGCAGCAAGCAGAAGGCATCAAAGTACAACTTCTATGTGCAGCTTACAGGCACAGGCGACATGCTTCTAGGACAGCATGTATATGTGGAGCCGGATTTCGGACAGACAGAGGTGAAGGATGGTATATGGATTGATGAGAGCTATGTCGTAAAGGATGGCGATGATGCATATGTATGGACACTTAATAAAAAGGATAAGCTTGAGAAGACAAAGGTTGAGCTTGGAGACTATGACGAGAATCTCATGATGTATGAAATCAAGTCAGGGCTTACAAAGGATGACTATATAGTATGGGCATCTGATGACCTTTATGAGGGTGAGCCGGCGCAGACATGGGAAGAGTACGTTGAAAATGGCGGCGGTGAAGATTCAGTCTATGACGATATGGGTACAGAAGCTCTTGATGACCAGATGCTTGAGGGTACTGAGGGCGGTCCTGTTGATGATGGCACAATGGACGAAGGTGCAGCAGATGCCACCGGTTCAGGTGACGCGGAGGTACAGTAGATGATTCTAGAACTCCAGCATATTTATAAAAACTATGACCAGGATAAGCTCGTGGTGCCGGTTTTAAAGGATGTCTCACTTCAGATTGATGAGGGAGAGTACGTGGCAATCATGGGGCCGTCGGGTTCCGGCAAGACCACTCTCATGAATATAGTGGGATGTCTTGATCTGCCAACATCGGGCACATATATACTTGACGGCAGACCTGTCAGTGAGCTTAAGGAAAAGGAGCTTACTAAAGTCAGACGGGATACAATTGGATTTGTATTCCAGAATTTCCAGCTTATGCCGAGAGAGAGTGCACTGGATAATGTATGCCTGCCACTCATATATGCCGGTGTGAGCAAAAAGGACAGAAGGCAGATGGGTATGGAGGCATTAGAGCGTGTAGGGCTTTCAGACAGGGCTGATTTCAAGCCAACACAGCTTTCAGGAGGACAGAAGCAGAGAGTGGCGATAGCGAGAGCTATGGTCAATCATCCAAAGCTTCTGCTTGCGGATGAGCCTACGGGAGCACTTGATTCAAAGTCAGGCAAACAGGTGCTTGAGCTCTTTGAGAGCCTTAATGAGTCCGGTGTGACGGTTGTCGTGATTACACATGACAGAAAGGTAGCCGAGCAGGCAAAGCGCATCGTCCACATCATAGACGGCGAGATAACAGAGGAAGGACAGGAGGCAGGTAATGAAAAAGAAAAAGAGAATTAAGATCATTATAATAGCTGCCCTTGTAGTTGCAGTTGCAGCGGGAAGCATCACAGGAGTTGTTTATTACAGGAACTCCAAGGGGCTTGCTTCCGTCATGAGTGTTTCGATGATCAGCACGACAAACGACTACACATCCATGACCAGTGGGGGAATGGTGTGTGATGATGCATGTCAGACAATCAATTTAAAGGATGGACAGAAGGTGACAGAGGTTTATGTCACAAAGGATCAGCAGGTAAAGGCCGGAGATAAGCTCCTTGCATATGATGTGACGAGTCTTTCGCTCTCGGTTGAGATGAAGCAGCTTGAGATACAGAGTCTTGAGAACCAGCTTGCATCGGAAAAGCAGAAGCTTGACAAGCTAAAGAACACTAAACCGGTTGAAAAGCAGCCCGAGACTCCTGTTACACCTGAGCCACAGCCTGACACACAGCCGTCTGCGCCTGATGAACAGCATGATGTGATATCTGATTTGTCAGAGGTCAAAGGAAGCGGTACAGAGGACGATCCTTATGTATTTACATGTACAGAAGCTTCATATGTATCAGGGAAGCTTTTGAATACACTCTCAGAAAAGAGCGCGGTAGCGCGGTTTGTAATAGGAGATGCGGATGCACCTGATATGGAGCTTATCGTAAGAGGAGATAGGCTTGGCGGCTATGATGAAAGCGATGAGATAAAGCTTTTCCTTGCAGGCACAACTACAGCAGGAGATGCTTCTGATGATACGGAAGGAAGTGAGCCGTCAGATACCAAAACAGACAGTGCCACAGAACAGACCGCACAGACAGAAGCTGATACCGCGGCAGAAGAAAAGACATACACAGCAGATGAGCTTAATGATGCCATAAAGGAGCAGACCAGAAGTGTTGCCGATGTTGATTTACAAAAGAGAATTGCACAGGCTGATTTAAAGGAACTGCAGAGCGAGCTTGAGGATGGCGTGGTATATGCAAAGAAGGATGGAATCGTGACAACAGTCTGTGATCCTGCCAATCCACCGCAGGACGGTACACCTTTCCTGCAGCTTTCGGGAGCATCGGGACTGTATATCAGCGGAACAATCGGTGAGCTGGATCTGGATACGGTAAAGGTAGGACAGAGCGTATCAGCAGTCAACTACATGACAGGTGATACCTATGAGGGCACGATATCCGAGATAAGCAATGTGCCGTCAGACAGCGTAAACTATTATGGAGACAGCAATCCAAACTCCTCATTCTATGAGTACACTGCATACATTGAGAATCCGCAGAATCTCAAAAAGGGCGATTCACTTGAGTTGACCATAGATACATCATCAGAGGGCTCTGACAGCGGACTATATATCGACAAGTCATATGTCAGAACCGAGAACGGACAGTCATATATATACAAGGATGACAACGGAAAGCTCAAAAAGCAGTCTGTCAAAACAGGCAAGTCACTCTGGGGCTCATATGTGGAGATAAAGTCAGGTCTGACAAATGATGACTATATCGCATTCCCGTATGGAGTCAGGGAGGGCGAGAAAACCAAGGTATCCGAAGATGGTATGTATTAGTTTAGCAGGGAGGATTAAAGATGCTTGAAAATATTAGATTGTCCTTTAGGGGAATCTGGTCACATAAGATGCGTTCGTTTCTGACCATGCTTGGAATCATCATCGGAATTGCAGCAATTATTGCGATTGTTTCCACAATTCAGGGCACAAACGAACAGATAGAAAAGAACCTCATAGGTTCGGGAAGTAATAATGTAAAGGTAACACTGCAGAAGGATGGCTATGATATGGATCTATCATATGATACGGCGCCGGCGGGGGTGACTGAGGTATCGGCTGCCACACTTGACAGCATAAAGGAGCTCGACCATGTGCAAAATGCAGCTCTTTACCGTACAAGACAGGCTTACAATGCAGTCTATTATTTGAACACGGCGCTTTCGGGCGGCAATATAACAGGTGTAGATGACGGATATTTCGATACTGCAAGCTATGTAGTCATGAAGGGCAGAGGCTTCTCAAAGAATGACTATGCAAAGGCCCGCAGGGTGGCACTCATCGATGAGAGCGTGGAGAGCAGCCTGTTTTCAGGAGAGAGCGCGCTCGGCAAGACAGTAGAGATACAGGGATATCCGTTTACAGTAGTCGGTGTAGTCACGGAAAAGGACAGCTATGACCTGGTAATAAACTCAATTGATGATTACTATATGTATGCCTATGATGACAGCCAGGGCAATGTATTTGTGCCAAGCGGAACATGGCCGGTTATATTTGGTTATGATGAGCCGCAGAACCTTTTGCTTAAGGCAGACAGCACGGATACCATGGCTACAGTGGGAAAGGCTGCTGAGGAGATACTTAACAGCAATTTAAATGTTACAGACGGCTCTGATGTGACCTACAAGGCACAGGATTTACAGGAGCAGGCAAAGCAGATACAGCAGCTCAGCCAGTCAACCAATATGATGCTCATATGGATAGCCGGAATATCACTGCTGGTCGGTGGTATCGGTGTCATGAATATCATGCTTGTGTCAGTCACAGAGCGTACCTCAGAGATAGGACTTAAAAAGGCAATCGGAGCGGGAAAGGGAGCAATACTTGGACAGTTCCTCACAGAGGCAGTTGTTCTCACAAGTCTTGGAGGTCTGGTCGGAGTGCTGGTCGGAGTGATACTCTCTAAGATCATCTCAATGCTAAACGGCACGCCGACAGCGATAAGTCCGGCAGCAGCTATACTTGCGGTGCTTTTTTCCATGGCAATCGGAATCATATTCGGTATGCTTCCATCATACAAGGCAGCGAACCTAAACCCTATTGATGCACTGCGCCATGAGTAATTCTTATTGAAATCGCTGCTATTGTGAAAAAAATAACAATTCTTTGTATTTTGATGAATACAAGGGTAGAAAAAGTTTAAAAAATTTTGTAAAATGTTCCTAGTAGATAAATACTGTACTAGGAGCATTTTTTTAGAGGAATCAGGTCATGTGATATGGGAAGTGTCATATGGTATAATGATTCTTCTAAGTATGTAATTAATCAGGTAACAAAATATACATTATTTTAAGGAAAAGGAGATAATATGTACGCTGACGAAAACGTAATCAAAATCAAACATGCAGTTTTGCTTGAGGTCGCAAAGGCTGCATTTGCAGGTAACCTCGATGAGATCAGAGATGACATCCCATTTACACTTATTCCGGGACCGACACCTCAGTTCCGTTGCTGTATCTACAAGGAGAGAGAAATCATCCGTCAACGTGTCAGACTTGCAGAGGGTAAAGCACCAAGCGCAAACGATGACGGCAATATCATCCAGGTAATCAGCTCAGCATGTGAGGATTGTCCGATTTCAAGCTACACAGTTACTGAGAACTGTCAGAACTGTCTTGGCAAGGCTTGTATCAATGCATGTAAGTTCGGAGCAATTGAGGCAGGACGTCTCCGCTCACATATCGACCCACAGAAGTGTAAGGAGTGTGGACGCTGTGCACAGGCATGTCCTTACAACGCTATCGCTCATTTAAAGAGACCATGTAAGTTCTCTTGCCCTGTAAATGCCATTACATACAATGAGTACGGCATTTCAGTGATTGATGAGAGCAAATGTATCAGATGTGGTAAGTGTATCCACAGCTGTCCATTCGGAGCTATCGGATCAAAGACATACATCGTAGATGTAATCGATGCAATCAAGTCGGAGAACAAGCATGTATACGCTATGGTTGCACCAGCAGCAGAGGGACAGTTTGGTGTAAACATCACTATGAACAGCTGGAAGAAGGCTATGCAGGCAGTTGGCTTCAACGGTTTTGTTGAGGTAGCACTCGGAGGAGATATGACAGCAGCATACGAGGCTGACGAGTGGCTTGAGGCATACGAGGCAGGGGAGAAGAAGGTTACATCATGCTGTCCTGGATTTGTAAATATGGTTAGAAAGCACTATCCTGAGCTTGCTGACAAGATTTCTACAACTGTTTCACCTATGTGTGCAGTTTCAAGAATGATCAAGGCAAAGGATCCTGATGCAGTTACAGTATTCATCGGACCATGTGTTGCCAAGAAGTCAGAGGTACATGATCAGAAGATAGAGGGCAATGCAGACTATGTACTTACCTTCAGCGAGATTCGTGCTATTATGAAGGCAAAGGGAGTACAGCTTGAGGCTGATGATACCTCATATCAGGAGGGCTCAGTATTCGGTAAGCGTTTCGCAAACTCAGGCGGAGTTACAGCAGCTGTAATCGAGAGCATGAAGGAAAAAGGCGAGGATGTTGATTGTAAGGTTTGCAAGGCAAACGGAGCAGCAGAGTGTAAGAAGGCACTTCTCCTCATGAAGGCAGGCAAGCTTCCTGAGAACTTCATCGAGGGAATGGCATGTGAGGGCGGCTGCGTAGGCGGACCAAGCTCATACAATGACATGGTATCTACCAAGAAGTTCCGTGATGATCTCTTAAGCAGAGCAGATGACAGAAAGATTCGTGACAACATCGCCAACTACCATATGGAGACATTTGAGATGCACCGTAAGGAGCAGTAATAAAATGATTGTTACAGCATAATCTTTTTAAATCCCCCGACTTGTTCGGGGGATTTTTGTGATTGCGGATATCTGCAAAAAGATATGTGGTTAGTCATATTGAGAACTGAATAGTAACAAAGATATTAAATAAATTAAGTACATATTACGACTCTATCACGGGTTTTCGGGATAAAGAAACAATTGTAACACAACTGAAATATATGAAGCCAACATTAAGAAATTCTCAAGGAATTTGCAGTAGCAAAAAAGATTGTTTAACGCTATAATAGATACTGCTTGAAATAATATTATCAGGTTTGAGTAATAATATAGAGAGAATAATTATAAAATGCTAAAGAGGATTGTAAAAATGGACAAAAATAAAAAGATGATTATCGGCATACTTACGGCTGCAATAGTTCTGGTGGTGGCGTTTATAGTGTATATCACATGCTTTGATTCACATATTGAGTTCAGCAGCAAGTTCAAAAACGGTATTACTGTTGAGTATGGCAAAAAGTTTGAGCCGCCAAAAATCAAGGCGTATGTCAGAGGCAGGCTTATAAATCGAAAGGGAAAAGAGATAAAATGCACTATAGACAGTAATGTCGATGTAACAAAGATAGGTTCATACGAGATAAAAGTAATTGCTCAATACGGTAAAAAAACAGCGACACAGACCATCAAGGTTGAGGTGAGGGATAAGAAGGCTCCGGAGATTGCATTAAATGGCGATGCAGAGATGACTGTAGAGGCAGGCAGCGAGTTCAGTGACCCGGGATATACGGCAACAGACAACTATGATGGGGATCTGACAGACAAGGTATCTGTCACAGGAGCTGTCGATACTTCAAAGCCGGGAGACTATGAGATAAAGTACAGTGTCGCTGACTCGTCAAAGAATGAGATCGAGGTCAAAAGGACTGTGCATGTCACAGATACCACTGCACCACAGATAAAGCTTTCGGGTGATGATTTTATGTCTGTAAAAAAAGGTGATAAGTACAAAGATCCGGGATACACGGCAATAGACAATTGTGACGGAGACATCACAGATAGTGTCAAGGTATCAGGAGATAAGGTAGATAAGGATAAGGCAGGAAAGTATACTGTGACCTATGAGGTCTCAGATTCATCAGGCAATAAGGCTACAGCTACAAGAGTGGTCAGTGTGTATGATCCGGTTGCCACGGCAGACACAGTAAACCCGGGCAACAAGATTATTTATCTTACATTTGACGATGGTCCCGGAAAGTATACACAGGGGCTTTTAGATTTGCTTGATAAATACAATGTAAAGGTCACCTTCTTTGTTACAAATACGCATCCTGACTATCAGAACCTGATAGCAGAGGAGGCAAAGAGAGGCCATACAGTGGCTATCCACTCTGCCAGCCACAAATACAACCAGATATATACAAGCGAGCAGGCATTCTTTGATGACCTTGAGCAGATGAACAGTATCATAAAGGCACAGACAGGAAATGATGCGTCAATCATCAGATTCCCGGGTGGCTCGTCAAATACTGTGAGCAAGGATTACTGTCCGGGCATTATGACACAGCTCGTAAATGATGTGACAGCAAGAGGGCTTTTATACTGTGACTGGAATGTATCGAGCGGAGATGCAAATAATAAGCCAATCAGCACGGAACAGGTAGTGCAGAATGTCATTTCAGGAGTACAGAGCCACAACGTATCAGTTGTATTGCAGCACGACATAAAGGATTTCAGTGTAAATGCGGTCGAGCAGATCATCCAGTGGGGACAGGCGAACGGTTACACGTTTTTACCACTCACCACAAGCTCACCGATGTCTCATCATCGTGTAAACAACTAAAAGCACCAAAATAATAAAAAAGCACAAAAAAGAAGAGTTCAAAATGAACTCTTCTTTTTTAATCATGATTCTTATATCTTATTCCCCAATTAACATTTTTGTAACTATCATCTTACCTAAATATATAATAAAGAAAAAAGTACATAGAAACTAGATTGCCTGAGTGGTCAAAATTATTTAACTACCTCAACGTTAACGGCCTGTGGACCTTTAGCGCCATCAGTGATATCGAACTCTACTGATGCACCTTCCTCGAGAGTTTTGAAGCCCTCCATGTTAAGTCCTGAGAAATGTACGAATACATCCTTTCCGTCCTCGGCTGTGATGAATCCGTAACCTTTTTGGTTGTTGAACCATTTTACTGTACCTTTGCTCATCGAAAGTACCTCCAAATAATAATAATGCTGCTTACGCAACTAACGTTAGAATAGCATAACAGGTTTAAGATGTAAAGCAATAAAGTCAAAGTTCTTTAAAGTTTATGTCATTATTTGCTAAAAATTTCATTACAAGCTTATCCCATTCACTGTCTAAGGTCTTATCCACTGAAAAAATATTGTAGGATATTCCGGTTGTCAGAGTCAGAAGTTTATTCTGATACCTGATATTTATGAAAAAACCACTGATATCGGACACGGTGAAAGCAGAGTGCAGACTGCTTAGGGTGTGCTCCATGTTTTCAGGTGAAAGCAGAAAGACAAACTTGAATGACGATGGAGCCTGTCTGCCCTTTATCAGGTCAAAGCAGTTTGTGCGAAGCATCCTAAATGGGAGTATGCTATAGCCCGCTATACCATTTTCCTCAAGCTCTGTGGAGCTGTAAAAGCCCTTTTGCAGGTGACCATCTATGACGTATGAGGCTGCCTTTGTGATGACGGCCTCCTGGAGCAGGAAGTTGTCAAAGATTTCCGTGCGAAGCAGCTTGTTCATAAAGTCCTTTGTGTCTGTCAGTTCAATTGATATCATAAATTCTCCTCATTTTCCACATTGTATGTGACAGCGAATGATTGTTCTCAATGATTTTGAATAGCTATCGATTATTATATCATACATCAGATTCACGGATTATGCCATAAAAATAGCCATAAAAATAAAGCCTGTTCAACTGGAATAATTGTAAAGTCCGTGGTAGAATAAATGCGTTATGCAATGAAAACAGGAGGCAATCCATGAAACAGGAAAAATTATTTGATTTACTAAAAGCGGCTGTTTCACCATGCGAGTGTGTGAAGGCTGCAAAGCAGGAGCTTTTGGAAAACGGATTTGAGGAGATAGATTATACAGGTGACTGGAAGCTTGTGCGCGGTGGCAGATATGTCTTAAATCACCATGATACGACCATGTTTGCGTTTACTGTAGGAAGCGGCTACAACAAAAAGGATATGGTGCGAATAGCGGCAGCTCACACAGACTATCCATATCTTCGCATAAAGCCAAATCCGGATTTTATGACAAACTCATATGCACAGGTCAATGTAGAGGTGTATGGAGGACCGATTTTAAATACATGGTTTGACAGACCTCTCGGAGTGGCAGGGCGCGTGGCTATAAAGAGTGAGGATGTGTTCAATCCGCGTATGGTGCTATATAGGTCTAAAAAGCCTGTCATGATTATTCCAAATCTTGCCATTCATATGAACAGGGATGTGAATAAGGGTGTCGGGATAAATAATCAGGTGGATCTGATGCCGGTGCTTGATTCAATACCTGAGGATGAAAGGACCACGGATTATTTTCTTAGCTTTCTGGCTAGAGAGCTATCTGTGGAAAAGAGCGATATCATAGACTTTGAGCTCAATACATTTTGTATGGAGGAGCCTTGCTTTGTCGGTGTGAATGACACCATGATCTCATCACCGAGAATCGACAACCAGTCATCCTGCAGGGCACTTCTTGATGCCATAGAGGATGGAAACAGAGCTGATGGAATAAATATCATAGCACTTTTTGATCATGAGGAAATTGGCAGCAGCAGTAAGCAGGGCGCGGCTTCTATAATGCTTCACGATATGCTCAGACGTATTTTAAGAAATATGGACCTTTCGGAAAATGAAATAGATGAGAGCATATATGATGCCATGCTTTTGTCTGTCGATGTGGCTCATGCGCTTCATCCTAATAAAAAGGAAAAGATGGATATCACAAATAAGCCTGTCATGGGTAAAGGCTTTTGTATCAAGCAGGCGTGCTCGCAGTCATATGCTACGGATGCACAGGCTATTGCTATTCTATGTCAGCTGTGTGATGAAAAGGGCATACCTTACCAGCGCTTTGTGAACCGTTCGGACAGCCGCGGTGGCAGCACACTGGGCTCGATTGCAGGTACGCTTTTGCCGGTAAAGACGGTGGATATAGGTATACCTATTCTTGCAATGCACTCAGCCTGTGAGCTTATGGGAGTACGCGACATGAAAGCCTTAAGCGACTGTGTGACGGCCTTTTTCGGGTATTTAGGGAAATAAATACAGAAACCTCTTGCATAAGTTTAGTTTTCGTGTTACTATGACGTAGTAATGAAAACTACTTGTTACGGAATGAAATAACTTTTAAAAAAGTAATTTAAACTTTTGTTATCATATAGTGCAGGAGGAATAGGTATGTATAAGATTATAATAGATAGCTGTGGTGAGCTCACAGATAGCCTTAAGAAGGATGGACATTTTTGCAATGTGGCACTCGAGCTTGATGTTGACGGATACAGAATCCGCGATGATGAGAGCTTTGACCAGCACGATTTCTTAAGAAGAGTAAAGGAGAGCGTAAAGGGACCAAAGTCGTCATGCCCTTCGCCTGAGGAGTACATGCAGGCTTTTGAGGGAGAGGCTGACCATGTATATGTTGTCACACTTTCGGGCAAGCTCAGCGGCTCATATAACAGCGCTGTTTTAGCAGTCAATCTGTACAACGAGGAGCATGAGGATTGTGGCAAGCAAATCTATGTATTCAATTCTCGTTCAGCATCTATCGGCGAGACACTAATCGGTATGAAGGTGCAGGAGCTTGAAGAGAGTGGACTTTCGTTTGATGAGGTTGTAAAGCAGACAGAGGAGTATATAGCTTCAATGAATACCTTCTTTGTGCTTGAGACACTTGATACATTAAGAAAGGCAGGGCGATTAAGCAACCTGAAGGCTTTTGTGGCCGGCACTTTAAACATAAAGCCTGTCATGGGCTCAACCGATGAGGGTTCAATCCAGCAGCTCGGCCAGGCCAGAGGCATGAAGAGGGCACTTGCCAAGATGGTAGAGGATGTTGTGGCTGCCACAAAGGACTGTGAGCACAGGATTCTTGCAATTTCACACTGCAACTGCCCGGAGCGTGCACAGTATGTGAAGGCTTGCCTTGAGAAGCTTGCCAGATTTAAGAAGATTGTCATTGTGGATACTGCCGGCATCTCAAGCATGTATGCAAATGACGGGGGCATTATTATAGCAGTATAAGGATATGGTCTTTATTTTATCGGCCGGATATATTATAATGATGGCATGGGAAATTTAGATTACACACAGGTTTTAAACAAAATAGAAAACACACGCCGTTTCGGCAATGAGCCGGGAGTGGTGGTGACAGCACAGGTCATAAAGGTGCTGAGAGAAAAAGGAAAGCAAAAGCGCATAATACCGTATATCCATGTGGCAGGCACCAATGGAAAGGGCTCGGTGTGCGCTTTTTTTTCTAGTATATTAAAAAAAGAGCATATGAGGGTAGGCACGTTTGTATCACCGCATCTGGTAGATTTTGAGGAGCGCATCACGGTTGATGGGTGTATGATACCTAAGGAGGATGTCACACGGCTTGGAAACTATCTGCTTGATATAGATTTTGGCATAGGACTTACGATGTTTGACTACTGCCTTGCCATGGCTCTTTTGTACTTTGAGGAGCAGCAGTGCGATTATATGGTCATTGAGACAGGGCTCGGAGGCAGGCTTGACTCAACGAATGCAATCGGCACACCGGAATGTGCCGTTATTACAAAGATAGGCTATGACCATATGGCTATCCTTGGCAGTGATATAGCGGATATAGCGGCTGAGAAGGCCGGTATCATAAAGGAAAACGGCACAGTGGTGGTGGAACAGCAGGATAAACGTGCCATGCAGGTGATCGAGCAGGAAGCGCAAAAAAAGCATGCACGGATAATCACTGTGGAGCAAAGTGATATAGCGCGCTGCAGCGGCTACGCACTGAGGCTTTGTGGCACATTTCAGTGGGAGAATGCAGCAGCGGCAGAGCTTGCAGCGCGGTATGTGCTGGGAAAGCGCTATGGCGGGCCGGAATATGAAATGCAATATGATAAGACAGAGCCAAAGAGAGAGGAAACAGACCTGAATAAAAGGATAAAAAGCGCTCTTGAAGAAGCTGTGTGGCCGGGACGCATGGAGATAGTATCAAAGGAGCCGTTTCTGCTAGTGGACGGAGCACACAACAGCAATGGAGTTGATGCGCTTAAGGAAAGCCTTATGCAGATGTATCCGGGTGAGAAATTTTGCTTTTTCATGGGAGTCATGGCTGATAAGGACTATGATGTGATGATACGTGAGATTTTACCTCTTGCTGAGGAGTTTTATACAGTGACACCGGATTCAGACAGGGCACTGCAGGCATCGCACCTTGCTGATTTTATCAGAAAAGAGGGAGTTAAGGCAACAGAGCTTTCAGGAGTTGATGAGATAAGAAAGCACCTGAAAAGAGATACGAAAAATGTTGCATTTGGCTCCTTGTATTTTATTGGGGAGCTTAAACAGCACTGGATATAAACAACGGAAATATAGCAATATCGCTTGTGATCGGACTGCTGCTTGGGCGTCCGTTTGGAATGGTTAATACAGCTATTGAAAAAAGTAAGAAAAAGTCAGGCCTTATCTTATAATAGTAAAAAAAGCTATATAGAAACTTAAGTTATGGTTATTATAAAAAAATAGTACTAGACATTTTTTTCCTATTGTACTAGAATGAGCATAAATGATAGTAGACCCGATATATGATAACGCTAGGTTATATCGGATCCGTAAAGAAACGGAGGATATAAAGATGGAAAAGAAGGATATCGATTGGTCAAACCTTAGTTTTGGCTACCAGGAAACAGATTACAGCTATGTTTCTAATTATAAAGATGGAAAGTGGGACGATGGACAGCTCACAAAGGATCATACAGTGACACTTAATGAGTGTGCGGGAGTATTCCAGTATGCACAGACATGCTTCGAGGGACTTAAGGCATACACAACAGAGGATGGCAGAATTGTCTGCTTCAGACCTGACTTAAACGCACAGCGTCTTAAGGATTCATGTGAGAGACTTGAGATGCCTGTATTCCCGGAGGATAGATTTGTAAAGGCAGTTGAGGAAGTAGTAAAGGCAAATGCTGCATGGGTTCCACCATACGGCTCAGGTGCTACACTCTATATCAGACCATACATTATGGGAACAAATGCAGTAATCGGTGTAAAGCCGGCTGATGAGTATCAGTTCAGAATCCTTGTAACACCTGTAGGACCATACTTCAAGGGTGGCGCAAAGCCAATCACAATCCGTGTGTCAGACTTTGATAGAGCAGCACCTCACGGAACAGGACATATCAAGGCCGGACTCAACTATGCAATGAGTCTTCATGCCATTGTAGATGCACATGCACAGGGCTTTGCAGAGAATATGTACCTCGATCCTGCAACACGTACAAAGGTAGAGGAGACAGGTGGAGCAAACTTCATCTTTATCACTAAGGATGGCACATTTGTTACACCTAAATCAGACAGTATCCTGCCATCAATCACACGCCGTTCACTGATGGTAGTTGCAGAGAAGTACTTAGGACTCAAGGTTGAGCACAGAGAGGTGCTCTTTGATGAGGTAAAGGATTTTGCTGAGTGTGGACTTTGCGGAACAGCAGCAGTAATCTCACCGGTAGGAAAGATTGTAGACCACGGCAAGGAAATCTGCTTCCCAAGCGGTATGGATGAGATGGGACCTGTCACAAAGAAGCTTCGTGACACTCTTACAGGCATTCAGATGGGCCATATTGATGGACCGGATGGATGGGTTCACGAGATTAAGTGTGATTAATTAAGTGTGATTAGTAAGAATATGCATTTATAATAAAGCACCGGGTATTATGTTACGTCGTAATATCTGGTGCTTTTGTATTGTTTTACATACTATTTTATGTGGCATAATAATACGATTTGTGCTAAAATATTTTTAATATATGCAAATGTTTATAAAAGCTTGGAATAGATATATAAAAGCAAACAAAAGAGATAACCGGGGGATAATTAAATGGACGAGTATGAAAAGATAAGACAGAGAAAGCGCGAAGAATATAGAAAGAGACACCGCGCCCAGGTCAGAAGAAAACAGCTTATTGGCAATGGCATTGTTATAGGCGTGATAATACTTATAATTGCAACGATAATCATAGTTGTAGCTTTAAGGGGCAAAAAGGCAAAGCAGGAAGAAGTAAAGGCAGAGGTGACCAGTACTCTTTACAATCCTATACAGCCAAAGCTTGATGTACAGCTGCTGACACCCAATCCGTATTCCAGACCACAGAAGGCACTAGAGAAGGTAAACGGTATAGTTGTCCATTATACAGCAAATCCGGGTACGTCAGCCAGACAAAACAGAGACTATTTCAATGGCCTGGCAGAGACCAAAAAGACCAAAGCAAGCTCACACTTTGTTATAGGATTAGAGGGTGAGATAGTGCAGTGTATACCTTGCAATGAGATATCGTATGCATCTAATAACAGAAACAGTGACACAATATCGATAGAGTGCTGTATAGAGGATGAGACAGGAAAGTTCAACGACAGCACATACCAGTCGCTCATAGAGCTCACCACATGGCTTATGGGGAGGTATGATCTGAGTGCTGATGATGTAATAAGGCACTACGATGTGACAGGCAAGAAGTGTCCGCTATACTTCGTGGAGCATGAGGATGCGTGGGAGCAGTTTCACAAGGATCTGGATACATACATCGAAGAAAATGGTGTGCCAAAGGAAGAGACAAGCCAAACCTGACAATATACAATAAATTAAAGGATGATTTAAAAAATGAAGGAAATTATCGGAAATCTGTTAAAAAAAGAGAACGTACGTCAGAATCTGAGCAGCCTCAGACAGGAGATTAAAGATGAAAATGCATTAGCAGAGGCTCTAAAGCTGCTTGCAGGAGAAGATGAGCTGCTTGTGTCGTTTATGGGAGCAGACGATGCAAAAACCAGAAAGAACGCAGCACTTCTGATAGGAGATCTTCATATGTCACAGCTTTCTGATGAGGTTTTTAAAGCATACGAGGCTGAACAGATGCGCTTTGTAAAGGGCTCATATCTGGCGGCGTTGTCACAGCTGGACTGCAAAGAGCTCTTGCCACAGCTTATGGAGCGTGCAAAAGAGCTTGAGCATATGACGGTCACAGATGAAAATAGGAAGCATATTGAGGAAGAATTAAACGGGATAAATAAAATCTTTATTAAATATAATGGGATAAAGCACCATACACCTGTGCTCGAGGGAGTAAAGGCTGAGCTGCTTCTGATGACAAACCGCCTTCACAGAGAGGTGGTACGACGTCAGATACCGGTTAAGGATACAAAGCTGCATCCGCTTGGAGTGCTTGTAAAGACTGACAATATACCTCTTATCATGCAGGTGCGCACATTCAGAAAAATGTACTTTACCATACATGCAGCATCGCTTCTGCCAAAGGATGCACAGGAAGCAGCCGCACTTCTTGCAGAGTCAGATATGTATGATATATTAAGACGCATGCACCGTGAGGGTGGTCCGTTTTACTATCGTATTGAGAGCACGGCAGATGCGGCGTACCAGAGCAGGCTTGCGAAAGCTATCGATATGCATTTTGCGGGCAGGATGATCAATTCACCAAATGATTACGACGTGGTGATTAAGCTCATACCGACAAAAAATGACAATTTTTTTGTCTGCATGAGATTATGTTCTATACAGGATAATAGATTTGCGTACAGAAAGAATGTGCTTCCTACGTCGATGCATCCGTCACAAGCGGCACTTATTGTTTCACTTGCAAAGCCGTATCTTAAGGAAACGGCACAGATCATGGATCCGTTCTGCGGAGTTGGTACACTGCTTATAGAGCGCGCACATTTAGTACCGGCACGCGAGATATATGCTACAGATACCTATGGAGATGCAATCACTATGGGTAGAGAGAATGCTGCGTTTGCCAAAACAAGAATTAATTTTATACACAGGGATTTCTTTGATTTCAGACATGACTACAAATTTGATGAGCTGATTACGGATATGCCGGTTCGTAACCGACAGACCAAGGCGGAGATGGAGCTTTTTTACGAGAGGTTTTTCGACAAGGCCGCAGAGCATCTGGTATCCGGCGGAATCATAGTCATGTATTCAAATGAGATTGGGTTTGTGAAGAAACAAATCAGGCTGCGTGTCGAATACCGTCTTCTTCAGGAGACATGTATTCTTGATAAGAAAGACTTTTATTTGTTTGTTATCAGATATGAGGATTGATTGGTGTGAGTTTTTAGGAGGAAAAAGGCGGGGCTGGACTAGCTTAAATGCATAATAAATGAAAAAAATATAGAAAAATAAAAATAAGTGTTGACATATTTGGTTTGATTTGATATTATATCAAAGTCGCGTGAGACAAGCGACAGAAAATCAAATATATGCGGAAGTGTCGGAACTGGCAGACGAGCAAGACTAAGGATCTTGTGATTATTGCAATCGTGTGGGTTCAAGTCCCATCTTCCGCATTATAAAATTAAAAAGGGTTAAGCCTTAGGGCTTAGCCCTTTTTGATTTTAGAAGCGGAAGCGGACCTTGTCCCCATGGGTCCAAGGTCTCCGCTCCGCTCCGGTCGGCGCAGAGCAGACATCCCCCGGATGTCTTGCGCCCCATCTTCCGCATGGCTCCGATTGTTGTGGGGCAGGTGCCCATGGTTCAAGGTCTCGCCTCCGGCTCGGTCGTTGCAGAACAGACGTCCCCCAGACGTCTTGCAACCCATCTTCCGCAAGGCTTCGGTTGTGGTAGAGCAGGCGCCCATGGTTCAAGGTCTCCGCTTTGCACTCTATCTTCCGCGTTAAAATGGGGAAGCTAAATTATACGGATTTCGTTCAAAATTGCATATTAGATCAGAAGGAGAGGACAAGCTTATGAGTCAGAAAAAATACAGTTTATTATACCCGGATACAAATGCACAATACCGGACATTGAGTGATGTGACTATGCATGATCTGGGAATGGATCAAATCTGCAAAAAGCTGTCAGCAAAGGAGCGGGAGCAGAACTACATCCAAAACGTGATGGCGCGTATGTATGCAGATCCGGCGGTGACACAGTACCGTTGCGATATTTTCGAGGATGTCCTTCAACAGAAAAAAATGCGTGATGACCTTATGGAAATACTCGAGCGCATCAGCTTTCTGAGGGAGTACGGCAGCTTTAACCGGGAATATGATGAGAGTGCCTGTATCTGGGATCTTTTGCATCGGCTGGATGAGCTTAATGATTATATCAAGTGTGTGGATGCGATTCATACATGTCTGGCAGCTTCGGACATTCACTCCGCAGGCTTTCTGGGTTTAAAAGCCTATGTGGAGAAAATCTATGCGGACAACGGATTTGCAGAACTGAAAAAAGATATCTCAGAACTGAAAATGGACACTTCACAGCTTAAGAGCATTACGGTAGGTATTAACTTGAATGACCGCTTTGAAGCGGACGGAATCGGTCTGATATCTGTAAACAGCAAATATTTTACCAAGTCCGGAATCCTGGGCAATTTTTATGACCATATTGCGTCAAAGGATCGGATCAATGAGGATACCATATGGAAAAAGAATTTCAAATTTCAACCGTTTGATGTGAATGCAGATGCGGTGATTAGCACTCATATGCAGAAGGTGATGGATACAGCTGTTATGCGGTCGGAAAGCCGGGGTGGCATTGTGAAGCTTCCCGAGGGAGATCAGGCAAAGGATGTGACTCGTTATACAGACCGAATCGTCAACCATATGATTTCCCATATGGTGAAAAGAGTCAGAGAAGTACTGAACAAATATGTTTCTATTACCATTACCGACATGACAGACTTGATTCCGGAGCTGCTCTACTATATCAAATGGGCGGAGTACATCCAAAAATTGCAGGAACAGGGCTTTACCTTTGCTAAAGCTTCTGTATATAAAGAGGGAGAAAATGAATCTGATCCGTATATGATGCAGGCACGTGGAATTTACAATTTAAAGCTTGCTGTTTTTGAGACAGAGGAGTCTGGGAATATTGTACCGAATGATATGGATTTCGACCGGAATAGGAGAGTGTATATCTTAACAGGTGCCAACCGAGGTGGAAAGACGACAATTACACAGGCTGTTGGGCAGTTGTTTGTGTTGGCGCAGGGTGGCATATATATTCCGGGAAAAGCATTTACATTTTCCCCTGTTACAGGTATTTACACCCATTTCCCGGCAGATGAGGACAAGACATTGGATTTAGGAAGGCTTGGGGAAGAATGTAAGCGTTTTAAGGCAATCTATGAGGAGGCTGACAGCAGGAGTCTGCTTTTGATGAATGAATCATTTTCTACCACTTCGTTTGAAGAAGGATACTACATTGCCAAGGACAGTGTCAGGGCAATTTTACATAAGGGAATGAGGACCATTTATAATACACATATGCATAAGCTGGCATTTGATGTGGAGGAAATGAATGAAGAACAGCAGAAGGCAGAGCACACAGATGGAAAAGCGTTTTCCATGATCGTGCACATGAAGGGGACAGAGCGCTCCTATCAGATTGAAGTGGCGCCTCCGGAAGGAAAATCTTATGCAAGCGAGATTGCGCAGAAGTACGGGGTTACTTATGAGATGCTGGTGAAATAAGAAAATGAGAAGTTTGATGTAGAACTTTCAGAGTTGGCAGAAAAGCAATATGATAAATAAGTTTTGCAAAGCATAGATATTTATTGGTTTATAGAGTGGCTGGAAATAGGGTCATCATAGAAGGGATATATCACGAATTACAAGATTATGAAAATTCAATCATGTAAATTAGGGAGGACAGTGTTGAGAGGACATTGTCCTTTTTGTATTATCTACACTATTGCTAATCCCATATCAAAATCCTTGGCTATTCCCGTAACTGACACCACATTTTTCAGCGTTATTGTATTAAATGTAAGGAGGACATGAATTGTGATGACACCTTATAATATAGGGCGTAATATGCAAAACTTAAAATGTAAAGGATAAACTTGTTGACATGATGTGTGATACACAGTATACTATGTTAAACACATAGTGTGCAACACACAATACAGTGCAATAAACACAGTGGATTTAAATAAAGGATACTGAAGTCCAGCTAATAAATGTCAATAGTTAAATGAGAAAAAATCTATTTTATTTTCTGACTAAAAAAGGGCGGACTTTCCCCTTGGTGAAAATATCGTTTTTTGAAAGATATTGATTCATTGGGTTCATAGTATTTTATGCAGCTATGTCGCATTTAGCAGAATTGTATTGTTTGATATGCTCCTGAGGAGCAATGATTTTGAATGGTTTGTTGTCTCTGAGTATTGCAAATATCATATTGCATACCTTATGTGAAACAGCTCCCATTGCTACGAGCTTTGGTTTTGAGTCACATTTTTTGAGGTAGTACTCACGAAGAACTGGATTTTTAGCTTCTCTATTACGGGAGATACTGATGCTTTGTAAGGTTAACGTGTGAATAACACGTCTAGCTATGGCAGAACCACGCTTAGACATTTGAACCTTGGTGCCTTCAAATTTACCGGATTGCTTTACTGATGGATCAAGACCAAAATAAGCGAAAAGTTGTTTGGGCTTTGAAAATGCTGAAAAGTCACCGATCTCCCCCATAATGGATACAGCAGACAAGAAACCAGCACCTTTGAAAGTTTCAATCAAATGAATCTGCTTGACAAAGTCAGAATCTTCATTAGCATCAACAAGCTCGTGGAGTGATTCAAGAATGCTGTTGATTTCTTCATCATATTTACGTATGAAGCTGATATAAAGGCGAATACGCTTGATGTTGCTGTCTATGATGTAACCAAACTGATTTGCATCAGTTGCCGCCTGAATTATGGCATTATACTTATTTTGAGCATATGTAAGCCCAAATCGAGCTGTGGATTTGATGATATCAATAATCTCTTGCTTGTCTACTTTAAGAAAAGCTGATGGAGAGGTATAAGTCTCCAATAATGTAAGAGAAGTGTTGATAGTAACCTTGGAAAAGATGCCAAGATACTGTGGAAACGCCATGCGTAATTCACCCTGAAGCTTATTCACATAGGCACTGCGATTATCAATTAAATCGTAGTATTCACGACATAGGTTACGGCAGTTTAGAGCAAGATCTGAAGGCATAAGTGAAACCTTTAAATCAGGTTTCAAACCAACCAAAGCAGCTTTTTTAGAATCAAAACGATCATTATGTACTTTTCGTATGTTGATATTTGTGCTATTCTTAGTGATGATAGGATTAATAACCGAGCAGTTAAAACCCTTATCACGAAGATAGCAGAAGAGTGGGTAATGATAAATTCCCGTGGATTCGAGGAAAATGCGACTTTCCAAAGAATACAACTCTTCTGCTTCTTTTATTTTAGAAACAGCGGTTGTAAGGGAATCAATACTGTTATGTAGGATTTTGTAAGGTTTTCCTACGAATTGTTGGTTTGGAAGTGCTATAGACATCCATGAGAAATCAGCACCGACATCAATACCAACAGAGATGAATAGTTCATCAAGATTAAAAATAACTTTGTTTGACATGAGCAATAGCCCCTTTCTGATAGGAATCCATTTCCAATCTGGCAGGTACACAACCTAGCGTGTTATTCGGGTATGGCCTTCAGGCTCCCAACCAGCTAAAACATAAAACCCTGTCGAATGGACTAATTGACTTTATTGCAGGTATCAGTCACAGAAGTGACTTCCCAAGGAGGTGAACATTCTTTGTCCTATCCTAAGAGATAATACCTTATGTTTTATCTGGTGTCTATCAGGAACCGTCAGACATGATAATTATTATGGATAACATCTGATGAAGGAAGAACCCCTTCTTTTGTTATCTGATTTACAGAAACTTATTAACCAAGTAGTCTTGATTGACTACACCATTATTATACTAGGGAGGAGATTTGATGAATTGTGATGAAATTGTTTCAGGATTAATTTTAGAATTCAGACGGGGCACACTCATTATGGTAGTGTTAGCACAACTAAATAAACCAATGTATGGATATTCATTGGTAAAGGAATTAGAAGGAAAAGGTATTTCGATAGAAGGCAATACATTATATCCTCTACTGAGAAGACTAGAGAGTCAAGGTCTGCTAAAAAGTGAATGGGAAACTGAGGCAACGAAGCCAAGAAAATATTATATCATCACAGAAGATGGGAAGCTGGTTTATAAAAAAATTAAAGAACACTGGAAAAAATTTTCACAGTCAATCAATGTTTTAATGGAGGAAGAATAAATGGTAAAAAATGATTTGATCGACAGATACATTTATGCAGTTACAAAACATATGAAATCCGCCATGAAAAAAGATGTGGCGGCGGAATTAGAGACGATCATACAAGATATGTTGGAGGAACGATGTGAGGATGTTACTCCAACGGAGCGTGATATCAAAGTTGTTTTAACGGAACTGGGAACCCCGAATGAGTTAGCTTCGAAATATAAAGGTGAAACACAGGATTGTTTGATTGGACAGCCGTATTACAGTTTATATGTGTATGTATTGAAAATTGTGACAGTGTGCATCAGTGGAGGAATGTTACTTGCTCAAATTATGGCAGCATTAACATCGCATACAATCTGGTATATAGCTATCTATAGAACCATCGGTGGGATTTTTGGCGGTATATTGACAGGATTTGCATTTGTGACATTATTATTTGCATTCTTTTATAAAAAAGGAATTAAGGTGGATGGGTTAAATGATGGAATAGATAATTTGCCTCCTGTTCCACAAAAGTCTAATAGGATTTCAAAAGTAGATGCGATTGTAGGAATTGTTTTTTCGGTTATCTTTACTCTTGTATTTCTTGTATGCCCACAGATTTTATGCATTGCATTTGTAAAAAATGGGGTAGGTGTGTATGAACCACTTTTTAATTTAGAATATATCAGACAAACATGGTATTTCATTCTTGCATTTGGAATTTTGGGTGTTACAAGGGACAGTGTGAGACTTATTGATGGCAGCTATACCAAAAGAGTGATGCTTGTTACCATTATTACCAATATTATTGATGGAGTATTAACAAGCATTTGGCTGTTAAATGATAGGATTATGAATAGTGGATTTTTTGATGGTATTGAGCAGTTACTTGGAACGGATGCAGAAGGTATTTCACATGTTTTTATACACTATAATAAGGTATTTCTCTCAATCATCATTTTGGCATTAACAATTAATTGCATTGAGACAGTCGTGAAAGCAGTAAAATACAGTCGACAATAAAATAATTTTAGATGAATCAATCTCCATTTACAAATATCAGTGCAAATTTCTAAATTTTAGAAATAATAAAATGTAAATGGAGATATGAGCAGAAGCATTTTAAATCCCTTGCAATACATGAAATCTCAATTCAAGTTTGCAAGGTTGAGCCCATTTGGCCATTATATTTAGTTGGAAATGAGAAACAGAATGAGAAGAATAGTAGCAGCTACAGAAGAAAATAAAGAAGAAATTTTAAAATTGTATAAGATACAGCTAGGCAGGGAGTTTTGTCCATGGGATGATTCTTATCCGGGAATGAAGGAGATTGAGTTTGATCTTGGTAGAGAATCTTTGTTTGTAATGATTGATGGGCAGGAGATTAATGCTGATGCCGGAAGCAAAGAGGACAGAATTATCGCAGCGATTTCAATTGATGATGATCCACAGGTGGAGAGGCTTGATTGCTGGAGCCATAAACTGGCACCCGGGGCTGAGCTTTCAAGACTTGCGGTTCATCCGGATTTTCAGAATCAGAAAATCGCTAGACAAATGCTGGTATTTGGGATGGAAGAACTCGCAAGGAGAGGATACAAAAGTGTGCATTTTTTAGTCAACAAGCTTAATGTGAAGGCTCTGCGCTCGTATGCAGTATTTGGATTTGATACAGTGGGTGAATGCAGCCTGTTTGGGCAGCCGTTTTTGTGCTATGAAAAGAGTCTGTAAAAAAATATGATTTTTTTGAAAAAAGTGCTTGCATTTTTGAAAACAATCTGATATTATATACGAGTCGCGTGAGACAAGCGGCGAAAACAAAATACATGCGGAAGTGTCGGAACTGGCAGACGAGCAAGACTAAGGATCTTGTGATTATTGCAATCGTGTGGGTTCAAGTCCCATCTTCCGCATTGAACAATAAGACAGGGATCAAGCAAAACGTTTGGTCCCTGTCTTGTTGTTCAAAGCCGAAGCGAGCCTTGAACCCATGGTTCAAGGTCTCGCCTCCGGCTCGGTCGGCTCGTGGCATGAGGTCCCCCGGACCTCACTCGCCCCATCTTCCGCAAGACTACGGTCGTGGTAGAGCAGGCGCCCATGGGTCCAAGGTCTCCGCTCCGCTTCGGTCGTTGCAGAACAGACGTCCCCCGGACGTCTTGCAACCCATCTTCCGCAAGGCTTCGGTTGTTGCAGAGCAGGCGCCATATATTGATTGATAAGACAGGAAAGGTAAGATTTTTATGATTAGATTTAATAACGATTACAACCGCGGTGCATTTGATTGCATTTTGAAGGCACTGGCGGATACAAATACAACCAGCTATCCGGGATATGGTGAGGATGAGTGGTGCGATAAGGCTGAGCAGATTATTAAGGGGCTTATTGGCAGAGATGATTCCATGATTAAATTTATTCCGGGTGCGACACAGGCAAATTATGTTGTGGTTGCGGCGGCGCTTTCACCAGTGCAGAGCGTGATTGCAGCGGATACGGGACATATCAATTGCCACGAGGCAGCTTCTATTGAGAATACAGGTCATAAGATTCTTGCGCTTCCTAACACGGATGGTAAGATCAGTGCTGCGCAGATCGAGGCGTGTGCCGCAGAGTATTATGACAATGCAAAGCCTGAGTATCTGACGGAGCCAAAGATGGTTTATATCTCATTTCCGACTGAGCAGGGTACTCTTTACACGAAAAGAGAGCTTTGCGATATCAGTGCTGTCTGCAAGAAATACGGTATGTACCTGTTTGTTGATGGTGCGAGAATGGGATATGGACTGGGCTCAGATAAAAATGACCTTACACTTTGTGATTTTGCCGTGCTTTCGGATGTTTTTTATATCGGTGGCACAAAGTGTGGTGCGCTCCTTGGCGAAGCGCTGGTTATAAATGCTGAGGATATCAAGTATCGTTTTAAGGCTTATATGAAGCAAAACGGTGCAGTGCTTGCAAAAGGCTGGCTGATGGGCTTACAGTTTGCCACTATGCTTGAGAATGGTGATTATTTTGAAAAGACAAAGCGTGCCGATGAGCTTGCCATGCAAATTAAAGAGGCATTTGAACAGAAGAAGGTACCGTTTTGGGTTGAGAGCTTTACAAATCAGCAGTTTGTGATTTTATCGGATGAGCAGAAGAAGACACTTGCCGAGAAGTACTATTTTGAAGAGATGGAAAGAGAGAAGGATGGCACTGTAGTGCGATTCTGTACCAGCTGGGCCACAAAACAGGAGGAGGTTGATGCACTGGTTTTAGATATATCAAAGCTGGTGTAGTAACAGATTTATAGTTTTTCATACATTTCGTATAGTTTTTTAAATTTATGCTTGCATTCTTCTAAACTTTTTGGTAGAATAATGTTTGTTCGCAGGAGTGGCGGAATTGGCAGACGCGCAGGCTTCAGGTGCCTGTGGTAGCAATATCGTGTGGGTTCAAGTCCCATCTCCTGCATTAACAGGGAAGTCGGTGAACGGCTTCCTATTTTATTTTATGCAGATAATTTTGAAAGCCTATTGGCTATTAATGGTCTGTAACCGTTGCCTGCCACACTGAGGGGGTACAGCTGTCACAGGAATTTGATTATTATATTGGAGATGGGATTGCAGCGTGAAGAGATTGAATCTATCTTATATTAATGTAATATGTGTGTTTGTTTTGTCCTTTGCTGTTATGGAGTATGTAAATCTTTTGATTGGCAGAGTGGGCGGATTTCCTGTGCTTGCAGGGGTGTTTGTGTCATATTCCGTTATGAGATATGGCAGCTTTGCAAGGAAAAATATGGCATGCTACATGGGCATCTATATACTGACATGGTTTATCGGCACGGTAGTGTTATTCATTGCAAAATACTCAGGCTGGGGCAATATCAAAAAGCTTGGTCCGGCGCAGTATTTCAAGGCACTGTACGGCTCAACCCTGTCAGAGATATGGGGGTATTTTTTTGCAATTGTGCTCATGCTGACAGTGATTGTTTCACTTTTTCCGCTTACCGTAATAAAAAGCAGGAAAATATATGCACGGTATGTGTTGGGAAATACGCTTTTTTGGACGATAATACTCATACCGCTTAGGTTTATAGACAAGAAATTTGTCAATCACAAGGTGATGTGGCAGGCCGGCTGTATGATGGCCTTTGCTGTGCTTTTGCTTGTGCTGGAGCTTTTCGTTGTATACAGACTGGTGAAATATAGGTATTGCGATGAACATGCAGACAGGAAAGTGCGCATTCACAGACGCAGGGTTCGAAGGAAAACCATAAAAGCTGTAATAGTCATTGTGCCGGTCGTTGTCATTGCAATTATTGTTGTTTACACATATTTCATGTCGCCTTCAAACGAGCCGGCTGAGTATGAAAAGGTCGCAAGCTGTATCACAAATGATGACAGGCTTGGGCCTATGGTTTATGACAGTCAGGTGTATATTCCGATAACCATAGAGCTTGACTATGCAGGGACTGGCAGTCCGCTTGGCTATATTGTATACAAGGATCAGGACTATAGCAGCAGGTACTATGAGCTTGCAGCTTCAAACCTCTTATATATGAATAAGAACGGTGACGATACATATTTACAGATGTCGGGCAACGCATCAAATTCATACAAGAAGCTGTCTGTGGTTGAAAAAAGCAATTCATGGAAGGACTGCAGCGTTTTTCTCATGTGGGATGAGGAGTGGCAGTCAGAGTCGCGCTACAGCAAGGATGTCACAGGCTATACGGAGTGCGATGAGGATTTCATAAAAAGTCTTGAGGATACCTTTGGCGCAGTGAAAATAAATCCGGCAGACTTCAAGGACTATGATGCCTATTTTACAATAGAGGGCTACAAATCCATGAAGGATGCCATAGAGAGTGATAGTCATGTGGGCACATGGGTGGGCTGCATACTGGCAAAAGACGATAAATTTTACTATGGCAGCTACGACAATGAAATCACAGGCGGACAGCTTCAGATGCTGCGCCATGTGCTTGGTGGTAATTGATATAGCATTTAATTTTTGCCGAAAGAAAATTAAAGTAAAAAGAAATAAAAAAAGGATTTTTAAAAATCACGTCGAATAATAACTAGTGTAGAGCATAATTAGTGTAGAGCACTATTAGTGGAATGTAACGCTATTTGTTACATTTGTGTGTGAATAGCAGCAGAACATAACGACTGTGACAGCGAGGAGGCAGATAAATGACTATTCGCGAGCAGATAGAAAAACGTGAGCAGGAAATACTTAGTCCGTTCGCATGCCTGAGCATCAACTCAAGAGGCAGGGACTATGATGAGCCGCAGTGCGATATCAGGCCTGTTTTTCAGCGGGACAGGGACCGGATACTGCATAGCAAGGCATTCAGGCGTCTGAAAAATAAGACACAGGTGTTTCTTACACCAAAGGGCGACCATTACCGCACACGTATGTCGCATACACTTGAGGTGTCGCAGAATGCCAGGACAATAGCCAAGGCACTGAGACTGAATGAGGATCTGGTGGAGGCTATAGCGCTGGGACACGATCTGGGGCATACACCGTTTGGACATGCGGGTGAGCGTATCCTCAATGAGATATACGAGGGTGGCTTTAAGCATAATGAGCAGAGTGTGCGCATAGTGGAGAAGCTCGAAAAGGACGGGGCAGGACTCAATCTGACCTGGGAGGTCAGAGATGGTATGCTAAATCACCAGACTTCGCTCATGCCACACACCTTAGAGGGCAAAATAGTCAGGCTTTCAGACAAGATAGCCTACATAAATTCAGACTTTGATGATGCAATCCGCGCACAGCTTCTGTGCGAGGATGATATACCGCTTGAGATAAGAAACACGCTTGGACACAGCACCAAGGCCAGGCTCAATCATATGGTGCACAATATCATCACAAACAGCATGGGAAAGGACGATATATGTATGTCAAAAGAGTCCGCGCAGGCAATGCAGGATTTGCGTAAATTCATGTTCGCAAACCTCTACAACAATCCAGTCGCAAAAAGCGAGGAGAAAAAGGCCAAGGCGATGCTCAAGCAGCTTTACTTCTATTATATGGAGCATATAGAGGAGCTGCCGCAGAAATACCTCGCTATGCTGGGGCAGGGTGATGACAAGGGGCGCATCATATGCGACTATATATCAGGCATGACAGACCAGTATGCCACCACGAAATTCCACGAGTATTTCGTACCGGTAGCCTGGGAAATAGATGGATATTAAGATTTTCACCGGGCGCCAACAAAGATGAACAGTAAGGGGATGATAAAATGCCGTACTACTCTGATGAGCTTGTAGAGGAGGTACGTTCGCGAAATGACATAGTCGATGTCATAGGAAGCTACGTGCATCTTCAGAAAAAGGGAAGTACCTATTTTGGATTATGCCCATTCCATAACGAAAAGACAGGATCCTTTTCCGTCTCACCGAATAAGCAGATGTACTATTGCTTCGGCTGTGGAGCCGGAGGCAATGTATTTACATTTCTCATGCAGTATGAGAACTTCACCTTCCCGGAGGCCATGCAGGAGCTTGCAGACCGTGTGGGAATTGAGCTTCCCAAGCAGGAGATGACCTCAGCACAAAGGAGGGAGGCAGACAGGCGCACACAGCTGCTTGAGATAAATAAAGAGGCTGCAAAGTATTTTTATATGCTGCTTCGTGGACCGAGAGGACAAAGGGCTCATGAGTATTTCAAAAAGAGAGCGCTGTCCGATGAGACAATGCAGAAGTTCGGGCTTGGTTACTCGGACCAGTACAGTGATGATCTGTACAAGTATCTGCGCAGCAAGGGCTATGATGATGAGATACTTAAGGAGACAGGTCTTGTGACGATAGATGAGGTCAGAGGCGGGCACGATAAGTTCTGGAATCGTGCGATGTTTCCGATTATGGATGTGCACAACCGCGTCATAGGCTTTGGAGGCCGAGTGATGGGTGACGGAGAGCCAAAGTATTTAAACTCTCCAGAGACAAAGATATTTGATAAGAGCCGTAATCTTTACGGACTTAATATAGCAAGGAGCACGAGGAAAAACCAGCTCCTTTTGTGCGAGGGCTACATGGATGTCATAGCACTGCATCAGGCGGGCTTTGACAATGCGGTGGCGTCGCTTGGCACGGCGCTCACGAGCGGACATGCCTCACTATTAAAGAGATACACCAATGAGGTGTATCTGACATATGACAGTGATGGCGCCGGGGTAAAGGCAGCGCTGCGTGCGATTCCGATACTCAAGGAGGTAGGCATCACAACAAAGGTCATTAACATGCGGCCGTACAAGGACCCGGATGAGTTTATCAAGGCGCTTGGCGCACAGGAGTATGAGGAGCGTATCAAAAAGGCTGAAAACAGCTTTATGTTTCAGATACGGATCATGCAGGCAGGCTATGATATGGACGATCCCGAGTCAAAAACCGCATTTTATAATGAAATCGCAAAGAAGCTGCTTGGTTTTACCGAGGAGCTTGAGCGGACAAACTATACGCAGGCAGTGTCCAGAGAGTACAGCATACCATACGACGACTTAAGAAAGCTCGTAAATAGTATGGCAATGAAGGGTGGTATCGTAAAGCCCCAGACAAAGCTTAAAAGTGGAATCAATGAGAAAAATAAAAAGGAGGATGGCATGAAGCAGTCGCAGAAGCTTCTCCTCACATGGCTCATAGAGGACAATTCACTTTTTGACAGGATAAAGGGGCGTATCAGTGCAGATGATTTTACCGAAGAGCTGTACCACAAGGTGGCTAAGGAGGTTTTTTCACAGTACGAGACCACGCATACAGTAAATCCGGCCAGGATAGTAAGCATGTTTACCGATGAGGACGAACAGCGTGAGGTGGCAGGGCTTTTCAATGCCACAATCCATCAGGTGGAGGGTAAAAATGACAAGGCAACCGCACTCAGGGAGACTGTTGTCCGTATCAAGCAAAACAGCATAGACTACCGCTCAAAGCATCTGGCACCTACAGATATGGAGGGCATGATGAGGATTATTGAGGATAAGCGTGCACTCGAAGAATTGCAAAAAATACCAGAATAAAGAGGAAAATAAAATGGCAAAGAAAAAGGAACAAAAAGACATGGCACAGGAGCAGGAGCTGAGACTGAAATTCCAGCAGAAGCTTATTGAGATTCTTGAGCTTGGAAAAAAGAAAAAGAATATGCTCGAATACCAGGAAATTGCAGATTTTTTCAAGGACTTAAATCTGGATCCGGAGAAGTTTGAGATGGTAATAGATTATCTCGAGCAAAACGGCATAGACGTGCTTAAAATCAGCAATGATGATGACGTGGATGATGATATCATACTCGATGAAGAGGATGAGGTAGAGGTTGAAAAGATTGATCTCTCAGTACCGGAGGGAGTCAGCGTCGAGGATCCTGTCCGTATGTATCTTAAGGAAATCGGTAAGGTACCTCTTCTCTCAGCAGATGAGGAGATTGAGCTCGCCCAGAATATGGAGGACGGAGCGGTAGCAATCGAGAAGATCAATGTACTAAAGGGCCGCCTTGATGGTGCATCGGAAGAGGAAAAGGCTGAGATAAAGGAAGAGATAAAGACACTGCAGAGGGATGTGGACAAGGGAGCAGATGCCAAAAAGCGTCTTGCAGAAGCAAATCTGCGTCTTGTTGTCAGCATCGCAAAGAGATATGTGGGAAGAGGAATGCTTTTCCTTGACCTGATCCAGGAGGGAAACCTGGGCCTCATCAAGGCAGTTGAGAAGTTCGACTACAAGAAGGGCTACAAATTCTCTACATATGCCACATGGTGGATTCGCCAGGCTATCACAAGAGCCATAGCCGATCAGGCCAGAACAATCCGTATTCCTGTGCATATGGTTGAGACAATCAACAAGCTCATCCGTGTGTCAAGGCAGCTCCTTCAGGAGCTTGGCAGAGAGCCTTCACCGGAGGAAATTGCCAAGGAGATGAGCATGCCGGTAGAGCGTGTGCGTGAGATACTCAAGATATCGCAGGAGCCTGTTTCGCTTGAGACTCCAATCGGTGAGGAGGAGGATTCACATCTTGGTGATTTCATCAAGGATGATAATGTACCGGTTCCTGCAGATGCGGCAGCATTCACACTTCTTAAGGAGCAGCTTGAGGAGGTGCTTGGAACTCTTACAGAGAGAGAGCAGAAGGTACTCACACTCCGCTTTGGATTAGAGGACGGCAGAGCCAGAACCCTTGAAGAGGTAGGTAAGGAGTTCAACGTCACTCGTGAGCGTATCCGCCAGATTGAGGCAAAGGCATTAAGAAAGCTTCGTCATCCTAGCAGAAGTAGAAAGCTTAAGGACTACTTAGAGTAAGATGATTAGGCTATCCAGAAGAATGAAGGCAGTGGCATCAATGGTCACGGCCGGCTACACGCTGTGTGATGTGGGAACCGACCATGGCTATGTGCCTATTGCCCTGGTGCAGGGTAATATAATACCGAAGGCAATTGCTGTTGATATAAATAAGGGACCGCTTGAGCGCGCCAATGAGCATATAAGGGCAAACGGTCTGACAGAGCAGATTACAACAAGACTTTCCAATGGGCTTGAAGCGATACACGACGGTGAGGTTGACTCTATTGTCATAGCAGGAATGGGAGGAGAGCTTGTTATTCACATTTTAACCGCAGGGGAGACAGTGTGCAGGTCGGCAAAGGAGCTGATTCTGCAGCCACAGTCGGAAGTGAGCAAAGTCCGTGAATATGTAAGGAACACAGGCTATAAGATAGTTGATGAGGATATGATTTTGGAGGACGGAAAATACTATCCGATGTTCAGATGTGTGCCGTGTGCGGACAATTCAGCATGGGACAATATGGACGAGACGACGGTTACTGTATGCGATCTGTACGGACCTGTACTTATCAAAAACGGTAATCCGGTGCTTAGGAAGTTCCTTGTCAGGGAACACCACAAGCTGGCTGCCATCATGCAGCAGCTAAGGACACAGGAGATGAGTGATTCCATCATGGACAGAATCGAGCAGATAAACGAGATGATGGCATACAATGAGGCAGCATATTCGACTATGGGGGCAATAAGAAATGCAGGAATATAGTGTGAAGGTGACCTTGCCGGACGGACAGGTCATGGCAGTGACAGCATCAGAAAGTGATACTTTAGAAGCCGTAGCAGACAGATTCAAGGATTATTATGAGGATGACATAATCCTTGGAATTGTAAACGGCAGGCTTCGTGAACTGAATAAGAAAATAAAAAGTGACTGTGAGCTTAGCTTTGTGACGACAGCTGACAGGGATGGCAGGCGTACATACAGAAGAAGTGTTGTGCTGCTTTTGCAGAGGGCTATATACGATGTATATGGCAGCATGACACAGCTTCATGTGATGCATTCGCTAGGAGAAGGCTATTATTGTCAGCTTGAGAAAGCAGAGGAGTGTGCGGACAGCCAACAGGAAAAGCATAGTTCTGATAACCAAGGAAGCAGCGAAAACAGTGTGCAAAGTGTGACAGAACATGATATCGACAGGATAGTATGCAGCATGTACTCATTTGTGGAAAAAGACCTCCCAATTACCAAGCACAGTGCAAAAACACAGTATGCGGAGCAGCTTTTCAAGGGAAAAGGGCAGCATGATAAGGAGAGGTTATTGCACTACAGGAGAAGCTCCAGAGTCAATCTCTATGAGCTGGATGGTGTGGTGGATTATTTCTACGGATTTATGGCACCCTCGACAGGCATGCTCAAATACTTTGATATAGTGCCGTATGAGAGTGGCTTTGTGCTTCTTTTTCCGGGTGCTCACAGCAGGAGCGTTGAGCCGCTTGTGACATCAAATAAGCTGTTTCACACGCTGGATGATTCCAGGGAATGGAGCAAGATGCTTGGAATAGGCACGATAGGCTCACTAAATGATGCGATTGCAGCAGGCAGGGGACAGGAAATCATGCTGCTTCAGGAGGCACTGATGGAGCAGAAGATAGGAAATCTTGCAGCGCAGATCGCTTCGGATGACAAAAAGAAATTTGTCATGATAGCAGGTCCTTCATCATCAGGCAAGACATCGTTTGCCAACAGACTGTCAATCCAGCTTATCGCAAAGGGCAGAAAGCCACATCCGTTAAGTCTGGATGACTATTATGTGGACAGGGAGTTTTGCCCGAAGAATCCGGACGGAAGCTTTGATTTTGAGTGCCTTGAATCTATTGATATAAAGCTGTTCAATGAGGATATGAACAGGCTTCTTAAAGGAGAGGCTGTTGATATGCCTTCCTTCAATTTCAAGACAGGAAAGAGAGAGTACCGCGGAAGAAAGCTGACGCTGGGAGCTGATGATATACTTGTCATAGAAGGAATCCACGGCCTGAATGACAGGCTTTCACAGCTTATCCCGCCTGAGCACAAGTTCAAAATCTATATCTCAGCGCTTACACAGCTCAATATTGACGAGCACAATCCTCTTTCCACCACAGATGAAAGACTTATACGCCGGATTGTGCGTGATGCGCGTACACGAGGTACCAATGCCATGGAGACCATCGCTATGTGGCCGTCTGTCAGAAAGGGTGAAAGGGAGAATATCTTTCCTTTTCAGGAACAGGCGGATGTGATGTTCAACTCTGCACTTGTGTATGAGCTTGCAGTACTCAAGGTGTATGCGGAGCCGTTGCTTTTTGGCATAGAAAGAGACTGCCCGGAGTATCTCGAGGCAAAGAGGCTGCTTAAGCTCTTAGACTACTTTCTTCCGATGCCGGCTGACGGCATACCAAACAATTCGCTGCTTCGTGAGTTTGTAGGAGGAAGCTGCTTTAATGTTTAAAACTAAAAAATCCCGCTCGCAGTATTTATGGTCTGCAAAAGGCAGACTGCATCATATACAACAGCAATAATAGTTACCGGGAAATAACAAAATGCAACTGAGATATCTCAGTTGCATTTTTAATGGTGCACCTTGCGGCGCACGTTACTGATAAGTTATTTTACGAAACGCCAATAGGCTTTATATTATTAAAATACGCAGGACGATAAGCCGGGTTATGTCGTTGAGTGATCATCTATCTAGGACGCCTGTTGCCAGACGCCTCAAGCAACCTACCTAAAGCTGGCGGGCCACGTCAAAGCTTTGTTTCGGTCTTGCTTCGGATGGGGTTTACATGTGCCCTCCCTGTTACCAGTGAGGCGGTAGTCTCTTACACTGCCATTCCACCCTTACCACAAAAGTGGCGGTATATTTCTGTTGCACTGTCCTTAGAGTTTCCTCCACCGGCCGTTAACCGGCATCCTGCCCTATGAAGCCCGGACTTTCCTCACCTGCGGTCTTTCGACACCTGCAGCCGCGATCACCTGTCCTGCATATTTATTTAATATACCAAGCATTTTTCCAAAAATCAAGCCCTTTTACCAACTTTAATAAACGAAATATAAAATGTTTCTTAAAAGACGATAGGTCTATTGACGGTTTTTATCTTCAATATTATCTTAAGAATGTAAAGAGCGAGTTAAAACCTCAAATTCATAGTGTGGACACTGTATGAGGTAAGAATCTGGCTATAATGAAAATATAGGGCGAGGCGGTAATATGAGAGAAAAATTTATCAGATTTATGAATGGAAGAAACGGGATGGACGAGCTTGCAAGGGCTGAGTCATGGGTAGTAATGATATTACTTGTGGTTTCAATATTTACAAGGTCGGCGATACTTGATATACTGGCAATAGGACTGATGATACATATGTATTTTCGCGTATTTTCAAGGAATGTAAACAAGCGCTATGCAGAGAATCAGAAGTTTTTAAATGCCAGGTATGAGTGGACCGTAAAGGCAGAGCGCAGGAAAAAGCGCTTTGCACAGAGGAAGCAGTACAAGTTCTTCAAGTGCCCTATGTGCAAGCAGGAGGTCAGGGTGCCAAGAGGACATGGCAAGATCTGTATTACCTGTCCGAAGTGCCGAGAGCAGTTCGTGAGACGCAGCTAGTATGTCAATATATACTTGTACATAAGAGCATGGAGAAGAGAAATGTTTGGATATATAACTGTCAATAAGGACACCTTGTCCGAGGAAAATAAAAAAATATATCAAAGCTATTATTGCGGGCTGTGCCAGACAATGAAGTCGCAGTATGGCAGGCGTGCACAGATGGCACTAAACTATGACATGACTTTTCTCATAGTGCTTCTGACAGGCTTGTATGAGCCGGATAGTGTGACGAGGGGTGGATTTGTATGCAGCGTGCACCCTACGAAGAAGCGTACACTTCGCACCAATGAGATTACAGAGTATGCTGCAGCTATGAACATACTGCTTGCATACTACAACCTGATAGATGACTGGAAGGACGATAAAAGCCTGACGAAGAAGACATACGCAGAGATGCTGAAAAAGGACTTTGAGAAGGCAAAAAAAGGCTATCCGGTACAGGCTAAGGCGATAGAGGACTACATTGCAAGGCTTACAGAGTGCGAGAAGAGCAATGATACCAATATTGATGCAGTTGCGGGGCTGACAGGGGAGATGCTCGGCATACTTTTTGCGTGGAAGCAGGATGAGTGGCAGACGGATTTGAAAGAATTTGGCTGCTATATAGGCAAATTTATTTATATAATGGATGCGTATGAGGACATAGGGGATGATGTGAAAAAGAAGTCATATAATCCACTTATACAGCTCATGCATTGCTGTAATAATGACAGCGAAAAATTTGACAAATCCTGTCGGCTTATGATGACATCTATGCTTTCAGAGGCAGCAAAAATATTTGAGAGGTTGCCAATTCTCTTACATGCGGATATAATCAGAAATGTTCTATACTCCGGTGTGTGGAGCAAGTATGAGTATATTCAGATGAAGAAAAGGAAGAAACATAAATGATAGATCCATATCAGGTGCTCGGTGTCGGCCGCAGTGCAAGTGACGATGAAATAAAAAAGGCCTACAGGAGCTTAAGCAGAAAATATCATCCTGATGCCAATATCAACAATCCTAACAAGGATCAGGCTGAGGAGAAGTTTAAGCAGGTGCAGCAGGCATATGACCAGATAATGAAGGAAAAGCAGTCCGGTGCTGCCGGAGCCGGTGGATATGGCGGTGCGGGAAGCAGCAGCTCATACGGAGGCAGCTCCTATGGTGGAGCATATGGTAGTGGACCGGGAGCAGGTGATCCATTTGGAGCAGGTGGACCGTTTGGCGGTTTCTATGGCCGCTATACCTACAATAATGCAGGCAGCAGTGCACAGGATGACAATCCAAAGGTGCGTGCAGCAGGCAATTTCATCAGCAACGGCTACTACAATGAGGCACTGAAGGTGCTTGAGGAGGTACCTTTTGCTGAGAGACGCGGAAGGTGGTACTACTACAGTGCTGTCGCAAACCAAAAGCTCGGAAACACAGCGACAGCCATAGAACACATACAGCGAGCTGTGTCGCTTGAGCCAAACAACATGCAGTACCGCCAGTTTATGCAGATAATTGAAAATGGTGGCTCGTGGTATTCGGATATGGGAGACATATACGGACGCCCTAGTGGCAGGGGCAGCGAGTGCTGCAGTCTGCTAGCCACATTCCTTTGCTGGCAGATGTTCTGCTGCTAGATGTCAAGCTTTTCTGATGTTACAGATGGAAATTCATGCAAGTTATTGTGCTGGTTATTTGCAGAACGATGGACTGGTATATTAATCTGTGCAATTATTCTGAATAGTTACCTGAAAAATAAAAGATGCGGTCATACGACCGCATTTTTTATTTATGGACATGAGTAACTATTCAGATCCACACATATATGAGCAAAATCAGCTGCGCAGCAATGGCTGTATTATTCCATAGAATCCGGAATACCATCATGATCCAAATCTGCCATGTCTGCTCCGTGTGCACCGATATCCACAGTGTTTAAGGTGCGTCTTTTAAGTCTTGCGGCCTCAGACTGCTTGAGTAGATAGCTCTTTATCTCGCGTGAGTGCTTTACGTGAACGAGCTTAAGCTCAGGGTTTGTGACGTCGCCTGTGTAGCAGACTATGGTGCCGAGCTTAAAAATGCGCTCCATCAGTGATGTGGTAAGCTTTACATCAGCTACCTTATACATGTAGCAGTCATCCTCTGTGGTGCTTAAGAGTCCGGACTCTACAGTGATAAAGGACGGTGTGACGGTATATTTTGTGAAAGTCCACGGCAGACCGAGAAACAGCAGTCTCTTTCTCTCCTTAAACATTACAGCATCGTCATCATCGATTGCGCCGGCGGTGGTGTTTTTGATTTGTGATTCATTTACAGACATATTATTCTCCTTTTTGATGTTGAAATTGTCGTAATTGTATGAAAACTTCACTACAATTGCTAAGCATTCAGAACAGTTATATTCTGATATATATTCTACAACAAAAAAGTGTAAAAGCCAACTTGAATATTGCACTGAGATATTATATGATAGAAAAATGTAAAAAAAATTGTTACGCGAAAAAGAATGGAGGCAAATTATGCGTCACTTAATGAGTCCGTTGGATTTTTCTGTAGAAGAGTTGGACAAGCTTCTGGATCTTGCAAATGATATAGAGGCTCATCCAGAGAAATATGCACACAAGTGCGATGGAAAGAAGCTTGCAACCTGTTTTTATGAGCCAAGCACGAGAACCAGGCTTAGCTTTGAGGCTGCCATGCTTAATTTGGGAGGCTCGGTGTTAGGTTTCCACAGTGCTGATTCGTCATCTGCGTCAAAGGGCGAGAGCGTTTCAGATACTATCAGGGTTATTTCCTGCTATGCGGATATCTGTGCCATGCGTCATCCTAAGGAGGGTGCACCGCTTGTGGCTTCAGAGAAATCGCGTATCCCTGTAATCAATGCAGGCGATGGAGGTCATCAGCATCCTACACAGACACTTGCTGATCTCCTTACAATCCGTTCCATCAAGGGTAGATTGAATAATATCACAATCGGCTTTTGCGGAGATTTAAAGTTTGGACGTACAGTGCATTCACTGATCAATGCACTCATCAGATATGACAATGTGAGGATTGTGCTTATCTCGCCTGAGGAGCTTAAGGTGCCTGACTATGTGCGCGATGATGTGCTTCGTGCCAACAATATCGAGTTCAAGGAGGTAGAAAAGCTCGAGGATGCCATGGGAGAGCTTGATGTGCTCTACATGACGCGTGTCCAGAAGGAGCGTTTCTTCAATGAGGAGGACTATGTGCGTTTGAAGGATTTCTACATTCTGACAAAGGAGAAGATGGAGCTTGCAAAGGATGATATGATTGTACTTCATCCGCTCCCACGTGTGAATGAGATTTCTGTTGATGTGGATGATGACCCGAGAGCATGCTATTTCAGGCAGGCACAGTATGCGGTTTACGTGCGTATGGCGCTTATTCTGACATTGCTTGGATTGGCTGAGGACTAAAGGAGGATAATATGCTGAATATAAGTGGAATACATGAGGGCTTTGTGCTCGATCATATCAAGGCAGGTATGAGTCTTCAGATTTACAGGGATTTAAAGCTTGACAAGCTCGACTGCACAGTTGCAATCATAAAGAATGCAAAGAGCAGCAAGATGGGCAAGAAGGATATTATCAAGGTAGAGTGTCCGATAGAGTCATTAGACCTCGATATCCTTGGATTTATCGACCACAATATCACTGTAAATGTGATAAAGGGTGACAAGATTGTGGACAAGATGGAGCTTAAGCTGCCTCATCAGGTGAAAAATGTCATCAAGTGCAAAAACCCAAGATGCATCACTTCAATTGAGCAGGAGCTTGACCAGATTTTCGTGCTTTCCGATGAGAAAAACGAAATCTACCGCTGCAAGTACTGCGAGGAGAAATACGAAGGAGTTAAATAGTATCAGTTATGTATGCCAACGTGATTGTGGATATATCCCACGAAAAACTGGATAAGACATTTCAGTACAGCATCCCGGATGAGATTTTATGCGACATCCGTCCGGGTGTGTGCGTGGATATTCCATTTGGCAGCCGCACTATCACAGGCTATGTGATTGAGGTCACGGATAAGCCTGAGTACGACCCGGCAAGGACAAAGCCTCTTATCGGGGTAAAGGCAGACTCTGTGGCTGTGGAGGCAAAGCTCATCGCACTTGCGGCATGGATACGGCGCAATTACGGCTCTACCATGAATCAGGCGCTTAAGACTGTTATACCTGTAAAGAAGCAGGCTAAGGAGCAGGTGAGCCGCAGTATTGCACTGAAAATAGACAAGGTAAAGGCAAGGGCGCAGCTTGCGCTTTGCGAGGCAAAAAAACAAAAGGCAAAGGCCAGGCTTTTTCGTGCGCTGATCGATGCTGATGAAGGGGCGCGCCTTGAGTATTCCTTTGTGACAGGCAAGCTGTCGGTGTCGGCTGCCACTATAAGAGCGCTTGAGCAGAGCGGCTTTATCGAGGTCATCACACAGAGCGGCTACAGAAATCCTGTGGAGCATATGAGTGCGGACACCTATGATAAGGTGCTGAATGCCGCGCAGCAGAGTGTGGTTGATGCGATAGAAGGCGACATTGCCGCCGGTCTTAGAAATACTTATCTGATTAAGGGGGTCACCGGAAGCGGCAAGACAGAGGTGTACATGGAGCTTATAGCACACTGTATACAGTCCGGGCGTCAGGCGATTGTGCTGATTCCCGAGATTGCCCTCACTTACCAGACCGTGATGCGTTTTTTTGCAAGATTTGGGAACAGGGTTTCGATAATCAATTCAAGACTTTCAAATGGTGAGCGTTATGACCAGTTTGAGAGAGCTAAGAATGGTGATATTGACATCATGATTGGCCCGCGGTCGGCGCTGTTCACACCTTTTTCAAATTTAGGACTTATCATAATAGATGAAGAGCACGAGAATTCATACAAGAGCGAGTCGGTGCCGCGCTATCATGCCAGGGAGGTGGCGATAGAGTACGCGCGCATGTCCGATGCTATTGTGGTACTTGGCTCTGCAACACCGTCGGTGGATAGCTATTACAAGGCGAAGACAGGCGTTTACAGGCTTTTGGAGCTGGATAAGCGCGTGGACGACAGACCTCTTCCAAAGTGTGAGGTTGTCGATTTGAGGCAGGAGCTTCGTGAGGGAAACCGTTCGATTCTTTCCACCAGGCTTCAGGAGCTTATGGAGGAGAGGCTTCTAAATGGCCAGCAGACCATGCTTTTTTTAAATAGAAGGGGCAAATCGGCATTTATGTCGTGCAGAGCGTGCGGTTTTGTGGTAAAATGTCCTCATTGCGATGTATCACTCAGTGAACATAGCGGCGGAGTGATGGTCTGTCACTACTGTGGCTACAGACAGCCGGTGCCTAAGGTGTGTCCGAGCTGTGGCTCGAAGTACATTAGCGGCTTTAAGGCCGGCACACAGAAGATAGAAGCGATGGTGGCAAAGCGTTTTCCGCAGGCGCGTATACTGCGCATGGATTATGACACCACGAGGGCGAAGGATGCGTATGAGAAGATTCTGCAGGCATTTTCCAATCATGAGGCCGATATACTTATCGGTACGCAGATGATTGTAAAGGGGCATGATTTTTCAAATGTCACGCTGGTTGGTGTGCTGGCGGCGGATATGTCACTGCATGTGAATGATTTTCATGCGGCGGAGCGCACCTTTGCTCTGCTGACACAGGCGGCAGGGCGCGCCGGCAGAGGAAAGCTGCCCGGCAATGTGGTTATCCAGACCTACGACCCTGACCACTATGCCATCCGGACTGCCAAAGAGCAGGATTATGAGGCTTTTTACGATAAGGAGATAGAGTACAGGAGGCTTATGCATTATCCGCCTGTATGGAATATGCTTTTAGTCCATGTCACATCACCTGATGAGAGTGAGTGCGGCAGCATGGCACAGCAAGTGTACGATATAGCGGCGCAGATGATATCGCATGCAGATGAAAATCAAAGCCCGGATGATAGGCATCAGATTCAGCTCATCGGTCCTGCGGATGCGACCATCGCCAAGGTAAATGACATATACCGCAAGGTGATTTACATGAAGACATCTGACTATGCGGCGCTCATTTCAATAAAGGATGGCATAGAGCAGGCTGTGAAAGCTGATACGGCAATGAAAAATGCTAATATCTCATTTGATTTCAATCCGATGAGTGGATTTTGATAGATATAGAAGGAGGCAATTATGGCACTTAGAACTATTAGAGTGGAGGGAGACCCTGTACTTGGCAAGGTCTGCAGAGAGGTTACGGAGGTGACTCCAAAGATAGTAACACTTATTGATGATATGCTTGAGACTATGTATGAGGCCAATGGTGTAGGACTTGCTGCACCACAGGTTGGCATATTAAAGAGGATCGTTGTTATCGATGTGGGCGAGGGTCCGATCGTGATGATTAATCCTGAAATTATCGAGTCTGACGGAGAGCAGACCGGCGATGAGGGCTGTCTTTCGATACCGGGAAAGGCCGGACAGGTAACACGCCCGAATCATGTAAAGGCCCGCTTCATGGGTGAGGATATGAATGAGTATGAGATAGAGGGAGAAGAGCTTTTGGCCAGATGTATCTGCCACGAGCTTGACCATCTCGACGGACATCTCTATGTGGAGAAGGTTGAGGGCGCACTTCACGATGTGACATATGAGGATACACAGGAGTAATCATTAGGATGACATTTGTTATCTGAGCTTGGAAAATATCTGGGAGGCAGTAAGATGAGAGTAATTTTCATGGGAACACCGGACTTTTCGGTGGGAACACTTGAGGCAATTATAGAGGCAGGGCACGAGGTGGCACTGGTTGTCACACAGCCCGACAAGCCAAAGGGCCGCGGCAAGACAATGCAGTATACACCGGTCAAGGAGTGTGCGCTTTCGCACGGTATTGAGGTATTCCAGCCGGTTAAAATAAGAGAGACTGCTAATATAGAGTATCTCAGAAAGTTTAATGCAGATATAATAATTGTGGTTGCTTTTGGACAGATTCTGTCAAAGAGTATTCTTGATATGCCTCGATACGGCTGTATCAATGTGCATGCTTCACTTCTGCCAAAGTACAGAGGTGCGGCTCCTATCCAGTGGGCTGTGATTAACGGTGACGAGTTTACAGGTGTCACTACCATGAGGATGGATGAGGGCGTCGATACCGGCGATATGATTGCAAAGAGTACAGTCAGACTCGCACCTGATGAGACCGGCGGCAGCCTGTTTGATAAGCTCTCAGCAGAGGGAGCAAAGCTGTGTGTGGAGACCATGAAGATGATAGAGGATGGCACTGCAGAGTATACTCCTCAAAACAGCGAGGAGGCCACACATACATCAATGATCAGTAAGGAGCTTGGCTTTATCGACTGGACAAAGCCGGCTGTTGAGATTGAGAGGCTTATAAGGGGGCTTAATCCATGGCCGAGCGCATACACCCACTTAAACGGTAAGACATTTAAGGTGTGGAGTGCAAAGGTGATTGACGGCAGCGATGATTATGAGCCGGGCTGTATTTATCATATCGGAAAAAATGATATGTATGTACAGACAGGAAAAGGAGCATTATCTTTAGTAGAGGTACAGCTCCAGGGCAAGAAGCGCATGGATACAGGTTCATTTTTGAGAGGCTGTCATGTTGAAGAGGGCTCGTTCTTCACATTATAGTTATTCATTATAAGTAACTATTGACAAACTACTACACGCATTATAATAAGCAGCAAGGAGAGATGATACATGGGATATTATTACTGGGATCCGACATATATACTCGTTGTGATAGGTGCAGTGATATGTATGATTGCATCGGCAAGAGTTAAAGGTACATTTAATAAATACTCGCAGCTAAGAAGCATGTCAGGCATGAATGGCGCACAGGTAGCTCAGAGAGTGCTTCAGGCGGCAGGCATATATGATGTGCAGGTGCGTCATGTGTCCGGCAGTCTGACGGACCACTATGATCCGCGCACCAAAACGGTGAATTTATCTGATCCTGTGTACAATGCCACATCGGTCGCAGCACTTGGCGTAGCAGCCCATGAGTGTGGACACGCTATACAGCATGCAAAAAGCTATGCACCTCTTTCAATCAGGAGTGCACTTGTGCCTATAGCTAATTTTGGCTCCATGCTTGCATGGCCGGTCATACTTATCGGCTTGTTCTTTAACACACGCTCGTCAGGGCTTATTATTGATATAGGCATATTGCTGTTTTCGGCAGCAGTGCTTTTCCAGCTCGTGACATTGCCGGTAGAGTTTGATGCTTCAAGACGTGCGCTTGTCATGCTTCGTACACAGGGCATACTTGCAGATGACGAGCTTAAGTACACAAGAAGGGTACTCAAGTCAGCGGCACTTACCTATGTAGCCAGTGCGGCGGCTGCTATTTTACAGCTCCTTCGTATAATACTTATCACAAACGGACGCAGACGGGACGACTGATATTGTTTTAGCTGCAAGTAGGTTAAACTATATGACATCGAATAAGAATATAAATAATCATAATAATAAAAATAGCCAAATAAACAAAAATAATATACCGGGCAGACCGGCAAAATCAAACGTGGCAGCGCATAATGAGCACTCTGTAGATACGCGTGAGCTTGCCCTTGAGATGCTTATTGAGATTAATGAGCGTGGAGCATTTTCGCACATCGTGCTTCGTAGTGTGCTTGACAAGTATCAGTATCTGTCAAAGCAGGACAGAGCCTTTATGACGAGGCTTGTTGACGGCACTATCGAGTATATGCTGCAGCTCGACTACATCATAGACTCTTTTTCAAAGACAAAGGTAAGGAAGATGAAGCCCTTCATCAGAAACCTTCTTCGTATGAGCGTCTACCAGATAAAGTACATGGACGCGGTGCCGGATTCAGCTGTATGCAATGAGGCTGTGAAGCTTGCAAAGAGGCATAAGTTTGCACAGCTTTCGGGCTTTGTAAACGGTGTACTCAGAAATATTGCAAGAAATATAGATTCAGTACAGTTTGATACCTTAAGCATCCGATACTCCATGCCACAGTGGATAGTGGACAGATTTGTTGCGGCATACGGAGAGAAGAAGGCAGAGGAGATTTTCAAGGCCTTTCACAATAAGAGCACAATAAGCATCAGGACAAACCTGACCAGGTGTACTCCGGATGAGCTTCGTGCAATGCTTGAGGCAGAGGGTGTGACGGTCACTGCGGTTGATGAACTTGATTACGCGTTTGTTATATCTGGATTTGATTATTTGAATGGCTTGCAGAGCTTCAGAGACGGGCTTTTCTATGTGCAGGATATAAGCTCAATGCTTGTTGCACAGACGGCTGCTCCAAAGAAGGGCGACTATGTGATAGATGTATGCGCAGCACCGGGTGGCAAGAGCACCCATATAGCTGAGCTTTTGCAGGGTAGCGGTCATGTGCTCGCGCGTGACCTGACCGATAACAAGGTCGATATGATTGAGGAAAATATAGAAAGGCATGGCCTTAAAAATATGTCGGCAGAGGTGTGGGATGCCACCGTACCTGATGCTGATTCGGCAGGAAAAGCAGATATACTCATTTGTGATCTGCCGTGCTCAGGGCTTGGAGTGCTCGGAAGAAAGAAGGACATCCGCTACAAGATGACACCTGAGTCTGTAGATGAGCTTGCCGCTCTTCAAAGACAGATACTTGATACCGTGCATACATACGTGAAGCCAAACGGAGTGCTCTTGTACAGTACATGTACGATAGATGAGGCTGAGAATGAGGACAATGTGAGGTGGTTTATTGAAAAACACCCGGAGTTTGAGCTGGATAAGAGATTTGCGGAAGGCACCGGAATGAAACAGATACTGCCCGGTGAGCATGGAAGCGACGGATTCTTTATTGCAAGATTTATAAAAAGCAAATTATGATATTAAAGTAAATCATGAATTAATAAATATAAATTGGTTCGAATTAGTAGAATTATAAACAATAGTTAAATGCAGATTTAATAAAAATAATATGGAACAGATAAAAGAACAACTAACTGACATCAAATCAATGAATATGGACGAGCTCACAGAGTTTATCATATCGCTCGGAGAAAAGAAATTCCGTGCGAAGCAGATATATGAGTGGATTCATGTGAAGCATGTGGAAAGCTTTGATGAGATGACCAATATTTCAAAAAAGTTCATACAGGTATTAAAGGACAATGCAATACTCATCTCGCTAAAAAAAGAGGAGGTGCAGGTGTCAAAGCTCGATGGCACGAGAAAATATCTCTTTGCACTCGACGATGGCAATGTCATAGAAAGTGTGCTTATGAAGTACAAGCATGGAAACTCTGTATGCATATCTTCGCAGGTTGGCTGCAGGATGGGGTGCAGATTCTGTGCATCCACTCTTGATGGTCTCGTCAGGGGGCTTAGGCCGTCTGAGATGATTGACCAGATTTATCAGATAGGCAAGGACATAGGGGAGCGCATCTCAAATGTAGTTGTCATGGGCACAGGCGAGCCGCTTGACAATTACGACAATCTGCTGCGCTTTATAGAGCTTCTTACTGATGAAAACGGAATCAATATCAGCCAGCGCAATCTGACAGTTTCCACATGTGGTCTCGTACCGCGCATGAGACAGCTTGCAGATGAAAAGCTTTCTATCACGCTGGCGCTTTCACTGCATGCCTCCAATCAGGAAAAGAGAAAAGCTCTCATGCCGGTTGCAAACAGCTATGATATACATGATGTGGTCGATGCATGCAAATATTATTTTGCACAGACCGGCCGCAGAGTCACCTTTGAGTATAGCCTGGTAGGCGGAGTGAACGATACAGCCGAGGATGCAGCAGAGCTTTCGGCACTCGTACATGGCATGAACTGCCATATAAATCTGATTCCTGTAAACCCGATAAAGGAGCGCGACTACGTGCAGTCCAACAAGGGTGTTATAGAGGCTTTTAAAAATAGGCTTGAAAAAAACGGAATTAATGTTACTATTAGAAGGGAAATGGGCAGAGATATAGACGGTGCCTGTGGACAGCTTCGCAAGAAGCATATAGATAAGGAGAGAGGAATAAACTAGATGAAGACGTTTTCCATTACGGATGCAGGTGCTATTCGTGAGATGAATCAGGATTTTTATTTCTCGTCTGACACTGCAGTAGGAAATCTTCCGAATCTTTTCATCGTAGCAGATGGAATGGGAGGACACAAAGCCGGTGACTATGCTTCCAGACACACTATAGAGCGTGTGGTTGCATCGGTATCGAGAAATGCCGGGGATGAACCGGTATCCATCATAAAAGAGGCTATCAACAAGGCAAATGAGCTTTTGGTGGCTGAGTCTCGTGAGGATGAAGCTAAGCGTGGAATGGGTACCACCTTAGTCATAGGAACTATTATAGGAAACAAGCTTTTTGTGGCCAATATAGGTGACAGCAGGCTTTATATTGTAGGTGGCACAGAGCAGATCAGACAGATTACCAGGGATCATTCACTGGTTGATGAGATGGTCAGGATGGGCGAGATAAATGCCGACGAGGCGAGAGTTCATCCGGACAAGAATATCATCACGAGAGCTGTCGGGGCAGCAGATCATGTGGAGGCAGATTTCTTTGAGGTCGAGCTATGTGAGGACGACAGGATTCTTCTGTGTACAGACGGACTTACCAATATGGTGAGAGATGAAGAAATATGCGATACTATTAGGCAAAATGATAATATCGAGACAGCAGCGTCACAGCTTGTCGCCATGGCCAATGCAAACGGTGGCCGCGATAATATCACTGTAATGATTATTAAACCATTTTAAGACGAGGTAATAACAGATGTTAGAGATAGGAAGTTTTTTATCGGATCGATATGAGATCCTAAGCAAGGTTGGCGCAGGCGGCATGTCCGATGTATACAAGGCAAAAGACCATATACTGAGCCGTTTTGTAGCTATAAAGGTTTTAAAGCAGGAGTTTTCGGAGGATAGTTCATTTGTGACCAAGTTCCGTGCTGAGGCACAGTCAGCAGCAGGACTTGAGCATCCGAATATCGTAAATATCTATGATGTAGGCAGCGAGAATGGTCTGTACTACATTGTCATGGAGTATGTCGAGGGTATCACACTTAAGACTTATATCGAGAAAAAGGGCCAGCTGTCATTCAAGGAGTCTGCAAGTATTGCAATCCAGGTGGCAAGGGGCATAGAGGCCGCTCACAATAAAAATATCATCCATCGTGATATCAAGCCGCAGAATATCATTATTTCTACAGATGGCAAGGTAAAGGTGACAGACTTTGGAATTGCAAAGGCTACATCTTCAAATACAATAAGCTCAGATGTGATGGGCTCAGTGCACTATGCATCTCCGGAGCAGGCAAGAAACGGCTTCGTCGATGGCAGAAGTGATATTTACTCACTGGGAATCGTAATGTTTGAGATGGTTACAGGCCGTGTGCCGTTTGACGGTGATACCACAGTGGCAGTTGCACTGCAGCACTTACAGGAGGAGATTGCAAGGCCAAGCATCTATGCACCGGATCTGCCAATCAGCTTTGAGAAAATCATCTTAAAGTGTACACAAAAGACACCGGACCGCAGATACCAGACTATTGAGGAGCTTCTCACAGACATAAGGCGCTCTCTTGCGCATCCTGATGAGGATTTCGTCACAATAGCACCACTCGTTGACGGTGGCAAGACCAAGGTTATAAGCCCGGATGAGCTTGACAAGATAAAAGAGGGCAGAGGTGTCGCAGAGGACTTAAACGATGATGATACCGATGCAGATAATGATGATGAGTATGCTGACGGTGAAGACGATGATGATGAATATGATGAGTCACTCTTAGACGACGATGAAGACGACGAAGACGAAGACGATGATGATGACGGCAAGCTTTTAAATCCAAAGATGGATAAAGCAATCACAATCATGGGTATAGTAACAGCCGTAATCATTGTAATAGTTATCATATATCTTGCACTTTCAGTGGCAGGAGTGTTTAAGTTTGGCGGCAAAAAGAACTCAGAGTCACAGCAGACAGAGTCACAGACACAGACCGAGTCTGAATCAGAGTCAGAGACACAGACTGAGACAGAGGGCCAGATGATTGACATCAGAGGCATGTCAGTGGATGATGCTCAGAAGGCAGTAGACCGCTTAAAGCTTGACCTCACAGTATTTGCATTTGAGACAAAGCAGTCAGATAAAAAGGACGGCACAATCCTTGAGCAGGATGTCAAGGCCGGAGATACAGTAAAGCGTGGTTCACAGATTAATGTAGTTATCGCAGGAAAAGGTGATAGTACATCAGAGATGGTCAAGATACCAAGTGTAATCGGAAAGACCAAGAACTCGGCAAAGAGCACACTCGAGTCAGCAGGCTTTAGTGTCACCTTCGAGTATGGAGATTACAATAACAGTGTAGCAGCAGATGTAGTAACAGCACAGTCACCATCAGCAAAGAACCAGGCCGCAAAGGGCAGCACAGTAACAGTCACCCTTTCACCGGGCCAGAAGCCAATCACCGTGCCAAACGTAGTAGGCGCCTCACAGTCACAGGCAGAAAGCGCCCTCGCAGGAGCAGGCCTCAAGTACACCTACGCCGACTCCCAGTACAGCGACACCGTAGCCGCCGGCAACGTAATCAGCCAGACCAAATCCGGTGAAACCGTAGCCGCAGGCACCACAATCACACTGACACTCAGTAAGGGTAAGCAGGAGATATCGACTAACGTAAGTAAGACGGTTAAGCTTGATGTCGGAGATGTTAATATCACAGGTGGTTCATATTCACTTGTGGGTTCTGACGGAAAAACTTATGCAAGCGGAAGTGATGTAACATCAACTTCAGTTACAGTAAGTGGAACAATGAACTGTAAAACAGGTACAGTAACGGTTACATGGCAGTATACAGAGCCTGTCAAGGATGAGAATGGAAATGTAACAGGTGAAAAGCCAGGAGAAAAAACGATTTCTGTACAAGTACCATAATTTGTATATTGTAAAATAAAATCATAATTTGATGAAAACGTGGATGGCAATACAAGGAAAGTGGGAGCATTCCCAGTATAAGGAAAACGAGCCGTAGCGCAGCTACGTCAAGTTTTCCGTATCGCCATCATATTTGTAAATACACACAATACACATATAGCGCATAAAGCAGCAACCCAATACATGTCCTTATTGTAGCCACCGGATAGCACCCACGAAGTGGCGTGCTATCCGAACCCCACTCCCACACCAACCCGCGGACGAGAACCTGAACTCGCGGAGAAGGACTGTAGATAGCGGGGCAGACATGTGTTCCGAGGAAAAAATATGAATTGCCCCGGGGTGCCATAAACCTACCGAGGAAAAAACAGGGCAGAGCAAGCCATAGCCCGTCCGTAGGAGAGCCCGGGGCTGGCTTCATATTTTTTAAGAGGAATATATGCCTGCCCCCGCCACCAACACAACCTCAAAGCGCGGCATGCACCCCGCCGAAAGCGTGACTCCTGCAAATACAAAAGCACACAAGGAAAACCATGACAGGAAAAATTATTAAAGGAATTGCCGGCTTCTACTACGTCTACGTAGAAGAAACCAAAGAAGCAAAAGAAACTGCCACAGGCGGCACTCTCTACGAGTGCAAAGCAAAAGGCACCTTCAGAAAACAAAAGATAAAGCCGCTGGTAGGCGATATCGTCGATATAGCAGTCCTCGATGATGAAAAGCACATAGGCAATGTCGAGCGTATACTGCCACGGAAAAACGAACTTATCAGGCCGGCCGTGTCCAATATAGACATGGCCCTGGTTATTTTTGCATCCGCAAAGCCGGATCCCAATTTCAACCTGCTTGATAGGTTTTTGTGTATGATGGAGTACCAGCATGTCCCGGTTACCATATGCTTCAACAAAAAGGACTTAATCACACCTAAAGAGCAGCAGGAGCTTAAAAGCATATACGAGCCGGCTGGCTATAGAGTGCTTTTTACCAGCACGAAAACAGGTGAGGGCATAGATGAGATAAAGCACATTTTAGAGGGAAGGACGACCACGGTTGCAGGTCCCTCGGGAGTTGGCAAGTCATCTATCATCAACTGTCTGCAGGATGATGTGCAGATGGAGACCGGACATATAAGTGAGAAAATAGAGCGCGGAAAGCATACGACCAGACATTCTGAGATTATCCCGATAAAGGATGGCACGTATATCATGGATACACCCGGCTTCAGCTCGATGGATGTGCCGGGCTTTGAAAAGGAAGATCTGTGGACATGTTATCCGGAGTTTGTAGAGTATGAGCCATATTGCAGGTTTCAGGGCTGCAGTCATATAAATGAGCCGGACTGCGGCGTGAAGGAAGCTCTTGCAGATGGGAAAATATCGCAGGTGCGGTATGATAATTATAAGCTTTTATATGAGGAGCTTAAAAACAGACAAAAGTATTAATTTAAAGCATAATCAAACGGAGGAAAACATGAACTGTTTATCACCATCAATTTTATCAGCGGATTATTCAATACTCGGAGAGCAGCTTAAGCAGCTTGATGAGGCAGGAGCACAGTATGTGCATATAGATGTTATGGACGGCAGCTTCGTTCCAAGCATATCAATAGGACTGCCTGTCATAAAGACAATCAGAAGGTGCACAGAGCGTATGTTTGATGTGCATCTGATGATAGATGAGCCGGTCAGATATATAGATGATTTTGCGACAGCAGGAGCAGATATCATCACAGTCCATGCGGAGGCATGTAAGCATCTTGACAGGACAATCGAGGCAATAAAGGAAAAGGGCATACTGGCAGGTGTAGCATTAAATCCGGCTACTCCGCTCTCAGCCATAGAGTATGTGCTTCCCAAGGTGGACATGGTGCTTATCATGACTGTAAATCCGGGCTTTGGAGGACAAAAGCTTATTCCGTACACTGTAGACAAGGTGCGCGACTTAAAGGCACTTCTTGAGAAAACCGCAAATAAGGCTGATATCGAGGTGGACGGTGGTGTTAATCTTGAGAACGTGGAGACACTGCTTGCGGCAGGAGCCAATATCATTGTTGCGGGAAGTGCGGTGTTTAACGGAGGTATAGAAGAAAATGTAAAAGGTTTTCTGAATATCATGATGTAACAGATGCAGGTTAAAACAAAAATGCTTCCGGGGCTGTAGCAAATGTGGATATGTTATTTATAAGAAGGTGGACAAAATGAAGTATTTGATTGTATGTGGTGGAAAAACAGATAAGGAATTCGGCTTAAATGAGATAAAGACTGACGGAATAGATGCCATAATTGCGGCTGACAGCGGAATGGATTTCCTGTACGAAAACGGTGTCACGCCTGATATAATTGTAGGTGATTTCGATTCAGCCACGACAAAGGCATTGGAGTTTTTTGAGAGAAAGGGACAGACCGAGATACACAGGCTCAATCCTATAAAGGATGATACTGATACAGAGTATGCCATAAGACTTGCCATAAGAGAGGGTGCACGAAGTATAGTGATGCTTGGAGCAACAGGAAGCAGAATAGACCATGTGCTCGGCAATATTTCACTTTTGGGAATAGGATTGGAAAGTGGAACTGATATCAGCATTATCGACACAAACAACCGTATAAGAATGGCGGATAAGCCCGTAACCATTGAAAAATCAGCACAATATGGCAGGTTTGTTTCGCTTATAGCAGTGACAGACGACAATGAGGTGAGCCTTAGAGGCTTTAAGTATTCTGTTACGGATTATTCCTTTGACAGATTTACATCGCTTGGCATATCCAATGAAATAATTGATGACCATGCAGTGATTGATATCCATAGGGGAAAATTTATCATTATTGAGTCAAAAGATTGACTTTTTAGGAATTTGGGACTATTATATTTTTAGGATTATTTCGGAAAATATGTATGGTCATACAGTAAAGACAGGCGAGAAAGGACACTATGCATTCTTTTAAATCAGATGAATTTAAGATAAGAGTATTGACAAAGGACGATGCGGAGGAATACAATGCACTGCTTCGTTATGCTTTTCAGGTAACAGAGGCAGATCTTGCCGAGACCGGTTGGAAGGATGATGAAATCAAGCAGTCGAAGTTTCCGGTGCTTGAGAGGGCTGATGTGCTTGGCTGCTTCAATATCATAGACAAAAAAGAGGAGCTTGTGGCTCAGTTTGCGGTATATCCGCTCGATATGAATATATATGGTGAGCGCTACGAGGTAGGCTTTGTCACAAGTGTGTGCACGTATCCTGAGTACACAGGCCATGGTATCATGAAAAAGCTTATGAGAAAGAGTCTTACGAGGATGCGCGATAGCAACAAGTCGTTTGCCCTTTTGTATCCATACTCCATACCTCTTTACAGAGGACTTGGCTGGGAGATTATCTCAAACAAGATGACATATGTGATAAAGGACAGACAGATTCCTACAAAGCTTAAGGAGCCGGGCTATGTGCGCCGTGTGCAGTGGGATGACGAGCAGTTTAAGAAGCTTCATACTCACTTTGCCGCGAAGACTCACGGCTGTCTGTACAGAAACAATCTGGCTTGGGAGGAGTACTTCCGCTGGGATGAGGACGATACGATGGTCGCCATCTACTATAACGAGGATGATGAACCGTGTGGCTATATGGTGTATCTTATCAGCTCCGATGTCATGCACATCAAGGAGCTCATCTACTTAAACCGTGAGGCGCAGCTTGGTCTGTGGGAGTACATTCATGCGCACGATTCCATGATTGATGAGGTCAGAGGCAACAACTATTACAGCGAGCCAATCGCTTTTGAACTCGATGACAGTGATATAAAGGAGACAATAAGACCATACGCCATGGGCAGAATCATCGACGTGGCGCAGTTTATATCACAGTATAACTGTGACCCGGATGGCCCGGACGGCTGCTTTAGCTTCGAGATAGAAGATGAGCTTCTGCCGTGGAATAATGGCACATTTGTTATTGATTTTGAGAAAGGACACTGTGCTCTCACCGACAAAAAGCCACAGCATCACCTAAGCATGTCTATTGGCACGTTTACCACACTGCTTTTAGGCTACAAGAGTGCTGAGAAGCTTTTGCAGATGGGCAAAATACAGGCTACGTATGATGCTGTTGCAAAGCTTGACGATATTTTATATCATGAGATACCATATGTATCTGACTACATATAATGATAAAAGGTCAAAAGGTAAAGGAAAATAATATGTCAAATTATGTGATTAGCTGCTGTTCAACAGCAGATCTTACCAGGGAGCATATGCTCGAGAGAAATATTAAGTACGCATGCTTTCACTATGAGCTTGACGGTAAAGAGTATATGGATGATTTAGGACAGTCCATGCCACTGCCGGATTTCTACAAGGCAATGGAGGCAGGTGCCATGACAAAGACCTCGCAGATCAATCAGGAGGAGTACATGGAGTACTTCAGGCAGTTTCTGGATGAGGGATATGATGTGCTTCACTGTACACTAAGCTCAGGTATATCAGGTACAGTCAACTCGGCGAGGCTTGCAAAGGAGGCTCTTAAGGAGGAATACCCTGACAGAAAGATATATGTGATTGATTCGCTGGCAGCATCGTCAGGCTTTGGTCTTTTGATGGATAAGCTCGCTGACCTTAGGGATAGCGGCATGGATATTGATACACTGGCTGATTGGACCATGGAGCACAGACTTGAGGTGAATCACTGGTTTTTCTCATCAGACCTTACATTTTTTATCAGGGGCGGCCGTATCTCAAAGACCGCGGGATTCGTGGGAAATGTGCTTAATATCTGTCCTTTCATGAATGTGAGCAATGAGGGAAAGCTTATTGTGCGTGAGAAAATCCGCACCAAAAAGAAGGCAATAAAGGAGATGCTTGTGAAGATGCAGGCACTCTGCAAGGATGGTGCCGATTATTCGGATAAGGTCTATATATCGAATTCTGCATGCTATGAGGATGCTAAAGCCGTAGCTGATCTGATAGAGGCTGCCTTCCCTAAGATGAAGGGAAAAGTAGAGATAAATGATATCGGTACGACTATAGGAAGCCACACAGGTCCGGGAACAGTTGCATTGTTTTTCTGGGGTAATAAGAGAGAGGATTAGCCGGATATTTTAGCCTACATATCTGATTAGAATAATCAAAATCAATAAAGTTGATTATATTTTTATAAAAAATTAAAATACATCAATTAAAGTGATTAAATATAATCATTCCAATAACTGCGCTTATGTGTTACAATTATATCAGTTCAAACGAAAAGAGGTTTTAAGATGAAAGGATATGAAAAATACGAGCGCAGTTATTTTCTGCCTCCTGAATGCACTTATGACTGGGTTAAGAAGGATTATATAGATAAAGCACCACTGTGGTGTTCGGTTGATTTACGTGATGGCAACCAGGCTCTGATCGAGCCGATGAGTCTTGAGGAGAAGCTTGACTTCTTTAAGATGCTTGTAGATATAGGCTTTAAGGAAATCGAGGTAGGTTTCCCGGCAGCCTCTGAGACAGAGTTCAATTTCACGAGAGCTCTTATTGAGAGGGAGATGATTCCTGATGATGTCACTATACATGTGCTGACACAGGCCAGAGAGCATATCATCAAGAAGACCTTCAAGGCACTTGAGGGAGCACCGAGAGCAGTTGTACATCTGTACAATTCCACATCTGTTGCACAGCGTGAGCAGGTGTTTAAGAAGTCAAAGGAAGAGATAAAGCAGCTTGCAGTTGACGGAGCTATTTTACTGAGAGACCTTGCAGCAGAGACTGACGGTAATTTCCGTTTCCAGTATTCACCGGAGAGCTTTTCGGGCACTGAGGTGGATTATGCGGTTGATGTGTGCAACGCTGTGCTTGATGTATGGCAGCCAAAGGCTGATAATAAGGCCATCATTAATATCCCTACCACAGTAGAGAATGCTATGCCACATGTTTTTGCCACACAGATAGAGTATATCAACAAGCACCTCAAGTACAGAGACGGAGTAGTGCTTTGCTTACATCCTCATAATGACAGAGGCTGCGGTGTTGCCACATCAGAGCTTGGTGTGCTTGCAGGAGCTGAGGAGATAGAGGGTACGCTGTTTGGAAACGGTGAGAGAACAGGAAATGTAGATATCGTGACACTTGCCATGAATCTTTACTCACACGGAGTGGATCCACAGCTTGATTTTTCAAATCTGCCTGAGATCAGGGAGAAGTATGAGACATTTACCAGAATGAAGGTAGGCGAGAGACAGCCATATGTGGGAGACCTTGTTTTTTCTGCTTTTTCAGGCTCACATCAGGATGCTATCTCAAAGGGCATGGCATGGAGAGAGGAAAAGAAGCTTGATAAGTGGACTGTTCCATATCTGCCTATAGATCCAAAGGATGTCGGCAGGACATACGAGGCTGATGTTATCCGTATCAACAGCCAGTCAGGAAAGGGCGGAGTGGCATATATCCTTAAGCAGAGTTTCGGTATCAATGTGCCACAGCAGATGAGAGAGCAGGTCGGATACATGGTCAAGCAGGTATCGGACGAGGAGCACAAGGAGCTTTCACCTGAGTGGGTACACAGTATCTTTACAGACAATTATGTGGATTTTCATCCATATTTCACTATACCGGAGTGCCACTTTAAGCAGGTAAATGGCATTTTCGCAGAGGCAGTTATTTTACACAATGACAGCACCAGAAAGGTAGATGCCAATGGAAACGGCCGTCTCGATGCGGTCAGCAATATAATTAAGCAGTATTTTGACATCAGCTTTGAGCTCACTGTATACGAGGAGCATGCGCTTTCACACGGCTCTTCATCAAAGGCTATGGCATATGTGGGTATCACAGTTGACGGCAGTATGTTCTGGGGCGCAGGTGTGGATGAGGATATCATCAAGGCATCAATCGGAGCGCTTGTTGTTGCGGTAAACCATTATCTTGCCACCAAGGCTGACAGTCACGTGAAGGATGAGCGCTATATTGCCATGCTCAACTTCATCCAGGCCAACTACAAGACAGTATCGCTTGCAGACATGGCTGCACAGTTCAACCTGACAGAGCCGTATATCTCCAAGTACATAAAGGAGAAGTCAGGCAAGACTTTCGGGGAGCTGGTCACCAATGCCAAGATGAAGAAGGCACGCACACTGCTGAGAAACAGCATCACAACTGTTGAGAATATCGCAATCGAGGCAGGATATCAGAACGTGGAGCATTTTAACAGACAGTTCAAGAAGCTGTATGGAATGACACCGCTTGAGTACAGAAATTCAAGCACAAAATAAGCGGATACAGCATTTTAATATAACCGGATCAATATGCTGAATGACAATTCATTCAGCTGTATTGGTCCGGTTTGCTTGTGCGCCTAGCGGCGCACGTTTCTAACGGGTTAAAGTCCCGAATCCGCCCGGTAGTGGGAAGGATATAGCCGAAAGCAAGGGTGTCCATCGTGAGATGGAATCTGAAGGAAGCTGGATGTGAGGAATATACTAACTCACGGGCAAATCTCTGGTCTGACGAACAGAAATCTCATATGAGGTCATGCATGTGGGTAAGGCAGCAAGCCATGTTGAAGCCCGATAACTACACGGAATCATGCATGATAAATGAGGCAGATGGATGGAGAGGAAGAAACGTGTGGTACCTAGGGAGGTCTGTGCGGTATGCCTTGAAAGAGGTAACCATTGCATAAAGCAATGCTGAACGCACAGAAGTCAGCAGAGGTCATAGTAGCCGAGAGGTGAAGGACCGAATCAGTAGGAGTCTTGAGTATGACCGAGAAAGGAGGAATGACCGTCTATGGCAGAAAACATTGAAAACAATGGCTGTTCGCAAAGAGATAATGCGGAACATGAAGGGTATGTGAAAGCGTCTAGGTCATTCAATCGGATATGGAAAGAAAGAGACAGTGCACAGCCGAGACTTTTG